>Ga0316616_100001157_pt1 | contig 10279 bp, 7 predicted proteins | sample OWC_Aug_M1_C1_D1_FD_207660 | JGI IMG/M metagenome (GOLD analysis project Ga0316616, IMG submission 207660) | Wetland soil microbial communities from Old Woman Creek delta, Ohio, United States - OWC_Aug_M1_C1_D1_B | ecosystem: Environmental > Terrestrial > Soil > Wetlands | place: USA: Ohio...
CCAACGCAGAAAGTATTTTCTGCGGCGTTATAAACGCGGCATCCAGGAAGAAGAGATTCAATGCGAGCACTCCTTGATCAGCCACTTAATCGAAGCCCAGACACTTCCGGTTGCCCACCTCCACCGTACGCTGGATGGGAGAACCTATCTCCACCGCTTTGCAGGCCCGGACGATCAGGAGGGTGCTTTCTATGCCATCTTTGATTTTCTTTCCGGCGAGGATCGCTACACCTGGGTCGATCCGGCTTGCACGCCCGAGGAGCTGGTCAGCTCAGCCATCACCCTGGCGCAATTGCATAGCGCAGTCAACGGTTTCCAGCCAAGCGGGAAACGCGCCGAAGCCAAAATCCTGGATTTACTCCCTGAGATCAGCCGCAATGTGGCAGCCTGTCCAGAGAAGGCGAAGAATACTGAATTTGACGTTTACCTGCTGGAGAATCTGGGGCTGATTGTAAGGAATATCGCCTCAACCCTGGCAGTTCTGGGTGAAAATCAGGTATCCGGTCTGCCTCAGCTGGTTGTCCATTGTGATTTTCATCCCGGTAACTTAAAGTTCCACCAGTCTCAAGTGAGCGGGCTGTTCGACTTCGATTGGTCGAAAGTCGATTTGCGCAGCTTTGATGTTGGCCTGGCTGTGTGGTATTTTTGCGCTTCCTGGAAGTTGTCCGAGGATGGTGAGCTGCGGTTGACGGATCTGGCAATCTTTCTAGGCGCATACCAGGAGTATTTGCGCTTACAACCTGGCGCCAGACCGCTCAGCCTGTTGGAGGGCCAGTATCTGCCGTATCTGATCAATGCGGGTAATCTTTATGTCCTGAATTGGACGATCCTGGACTTCTATAGTAAAGATGTCGATCCAGGGGAATATCTGATCTACCTGCGGCATAGCGTCAATTTCATCCGCTGGTTTGAGGCCGCGGGTAACCTGGAGCGGCTAAAGGCGCTTATCCAGGACATTGTAAAAAAATGACTCTCTGGAGTGCAGGGCTGTGATCAAACGGGCTGAATCCTGATCTGGTACTGTCCTGCTTTCCATGGATTTCAATCAAATAAGGAAAAAAACATGAACTCCCGTAATAGCAAATACACAACATTGCTGGTAGTTCTTGTCTTGTTGCTGGCCGCGTGCACTCCTGCAACCACATCTCCTCCGGCAGCCCCAACGATAATCCCTGTTACTGTCATTCCCGCGCCAACCAATACACCGATTGCATCCACCGCCGTTTCAGCAAGTATCTATGTGATCACGGATGTGGCGATTGTTGACGTTGAAAACGGAAGCGCCGTTCCCGGCCAAACAGTCATCGTCGTGGGTGATCGGATCGCTAAGATTGGCGCGCAGGAAAAGCTGAGCGTTCCAGAAGGCGCTGAAATCATCAACGGGCACGGGCTCTACCTGATGCCTGGCCTCGTCGATGCACATGTCCACTACCTTGAAGCACCGATATTCGGGCGCTTAATGATCGCAAATGGAGTTTTACTTGTGCGAGACATGGGCATGCCCAATGAATACATCCTGCCATTGCGCGATGAGCTGAACCAGGGGGTAACGCTGGGGCCGGAAATGGTCGCCACGGGTGCGATTCTGGATGGGAACCCACCCCAGATTCCACAGATCTCAATCGGCGTCCAGACACCCGAGGAGGGACGGACAGCAGTCCAGAAACAGGCAGATGCCGGCGTGGACATGATCAAGGTCTACACTACCCTTGACAGAGAATCCTTCCTGGCTATCCTTGATGAAGCCAATAAACTGGGACTCAAGGTTGTCGGGCACGTTCCGGATTCGATCTACATCGAAGACGCGGCAGCGGCAGGACTGGCAAGCAGCGAACACTGGTTCGGTTTTGAGAAAGCGATCGCCAAGCTACTGGGGGAACCGGTTAATTTAACTTTCACCGGCTTTGGGTCGGACTCGGACTATTTGCTGCGTCTTGACGAGGTTGATCCGCAGGCATTGCAGGATTTCTATCAGCGGCTGCGGGCCAGCGGCCTAACCGTCGATCCGACGGTGGTCACATTCAAGAACTGGTCAAATGTAAACTCGCTAGAAGATGTCAGGAGCCTGCCGAATGGTGAATACATCTCAAAAAACCTTCTTGATATATGGAAATCACAATGGGCTGGACAAACCGAATTTCCAGATTTATTCTGGCAAAACTGGGCCCAGATGGTGAAGGGGATGAACGAGGCCGGGGTACCGCTGATGGTGGGGACCGACCTGATGGTTCCTGGCATCATCCCCGGCTATTCGGTACACGAGGAAATGGCGATCTGGCAGGAGGCTGGCATTCCGGCGGCGGATGTGCTGCGCGGTGCGACCCTCGTACCGGCGCAGTTCATGGGTTTAGATGATCATCTTGGTAGTATCGACGTGGGCAAGGCAGCTTCCATGGTTCTTCTTCGGGCGAATCCGCTGGAAGACATCCATAACGCTGAGCAGATTGAGGCTGTATTCCTGCGCGGGCAATACTTCAGTCGGGAAGATCTGGATCAGCTACTGGTTGAGGCAAAGGATCTGGCGCAGCATCCAGCCCCTTGAGATTATATTGGAACCAGGCCACGTAGCCGCTCGAGCCGAGCAGGCCGGGTAAAACCCAGTGTTCGGCGATCAGGGTACTACCCTCCTGCGGGTCGCCATCGTACAGCCGTGCCATACTGCCCAGCAGGCTGGTCTTATCTGTCGTCACCTGGACGCGCGCGGGCATGCGGCTGCCCAGGTATACCTGGGTAGTTCCGCTGTCGAACCTGTCGTTGCGCCTGTCCATGCTTCATGGCTGGTAATTATTTCGATACTCAGGGCTCTTGAACGTGTGCATGGTTATAAAGGGATCCCCCTTGGGCTTTGGTCTGGCTTTCATGCCAATTGGCTTATCCAAAGGAGATCCCTTCTTAAGATGGCCTGCCGGTTAATCGTCAAGGTTATCGAACGGGTCCATCGTCCAAACCGCATCCGTCACCGTTTTATCATCGTATGAATAAAAACCATCGCCATAAAATACGGTGAGTATACGGTCGCCGCTGCTAAGTTGATGGCCCCGTTGGGCGGCCAATAGCTATTGTAATAGTAGTGGCCTTCTCCATAAGGTGGCTTATCCGGCAGTTTCACTTCCTGGGCTGGCAGGGTGTCCCATGTGCCTGTCGCTTTGTCCATCTTGTGAATCCACACCTGATTCTTTAAGGTGTTGCCAAGAGGATCGTTGTTGATCGCAACGATCAGCGCGATGAATCCTGAGCCCTTGTCGTCCACCAGGAAAGGACGATCATCAACATCCGAGAGTGAATATAAGATACGGGTATGGCGCCAGATTTGGGTTCTATGGAACCCCGTTATTTGCCGTTGGGTGCGCCTTTGCCGGCGCCCCAATGTAATCGCGCAGCGACGTTGGGCCTGCCCATGGGATCTCATCCGTGTCGGAGGCGTTTGCCCCTCCAGCGATAACCAGCATGATCGTTAAGATCAGCACGATTGACTTGAATATTTTGCCTTTCATAGTATCACCTACGTGTGAAACGAATAGCTTTTCAAAGCGGGCTGGATGTCAGCCAGCCACAGCCGGCCGGCATCCTGCCTGACCGGCTAGTAGGGCGGCCAGGTTTGACCTTCGGAATTTCTGCCCCAGCAGATGATCGAGCCGTCTTCCCTGAGGGCGCAGGTGTGGCGGATGCCCGCCTCTACCTCGGCGAATAATCCCGTGGTCGGTGTAGACGAGATTCTCTTATCGTCGTCGGTTCCCCAGCAGCGCACGGAGCCGTCGCTCACCAGGGCCACACGCTCATATTGGCTTCGAGTGTTCCCTTTTTTAATGGTTGCATCTCCATTTTTGAATCCGTATCGATCAACCGTGGACTCAACCTGAGCGTATCTGTTATCCTTGCATATCCATCCTCCTACGAGGTCAGGTCGGTCGTTTGCAGCGCCTGCCTCTCCTATTTGGAGATCCCCCTGAACCAGGTTTTGTGGCGGGCGATCTTGTCGCCCTGGATGATGTAGGTGCCCACGGCCTGAGGTAGGTGGTCTGCATCTGACTCGCCGGTGTGCACCCTGTCGGTCATTCAGGCGGGAAGTCATACGGGCCGAAATAGATCGCCCGGTCGTACAGCAGCTCGTTATCGTCTGGCGAGACGTTCGTCTCCGGCTCCATGTAGCTGCGGAAGAGGAAGAAGAGATCCTCCAGGTCTATATCGAACGGGCTAGGATCGATCTCGGGAGTCTCGAGATGGTCGAGGCTACAGCTGGGGTTGGTGGGATAGGGATTGCCCCATAGGTCCAGAAAGGTTGGCTGGTTAACCTCCAGGCAATGCAATTCTCCAGTACAATCGCGCGCCACCTTGATAGCATAAAGCAAGTCGATGTTGGGGTCTGGATATTGATCGGCGGGCAGGTAATCCCTGGCGCTGTTCTCGAACTCGGTACTCAGCTTGGTCCCCACTCCAAACCAGCGGTACTTATCGGCATAAGCGCTAATGCTGGAATAGGTGGCCTTGCCCGTCAACTGGTGATTGACGCCGTACACAATCACGAACTCATTCTTCCCCTGGCGCAATCTGAAGTTTGGGTAGGTGCCGAGATAGTTCGTGTCGCGCGTGGCGCCGAGGACCTGAATATTACGCTGGAGGCCAGCATAGGGTTTCTCAAGGTCAACCTCGATGCCGTCGCTTGTTGCACCTGTATACACATGGGTGTCCAGTTCTTTGTATTGCTTGCCAGCGTAATGATCCAGAATCGCCTGGCGCAGCAGTTTCAAGGTCGGATAAAGATCCATTTCGGTATGACCAGTGCCTCGTATCCGCAGTAAGGGAACGGGTTCCGGATCATCGCCCAACTTTTCGACCAATTTTTGATTCGGTGTGACACGGAAGACCTTATAGCGGTCGCTGATTCCCCGGAGATAATCCAATAGCTCATCCTCACTCTCCGGAACAGCGACGCGATGTGCCCAATAGTACCAGGACCCCTCGCCATTGATGCCCAACGGCCCGAGGGCCGGTGCGATTGTCTCAACGTTGATGATCGCATCGGGATAACCAGCGGCCAGCACTGCCCTACGGACGGCCTGCTCGGTGCCTCGGTGTCCGGTAATGATAATTACGATCGGACGTCCGACTCTGCTGGGGCCAATGGTCTTAATCGTCTTGATGTTGAGGGCATCGCCAACGCTCGGTGCGATGCGGAATGGAACGTAGTCGGCGGAAGGGGGCCATGGGCTGATCGGCAGGACGCCGAGAAGAGTCTGGTAGCTGAAGTATTTGGCGGCCGGAGGCGTATTACCCACGATTACGATGGCTTCCTGCTCACCGAGCTGCCATAAATACTCCAACGGGAATTTGTTGCCACCTGGAGGTGGAGGAAGTATCAGCGTAGCATAGGCGTTGGGCGCAGGATTATTGAAGGCAGTGTCCACCATAAGCCCTTCGCAGGTATCTTTGACATAATCCAGGTAATTAACTTTTCCTTCCTGCCATGTGTATCCCACTTTTTTCAGGCTACCCTTAAGCTTTTCGATGTTGTCGAACGGCGACCATCCCTCATTCATCGTTCCCGCAGCTGATTCCTGCCCATGCGAATAAGCTAATCCGGCGTTCCCGCCCAGCAGCGTCGCCAGCAGGACGAGAGCCATCAGGAAATTCCATTTCGTTTTCATTTCAGCTCCTTCTTTTCGTGATCGGTCAATTAATCCATTTGTTACGGACGGACGATGAACAGTGATGCGGGCATAATCAAGGCGTGTCCTTGATCTCGATGATCCCGCCGTACGCACCAACGTACAGCGCCTCGCTCGGCCCGATTGCCGGACCCGGATAATGGCTGTTGAATAGCGTCCCCGTCCCAACCAACCGTTCCCAAACAATCTCCCCAGTACGGAAGTCGACCGCGGTCCAATAATACACATCCAGGCCGTACGGCTCGAACCCCGGGATGTTCTGGTCGTACTTCCTGGTGTAAAAATACACCAGGCCGGTCCTGGTGGATAGTTTCGGCCCAACCTGAGGCGCCGTGACAGTTTCATTGGCCCAGACCAGCCGGCAACCCTTGCCGTTGGCATCGATATCGACGCGGGCGATACCTGGCTCGGACGGCGTGCTCTCAAAAGTATCTTCGTCGAGCAGGTAGCCGTACTCGTTGGCAACAATCAGCGAGCGGCCCAGGCCGATGAGCGAGTCTTCAGTAGCCCCCAGGCCCGGCTTGAACACGGGTACCTTGCACACGAGCTGCTGTCCGGGCGCCAGGCCTGCCTCTGTCCGGTATACGAGGATGTGCATCTGGTCGGCGTTGTCGGTGATAGCGACGTACTTGCCTCCGTCGAGGATCGTCGGGCTCGTGCCTGATCCAGGGGAAAGCTGTCCGGGTTTTTTGAAACCGACATTCTCGTATTCGGACCGCCATACTACCTGCGGGACGCCATCAGGGCCGGCTGCCAGCCGGTACATGGCACTGGTCGTCACGACGTATGCGGCATCGGAGGTGATGGCGAACGAGTTGCCGATCTCCTCGTCAAGCGGCAGGAGGCCAAGCACCTCCTGCGTGGTTGGGTCGAACACGCCGACCAACCCCGACTTACGAAAGGCGAACCACAGCCGTCCCTGCCAATCCGGCATCACCGATTGGAGGTTGTCATTTGGGTATTTTTCACCATCTACCAGTCCCGAGAGATCGTAGTCGAAGAGGGGCTCGAAGCCAGGCTCCGCCATTGTTCCAGTCTCACCAACCACCCATACATGGTCGTTCATGTTCATGATGGCCCGGTCGTGGTTGTCAAGGATCAAGTAGGCAGTGCCATACCCGACGGTCATGTCTGGCGTAACGGGCAAGTCAAGGACTGCCAGCACCTCCAGCGTTGCAGGATCGATCATCACCAGCCCGGTCTCTTGGGGACCCAGGCAGGTGGTTATGATCCGGCCGTGGCTGTCGAAGTTCAACGTCCCGCAGGTGAAGATTAAGCTCGTGCTGCTCTGACGCGCTTCCTTCAGTCCCGAGGTGAGCACCGCCGGCTCGTGGCCCAACGGTCCCGCGATGGTGTAGACGTCGCTCATCCATGAATCATTATGGACGTTGTTCCAGGGGTTCGCTGCCAGGAACGGATCCTGCGGAATACGAGGCGGCGGGAGGGGATGCGCCTGCGCTGCCTGCCCGATGAACACCGGCAGCGTCGTCGGGCTTTCCCATGGGATCGGAAGGAACCCACCCGCTCCACTGGCGTTCGCGCCTTTAGCCAACAGCAGGATGGCCGTCATAACAAGCACGACCAATACAATTGACTTGAACACTTTACCCTTCATGGATTCACCTCCAATTGAAATGAATTGTTTCTGACATGGTTTCTTCAGGAATTGCAATTTCGCCTTCAAATCTTGCTCCTTTCATCCGTGTCCGCCTTCTCCAATCTGCGTGAAATCTGGCTATCGCACCGTTCTCTCAGGAAGGCGATTAACTGCTCCAAGCTGGAAAACAATTGGCGCTCACTGGTGTGCGGGCTTTCCAGGCTGGCGCGCCACTGCCATTGGCCTTTAGATTTGGATCGCCACAAACGCAGCAGGTAAGCCTGGTAATCGTGGGTTTCATCATTCATCATGGTTCTCTCAGCGGATGCTGACCTCACGATACAACCAGAACGTGCCGGATGCGTGCGTAGATCGTGCGGGAAACATGCAGGTACAGGAAAATAGGGTGAGTTTGGGCGATTTTTTGCTATACTGGAAGTAATACTTCGTACACCAGGATATTGAGTGAAGAGGAGGCAGGACAGTGGCTCACCTGGCGCTGGCGCTGTTAGGCTCTTTCCAGGCTGCTGTGGATGACCAGCCGGTCGAAGGCCTGAATTCCAGTCACTTGCGCGCCCTGCTGGCCTACCTGGCGGTCGAAAGCCGGAGAGAACACGCCCGCGAGCAGGTGGCCGCCCTGCTGTGGCCTGAGCGGCCTGACCGGGAGGCGCTCGACGCGCTGCGCTTCGCCCTCTCCAACCTGCGCGGCGCCTTAGGTGACAGAATGTCACCCGGCGACCGCAGGACGCCGGATGATCACGATGCGACAGAAGGTCGCCCATCACCTTTCCCATTTCTGCTCGTCACCCGCACCCATGTGCAGTTCAACCCCGCCAGCGACCACTGGCTGGACCTGGCTGAGTTCCAGGACCTGAAAAACCGGTCCAACCTGCCAGGCCTGGAGCGGGCGGCGAGGTTGTACCGCGGTCCCTTCCTGGAGGGCCTCTCGCTCGGGGATAGCCCCGCCTTTGAGGAGTGGATGCTGCTGCAGGGCGAGGAAATCCAGCGCAGCCTGCTGGCTGTGCTGGAGCGCCTGACCGCACTCCAGTTGAGCCGAGGAGAAACGGGCGAGGCGAGGCGCTGGGCGCAGCGGCAGCTCGAACTGGAGCCATATCGGGAGCAGGCGCACCGCCAGTTAATGATAGCGCTGGCCCTGGGTGGGGAACGGTCGGCGGCTCTGGCGCACTACGAGGCTTGCTGCCGCCTGTTAGCCGATGAGCTGGGCTGCGAGCCCGAAGATGAGACCCAGGCGCTTCGCGCCCAGATCCGGGACGACGCCCTTCCCCAACCACAGCTCATCCCGCGGATCCTATCCGAATCCTCCCAGCCGGTGATCCCGGGCGCCAGGAAGGAGCATCTCACCCGCTTCGTCGCTCGCCAGGGGGAGCTGGCCAAATTGGGCAGCCTGCTCGATCAGGCAATGGCCGGCCGGGGCGGGGTAGCATTCGTCTCCGGGGAAGCAGGCGGTGGCAAGACCGCCCTGCTGGACGAGCTCACCCGGCAAGCCGGGCAGGCGCACCCCGACCTGATCGCCCTGCGCGGGAAGTGCAATGCTCATGGCAGTGCCGGAGACCCCTACCTGCCGTTCCGGGAGATCTTGCAGACCCTGGCGGGGGACATTGAGAGCAAACGGGCCGGGGGAACGCTTTCACCGGAGCAGGCCCGGCGGGCCTGGGAGGCGCTCCCGCAGGTGGGCGCGGCACTGGTTGAACACGGTCCGGATTTGATCGACAGCTTTATACCGGGCGAGGCGTTGTTACGACGAGTTGAGAGCTTTTCAACGCCCACCCTTGCGGCGCGCTGGCAGGTGCAGCTGCGGGAGATTGCCGCCCGCTCGAAGGAAGCCGCCTCCGCTTCACGGCCCGACCTTTTCGCCCAGGTGACCCAGGTGCTGCACGCCCTGTCGGTGCGGATGCCCCTGCTGCTGACGATCGACGATCTGCAGTGGGCTGATGTCGGTACGGCGGCACTGCTCTTTCACCTGGGACGCCGCCTGGCTGGCAGCCGGATTTTGCTCATCTGTGCCTACCGCCCGGAAGCCTCCAAGGTTGGCCAGGAGAGCCAGGCCGCTGAGCAAGGCTCAGCGCCGGGTGTTGGCGTTGTACTCCGCGAGCTTGTGCGGGAGTGGGGAGACGTGTTAATCGACCTGGATAGAGCCGATGGGCAAGCATTCGTCGAGGCCTACATCGACAGCGAACCGAACAACCTGGGGGAAGACTTCCGGCAGAAGCTGTACGACTACACGGATGGCAATCCCCTGTTCACCGTCGAGCTGTTGCGCAGCTTCGAGCGCCAGGGGATGCTGGTGCAGGACGAGACCGGGAGCTGGGTTGAAGCACAAGGCCTGGACTGGGACTATTGCCCCCCACAGGTGGAAGCGGTGATCGCCGGGCACCTGACTGAACTGGCGGACGAGGATCAGGCGCTGCTGCAGGCGGCCGCTGTCCAGGGCGAGCAATTCGTCGCCGAGGTGGTGGCGCGCCTCCTCATCCGGGATGAGCAGGCCGTCGTCGGGCGGTTGAGCGGCGCGCTGAGAACTCATCATCGGCTGGTCCAGGCGGTCAGCCTGGAGCGGTTGGCGTCGACGGGACAACGCCTGTCGCATTATCGCTTCCGCCACTCGCTGATCCAGCGCAGCGCCTACGGCAACCTGGATGTCGTGGAGCGGGCGCAGCTCCACGAGGCGACCGGGCGGGCCCTGGAAGCTGTCTACGCCGCGGAGGAAGACAAACCCCAGGGGCTGGCGCCGGCGCTGGCCTGGCACTATGAGGCGGCAGGACTGAACCTGCCGGCCGCCCGCGCCCTGCACGACGCTGGCCGCCTGGCCATGCGCCTGGCAGCCTTTAAAGAAGCCCTCAGCCTGTTTGACCACGGGTTAACTTTACTGGTCGGCGCGCCGCCATCCACCGAGCGCAGGGAGCTCGAGCGGCTGTTGGAGGTTGCCCGGCTGGGGCCTCAGCACAACCTGGCCGGGTCGGGCGGTGCGGAGCTGGCGGGCGCAGTGGAGCGCGCCGGC
>Ga0316616_100001158_pt1 | contig 10278 bp, 11 predicted proteins | sample OWC_Aug_M1_C1_D1_FD_207660 | JGI IMG/M metagenome (GOLD analysis project Ga0316616, IMG submission 207660) | Wetland soil microbial communities from Old Woman Creek delta, Ohio, United States - OWC_Aug_M1_C1_D1_B | ecosystem: Environmental > Terrestrial > Soil > Wetlands | place: USA: Ohio...
CAGCTGACCGCACGCGAGTCCCGCCTGCAGCGGGAGGATACCGGGTGGGGGGCGGACACCGCGCAGTGTCACGGTGCACCGGCGCTGCGGGATCCGTCCCCGACCGCCAGCCACAAGGTTTTCTAGTAAGCCCGCATTCTTCGCGAGCGGTATTCGCGAATAATGCGGGCTAGGTGCTTGCCCCGGCGGCCTGCTTGGCGCGCTGGGCCCGGATGACCAGCTTGCAGAAGGTCTCGGGGGTGAAGAGCCGGGGGATGTCGGCCACCTTCAAGGGGGCCGCGAACCGCTCGGCGGGCACCTCGGTGAGGAAGGCCTTCAGCCGCTGCAGGCCGGCCGGGGTGACGATGCCCTTCTGCTCGAACTCCGACTCGGGCAGGTCGCCGCGGGCCTCCTCCACGATCTTGCCGCGCGGGATCTTGACCTGGAAGGCGCGCTCCAGCCGGAACACGATGTCCAGGAAGTCGATGGACTCGGCGTCCAGGCCCTCGATGAGCGGGACGTCGAGCTTGACCTGATCCACGTCGCAGCCCAGCGCGTCCGCCATGGTCTGGGCGACCTTGGGGAAGACCGCCATGATCTCGTCCCGGGTGATCTCCGTCTGTGTCATCCTGTTCACTCCATCTTGAAGCCGCCGTCTACGTGCAGGATCTGGCCGGTGATGTAATCCGCGTAGCGCGAGGCCAGGAACCAGACCGCGTAGGCCACCTCCGCCGGGGTGCCGATGCGGCGGAGCAGGATCCGGGCCGTCACCTCCGCGCCGGCGCGCTCGCGCACCTCGCGGGACATCTCGGTGTCGATGACGCCCGGGGCCACGGCGTTCACGGTGATCCGCCGGGGGGCGAGCTCCACCGCCAGGGCCCGGGTGAAGGCGTTGATGGCCCCCTTGCTGGCGGCGTAGTTGGTCTGGCCGCGGCCGCCCTTGTCGCCGGCCACCGAGCTGATGTTGATGATCTTGCCGCTGCGGCGGCTGATCATGTGCGGCACCACGGCCCGCGTCATGTTGAAGGCCCCGCCCAGGTTGGTGTCCAGGACCACGCGCACGTCCTCGTCCTCGAGCAGGCCCAGGACGTTGTCCCGGATCACGCCGGCGTTGTTGACCAGGAGGTCGATGCGGCCGGCGCGCTCCGCCACCCCCTCCACGACGGCGGCGCAGGCCGCCGCGTCGCGCACGTCCAGCCGCGCCGCCGCGACCCGCTGCCCGACCGCCTGGCCCGCAGCGGTTACCGCGGCGGCCGCCGCGGCGTTCTCGCGGAAGGTGAAGGTCACGTCCATTCCCGCCCCGGCCAGGGTCTCGACGATGGCGCGGCCGATGCCGCGGCTGCCCCCCGTCACGATGGCCACCTGGTCCGTCAGGCCGGGATCCGGAAGCATGCGCCCCCCTCAGCCGGAGATGCAGAAGCCGCCGTCCACGACCAGGGTGTGACCCGTGATCATGGCGGCCTCGGGCAGACAGAGCAGGTAGACCGCCCCGGCCACGTCCTCGGGGCGCAGGACCGGACCTGCCGGCGTGCGGCGGGCGTAGTCCGCCAGCAGCTCCTCCCGGTTGGGGAAGTACTTCAGCGCGTCCGTGTCCACCACGCCGGCGCTCACGGCGTTGACCCGGATCCCCCGGGGACCCAGCTCCTGGGCCAGGCTGCGCACCAGCGATTCCAGCGCGGCCTTGGACGCACCCACGAAGGCGTAGTGCGGGATGGCCCGGGAGGCCCCCAGGCTGGAGATGCCGATGATCCGCCCGCCCTCAGGCATCAGCGGCACCGCTTGCTGGGCCAGGAGGTTCAGGGCCAGCGCGTTGGTCTCCAGGCACCAGCGCCAGTGCTTGAGGCTGAGCTGGAGCGTGGGCTTGAGCACCCCGCTGGCGGCGTTGCTCACCAGGATGTCCACGCGTTCGAACTGCTGGCGCAGGGCCGCGAAGGTCTCGGCCACACTGGCCGGGTCCCCCACGTTGGCCTGGAGCGCCAGGGCCCGCCGGCCCAGGGCGCGTGCGCTCGCGCAGAGCGCCTCCGCTTCCTCGTAGCTGTTGTAGTAGGTTACGGCCAGGTCGCAGCCGGCACCGGCCAGCTTGGAGGCAATGGCCCGGCCGATGCCGCGGGAGGCCCCCGTGACCACCGCGATCTTTCCCGCCAGGGCTTCCACCATGCGTCGATGCTCCGCTGCCTCGGCCCGCGCCGGGGAATCGAACGCGGGTTTATAACACCCGGTCCTGGTTCCGTCAAGCCGGCGGGCGCGATCAGCGCCCGGCGATGATGCCGCCCGCACGGACCACCTGCAGGCCGCGCCGCTCCAGCTCGTCCAGGTACAGGTTGATGCCGATCGAGTCGCTGGCCATGTGGCCCGTGACGATCAGGCTCCCCGCCAGCTTCTGCTCGCGCGCCTCGCGCAGGTCGGCCTCGGGGAAGTGCATCATCAGCACGGTTCCGACGCCGGACTCGAAGAAGGCCCGCAGGACGTCCACGCCGCCGTTGGTGTAGCCGGCGATCCCCACGGCCACGCGCCCCGCCAGGCGGTCGGGGGCGCCCAGGCGGATCTTGGGCTCGGTGGCGGCCCGGCGGTGCTCGGGGATGTCCTGCAGGGCGGCGACGACCTCGGCCACGGTGGCCCGGCTCTCGGGGCGGTTGAAGAGCGCCATGCGCTCCGCGACGATCCGGCGGGTGATGATGTCGCAGGGCAGGTGCACGTTCAGGAAGGCGAGGTTCAGCAGCCCTGCGGCCTGGACGACGCGGAGGTAGTTGCGGGCATGGCTGTTCAGCTCGACCGACTGCATCCGGCGCTGGATGGCCGCCTCGGCCCTGGCGGCGGGCACGCCGCACTCCATCATCTGCTCGACCTGGCGGGCGATCAGCGTCCAGCCGTGGATCTCGGCCGGGCCCTGGGGATGATGGGTGAGGACCGCGTCGCAGCGCAGCAGTCGGGCCATCAGCAGGTCGCTCACGTCGCAATCCACCGTGGCCAGGATGCGGCGCACGCTGCCGCCCTGGACGTGGACCCCCGAATCGGGCGGGGTTTCGCGAAGCCCTGCGAGGTCCAGTGCGACCTGCAGGATCTGCTCGGTGGTCATGGTCGGTGCCGCGGCTGTGCTCATGCTGGCTCCTCATGCGGGGGGGATGGCGTCGGGGCGCTCGCCCCCGCCTCCCCGGTCTCGCTGCGCCTCGATCTCCTGCATCCTGCTAGCACGGTCTGCGAATCCGGTCAAGCGCGAAGGCACAGGCGTGACCTCCGGCGAACCTTCGGGGGCCGCCGGCGCAGCGCGCCCGCACCGAGAGCCGCCGGGCCGGGACCGTCCCGCCCGGGGTCTCCCGGCGGGGAACCGCCCCGGCGCTGCGCCGGGGGCCCAAGCGCGGTTTTTGCTGTTGACACCCAAGACGCAATCAAGTAGAAACACTCCACTTCTCATCCAGAGTGGCTGAGGGACTGGCCCGGCGAAGCCACGGCAACCCCATCCCAGGTCGTTCAGGCGGGGTGCCAACTCCTGCTCCGACGCGTGGGGGACACTCGTCGGGGAGAGATGAGAGGGGGACGCCCACACCGCCCCTTCTCATGGCTGCCGTGAGAAGGGGCGTTCACGTTTCCGCGGCCGCGACGGGCCGCCCCGGCGGGTCCCCCGCATCCCGAGCCTGGCATGACGCGTTACCTGTTCCGACGCTTCTGGCAGTCGCTGATGGTCCTCTTCGGGATCTCGCTGATCGTCTTCATCCTCCTGCACCTGAGCGGAGATCCGGCCGTCCTGCTCATGCCCCCCGACGCCACCAGGGAAGACATCGAGAACTTCCGCAAGCTGATGGGCTTCAACGACCCGCTCTTCCTCCGCTGGCCGCCCTGGGAGTCCCTGAGCTCGCCCTGGCGACCCGTGACGGATACGCAGTACGGGCGGTTCATGCGGGGGCTGGTGCAGGGGGACTTCGGCCTCTCCTTCCGGCACCAGCAGCCGGCCCTCGGCCTGGTGCTCGAGCGGATGCCGGCCACCATCGAGCTCACGCTGGCGGCCATGCTGATCGCGGTGTGCGTGGCCATCCCCGTCGGCATCCTCGCGGCCGTGCGCCGCAACACCGGTGTGGACCACGCGGGCATGGTCCTGGCGCTGCTCGGGCAGTCCATGCCCGTGTACTGGCTGGGCATCATGCTGATCTTGCTCTTCGCCGTGCGGCTGAACCTGCTGCCCGCGTTCGGCAGCGGGTCGCTCCGCCACCTCGTCCTGCCGGCCATCACGCTGGGCGCCTTCTCGATGGCGCGCATCGCGCGCCTCACGCGCTCGGGGATGCTGGAGGTGCTCGGCCAGGAGTACGTGCGCACCGCGCGCGCCAAGGGCCTGGCGGAGCGGCGAATCATCCTGAAGCACGCCCTCAAGAACGCGGCCATCCCCGTGATCACCGTGATCGGCCTGGACCTGGGGACGCTCCTCGGCGGCGCCGTGATCACGGAGACGATCTTCGCCTGGCCCGGCGTGGGGCGCCTGGCGGTGCAGGCCATCGCCAACCGGGACTATCCCGTGGTGCAGTCGGCGGTGTTCGTGCTGGCCTCCATCTTCGTGCTCATCAATTTTCTGGTGGACATCCTCTACACCTACGTGGACCCGCGGGTGGCCTATAAGTAAGACCGGGGGCCAGGGGTCGGGGACCGGGGGCCGGGCACGGGGGATGGTGGAGCAGTGAAGCGGCGGAGTGGTGAAGGCTGGTAGAGCGCGCGACGGATCCACACGGGACGCCATGAGCGACGGGACGATAGCCCTGGAGGTCGAGCAGGGAGTGGGCGCGCGCGAGGACCGGCAGGACGCGCGGCGCATCCTGCGCGACCTGGTCCGGAACAAGGCCGCGCTGCTGGGGCTCGCCGTCGTCCTGGCCGTGGCGACCTCCGCGCTCGCGGCCCCGCTGATCGCCCCCTTCGATCCTCTGGCCCAGGAGATCGCCAACCGGCTCAAGCCGCCGGGGTGGGTCGGGACCGAGGCGCGGCTGCGTCTCCTGGGCACCGACCACCTGGGCCGCGACATCCTGAGCCGCCTGATCTTCGGGGCGCGCATCTCCATCATCATCGGCCTCTCGGCGGTGATGCTGGCCGGCACGCTGGGAACCCTGATCGGCCTGATCGCCGGGTACGAGGGGGGGCGCGTCGACGACCTCTGCATGCGGCTCACCGACACCATGCTGGCCATGCCCTTCATCCTGCTGGCGCTGGCGGTGATCGCGGTGCTGGGCCCCAGCCTCCTCAACATCATCATGGTGCTCGGCGTGACGAGCTGGGTGTCCTACGCCCGGGTCGTGCGGGCCGAGGTGCTCACCCTGCGGACCCGGGAGTTCATCGCCGCCGCGCAGGCGCTGGGCGGCGGGGGCCTGCGGATCGTCCTCCGGCACCTGCTGCCCAACGTGCTCACGCCGGTCATCGTCATCGCCACGCTGGAGGTGGCCCGGATGATCATCCTGGAGTCGGCCCTGTCCTTCCTGGGGCTGGGCGTGCAGCCGCCGACGCCGACCTGGGGGGGGATGCTCGCCGACGGCCGGGCCTACCTGTCCACGGCCTGGTGGCTGGCCACGTTCCCGGGCCTGTGCATCATGCTGAGCGTGCTGGGGATCAACCTGCTGGGGGACTGGCTGCGGGATGTGCTGGACCCGCGGCTGAAACTATAACAGGCTGCTGAAAAAGGCCCATCTGTCCGCCGCAGGCGGATTGGCCCGCCCGGGTACCCGTCCCGCGTCCCGCGTCCCGCGGGATGGGTGAATCGCTGCGGCGTACCTCCAGTACGCCTCACTCGGCACCCATCCTGAAGGATGGGTACCCGGCGTGCCGCCTTGCATCTGGACCTTTTTGAGCAGCCTGGGGAGAAGCTGGGTTCCCAGCAGCACGCCAGGTTCTGGCGTGCGAGGGTGTGGAGCTGGGTGGCCCGGGGGTGATATTGGCGGTTTGGCGTACGCCGGGGGTCGAATACGTGTACCCCATGACCGGGAGTCTCACAAACCTGTGGACAAGGAGGGGTAGCATGCGACGGTGGAAGGGACTGGTATTTTGCGCGCTCGTGTTGGTCCTGCTGGCACCGGTCGCCTGGGCCGCGCCCAGCGGCAAGGTGACGGTGGCACAGGGGGTGGATCCGACGACCCTGGATCCGCACGACCACGAGGAGACGCCGGCACTCAACGTCTTGCTCAACATCTACGACACCCTGCTCGTGCGGGACAAGGACCTGAAGATCACGCCCTGGCTGGCCACCTCGTACAAGGTGATCAATCCCACCACCTGGGAGTTCAAGCTGCGCCAGGGGGTGAAGTTCACCAACGGCGAGGAGTTCGACGCCAGCGTGGTCAAGTTCAGCCTGGAGCGGCTGGCCAACCCGGCGCTGAACCTGCGCATGACGGCCCTCCGGGTCATCGACCGGGTCGAGGTCAAGGACAAGTACACCGTTCACATCATCACCAAGAAGCCCTTCCCGACGCTGGATGCCCAGTTCTGCCTGCGCGGTGCCATGGTGCCGCCCAAGTACTTCCAGGAGAAGGACAAGGCGTTCCTGGCTCGCAACCCGGTCGGGACCGGCGCCTTCAAGTTCGTCCGCTGGGTCAAGGACGACCGGATCGAGCTCGAGGCCAACGAGCAGTGGTGGAAGGGGGCGCCCGCCATCAAGACCCTGATCTTCCGCCCCATCCCGGAGGAGACGACCCGGATGTCGGCGCTCCAGACGGGCGAGGTGGACCTGGCCACCAACGTCCCGCCGCACCTGGTGAAGGAGATCAAGAACCACGCCAAGGTGACGATCTCCTCGGCGCCCAGCGTCCGCACGCTCTTCATCCCGATCTACAACATCCAGTGCGAGATGGCGCAGGGCTCCTACGACTGCCGCAAGCCTTTCCCGGGTCCGACGGCCGACAAGCGGGTCCGCCAGGCGATCAACTATGCGGTAGACGTAGACGCCATCATCAAGAACGTGCTGGAGGGCCAGGCCATGCGCATCGCCACGGTCCTCACCCCCAAGCATTTCGGGAGCGATCCCAAGGTGAAGCCGTACCCGCACGATCCGGCGAAGGCGAAGAAGCTCTTGGCCGAGGCGGGGTATCCCAACGGCATTGACCTGGTCCTGCATTCCCCCAACGGCCGCTATCCGAAGGACAAGGAGGTTGCCGAGGCCGTCGCAGGGCAGCTCACGAACGCCGGGATCCGCACCCAGCTCAAGGTCTACGAGTGGACGACGTACATGAACAACATCGCCTACGTGCATGGCGGGGGACCGATGTGGCTGATCGGCTGGGGCAACACGACCTGGGACGCCGACTACACCTACACGCCCATGTTCCGGACCGGGCAGGTGCTGGCCAATTTCTGGAGCCCGGAGTTCAACAGCCTGCTGGAGGACGGCCAGACCACCATGGACCCGAAGAAGCGGCTCGAGATCTACGCCAAGGCGGACCGCCTCTTCGTCGATGAGGGCATGGCGATCTCGCTCTACCAGCAGATCGACAACTACGGGGTGAGCCGGAACCTGCAGTGGCAGGCCCGCCCCGACGAGCGGATCGAAGGCTTCAGCATGGCGTGGAAGAAGTAGCACGAGGCAAACGCGTCCGCCCAGCGACCCCCGCGGCGGAAGCGTCCGCCCAGCGACCAATGCCCGCCAGGGTGCCGGCCGGCGCCCTGGCGGCGTGGCGCCGCCGATCGCCGAGGAGGAGGCCCGATGTACGTCGTGTGCGTCACCGTCAGCGTCGTCCCCGCGCAAGTCCAGGCCTTCGTCGAGGCCACGCTCGAGAACGCCCGCCAGAGCCGCCAGGGCGAGCCGGGCAGCGTCCGCTTCGATGTCCTGGAGGCCGAAGCGGACCCCACCCAGTTCTTCCTCTACGAAGCCTACCGGACGAAGGAGGACTTCACCCGCCACCAGCAGACCGCCCACTACCTGAAGTGGAAGGAGACCGTGGCCCCCTGGATGGCGAAGCCCCGCCAGGGCGTGCGGCATCTGAGTGTCTTCCCCGCAGACGCGGACTGGTAAGCCCCTCCTTCATTCCCGCTCAAGGTCGGTCTCGAAGAGTTTCTCGGTGACACCCGGCGCCTCTGTCCGTAGGCGCCGGGTGAGCCGGATGGAATGCCACCCCCGTTCGGGCGATCTCACGACGAACCCGACGGCCTCAAGCTTCCCGCATCATTCCTCCTGAGATCATCGGACGCCCCACGCGGCGGTACGAGGCGTCAACCGCGAGTCGCCGTATGGTTGGCAAAACGGAAACCGTGTATAATCCCCCCCACGGCTTGACTCCCCCCGGTAGCCGCCCGACTCTTCTGGCCCACTGCCGACGCGTCGGGGGGGGCGAGGCCAGCACTCGGCCGGTCCCGGGGCGCTACGAGGAATCCATTCAGTCACTGTTCGGCGACTTCCGTGAGACACTTCGCAAAGTGGTCATGATGTATCGAGCAGCGGGTCAACGGGGAATGGAGCCCAGTGGCGTACGCGATTGAGTTTGCGGAGTCAGTCCGAAGCCATCTTCGTGCTTTGGCCGCTAGAGAGAGGGCGATGGTCCTGGATGCCATCGAACGTCAACTGGTTCACGAACCACTCAAAGAGACACGCCATCGAAAGCCGCTGCGGCCGAACCCCGTTGCGCCATGGGAATTCCGGGTGGGGCAGCTACGGGTATTCTACGAGATCGCCGGTGACGAGACTCCTGTCGTGCGCATCCTGGCTGTCGGGCGGAAACGCCGCAATGCCCTCACAATCGGCGGTAGGGAGATTCAACTATGAAGAAAGTCAACCTCGCAACGGCGGATCGACCGCTCGCCGCGTACGCGGCAGAGCTGCGCGACGAGATCGTTCTCTTGACGAAGCGCAACCGGGCGGTCGCGGCCATCGTGCCACTCAAGAACGTCGACCGGGAATCACTGACCCTGAGCCACCATCCGGAGTTCCTCGAACTCATCGCACAATCGCGTGCTGAGTTTGCGGCCGGCCGCACACTGTCGCTCGCGGAGATGAGGCGCGCCGTGCTTCCAAAGCGGTCGCCGAACAGGCGCATGCAGCCGCCGCACAAGAAAACTGCGTGCGGCTGATGCCCAGCGCTCGTCAAACAACCAGCGCTCGCCGTGAAGTCTGACGGTGAGGGGCACATGAGAGTCAAGTACTTCCCGGACACGGATACTGCCCTCATGGAGTTTACCGACAATGAGGTCGCTGAGACCAAGGAAATCAGCGAGAACATTTACGTGGATCTCGACCATCAAGGGAACCTTGTTAGCATGACCATCGAGCACGTGCGGATGAACGCTCGCCTGCAGGAATTCTCGTATCAGGAAGTACTCGGGCGAACGTAGGGGCATTGTGGGACGCCGTGTGAAGGGAGCGATGCCGAGAGCAATTGTCAGAATCACCGCAGTAGAGCTGGTGGGGCCGCATTCGCTCGCCCTGCGCTTCAACGATGGGACGATGCGGCGAGAGGTCCTACTGCCGGAACTTGAGGGGCCGATCTTCAACCCGCTCCGAGATCCAGCGTACTTCTCGCGTGTTGTCCTGGACCCGATCGCCGGAACCGTGGTCTGGCCGAACGGTGGGGACTTCGCCCCTGCGAAAACGCAAAGCGCTTTGGAACCGACGTCCCCTAAGCGCTGGCGGCTACGTGGCCGTGACCCGCGAGCGCCTGAGGATGCCTCGTGTGCGACCCATCGAAGTGAGGGGGGATCATGTCGACCAACACCATTCGGCTTCACCGTGTTCTCCGTGCAACACCCGAGCGGATCTACCGGGCGTTCCTCGATGCCGAGGCGATGGCCAAATGGCTTCCGCCGAACGGATTCACGGGCAAGGTTCACCAGATGGACGCCAAAGTCGGCGGCGCCTATAAGATGTCGTTTACGAACTTCACAACCGGCAAGGCTCACTCCTTCGGCGGGACCTTTCTCGAGCTGGTCCCACACGAGCGCATTCGCTACACGGACAAATTCGACGACCCGAACCTGCCCGGCGAGATGCGGACGACGATTACCCTGAAAAAGGTGTCCTGCGGGACCGAGTTGAACATCGTGCAGGAAGGGCTTCCCGAAGTCATTCCTCCCGAGGCTTGCTATCTCGGCTGGCAAGAATCGCTCGGGCTCCTGGCGAAGCTCGTCGAGGCCGAGATCCCAGATTAACCCTGGCCTTCCGAAGTGGCAGCGTGTGATGCCGCCTACCCGGGCCATCAACCTGACGGAGGCGCGGCATGCCGCTATTCATGGACCGCCACGACACGCGAGGAGTCACCGAGGTGAATCGTGCAGCTTCCTGACCGGGTGACGATCTGCGAGGTGGGGCCGCGGGACGGGCTGCAGAACGAGGCGCAGCACGTCCCCACG
>Ga0316616_100001160_pt1 | contig 10275 bp, 8 predicted proteins | sample OWC_Aug_M1_C1_D1_FD_207660 | JGI IMG/M metagenome (GOLD analysis project Ga0316616, IMG submission 207660) | Wetland soil microbial communities from Old Woman Creek delta, Ohio, United States - OWC_Aug_M1_C1_D1_B | ecosystem: Environmental > Terrestrial > Soil > Wetlands | place: USA: Ohio...
TTCCGCCGGACTGCGCACGTCGAGCAGGAACGCGCCCTTGATGTGGTTCCAGTGCGCGAGCGGCATGTCGCCACGCAGCACGTCGGCCGCGATCATCCCGGCGAAGTTCACCGGATCCTTCGCGCTGCCGAACTGCGGCGCGTAGCAGAGTTCGGCGGCCTCGAGGTCGTAGACCGTGGCGCCCATCTGGATCGCCATGGCCAGCTCGCTGATCCGCTTGTCGACGGCCGGGCCGTCCAGGCCAACCGCCTGCGCGCCGAGCAGGCGACCGTCGGATTGCCGGAAGACGACTTTCATCCCGACCGGCGTCGCGCCCGGGTAGTACCCGGCATGCGAGTTCGGGAACAGGTAGATCTTCTCGTGATCCTTGTCCCCGAGCCGCTTGAGCGTCTTCTCGCTGGCGCCGGTCCACGCGGCGGCGCCGCCGAACAAGCCGATGATCGCGGTGCCCTGCGTGCCGCGGAAATTCGCTTCGCGCCCGGCGATCACGTCGGCCGCGATCCGGCCCTGCCGGTTGGCCGGCCCGGCGAGCGCGACCAGGCTCCACTCCCCGGTCACGAAGTCCTGCACTTCGACCGCGTCGCCGACCGCGAAGATGTCCGGATCGCTGGTTTGCATGTGGCCGTTGACGCGGATGCCGCCGCGCTCGCCGATGTCCAACCCGGCCGCCTTCGCGAGCGTCGTATCCGGGCGCACGCCGAGCGCGAGGATCACGAGGTCGGCCGAATGAACCTTGCCCGACTTCGTCAGCACTTCGAGGGCACCGTCGTCCACCTGCCTGAACTCGGCGACGCCGTCGCCGAGCGCGAGGCTCAGGCCGTGCTTCTTCATGTGCTCTTCGACGAGGCGGGCGAACTCGCGATCCAGCGGCGCGAGCACCTGGTCGAGCATCTCGACCAGGGTCACCTCGAACCCCGCGTGGATCAGGTTTTCCGCCGTCTCCAGCCCGATGAAGCCGCCGCCGATCACTACCGCCCGGCGGACCGGCTTGACGAACTGCATGCCGGAGTAGTTGTACATCCCGGCGAGGAAGGACGTGCCCTTCTCGATCCACTCGCGGATCGCGCGCGCATCGGGCACCGTACGCACTTCGAAGATACCGGGCAGATCGATGCCGGGCAGCGGCGGGCGAATCGAGCGCGCGCCGGGCGACAGCACCAGCTTGTCGTACGACTCGGTCGTCACGGTGCCGGTCGTGACATCGCGCAGGTTCACCGACTTCTTCTTCGGGTCGATCGCGACCGCCTCGCAGTTGGTCCGCGCATCGATGCCGAACATCGCGCGAAACGTGTCCACGTTCGACACCAGCAGGCTCGACTCCTTTGGAATCACGCCGGAGATGTGATACGGCAGGCCGCAGTTCGCGTACGAAACGTAGGGACCGCGCTCCACCATCACGATCTCTGCCTGCTCATCCAGCCGACGCAGCCGCGCGGCGCACGATGCCCCGCCGGCGACTCCACCTACGATGACGACTTTCATGTCTTGACTCCCCTGCTGTATCAGCGGTCACGAAGGGAGTTTCGGCCGCCCGCCCGCGTCTCGTCGGACATGTCCAGACGCCGATTGGACATTTCCAGACAGAGTGACTTAAGCTAGTTATCCGAGATCAAGGCGATGACGAAGTGATGACTCGGCCCGCTACCAGCAACGCTCGGCAACCGCAGGGCAGCGAGCCGACGGTCCGGCTTGGTGCCAGCGTCGAGCTCCTTCCGGTCCTGCGAGCCCTCGGCGCGGATCCCGCCGTTCTGCTGGCCGAGGCAGGCGCCGACATCTCGCTTTTCGACGATCGGAACAACTGGGTCTCGTACAGCGCCCGGAACCACTGGGTCGCTCACTGCGTGGAACGCACTGGCTGCCAACACCTCGGTCTGCTGGTTGGACAGCGGAACAACCTGAACTCGCTCGGGCTCATCGGCCTGCTGGCGAAGTACTCCCGTGACGTCGACGGCGCGCTGCGCAGTCTTGTTCGTTACTTCGGCCTTCATGTGCGAGGTGCGGTCCCGACGCTGTGGACGGAGGGCCGCTGGGCGATGCTCGGGTACGAGACCTACGTGCCGGACGCCGAGGCCAACGACCAGATCGAGGACGCGGCCCTGGCAACGGAGTTCAACATCCTGCAGGCGCTGTGCGGTGCCAACTGGAACGCCGCTGAAGTGTTGTTCGCCCATAGCAAGCCCGAAAACGTGCGCCCGTTTCGCGAATTTTTTCGCGCCCCGCTGCGCTTCGACCAGGAGCAGAACGGGGTGGTGTTCCATTCGAGCTGGCTGCAGCATCGCCTGCAGCAGGACGATCCCGATCTGCGTCGGCTGCTGGAAGAACACGTTGAATCACTCGAAGCGGAGCTCGGCGACGATTTTGCGGAGCAGGTGCGCAGCATCCTGCGGACCGCGCTTCTGACAGATCACGGCGGCGTTGAACAGGTCGCGTCGCTGCTGTCGATGCACAGCCGCACGCTGCACCGCCGCCTGGCCGCGTCGGGCACGACGTTCAGGCAATTGGTCGACGAAACGCGCTATGCGATCGCACGCCAGATGCTCGCGGAGACGCACGCCGACATCAATCATGTCGCGAGCGTGCTCGACTACGCCGACTCGAGCGCCTTCACGCGCGCCTTCCGGCGTTGGAGCGGAACGACACCTACCCAGTGGCGGATTCAGCAGCACCGGACCGGGCGATTACGGCCCCGCAGCGAGGTGCGCTGATAGTGCAGTCGAGATGAGTGCGCCTGGCGACGATGCTGTCGGCAGTCAGCCCGTCGAGCAGCGCCGAGTGCGGTTCTCGACCGGCGAAAGCTTGCCGGACTAGTTGCCGCTGTCGGCCAGCGCTTTGAGCTTGCCGGCAACTTTGCGGCGCAGGCTGGCGGCGGACGTCGGCGAACGGCGGTGTTTGGGCTTGCGGGCAGCCGTGGTGCGTCCTTCACGGTTCTTGTAGTTGCTTGCGGCACTCAAAGGCTTCACGCCCCAATCACGTCCTGTGGTTCACAGACGTTCTCCGTGTCCCTTCCGAGCAGAAACCTCCGTCATTGGGCCAGCCAGCCACCGTCCACCGGCAGCGCCACGCCACGGATCTGCGCCGCGGCATCCGAGCACAGGAACAGGCACACGTGGCCCATCTGCTCGGGCGAGGCGAATTCACCCGACGGCTGCTTCTCGGCCAGCAGTTCTTCCTTCGCCTGCTCGGCAGGGATGCTCTCCGCCTTGGCCCGGTCGTCGATCTGCTTTTGCACAAGCGGCGTCAGTACCCAGCCGGGGCAGATGGCGTTGCAGGTGATGCCCGTCTTTGCCATCTCCAGCGCCACGACCTTCGTCAACCCCACCACGCCGTGCTTTGCGGCGACATAAGCCGACTTGTGCACGGAAGCAACCAGCCCATGGACCGAAGCGATGTTGACGATCCGGCCCCAGTTGCGGCTTTTCATCTGCGGCAGCACCGCCTTGATCGCATGAAAGTTGGAAGACAGATTGATGGCGATCACGGCATCCCAGCGATCGTCGGGGAACTCCTCGACCGAGGCCGTGTGCTGGATGCCCGCGTTGTTGACGAGAATATCGACCGACCCCAATTCCGTCGTCGCCGTGCGCACCATGTCTTGGATCTGCGTCGGCCTGGACATGTCGGCGGCGCTGTAGGCGACCTTCACCTTAAATTCGGCGGCGAGCGCCGCGCGCAGGCGTTCAATCTCCTGCGCCTCGCCGAAGCCGTTGAGCATGAGGTTGGCACCGGCGCCGCCAAGGGCGCGGGCGATCCCCAGGCCGATCCCGCTGGTCGAGCCGGTCACGATGGCGGTCCTGTTCTTCAACGTCATTTCGTCTTCCCCCCAGGTGCGAGATAGTCGTGTACGACCGTGCCCAGATTCAGCGTGAGGTCGCACACGATGTGGGTGCCCGACAGCACTTCCACGACGGGTAGCTGAGCGACCGGCGCGAGCGCGTGGTGGAACAGTTCAATCGCCGCCGGGCCGCTCCAGGCGCCGTGGACGGTGACGTCGCTGCAGCGGTAGCGCACGATCTCGCAGATGCGCGGCGTGCCGTCGACGTGCGGAATGATCTTCAGCAGGAAGCCCGGCGCCTCGACGGATTCGCGCGCCTTGTCCTTGTCCAGCGCCCGGTGCTTGTAGCCCATCGTGGCCACGGCGACCGGCACCGGGCCGAACCGGAGCGCGCCGCCGAGCGTGTCCTTCTCGACCCTGAGGATCGGCGAAGCGAGCTTCTTCGGAAAGCCCCAGAGCTCGCGCCCGCCGGCGATCGGCGGGTCGCAGTCGAGGTACATCGAGTGGACGTAGCCGCCCTTCTCGCCGCAAAAGGCGACAGGGATCACCTGTCCGCTTTCCGTGTAATCGCCAAACCCGGTCGAATCGGGCATGCGGATGAATTCGTACTTGACCACCGGCTCGGTGAACTCCAGCGGCGCCGGGATCACTGCTTTCAGCTTTTCCGGATCGGTCCGGTACGTGACGATGAAGAACTCGCGGTTGACGAACCGGTACGGCCCTGGCGGGTAGGCCGGGCTGGTCAGCGGCATCGCAAAAGCGCGACTTCTGACTTCATCTTCGTTCATGGACAGATCCTCTCGGTTCCTTCGAAGCTACAGATCGAGGATGCGCACGCCGTTGCCGAGGTCGGTGATGCGGCAGGCTTCAGGGTGTTCCAGCACCTTCTGCATGTCCTCGTGCCCGCCCTGCCATAGGTCATTCACGGTGGCGCGCGAAAACTCGTAGTCCTTGAAGTCGGACGACTTCGTGTTGTACCGGTTGACGAGATGGACGATCGACAGGCGACCGCGCTGGCTGATCTCTTCGAGCTTCCTGACCTGCGGGTCCTTGCGCAGGCTGGCCGGCAGCCTGGCGAGGACCGCCGCCAGCGTGCTGCGCATCTGCTCCAGCTTGCGGACTTCATCGACCGAGAAGCGCGTCTTGCTCTGAAACTGAATGTCCTTCACGCGCTCGGCCACCTGGTTGAGATTCCGCGGCAGCTCGCCCAGGCCGCTGAAAAGATCGACCTGCACGACGAGCGCGCTCATGCGGAAGTCCTTCGCCACGTAGCGCAGCGGAGTGTTGGACATGATCCCGCCGTCGAAGTAGTACTCGCCGTCGATCTCCACCGGCGGAAAGCCCGGCGGCAGTGCGCCGCTGGCCATGACGTGGCTCGCCGTGATCCGGTGCGTCGTGCTGTCGAAGTAGACCGATTCGCCGCTGCCTGAGTTGACCGCGCCGAGCGACAGGCGGACGTCGCCGGCGTTGATGCGGTCGAAGTCGACGAGCTGCTCGAGCGTCGCCCGCAAGGGCTCGGTGTCGTAGTAGCTCAGTGCGGCCAGCGTGCCGTCCGGTGCGAATTGCGGCGGCGGCATACGCGGCACGAAAAAACCGGGGATGCCGAAGAACATCGCCGACAGGGCGGCCATCCGGTTCATCGCCGGGCGAGCGAAGTCCATTGACTCCGGCAAGACGAATGGTGCCTGCGACGAGACCAGTTCCCAGAATTCCCGCAGGCGCTCGACGCGACGCTCAGGCGGGTTGCCGGCGATCAGCGCGGCGTTGATCGCACCGATTGAGATGCCGACGATCCAGTCGGGCTCGAACCCAGTCGCTGCAAGTCCCTCGTAGACGCCGCCGTGGTACGCGCCCAGGGCGCCTCCACCTTGCAGCAGCAGGATGCGATGGTCGTGTTCCCCGAAGCCGGCGTCGCCGTGCGCCGACAAGGTGGGTTGCTTCTTTCGGGCCCTCGGCATATCGATCAGCCTCCTGGTGGCGAGCGAGTTTGGACAACCGAAACATCGGTCGCGCGCAGACGCAAAGCGACCCGGAACGAGCGCGAGGTTCTACTGCCGGCGATAACGGACATCGGGCAGCTCGCTACTTTGAACTCTTGCCTTCGTCGATGAAACGAAGGCAGCCGCGCAGCAGCACCATACCCACGTTACCTCTTGAGCCTGATCTCCATGCCGCTCAGGTCGGGCGCGAGTTCGAGCCCGACTTCTTTGCCCTTGACCTTCAGCACCACGCCCTTGGAGTTCTTGAGCGCGACGCCGTTTCCGCCACCGGCGAGCTGGAGGAACTCGAGCCTTGCTCGTCGTCTGCCGGGCTGGCCGGCTGACGAACACTCACTTTCGGCCTGGCCGATTGGCTCCGCCATCGGTATTGGCGGCGCCGGCCGCAGCGCCCTTGTTCCCGGCCGCTCCCGGTTGATTGACACCCGGGTCCACCGTGCCTGCACCGGGAGCGCCGCCGCCGCGGTTTCCCACCGCACCGGGCTGGTTGACTCCGGGGTCGACTGCACCTCGACCCGGTGCGCCCACGCCAGGCGTCGCTGCAGCAGCGGCAGCGGCCGGACGCGCGACACAGCCCACAGGAACACCGGGTGACGTGCAATAGATCACCGCCGCGGCAGCCGCCGGACGAGCCACGCAGCCGGCGGGAACGCCCGGCGCCGTACAGTAGACCTGCGCCTGAGCGATGGAGGCGACGGCACTGAGGCCCGCGGCCCAGACGAATTGAGAGAGTCCGTATCGCATTGCATGCTCCTCGCAAACGAGTGCGGAAGATCGATCCTCCCGCACATTCCGATTGGTCATCCTAGGCTTCGCCAGTGTTGCGCGCCCGCGGTGACCGATGTGATACCTGACGCACGTCAATCGACGGCTCGTGGGCCAGGAGAGATTCAAGGCGGCTCCTGATATCAATGACTCGCACCCAGGGACATGTGATCTACGGTTTCGCCTCGGGCATGTGGGGATCGTTTGACCTGACTTACTTCGCGGGCGGCCGGTCCACGCTCAACGGCACGCTAAGCAACGACCTGCAGCAGAACTGGCGCCTGGGCGCCACACTCGCGTTCCCTGTCGACATCCGCAATTCCATCAAGCTGTACGCGAGTTCCGGCGGAGCGGCCCGGACGGGAAATAACTTCGACCCGCTCGGGACCGCCTGGCAGAATCGCTGGGGCGGCGGCGTGTAGCGGACTTCGCCGGGCTTTTCAGCAGCGTGTGAGCTTCTGAAGACCCCTTGGCTGTCAGCTTGAGATTGCCGGCTCATTTCTTCGCCGGTGCGACCTGCTGCTTCGCTGTCTCGGCAGACTCCTGGACCTGCACCGCGAGCTTGTAGGCAACGTAGTACTTGAAGATGTTCCGCACGTAGGTCGTGGTCTCGATGCCGATCTTCTCCGCAGTGACGATCTCGACGTTGTTGAACCACTGGTTCGGGTCGAGCCCGCGTTTCTCGGTCTCCTTGCGCATCCTGGCGATGTTTCCCGGGCCGGCGTTGTAGCTGGCGAAGGCGAACAGCGTCCGGTTCTGTTCGTCGAACTTCGCGTCCTTGAAGTACCGGGTCATCAGCTGATCCATGTACTTGGCGCCGGCGTGGATGTTCGGCTCGGCCTTGTGGATGTCGCCCACCTTGAGTTCCGCGCCGGTCGCCGGCATGACCTGCATGACACCGATGGCGCCGACGGGGCTCTTGGCGTCCTGGTTGAGCGTCGACTCCTGGTAGCCCTGGGCGGCGAGCATCATCGGCTCGAAGTTGTACTGCTTGCCGTACTTCTCGAAGATCTCGATCAATTGCAGGTAGCGTTTGTGGTCCTCCGTGGCCGTCGCGTTCTTCATCGCCTTGATCCGGCTCATGTACTGACGCTGCAGCGCCGGGATGCCGCCCTGCTTCTTCGCGTATTCCGCATGGAACTCGTTCAGCTCGGCCATCAGCTTCGGGCTGTTCTTGCGGATGCCCCAGCCCATCTGCGTCTTGGGCCGCAGCTGGATGTCCTCCCGGACCGTGACCTTGGGCAGCACCTGCGCCCACATCTTGGCGCGCCAGTCATCCGTGATGACGGCCTGCAGCAGCCCGGCGTTGAGCATCTCGAGCAGGTCCTCGTCTTCGAGCGCATTCGGCACGAACACGGCCTTCGCCTCGGGCTTGCCTTCCTTCCTGAAGCGTTCGTTCAACGCCTTCAGGCTCAGGTACTGGCTGGAGTACTCGCGCAGGTGCACGGTCTTGCCCGACAGGTCCCCGATCGACCCGATCGTCGGCGATGCCGGACCAGTCACCAGGATCTCGGTGGTCGTGATGTTCTGGTCGAGACCGGCGAAGTCGACCTCCTTCAGCAACTGGTCGATGACCTTGACGTTGCCGACGGCGACGTCGGCGTGCCCGCTCTGGAGATCCGCCAGCAGCTTGTCGCGCGTGGCCACGACGACGAATGCCGTGAAGGGCCGTTTCCCAAGTTGCTTGGCGTACTTCCTGTTCACCCAGCGCTCGAACTCGCGGATCACGTCGGCGGAGATGCCGCGCTCGCGGCCCTTGTCGATGAAATAGAGCGAGCGGCTGTACGGCAGGTAGAACTTGATCGACCGGCGTTCGAGCATCGCGTCGAAATCGATCTTCTGCGCCCGGGTTCGGATGTCGAGGGCTCGCCCCTTGGCGTCGGCCGAGACGCCCGCACCGGCGGGCGGCGGTGCCGCCGCCTTGGCCGCAGGCGTCTGGGCAGGCGCCGCGGGCGCAAGGCCGAGGCCCAGCAAAGCCGACACGAGCAGCGGAAGGAGTCCTCTCATGGCGGGACCATGCCATTTTCTCGGGTTGATTCGTACATCGCTTTCCATCGCCATCTCACCTGTTCAAGAGAAAACCTCCTGGCTCACCTGGCCGGAATCGTCACGACCGGCGCGCTCTGCGATGGCGCACCCTCGGTAAGGGAGAACATCAGCATCAGGAAGGTAAGGATCTGCTTCGACCGCTGCTCACGGTCGTCGACCCAGAACCAGCGCTTGCGGTACGGGATGGCGACATAGGCGTTGTCGGGCGGCGACGCACCATGGCGGACGGTGAGCAAGGCGGGAAACATGCGTTCCTGTTCGACAGAACGCTGCGGGCTGAAAACGGCCCCTTCGACGATGTCGTCCGCCGGCACCTCGATGGTGGAGGCCAGGTCGGTCATGACCTGCAATATCGATCGGGTCAGGATGGCGATCTCCCGGTCGTTGTCGGCAACCGATCCACTTTCCACGCTGAACTCGCGAGCTTCGGGATCCAGACCGAGCAGCTCGCGAACCTTGTGGCTGGACGCCGCTGCTGTTTCTGCAGGTGGGCGGATGAACATCACGACGACCTGCTTGTCCTTGGTCGCCTTGACCCGGAATCCCATGCCTCCATCGGCCTGCGACTCCTGCATCGCCGTCATCAGCTCGCGAAACTTCGGACTGCCCGCGCGCGGGTTCCCGCTGCCGCCATAGGCGTTCTCGAGGCCGTTGACCGCGTTGACGCAGATGCGCAGGACGAGATCGGCCGGGTAGCCGCTCTGAAGCAGGAACAGGATTCCAGTGACGGGGATCGGCGCCATCATGCTCCTGGCGAACTTGTCTCCGATCAGGGGTTGGTAGGTAATGGTCGGCTTGTCCGCGTAGCGGCCGGTCGCTCCGACGCTGCCGAAGGCGTCGCCGCGTCCGATCGGCGCGTACTGGCCGGTGAGGCTGATTTCTCCCTCCACTGCGTACGAACTGATGACCGAAGCAACGTCCATGAACACCGGCGCGTCGGCGTAGCGGACCTTCAGCAGATTGAGCAGCATCTGCCGCTTCCATGACTCCGAGATGGCGGCGACATAGTCGAACCGGTCCCGCGTGACGGTGGGCGGGCCCATGCCTGCGCAACCCGCCAGCAGCAGGACGCCAGTCACCGCCAGTCCTGACACCACCCTCATCGGCAAGCTCCAGTCCCGCACGCCCCGACGAGGCACCCGGCCCGCCTCACTCCGCCGGATACGCCGGAGACCGCTCCTCGCCTGGAAAGGGACCGCGCGCTTCGCGGTCCCCCCCGGGTCAGGCATCAGCGCGGCGGGGCGACGACGACGAACTGCGATCCCTGTGGCGCATACCAGGTGCTGCCGCATTGCTGGTACACCGTCCCGCCGACGTTCACCGGAACGCAACCGGGAGGCGGCGCCGCCACGATCGAACCGACGACGACCGCCGTTGCCGTAACCGCCGCCGCCGCCGCGACCGGGTGATAGTCGCGGTCCCAGCCGCCGCCGTCGACGTCGACGTTGACGTTCTTGTTCACATTGACGTTGTTGACGCTGGTACTGCGCGTGTTGTTGGTGCGCGAATCGGCCCTGCTGTTGTTGACCTGCGCAGCCTGCCGGTCGCCACCGCCGCCCGCCGGTGCGCCACCGCCGGCACGGGCGCCGCCTCCGCCACCGCCTCCACCGCGGGGGCCGGCGGCCTCAGCCGCGGTGGTGATGACGAAGCCGGCCAGCACGAGCGCGGCCAGCGGGGCCAAAAGCAACTTGC
>Ga0316616_100001163_pt1 | contig 10271 bp, 7 predicted proteins | sample OWC_Aug_M1_C1_D1_FD_207660 | JGI IMG/M metagenome (GOLD analysis project Ga0316616, IMG submission 207660) | Wetland soil microbial communities from Old Woman Creek delta, Ohio, United States - OWC_Aug_M1_C1_D1_B | ecosystem: Environmental > Terrestrial > Soil > Wetlands | place: USA: Ohio...
AGGCGGTTGTCCAGCAGGATGAGGTCGGGGACCTCCTCGTTGACCAGCGCGAGCCCCTTCTCCGCGGAGTCCGCCGTCACGACCTCGTACCCTTCCTTCACGAGATGCTGCTCGAGGGTCCAGCGGATCAGCTTTTCATCGTCGATGACCAGGATCTTGTGCGACATCGTTCCGGCGCTCCTTGTCTTCTATGCATTCTTTGGCAGCGGCAGCGTGATCGTGAAGGTCGCTCCCCGTCCGGGGGTGCTCGCCACGCTGATCTCCCCGTTATGCTGCTCCACGATCCGCTGGGTGATGGACAGGCCCAGCCCAGTTCCCTGCTGGCGTGTCGTGTAAAAGGGGCTGAAGATCCTGCCCAGGTTCTCCGGCGAGATCCCCTCGCCGGAGTCCGTGAAGAGGATCTTGATGGCGCTGGGGCTGCCCCCGTCCGGTGCTTCTGTCCGCGTCTCGACCGTGAACCTGCCGCCGTCCGGCATGGCCTTGATGGCGTTCAGCGAGATGTTCAGAAGGGCCTGCTGCATCAGGTCCGGATCGAGGACCAGCCAGGGCAGTCCTGCGGTCAGCTTCCGATCGGAGGTGATCCGGTGCTTGGCGAACTGGGGAGCGAGAAAGTCCAGGAGCTTGCTGACCAGGTCATTGATGTCCACCAGGGTCATCTTGGGCTCCGGCGGGCGCGCGAAGACAAGGAGGTTCCGGACCGCCTTGTCCATCCGCTCCACCTGGGACAGCACCTCCTCCAGCACCGGCCGCTTCGGGTCGCCCGACGGGATGTCCTTCTGCAGCACCTGGATCACGCCGGCGATGCCCGCCAGCGGGTTCTTGATCTCATGGGCGATGCCGGCCGCCATCTCACCGATGGACGCAAGGCGGTCGGCGCGTTTCATCTGCTCATAGTGGTATCGCTCCACGCGGCGCCGGGCCCGTTCCAGTTTGGACAGGAGCGAGTTGAACGCCTCGCCCAGCAGGCCGATGTCGTCTGAGCTCTTGACCTGAACCCTCGCCTCCAGGCCGCGTTCTGCGCGCTCCATGGTGGTGATCAGTTCCTGGATGGGGTCCGTGACGAACCGCGTCAGGAACAGGCCCAGGGACAGGGCAAGCGTCGCCGTGATCCCGAAGGCCCAGAGGATCATGGTCTTGCTGAGCTCTCCCACCTTCTCCTGCGTCTGGACCATGGAGACATCCACGGCCAGGATGCCGTTCAGCGCCGCCTGGGTGCCGTGGCATCGGACGCACTGCTCGGTGTTCGCGATCGGAAAGAGCACGGAGAAGACGCCCGCTTCGCGGCGCTTGATGGGCCGATTGAACTCCCCCGCGAGGAACAACTTCTGGGTGGCGGCATCGATCTTCCTGCCGATGAGCGACCGCTTCGAGGATTTCAGGATCACGCCGTTGGGACTGAAGATCCGAAGCTCTCTGATGTTGTGATAGGTCCCGACCGCTTCGAGGATATGCTGGACCTCCTTGCTCTTTCCGTCCAGCATGGCGTTCGCCAGGCTCTTCTCGATGGTATTGGAGATGATGAGGACGTTGTCCTCGAGGGCGGATTCCATCTGGGCCCGCTGGTATCCGATGTTGATCCACGTGCCCGTTCCGATGATGACCGCCAGGATGGCGGATACCGAGATGATGATCTTGCTCTTGAGGCTCGATACGAATCTCACGCGGTCCTCATCTGTCCGATCAGCTCGCGCACGCTGCCGACGCCTTCAGCGGCAAGGAACGACCGGATGCCTTCCGCCACGTCGACCGTTGCGCGGGGATTCACGAAGTTCGCCGTCCCCACGGCAATCGCCGATGCTCCTGCAAGGATGAACTCCAGGGCGTCCTCGGCGGTCAGGATTCCGCCCATGCCGATGATCGGCAGTCTCACCGCCTTCGCGGCCTGCCAGACCAGGCGCACGGCCACGGGCCGGATCGCGGGGCCGGACAGTCCTCCGGTGCAGTTCGCCAACCGCGGCCTGCGGGTCCGCACGTCGATCGCCATTCCAAGCAGCGTGTTGATGAGCGACAGCCCGTCGCACCCCGCGTCGGCGGCGGCGCGTGCGAACTCGGCGATGTCGGTCACGTTGGGCGAGAGCTTCGCGATGAGCGGCAGTTTCGTGGCCCGGCGCAGCGCCGACAGCAGCCCGAAGGAGGCCTTGACGTTCGTTCCGAAGACGATGCCGCCGGCCTTCACGTTCGGGCACGAAATGTTCACCTCGAGGCCCGACACGCCCGGGACGCCGTCGAGCCGCTCGGTCACGGCAACGTAGTCCTCCAGGCTGTAGCCGAAGATGTTCACGATAACGGCCGTGTCGAACCGCCGGAGATACGGAAGCTTCTTCTCGAGGAAGACGTCGACGCCGGGGTTCTCGAGGCCGATGGCGTTCAGCATGCCTGACGGCGTCTCCCAGATGCGCGGCGGCGGATTTCCCGCGATGGGCCTGAGCGATACGCCCTTCACGATCACGCCGCCGAGGTCGTTCAGGTCGACGATGTCCCGGTAGTCCTCGCCGTACCCGAAGGTCCCCGACGCGGTGAGCACGGGATTCTTGAGCCTGATGCCCGCTATCTCAACCGTGAGATCAGGCTGCGGTTTTGCATTTTTGGCCATTTGTGGTACCACGAAGGTAAGAAGGAACGAACGTAAGAAGGTCGGCCAGGCAGCAGCCCTACTCTTCCTCCGCTTACCTTCCTCCCCTCTTACCTTCTTTCCTTCCGAACACTATGACATCCGCTACTTTCTATCCCGCACTCCCTTTTCCGCGTTGATGATCGCGAGCGGGACAGGCCCGTTCCAAGCGATCTCCCGGGAATCGAACACCGGGCCATCGGTGCAGGCGCGCTGGTAGCCGCCGGCGGCCATCGGGACCGAGCAGCCCATGCAGACGCCGAGCCCGCAGGCCATGCGCTCCTCCATGGACACGAAACAGGGAATACCCCGCTCGGCAGCGAGGCGGCTCACCGCGGCGAGCATGGGATGGGGCCCGCAGGCGTAGATGACGGGACGTCCGCCCGCCGCCGGCCGGTCAAGGTACGCGGCGAGGGCGTCGGTGACGAAACCGCAGGTGCCGCAGCTGCCGTCCTCGGTGGCATAGTGGACGGCCTCAACGGCCGAGCGGAACGCCTTCATGGCGCGCGCAGGCGGGAGGCAGGCCTTGTCGCGGGACCCGGCAAAGAGGCGGGCCCGCCTGCCGTGTTGTGCGGCGAAGAACAGGAGCGGCGGGAACCCGCTGCCGCCGGCGACCAGGAGCGGTGTCTCGCCCTTTGCCGGCGAGGGAAGACCGTTCCCGAGCGGGCCGTGCACGGCAAGCGACGCGCCGGCCCTGACCTGCGTCAGGAGCGACGTGCCGCGTCCCACCACACGATAGTAGAGCTCGATGTCCCTGCGGGAGCGGACCGCGGCGATGCCGAAGGGCCTGCCGAGCAGCGGGTCCAGGTTCTCCGACACCCGGAGCATCACGAACTGGCCGGGCCGGGCGCTGCCCGCCAGCGCCGGGGCGCGCAGCACGATGCGGAAGTAGCCTTTCCCCGCGTCGCGGTTCCCGGCCACCAGCGCCTGGTGGACCCTAGTCGGCGGCAATCTGGATCTCCTGGATCTCGTACTCAACGGTCTTCGTCGGGGTCTTGATGGTCACCACGTCCCCCGCCTTGTGGCCGATGAGCGCCTTGCCCACGGGCGACTGGACCGAGATCTTCCCCTTCTTGAGGTCGGCCTCTTCCTGCCCGACGAGCGTGTACCTCCTGAGCTCGCCGGACTCCGTGTCCGCCAGCGTCACCGTGGTGCCGAACACCACCTTGTCGTTCGTGAGCTTCGAGACGTCGATGATCTGCGCATGGGCGAGCTTGAACTCCAGTTCGCGCTTCTTGGCGTCAATATGGCCCTGGCGCTCCTTGGCCGCGTGGTACTCGGCGTTCTCAGAAAGGTCTCCGTGGGCGCGGGCCTCTTCGATGTCCCTGATGTTCCGCGGCCGCTCCACCTTGATGAGATGGTCGAGCTCCTTCTTGAGCTTTTCGTAGCCCTCTTTGGTCATGGGGACTTTTCTGGTCATCGCTGCTGGTACTCCTGTAGGGATTTCACCTGCACCGGGTTCGCCCTGAGGGCCTCGATCCCGCGGACCGCGGCCTTTGCCGCGGACATCGTGGTGAAGTAGGGAATGGCCTGCGTCAGCGTCGTGCGCCTGATGGAGTAGGAGTCCTTCTGGGACTCGGCGCCGTGCACCGTGTTGATCACCAGGTCCACCTGCCGGTCCTTGATGCTGTCCACGATGTGAGGCCTGCCCTCGAACACCTTGTTCACCGTCTCCACCGTGACCCCGCGCTTCCGGAGATACTCGGCGGTCCCGCGCGTGGCAACGAGGGTGAATCCGGCCCGCTCCAGCCCGACGGCGACCTCGTGAGCCGCCGGTTTGTCCTTGTCCTTCACGCTGATGAACACCCTGCCCGAGGTCGGCATGGGGTTCCCCGCCGCTATTTGCGATTTCGCGAAGGACATGCCGAAGTCGGTGTCGATGCCCATGACCTCGCCGGTGGACTTCATCTCAGGGCCGAGCAGCGTGTCCACGCCCGGGAACTTGGCGAACGGAAAGACCGCCTCCTTCACCGCAACATGCCCGATGCTCACTTCCCTGGTGAAGCCGAGCTCTGCGAGGGTCTTCCCGGCCATGACCCGCGCCGCGAGCTTTGCCAGCGGAACACCGATGGCCTTGCTCACGAAGGGGACCGTCCGGGATGCCCGGGGGTTCACCTCAAGGATGTAGACCAGGCCGTCCTTCACCGCGAACTGGATGTTCATGAGCCCGACCACGCCCAGCTCCAGGGCGAGCAGCCGGGTCTGACGCGCGATCTCCGCAATGATGCCTGCGGAAAGGGAGAACGGCGGGAGCGAGCACGCTGAATCACCGGAGTGGACCCCGGCCTCCTCGATGTGCTCCATGATGCCGGCCACGACCGCGTCCCTGCCGTCGCAGATCGCATCCACATCGATCTCCACGGCGTCCTCGAGGTACCGGTCCACGAGGACGGGCCTGTCCGGTGAGGCTTTCACCGCCCGGGTCATGTAGCTCCGGATGCTCTCCTCGTCGTAAACGATCTCCATGGCCCGCCCGCCCAGGACGTAGGACGGCCGCACCATGACCGGATAGCCGATGCTGTTCGCGGCGTCCACGGCCTCGTCGCAGGACACGGCCGTACCGCTCTCGGCCTGACGGAGGCCCAGCCGCTCGAGAAGCTCTTTGAACCGTTTCCGGTCCTCGGCCCGGTCGATGCTGTCGGGCGACGTGCCGAGGATGGGCACTCCCAGTTTTTCCAGCGGCACCGCGAGCTTGAGCGGCGTCTGACCGCCGAATTGGACGATGACGCCCATCGGCCGTTCGCGCTCTATGATATGGTAAACATCCTCGAGAGTCAAGGGTTCGAAGTACAGCCGGTCCGACGTGTCGTAGTCCGTGCTCACGGTCTCGGGGTTGCAGTTCACCATGATCGTCTCGTACCCGTCCTCCTTCAGCGCGAACGCCGCATGGACGCAGCAGTAGTCGAACTCGATGCCCTGGCCGATGCGGTTCGGCCCCCCGCCCAGGATGATGATCTTCTTCCTCCCGGTCGGCTCGGCCTCGCACTCGGCCTTCCCCTGACCCCTGCCCCCTGACCCTTGCCCCTCGACCTTATAGAACGGTTTCTCATAGGTCGAATAGAGGTACGGCGTATGCGCCACGAACTCGGCCGCGCAGGTGTCCACCTTCTTGAAGACCGGCATGATGCCCAGTTCCTTCCGCGCCCTGCGCACGGCGTCCTCGGTGGTGGTGAGGAGCCTGGCGATGCGACGATCCGAGAAACCATACTCCTTGGCGATGCGGAGCGGATGGTCGAGAGCGGGCCGGCCGTTGGTCAGGAGCAGCGCGCCGAGCGATTTCAGCTCCTTTTCCCGGTCCGTGATCTGCTTGATCTGGTGCAGGAACCAGGGATCGATCTTCGAGAGGGAGAACACCTCGTCCACGGTCATGCCGGCGCGGAACGCATCGGCAACATACCACAGCCGCTCCCAGTTCGGCACGCTGATCTTCTGCCGGATGTCGGAGACGCCGTGCTCCACGTCGCCGTCACGGTCGCGGCGCGATTCGAAGCCGTAGCGGTCGATCTCCAGGGACCGGAGCGCCTTCTGGAGCGATTCCTTGAAGGTCCGGCCGATGGACATGGCCTCGCCCACGGACTTCATCTGCGTCGTGAGCGTGGCGTCGGCCTGGGGAAACTTCTCGAAAGCGAACCGCGGGAACTTCGTGACCACGTAGTCGATGGTCGGCTCGAAGGACGCCGGCGTGGCCTTGGTGATGTCGTTCAGGATCTCGTCGAGCGTGTAGCCCACGGCGAGCTTCGCCGCGAACTTGGCGATGGGGAAGCCCGTGGCCTTGGACGCCAGGGCCGAGCTGCGGGACACCCGGGGGTTCATCTCGATGATGATCATCCGGCCGTTCTTCGGGTCCACGGCGAACTGAATGTTCGACCCGCCGGTGTCCACGCCGATCTCCCGGATGATGCGCAGGCTTGCGTCGCGCATGATCTGGTATTCCTTGTCGGTCAGCGTCTGGGCCGGCGCCACGGTGATGCTGTCGCCGGTATGGATGCCCATGGGGTCGAGGTTCTCGATGGAGCAGACGATCACCACGTTGTCCTTGGCGTCGCGCATCACCTCGAGCTCGTACTCCTTCCAGCCCACCACGGACTCCTCGATCAGGACCTGCCGGACCGGAGAGGCGTCGAGGCCCCGCATGATCAGCTCGGTGAACTCCTCGCGGTTGTAGGCGATGCCGCCGCCCGTGCCCCCGAGGGTGAAGGCCGGCCGCAGGATTGCCGGGAAGCCAACATGCTCAAGGATCTCGTAAGCGTTCTCCATGGTCGTGGCGAAGCCGCTCCGGGGCACCTCCAGCCCGATGTGCTGCATGGCCTTCTTGAAGAGCTCGCGGTCCTCGGCCTTCTTGATGGCCGGAAGCTTGGCGCCGATGAGCTCCACCTGGAACTTCGCCAGCACGCCGGTCTCGGCGAGCGCCACCGCCGTGTTCAGCGCCGTCTGGCCGCCCATGGTCGGCAGCAGGGCGTCGGGGCGCTCGCGCTCGATGATCTTGGCCACCACGGCCGGCGTGATCGGCTCGATGTAGGTCCGGTCCGCCATCTCGGGGTCCGTCATGATGGTCGCCGGATTGGAGTTCACCAGCACGATCTTGTAGCCCTCTTCCCGGAGGGCCTTGCATGCCTGCACGCCCGAGTAGTCGAACTCGCAGGCCTGGCCGATCACGATCGGGCCGGCCCCGATGATCAGGATCTTCTTGATGTCGGTTCTCTTCGGCATGGAAACCTTCCTTAAGTAAATCTATTCTATGATGAAAGATATCGTGCTGAGTTTATTAACGTATATTTACTGCCACTAACCATCCTTTATAGGTCATTCGTCCTGTCTACCGAAATAGTAGAAAGCTGCTGTCCCAACTATGACTTGAACGGGTTCTCTCAACAACACAGTGCATATAAGAGGAATCCATAACCACTGATGTGGCCTGAAAGATGAGAAGAGATTTTTCAGAATGAATCCATTAAAACCCCAGACAACGGTTTGGACCACTTGGAACGCAACTTCCGCCTTTATCGGCCAAACGGTTACCCTGGGTATTACAAAGAGCAGCCAGCTTGGGAATGGATACTCACCAGTCTGATGCCATTTTGCTGCTTCTTGTGAAAATTCTGTGCTATCAAGAGTACTTCCGATGATATACGCCCCGCCATAGACAACCACCAAATTACCTGTAAGCAATTCTAAACTATATCGTATGTTCTTATACCTGTTGTTCATAATTCCGCGAACTACTCGAACTCCTGCACCCATCCGTTCTTCAGCCCATACTTGATCTTGATGTCGTACGCTTCGTCGTACTCCTGCTCGGTGATACGTCGGTTGATCTCAGGGTGGTCTTTCGCCCGATAGGCAGGGAAGTACTGAGCCATGAGGCTGATATACACGTCCTTCGAGATCTCCTCGGCCAGGAACTTCATGACGCCCTCGGTACCCGAGAGCCCGCCGGGCAGGACCAGGTGGCGGATGATGAGCCCGCGCTTCGCGATGCCCTGCCCGTCCAGCACCAGGTTCCCCACCTGCCGGTACATCTCCCTGACCGCCTCTCGGTTCACGTCGGCATAGTGCGGAGCGACCGAATATCGCATCGCGGCCGCGTTGTCCGAATACCGCATGTCCGGCAGGTAGATGTCCACGATGCCGTCGAGCAGCCTGAGCGTCTCGATCGAATCGTATCCGCTGGTGTTGTACACGATGGGCAGGCTGAATCCCCGCTCCCGGGCGATGCCCAGCGCTCTCAGCACTTGCGGCACGAAATGGGTGGGCGTCACGAGGTTAACATTGTGGCAGCCCTGCTCCTGCAGCCACATCATCTGGCAGGCGAGTTCGCCCGGTGTGCGCTCCGCGCCGTTCCCCAGCTGGCTGATGGGGTAATTCTGGCAGTACATGCACCGCAGGTTGCAGTTGGTGAAAAAGATCGTGCCGGACCCCTTGGTCCCCGACAGGGGCGGCTCCTCGCCGTGATGCGGGCTGACGCTCGAGATCACGGGATTCAGGCCCGACCGGCAGAATCCCCCTTTGTCGTCCTTCAGCCGGTCCACCCCGCATTCCCGGGGGCAGACCCTGCAGGCTTCGAGCAATCGGTACGCGGCGTCGGCGCGCTGTTCTAGTTCAATTTGAGAAATCATGAAGCGTCTATTCGCCACGGAGGCACGAAGAGGATCAAAACCTTTGACACGGATCAGATCCGATACGTAGAATGATAACTGCGGATAAGGCAGCCGCATCTTTCCGTGCGAATCCATGCCGATCGGTAGCTACTACGCTCTTACCTCTTTCTCGGGGTCTCTGCGTCTCTGTGGCTATTTCTCGAATTCTTCCATCATGTCCACGAACCGCTGGAACAGGTACCGGCTGTCGTGCGGCCCGGGGGACGCCTCGGGATGGTACTGGACGCAGAAGGCCGGCAGGGTCCTGTGCCGGAAGCCCTCGCAGGTCTGGTCATTCAGGTTCACGTGGGTCATCACCACCTGGTCCTTGATCGTCTCCATGTCCACTGCGAAACCATGATTTTCCGCCGCGATCTCGACCTTCCGCGTGGTCAGGTCCATGATCGGCTGGTTCCCGCCATGGTGGCCGAACTTGAGCTTATAGGTCCTGCCTCCCAGCGCCAGACCGAGAAGCTGCTGGCCGAGGCAGATGCCGAAGAGCGGCTTCTTTCCCAGGAGCTTCTTGATGTTCTCGATGGCATAGGTTACCGGCTCCGGGTCGCCGGGGCCGTTCGACAGGAACACGCCGCGGGGCTTCATCTTCAGGACTTCGTCGGCGGGCATGGTCGCCGGCACCACGGTCACGTCGCACCCTGCCTGGGTCAGGAGGCGCAGGATGTTCCGCTTGATGCCGTAGTCGTAGGCCACGACCTTGTATCGGGAGGCGGCCTTCTTCCCGTAGCCCTTCACGATGTCCCAGTCAGCCTCGTCCCAACCATAGGGCTCCCTGCAGGTCACGTCCTTCGCCAGGTCGAGTCCGCTCATCTTCGGCAGCTGCTTTGCGCGGCTGACGAGGTTCGCGGGATCGGGATCCTTCGTCGAGATGATGCCCGGCTGGGCGCCGGAATCCCGGGTATGGCGCGTCAACGCCCGGGTGTCGATGCCCTGGATGCCGACGATGCCGTTCTGGTTCAGATATTCATGGAGGGTCCGCTTCATCCTCCAGTTGCTCGGGATGTCCAGGTACTCCTTCACGATGAACCCCTCGACGTAGGGCCTCCCTGACTCCACGTCCTCGTCGTTCACGCCGTAATTCCCGATCTGGGGATAGGTCATGGTGACGATCTGTCCCTTATAGGACGGATCCGTCAGGATCTCCTGGTACCCGGTCATGCTCGTGTTGAAGACCACCTCGCCGGAGCCCTCGCCTTCTGCGCCGAAGGACGTCCCTTCGAACACCAGCCCGTCAGCCAATGCAAGCATCGCTTTTGTCATGATCTCTTGTTCCTGCCTTCCTGCTTATCTACCTTCTTACCTTCCCACCCTCTTACCTTCGGCAGCATCAGAACCTGTCCCGCACCTTCCCACTCACATCCACCACTTCCCCGCTCACCCGGTCGCCGTCCACGGTCATATATATATAATGATGGAACCCGCCGTTCAGGTCGTCGGCGTAGAGCGGTGCACCGCCTCCTCCGGCAATGACATAGGGGATGCCGTCAACAGCCTTCCGGAGATAGAGG
>Ga0316616_100001166_pt1 | contig 10263 bp, 12 predicted proteins | sample OWC_Aug_M1_C1_D1_FD_207660 | JGI IMG/M metagenome (GOLD analysis project Ga0316616, IMG submission 207660) | Wetland soil microbial communities from Old Woman Creek delta, Ohio, United States - OWC_Aug_M1_C1_D1_B | ecosystem: Environmental > Terrestrial > Soil > Wetlands | place: USA: Ohio...
CAACTGCACCGTTTAGATTTACTGTCCAGTTTGAATAAGTTCCTGTTCCATTCTTTGATGTAACTGTAATTTCTAATGCACCAGTAGTTGAATTGTAATTAAGTACATTTCCAATCATCCAGTTAGATGAGTCATGTGCAACAATTACAGATTGTGCAATTGAGTAATCAACATTTGGGTCAGCAAGTGTTAATGACAAAAGTCCATTGTTTTGAATTGTTAATGAATCACTAGATGTTGTGTGGTAGTGGTCTCCATCAGCACCAGCATTACCTGTATCGCCTTTGTCTCCCTTTAATCCTTGAATACCTTGCTCACCTTGTATGCCCTGAGGTCCTTGTTCACCTTGAACACCTTGTGGGCCTTCAACACCTTGTGGGCCTTGTTCTCCTTGAGGACCAGTAGCACCAGTTGCTCCTTGTGCTCCAGTATCGCCTTTATCACCTTTGGCTCCAGTTGCTCCAGTTGCTCCTGTGGCTCCAGTATTTCCTGTATCACCCTTAGGTCCTGTTGCTCCCTGTGGTCCTTGTGCGCCTGTTGGTCCTTGTGCTCCTGTAGCACCTGTTGCGCCAGTAGCACCTGCTGGACCAGTTGGTCCTTGTGGACCAGTTGCAATTTCTAAACCTGCAGCATAAATCTTAATTTCGCTAGGTGAAAGAATTTCTAATGTCATAGTCTTGTCACATCCTCTTGAACATAAATTGTACCTGTCAAGATAGTTGACACGGTTTCTGTTACTGAATTAATGCCTTGAATGTCAAAATAGTTCATTACATCTAAGTTTGCTGAATCTAATCCAACTGTAAGAACATTTTCATTTTTGACAATATCTAAAGCATCTAAAACTGTTTCATTTGTAGGGAATTGTCTTACTTGACCATTAAAGTCCCAATCAGTTAGATCTAACTTAACATTGTTGGTATCGACTAAGACAAGAGTCATCACTGCATTGTCATTGCGATATACCTGCCAATCCATTGCTGGCGGTTGTGAATTTAGTGTTTCCATGATTCCCTCCAAAAGTTAATCTACCTCTATCTTACAATATATGTATTGTGACTATTACACCTGAACTCGTTGCTGCCATTGGGACTGCCCTTATTGGGGTCCTTACTGCCTTTTATGGGTTTAACAAATGGATAATCACAAAGTTTCTAAGTGAACTTAAGCCCAATGGTGGCGGTTCAATGAGAGATAAGGTTGATGTCAATACTGAGCGTTTAACTAGAGTTGAACAAAGAGTAGATGATATTTATCGTATCCTTGCACAAAAGGAGCATCATGATTAAAAAGGTTTATTGGAATGGTAAGTTAATCCCTATCAAGGACTGGGATTATGAAACAAAGCGTCCTAAAGTTAAATTAGAAAAGAAGGCGGTAGTAACTGAGGTTGAATCACAACCTGAGGTAACTGTTGAAGAAACAGAAGAATAATTAAATAACAAAACCCCCCTTGAGTTATCAGACATCGGTTGGGGGGTTTTGCCTATCCTGGAGGCAGTCCAGAATTCTATGCAGGTTGTGCCCACTTGGGTGGCATTGAGACTTTATTGTCTAATGACCAAGCAGCAAAAGTACCCATGTTTGGATTAAATGGAATATCATATTCACCAATCTTAAATCTTCTTGATGCATCAGCATCTGGTGATACATAAACATTTACCAATTCAAAGTTGTGGTTTTCTCTAAAGTACATAAATACTTCTTGTAAATCTGTTCTGTATGGCAAGTTACCAATAGGATTTGGAACAACGCTAATAATTGCTGTTAAATCCCATGTTCTTGTCAAGTTATCAGGTGATGTTTCTGGCAATATCTGATAATAAGATGATTGAGCATTTCTATTGTAATCGTTCAATGGGTCGTATGTCATTGGATTAGATAAAACAATCTTATTAAAAGTACCGTGTGTCTGAATCAAATTGACATTTGTATATGCAACCAAATCATTACCAGTTGTAGTAGTTGTATCGCTTGCATATATTTCCAAAGGATATGGGAAGTACTTTGACCAGTTTGTGCTTGTATTTGGTCTTGTTTCAGTTGCCTTAAACTCAACAATAATCTTCTTAACAGGGATTGGCTCAATTTTTACATAAATCTGTTTTGTAACTGTGCTTGTTGTAAAGCCATTGTCAATAGTCAGCGTTACATTGTAATATCCTGTAGTTGTGTAGTTATATGAAGGATTTTGTAATGTTGATGTACCGCCTGCTAAATCACCAAACTGCCAGGAATATGTGTCTGCGTCTACGCTTCCAGTATATGTAAAATCAACTTTACTTGTTGTTGTATTAACTACCCAAGTAAAATCTGCATAGCATTGTGCAGATGTCACTACGATAGGATCAGATTTAACAACTGTTACCCAACCATTTGTGTCAAATATCCAAGCAAATACTCCCCAACCATTAGTATTTCCTCCATATGGAGTATTTAAAATTCCACTGTTGTCATAAGTCCATGTTATTGATGAACCAGTTCTAGGAGTGTTATTTTTATAAAGAGTTCCATCATAAGCCTTTTGCCATTCTTCATTACCATTTTGAGGATAAACAGCATTGACTTGCCAATAAATAGTATCTACAGTATTTAAATCAACACCAGCAATTGTTGCAGTAAATGATGTATTTGTGTCACCACTTGTTGCATTTAATGTTATGGATGCATCTTGATATTGATTTTGATAAACAACTTCCTGCCACATTGGAGCAAAGACATATGTTGTTTCCCATTCATCTTCATTAATATAATGCTTGACGCCAACACATGTATAGAATTTATCTAAAGTCAATGTTGGATTTACTTCATGCACAACTCTAAAAACATTATTTGTAGGGCTTAATAAAGCATAGTTTCTTTTAACTTCATCAAATGTAATATCAACAATATCTATTGCTGGATTTGTTGTATAAGTAAATATATCTCTTGCAAATCTTTCTGCTTCTGTATTTGTTGCTAAATCTTGTGGGAAACGGGTATCAATTGATAATTGTGATGTATTCCAAATATTATTTGAATCAGCATCAGTAAATACCCCAATATTGTCATATGTTTCAGTTACTTCTTTTGTTACAGAATCAGTTATTGTATATGTATTATCAACACCAATCTGATTTGTTACACGATTCATATTGTTGGATAATGATATTCTCTTATATCCATATCCTGTTACTTCTGAATTAAAGTTTTGTAAATCTGCAAATTCAACATATGGATCTTCTTGAAGATACCAATAATTGTAATTATATTTAACATAAGGAGTTACATTAACAATGAAATATCCTAATGAATCCTGATATGTTTCATCAATGTAAATCATATCTAAGTTTGTTTGTGCATAAAGCGTAATTAATTCAAGAATTGATTGTCCTACTTGTGGCATAAATTTTGCAGGGCTATAGAAATATTCGTTATAGTTTAATGTACCGCCAGTATCCTGAGACATAATAAAAACAAAATCAAAGATTTGGCTTCCCCAGCCAACTTCTGAAGCATAGGTTTCATACCAATTTATAAATTCTTTAAATGTAAGACCATCTTCGTCATAGCCACCATTATCATAAATATAATCAATAAACTCTTGTGTAATTAATTGTCTATTTAAAATGCCAAGTGCATCTGTACCGTTGATTGTAATTGTTGGATTAGGGTCTTTAGGAACATACTCAACATCAATATCAGTAACATAACCAACAAAGAATGTTTGAAATGTTGAATCATCTGGGTTAAATCTTGTAAATCTAATCTTTGAATTAAATGCAACTATTGAATTAAGATTGGGGTCGATTGCTGGGTTGCGTGAAACAATTCTAAAAGTCCCTGGATCAGATTGTTGATGTGGTCCTTCATAATAATCAAGACCAGTAGATATATCAACATTGATAAGACGGTCAGTAATATCAATAGAATCTTCATTTGTTTCTAGATAAACCTTTAATATATCTTTTGCTCTCATTATTTCTTTACAACCTTCGTTGATAATGACTTAGTGCTAACTTTGCCATACTTGCTAATTGCACTATTGACTTCCTTACCAAGTTTGTAAGGGTCTGTACCAAGACCAGCGTTGATTGTAATATTAATTGGTGAAGCAATTGATGGCAAACCTGCTACCGCCATTTGTGGAGTAGCAATTGATTTAATTGATGTAAGTGGTGTTGTTAAACCTTTAACAATATTTTCACCAATAGCAGAGAATACCTTTGATGGTGATGCAATTCCCAAAGCCTTTTCAGCCCAAGATGGAAGAAGATTACCAAGGAATGAAAGGACCTTGTTCTTAAACCAAGAAACCATACTATTCATACCGTTCCATAAACCAGTAATAATATCTTTACCAATATTAAGCATATTGCCAGGAATTGATTTAAATGCATCAATAATATCGCCAACAAAGTTTGCAACTTTGCTTCCAAATGACTTTAATACTTCCCATGCCTTAGCAGCAAAATCCTTGATTGCTTCCCAAACTTTACCTACAACTTCTGTTACTGTGTCCCAGTTCTTAACAAGAAGAACAATGATTGCAATGATTGCAACAATAGCAAGAATAACAAGGGCAATTGGATTTGCAGCCATTACTGCATTAAACAATCCTTGTGCAGTTGTAGCAAGAGATGTAGCCACCTTCCATGCACTCATAATGCCGTTATATGCGGTTAATCCAGCATTAAGTGCTAATACTACAGCACCAAATCCACCAAGGATTGTTACAAGCGGAATAACCACTTCTTTGTTTTTTACAATCCAAGTAACAGCATCTGATATTAATTTACTAAGAGTTTCAATAACTGGGGCCACAGATTTACCAATGGTCTCATATAATTCACCCATTGCTTTATTCATACGATCAGTTCCAGTTACCTGATCTGCAGCAGCATTACCAAATCTCTTTTGTCCTGCTTCAACAAGAAGAGTCATTGCTTCTTGATTCTTACCAGCCTTAGATAATGCTTCTGCTTGGTCATATGTTGCTTTTGTCAAACCAGGAACAGTCTTTGCTAATTCTTTAGAAGTAACTTCTCCATCAACAAATGCTTTACCTAACTTAGATAATGTTGATTCTGCAGCAATTGCTCCACCAGATGATGCCTCTAGATTTTTAGCAAGTAAAACTAATTCAGCAGATGAGGCTTGTGCATCTTTTGGAAGTTTAACTCCAAGACCTGTAGCAAGTTTAATAATTTCATCATTATCAACTGCAATTTCTTCAGCAATTCTCTCTGCATCTTTTGTTACTTCTTTTAATGCTGTTGAACCTTGTCCAAATGCAGATGCAGCAGCCTTTGCTGTTTTTTCTGCTTCTAAAAATTCATCTGCTGCTTTTTTAGCAAATGTTACGCCTTTTGTTAAAACGAAGGCTGAGGCTAAGCCTACTGCTTGTTGTTGAACTGAAGAAATACCGCCAGCCAAACCTTTTAATTGACCATTTACAGCATTAACACCTGATGTAAGTTTTTGTGTCTCTGCAACGATATCAATCGTGATCTGCTGTGCCATTACTTCCTCCTGTTAAGTTCTTCAACCAAAGCCCCATACTCTTCGTATGTTAAGTTCCAGAATTGCTCAGGTGTATACCCTGTAGCAAGACAGAACTTCGCCATTGCGCCTAGGCTGAAGGAACCTCTTTTGGGACTGTTACATCCATTCCAGAAAGTTCTGTCAATTGTGTAATTGACATTTCTTCTGCTTGTTCTATTGTAAGTGATGGGTTATTTCTCTTTGCCATCATGTATTGCATTGCAAATGCTAGTTTGGCTTTAGATGATGTGTTTGCCCATTCATCCATTGGCAAATCAAGATATTCTTCAATTGATGCCAATTCAGCCCACTTTAGTGTGGACATTAAGTCTGTTGTTTCCATTTACTGCCTCCGTTAGTCTAAGTTATACTTCTTTATATTTGCTTTAATACTGTCTTCGTATTTAGCAATAATGTAATCCATATTGTTGTTTACTGCTGGTCTTAAGTATGGTTGTGCCTCAATATTTTTATTTGGCCATCCATATTCTTGAACACCAGCATATGGAACTGCTGCACTACCTGCAGCAATTTGTGCTTTTTCTGCTGATGGATTACCTACAACAGAAGATGCAAGAGCACCAGTTAGTTTAGGTGCTATAGCAGAAGCCTTTTGTGAAATAGTTGAACTAAGTTCCCTATTGAGTTCATAGTTCTTTTCTAAATCTTTAGCAAGTTTGTTAATGGCGGTTTGTACTTCATTAACTCCCGTAATGCTTACTGAAATTGCTTCTGCCATAGCGACCTATATTAAATTATGATTCTCTGCGTGTTGGCTTGCCATCAAGAATGATGTTCAAGTCATAAACAAAGTATTCGCCTGCTGCTCCACCTAGATCAGGTACAGTCTCTACATAACCTGTTGCTTCGAACAATGGTTGTGATGCAGATGGTGAACCGTTTCCGTGTGGTGCGTAAACGATGTCTACAGTCGCACCTGGGTTAGCCCATAGGTATGAATGTAGTGATGCTGCTGCTGTATCCTGGAATCCAGTTACAGCACAAGTGAAATCTAGATTGTCTTCGTAATCTCCAAAACCAAGTGTGCCTACTGCAGAAGAGAAAACAACATTGCTTACTCCACCTGCGTAGTCTGTTCCGTCAACTGAGAAAACAATTGATTTGCCCTTAATACGTGCCATATCAATTTCCTCCTTCAATGTCAATTGAAATTCTTATATTTGTTGCAAGAAATCTTGCTCCATTTACTTCTTGAATGAATGGTTTATCTACCGTCATTTTGTTTGCGGTTGTGTACTCCCAAAGCGCAGGGATAAGAGTGTCTAATGTATCGTCAAGATTTTCTGTTTCTGTTTCATTAGTTGCAAATGGTACAAGTATTAATACTTTCCAATTAGATGCATAATCTGCATCATATTGATTCTCATATACAGTAATGAAATCAGTATCAGGTTCCATAATCGCACAAAGTGGATTTGGTCTTTCTGGTACATATTTGTAGACCTTGCTAATGCCACCAAGAATGATGGCACTTTCAAGTTCTGATCTTACCGTTGCTAAGTTCATGCAAACCTCACCATATAACGGTTAAGAAGAGGATACACACCAACGAGTGGGTCTCTTGCTGTATTAGCAGGTGCGCCATCATAAGTGGCGTACTGAGCCACACCCATTGGTGCGTTCCTACGATGAAAGAGTTCTGAACCAACTTCAAGGTAGCAACGCTTTAGAACACCTGCAGGAATCTTTGTGCTCTTGATATAAGAAGCAATTAAATCCTTTGCTGTGTCCCAGCATTCTTCTACATAAGAATCATCATTAGTTGATGCTCCTACATATGCTTTTAAGTCTGTCCAGTCCATAATCATCTACTCCTTTAAATTATGCAATTACGCAAAGTGCCTTTGGATCAGATGCTGCAATACCTAGGTATCCGTAAACTGAGAAAGAATTTGTAAGTGCTGTGATGTCTTCGTCATTCAAGCGGAATGGTGCACCTGCAGACTCGTATGTTGTGAGTGCTGCTGAGTTACCTGCGTAGAATGAAAGATTTGCAAGTGATGGGTCAACTACAACTGGAAGACCAAGGATGTTTCCTGTAAGTCCTACTGGGTTGATTGAACCGTATGTGTTTGATGTTGCACCAGCGTTTGAAAGGATTGGACGGTCCATTGTGTCAACTGTCTTAGCGATCAAACGGAATACGTCTGATGAGACAAGGATGAACTCTAGTGGAAGTCCTGTATCTCCATTAACCTTTGTTGCTGCTTCTGCAAGAGAATCAATGATTTCTGCAGCAGTCCATGCACCAAGTGCTGATGTGTTGAAGTTTGCAGCATCTGAGATTAACTTAGCACGAACAGCAGCGTTTGTTGCTGATGCGTACTTAGCAACCATTGCACGGAATGCTGTATCAACATAGTTAACAGATGAACGCTCTACAACCTGACGAGACATGTCTGTGTATCCACCGTATGTCTTGATAGGTGCTGTTGCTGATGTAAGTGTTAACTTGCCGTATGAAAGAGTGTCTGCTTCTGCAGCCTGCTCTCCAACTGCTAATGTGTTTGAGTCAATTACTGGGTATTCAACATTGTTACCATCTGCTGGTAGTGCACCTGTTGAGAATACTGAGAATGTTGGACGACCTGCGTTAAGGATACGAACTGTATCTGAAACCCAAGCATTCTTCATGATTGAATCTGCTGTTGTTGCGCCTGTGAAGTCACGGTGAAGAGCAATTGCATCTTCCTTACCTGCTGCTACAGACTTAACATATTCTCCGAATGAACGGAATTGTGGAGTTGAAGGTGCTTCTACCTTAGATGTTGCAAGAACATCAAGACGGCGTTCCAACTCTTCTGCGTGATTACGAACTTCTTCAATTGCTGAAGTGTAATCAGGTGTTGTGTTTTCCATGGATTTATCCTCCTGATTGTTTTCTTCTCTGACTGAAAGTACTTCAGCCTTGTCATATGCAGGAAATGCGACTAAAGATACTTCTTTTAAGTCAACTTTCTTGCGAATGATTGTGTTGTCTTTCTTTTCATCAATAACTGGAATGAAACCTACTGAGAAAGAACGGATTGCTCCATCCTTAACTAGATTTAATGTTTCATTTCCTAATGATGTTTCTGAAATCTTGGCTCTAATGATTAGGCCCTCTTCAGAATCTTCCATTTTTGTAACAAGACCAATGATTTCTTTATGGTCTCTAAACAATTTGACATCTGCGTTTAAATCTACAGCACCAGGAGCGAATCTCTCCTTCATGCCACCGCCAATGTCAATTGTGTCATTATATGGAACAGCGATGCCTTCAACTGTGCGTTGTTCAGCATCTGTTGCTCTGATCTCAAATGATCTAGTAATTATATTTTCCATAGTCATTACTCCATTTTAGTTGATTTGTTGATCAGCCCCATCAGTAGGCATTGGAGGCATGTCTTCCATATCTCTAATTTCTTCTACTGTAAGGAACTTATTGCTCAAACCAATAGCATACGACTCATATCTTGTTTTGACATTTGGACGGAGGAACTCAGTTAAATTGAATTCAGCGTGTTGTCCTCTTGGTAGCAAGTCTGTAATCGCTTGTTCAATACGAACAATGTATTGTTGTAATCCATCTTCGTATAGTTTTGCTCTGTCTTCGTTACCGTTGACATAGGTCATGCCTTGTCCTTCAATCGACATACCTAAGTACATCGCAGGAACACCAAACATCATAGCAATCTGACGACTGATATATTTTTGGTTTTCCAAGAACTGTGCTTCTTCAGGATTGAGTGCAATTGAATCATACTTCAAACCAGATGAAAGTACGGCAATACTTCTTTCTTGCTGAGATTCTACGAAAGCATCTTTATTTTGCTTTGCTACTTCTGCAGAAAGAAATTCTGTTGTTGTTAATGTACCTGTTGGTACCGCTGCAGTTCTGAACCAGTTGTCTGCATAATTGTGTAAGTCTAATGCTGAACGAAGCACTGACTTGTGTCTTTGAATTGGTCCTTCACCAAGAAGAGCATCTGCCTTTGGACTCTTCCATAGTTTCAAATGTACAATGTCTTTTGTTGTATATTTCTTTGTACCAATTTGATAAGAAATCACACCATTCTGATCAGCCTGAACTGAAATGTTTGATGGATGAATATTTTTAATGTTTACAATTCCACGAACATTGCGTTGAACTAACCAGAAAGCATTTCCAGTTGTTGACATGTGGAATAAAGTTGTTCCTAACCATTCTGCTTGAGAAACATTATTCTCAACATCTGGCATATCAAGCCACGCAGGTGCTGTGATGATTTCATTTCCTCTGTGTACCTGCACAGGAATCTGCATCATTGCTGTTTCTAGAACTGAAATTGCTCTGCTAACTGCAACAAGTTGAAGAGCAGAAGTTTCAGTAACTACTACCGCATCTCTTGATGGTGCAGACATTGCACGATTTTGTGTGTCAGGAACAAATGCTTCAGGTTCTGCAACTTCATAACCAAGTGCACCAACCATTCTATCTATAAAACCCATTTTGTTCTCCTCCTAAAAGACCATCTGTTGTGGTTTTTGTTGAGTTTCCACAAACCAGATAGCCAATACTGTTGCTATTGCTGCATCAATTTCAGTTCCGCTATCTTTACGGGCAATCCTCCAGGATTCTCCGCTATTTTTGCGTACTGCTCGTTGCATTTGCATAGAAACTATCTCATCTTTTGGATGAATTAGTTCCTTCTTCATAATTCTACTGTATGCGTTATTTGATGCATGTATTAAATCTTT
>Ga0316616_100001167_pt1 | contig 10261 bp, 8 predicted proteins | sample OWC_Aug_M1_C1_D1_FD_207660 | JGI IMG/M metagenome (GOLD analysis project Ga0316616, IMG submission 207660) | Wetland soil microbial communities from Old Woman Creek delta, Ohio, United States - OWC_Aug_M1_C1_D1_B | ecosystem: Environmental > Terrestrial > Soil > Wetlands | place: USA: Ohio...
CACCTCGTTTTGCCGTTCTTGACGAGCGACCGAGGGCCGATTTCCGGTAGTCTGTCTGTCTCATGTCCCCCGTCCGATCGGTCCTGGCGTCGATCCTCGCCTTCCTGGGCGCCACCGGTGCTCTCGCGCAGCCGGCCCGGCACGTGAAGGCGTCCCTCCTCGCCGAGGCGGACGCGGTGGTGCCCGGCCAGCCGCTGACCGTCGGCATCCGACTCGAGATGGACGAGGGGTGGCACACGTACTGGCGGAACCCGGGCGACTCGGGACTGCCGACGCGCGCCCGGTGGGAGCTGCCCGGGGGCTTCTCCGCAGGCGAGATCCGCTGGCCGTACCCGATGCGCTTCCGGACCGGGCCTCTCGTGAGCTACGGCTACGAGGGCGACGTGCTGCTGCCCGTGGAGATCCGCGTTCCGGCTTCCATCGGCGCCCCGGAGGTCCGGATCGCCGCCCGGGTCGACTGGCTCGAGTGCCAGGAGGCGTGCCTGCCGGGGCGGGCCGACTTGTCGCTGACGCTGCCCGTCCGGGCGACGGCGGCGGCGGGTCCCCACGCGGCGCTCTTCGCCGAGGCGCGACGCCGCCTTCCGGCGAAGGACCCCGGGTGGCAGGTCACGGCCCAACCGGCCCCGCCCGCCCTGCGCCTCCTCGTGCGGGCGCCGCGGGGCGCGGCGCTGCGGGAGGCCTGGTTCTACCCGGCCGCCCCCCGCGTCCTCGACCACGCGAAGCCTCAGCCGCTTCTCCGCGAAGGAGCGACCCACAGGCTCGACCTGCCCCTCGACCCGAACGGCGCCGCGCCGGACCGGCTCGCGGGGGTACTGGTCGTCGAGACGGCGAGCGGGACGCTCGCCCTGGACGTGGACGCGCCGCTCTCACGGGGCCCTGCCCTGCCCCCGAAGAAACAGGAGACGAAGCCATGAAGAAGACCCTCGCCTTCGCCGCCGTCGCTCTCGCCGTGCTCGCCGCCGCGAGCGTTCCGACGGCCTCCGCCGAGGCCGTCGTCGGTCAGGCCGCCCCGGCCTTCACGCTGACCGACAGCCACGGCAAGTCCCACTCCCTCGCCGGCCTCGCCGGCAAGGTGGTGGTGCTCGAGTGGTGGAACCCCGAGTGCCCCTTCGTGGGGAAGCACTACACGAGCGGCAACATGCAGAAGCTGCAGAAGGAGTGGACGGCGAAAGGCGTCGTGTGGCTGACCGTGAGCTCCTCGGCGCCGGGCAAGCAGGGCTTCGTGGACGGGGCCAAGGCCGACGCGCTCATGAAGGAGAAGGGCGGCGCCTCGACCGCCGTGCTCCTCGACCACGACGGGAAGGCCGGGAAGGCCTACGGCGCGAAGACGACGCCCCACATGTTCGTGATCGACGCGAAGGGACGGGTCGTCTACGCGGGCGGCATCGACGACAGGCCGTCGACGGACGTGGCCGACGTCGCCACCGCGAAGAACCACGTGTCGGCGGCCCTCGCCGAGGTCCTCGCCGGCCGGCCGGTCTCGGTGGCGTCGAGCGCCCCCTACGGCTGCGGCGTCAAGTACGCCGACTGAGGCCCGCGAGGAGGGACTCGAGGCCCTCCCACGGCGGCTCGGCCGGGGTCCACTCCATCCGGTAGACGGGGACCGCCCGCACGAGCTCCGCGGCCACGGAGAGCACTCGCGACCAGAGCGGGGGGGCGAGCGGCACGGGGACCGACGCCAGGAAGCGACCGGTCGCCTCGGCCGGGCGGAGCCGCTCGAGGGACAGCCGGGAGCCCCGGGCGAGATCGACGAGGAGGGCGAGGGGCGCGGGTCCCACCCGCCCGCTCGCCCTCCCTTCCCCCCAGAAGCCCGAGCGCACGAGACGGAAGGGCCGCCCGGGCGCCACGGCCACCAGCTCGTCGGACAGCACGGGGTGAGGCGAGGTCGAGGCGACCGTCGTCTTTCCCGCGCCCGAGGGGCCGAAGAGCACCACTCCCTTCCCGTGCACCGTCACACCCGCGGCGTGGAAGGGGAGGCCCCCGGCGAGCGGTAGCCGGGCCATCAGGCTCGCCCGGAGGACCGCCTCCAGCGGAAAGGCGCGCGCCCCGTGGCGGTGGAGCCGGGCCCGGCCGGCGAACGGGTCGATCTCGGCGACGAAGCTCTCGTGGCTTCCGAGGAGACGCCCGTCCTCCCATCGAAAGACGGCGGGGTCCTCGCGGGGAAAGAGCGCCGGGTCGTCGCTCGTCCAGGGCGGCGCCGGGGAGAGCTCGACCCGGAACAGCTCCCCGGCGTCCGTGCCCTCGTCGGGGTCCAGCCGGAGGATCGCCTCCACCTCGGCCGGGGCGAGGGCCTCGTCCGGCTCGACCGAGAAGCGGAGGCCGCCGGCGCGGAGTCTCACCGCAGGGAGAGAACCCGCGCGGCGATCTCGGCCCGCTCGCGGTGGCCGTCGTCCGGATGGAAGGGGTCGCCCGTCCGCTGGAGCGCGAGCGCCGGACAGAAGGGGAACGTGGCGAGCGCGCCGCCCTCCCCGACCATTCGGTCGTTGGCGCGGCGGGCCACCTCCGCGGCGTAGGCCCGCTCCGCCGAGCCGGCCCACATCTCGGGAAGCGGCGTCTCGCGGACGTTTCCGAGGGGGGCCCGCCGCCACTGCAGGCACGGGAAGACGTCGCCCTCGGGATCGATCGCGATCGTGGTCCGTCCCAGGCCGCAGTTCGTGCCCCCCGCGACCCGCTCCTCCTGCAGCCGCTGGCCGAGGGCGGCGAGCCTCGCGTAGATCCGGGCGACCGCCGCTGCCGACGCGCGGAAGTCGAGCGGCCCCGGGTCCCCGTCGTCGCGCGGCGTCAGCACCGGGTCGAGGCGCCAGCCGACCCCGTGCTCCTCGGCGAGGCGCTGCATCCCGTCGATCTCGCCCTCGTTCAGCCGGGTGAGCGGCGTCTTGAGCACGACCACCACCCCCCGGCGGAGCAGCCGGTCGGCCCCGCGGAAGAGGGCGCCGAACGAGCCGGGGGTCGCGGTCGCCCGGTCGTGGGTCGGAGCAGCGGCGCCGTGGAGGCTCATCTCCACCGCGACCGGGCGGAGGGCGGCGATCGCGTCGGCGAGGACCTCCGTCACGAGGGCGCCGTTCGTCAGGAGGCGGAGGGCGAAGGCCCGGTCGCGGGCGCCGCGGGCAACGGCGAGGAAGTCCGGGTGGGCGAGGGGCTCGCCCCCGGTGAGCGCCACGGAGAGCGTGCCGAGGCTCCTCAGGCCGTCGAGAACCGAGAGCCACTCCGCGCCGGAGAGCGGCCGACGGTCGTGGTGGCGCGGGTTGTAGCAGAAGACACAGCGCCAGTTGCAGCGGTAGGTGAGCTCGAGGCTGGCCGCGAGAGGCTGGGCCCGCTCGAGGGCCGCCTTCTTCAGCCGGGCGGAGAGCGCCCAGGCGTCCGGCACGTCAGCCCTCCACCACGAGGCCGCGCTCGCGCAGCAGCGCCACGAAGCCCCGCACGTCCTCCCGGGCCGCGGCGTCCCCGGTCGAGAAGCGCTCGACCACCGCGGCGACGAGGCCGTCCTCGTCCCGCTCCTCGACGAGCGACCACACGAGCGCCCCCACGGGATTGAGGCCGAGGATCCGCCGGTCGGCCAGGCACATGAGGACCGCCTCGTCGCCGATCGTCTGCCAGGCGACGTCGGGGTGGCGGCGCAGGCCCACGATCAGCTCGAGACGGGGCCGCCGCCGAACGCGTCGCAGGGGCCCCCCGCGCCGGGCTGCTTCGCACAGCCGGCCATCAGGCTCGGGTGCGCCTCGAGGGGCTGCTCCCAGACGACGGCTGGCTTCTCGTACGGGAGCCGGCCGTCGGGGCGGGTCCGGGACGCCCCGTCGGTGCCCTCCCTCGTCATTCGCGCGTCACCCCGGGACAGTGTAACCGAACGACGTCCGAACGGGGCCGCCTCGCGTGGTCTCCCGGGTGGGAGCGACCGCCGCGCGACGAGAGCCTTCGCTGGCCAGACCGACCTGGGCCCAACTCGACCCGCGCTTCGCGCGGGTCGGGACTAGGGCAGCGGCACCTCCACGCCGTAGAGGACGCCCGCCTCGCTGCCGACCACGAGGAGCTTCTTCCCCGGGGAGACGGCCGGCGGTTCGACGCCGACGTCGAGAGAGGGGGCCCCCACGCGTCCCGCCCCGTCCCCGAGCGTCACGGACCGCGCGAACTGCGGGGAGGCCGGGTCGTGGCTGAAGTCCAGCTGGTACAGCTTCCCGTCCTGGCCGCCGAAGAAGACGTAGCTCGTGTTCGGCCAGTGCAGGACGACCGACGGGTTGAGGCCGGGAGCCGTCCACGTCCAGTTGGTGGTGAAGCCCGCATCGGCGTCGGAGACGCACCACACCCTCGTGTTGGTCGCGAAGAAGAGGTCGTTGTTCCGCCGGTCGGGGAACAGGAAACCCTTGACCGGACCGTCCAGGGTGCTCATGGTGCGCATGTCGCCGGGGAGAGTGGGGGGATTCGCCGACACGTCGATCGAGTAGACGACGCCGGCGGTGTCGCCGACGTAGAGCCGCGGGTGGCGGAGGACCGGGCTCGAGTCGAACTCGCCGCCCGGGTCGAGGCTCCACGCGTGGGAGAGGGAAGCCGCGGTGTCGAGCGCCCACAGGGTGTCCCCCCCGGCGCGGCGGCGCGAGGCGAAGTAGACGCGCTGCGCCTTGTAGTCGACCCACGGCGACCCGCTGATCGGGCCGAGCTCCCGGAAGGGCGTCCCGCCCCCGCTGAAGACTTCCCGGTTCTCCGGGTTCGCGAGGTCGAGAGCAAGGATGTCGCTCGCTCCCGTCGCCGGGCTTCGCCGGGTGCCGACGAGCACCCGGTCGCGGCTCCCCCCCCACTGCCGCAGGATCGCGCCGGGAGCGCCCGTGACGGTGGCCGGCTCCGGCAGCTCGGGAGCCCGGGTCTTCCAGAGCTCCTGGCCGGTCCGGGCGTTCACCGCCGCGATCCACCCGAGGTCGTCCCCCGCGAAGAGCACGGAGTCGGCGCCCGCGAGCGGCGTCCCGAGCGGGATCACCGGGGACCGGGAGTGGGAGACCCCGGTGAGGGCGTGGGGCACCCAGTCCGCCGGCCAGGCCCCGCCCGTGCTGCCGCGCTCGACCGCGTGGACGGTGCGGTCGTTCGACATCACGAGGACGCCGTACGCGCCGACGGCCGGCGGGACCACGGCGGTGGCCCCCGTGGAGTAGGCCCACTTGACCGGGCCGGAGGCGTCGAAGGGCCGGGCCTTCACGACGCGCCCGGGGGCCCATTCCGAGCCCCTGCGCACGAAGAGGCCGTAGCAGTAGGCCGTGGCCGGCTCGAGCCCGGCGTGCAGCCACTGGCTCCGGCTCTCGGCCGGGGCCGGGGTCACGATGTGCTCCTCGACGCCCGCCCCGCCCTCGGGGACGAGGGGCGGCGCGCACGCCGACGTCCCCGTCGGGGCCTTGCGCCAGCGGATGCGGATCTCGTCCGCGCCGGCGGTCGCGTTCACCCACTGCACCAGGCTCTCGCCCGTCGTCCCCGAGCCCCGCGACGTCACGGCCAGGAACTGCACCTCGCCGTCGGGGACCTCGGGAGAGACGGTGACCGGCAGCTCGTCGGAGACCTGCGGGGCCGCGCTCGGGCAGGCCACCGCCGACGACACCACGAGCCGGTAGCCGCCCGGACCGGGGAAGTCCGTGCCCTTGACGACGTACGTCGCCCCCGTCTCGCCGGGAATCGGAGTGACGGCGCCGCCGGCCGTCGTCCGGTAGCCCCACTGGCGGGCGGAGACCTCGCCGCCGCCCTCCTCGGTCGCGGTGACCGTCCCGCCGAGGCAGTCGACGCAGACGGTCGACGGCCCGGCGATCGCCAGCGCGGTCCTCTGCCAGGAGCCGTACCAGATCGACCGGGTCGCCCCCGCGGCACACCCGTCGACCCGCGCCGAGAGGGCGAGCGCGTAGGACCCCGGCGTGAGGGGCGGCGCCGCGAGCGTCACGGTGGGCGTGTAGGCGAGGGGCGGCGCTCCCGGCGGCGTGAGCGTCCAGACGTACGCGTCGTAGCTCTCCTCTGCGGAGTAGGTCGCCACGGTCGCCGGGCAGAAGGCCGCGGGGCCGAGGACGGCCGGCTGCGGCCCGAGCGTGAAGCTCCGGCTGACCGCCGGCGCGAGACCAGCCAGGGAGAAGGCGAGCCGGTACCGCCGCCCGGGCCGGTCGATCTGGAGGTGGTTGCCGGAGGGGAGCACCGTGAACGCCGCCACCCCGGCGGACAGGGCGACGCTCGGCGGCGCGGACGCGGTGCCGGTGAGGCGGGCGCCGCTCGTGCCGGTCCCCGGGGCGATCGCGGCGGCGACCTCTCCGGCGGAGCAAGCCGCCAGGTTCCCGCCGTCGTCCCGAGCCTCGAGAACGGCCTCCAGGGTGTACGGCCCGGGACCGGCGCCGCAGGCGGCCGGGTGGAGGGACACGTCGAGGCGCCGGGCGGTGCAGGCCGTGCTCAGGAGGATCGAGACGTCGTTCGACCCGCGGTTCACGACCGCGGCGTCCGGCCACAAGTCGCCGTTCCAGTCGCCCACCGCCACGAACGAGGGGGTGAGCCCGGCCACGTAGTCCTCGGTCGGCGCCCCGGGGGTCGCGGGGAGGAGCGGTCCCCGGCGCACGCTGAGGCCGGCCGCGGCCACCGCCACGTCGGCCCTCCCGTCCCGGTTCACGTCGGCGGCGGCGAGGTGGACGGGCACGTCGGGCGCGACCACGCGCGAGGGCGGGGTCGCGAACGAGGCCCCGCGGTTCTCGAAGAAGCTCACCGTGTCGGTGCCCCACTCGGCCACGCCCAGGTCCGGGTCGCCGTCTCCGTCGAAGTCGCCCGCGGCCACCGAGAACGGGATCTCCCCCCCGGCCAGGTCGAGGGTGACCAGGGTGGGGAAGTCCGGGCCCGCCGCGCCGTAGCGGACGCTGACGGTGTAGGGACCGCTCGCGGACCCGCTGCGGTCGTTGGCCACCGCGAAGTCCGGCCGCCCGTCCCGGTCGAAGTCGGCGACGGCGATCGAGGTGGGGTTGTCCCCCACGCGGTAGATCTTCGGGTCGCCCGGGTCTTGGGGATCGGTGAAGCGGATCGGGCCGCCGGCGGGAGAGATGTTGCGCAGAAGGCTCACCGTGCCCGCGGCCACCTTGTTGCAGACGAGCAGGTCCAGGTCGCCGTCGCCGTCCACGTCGGCCGCGGCCAGGTCGTCGGGGGACGGGCCGGCGGGGAACGAGCGGGCCGACTCGAACGTCCCGCCCAGGCCGCGGAAGACGACGACCCGGCTGCCGCCGGAGTCGTTGACGGCGAGGTCCGGGATGCCGTCGCGGTCGAAGTCGGCGGCGGCCACGGCCGTGGGCGCCGAGCCGCTGCCCACGGCCAGCGCCGGCCGGGGCGTCGTGAACCGCCCTCCGCCGTCGTTGACGAGCACGGAGACCGAGTTGCCCCCGGTGTTGGCCACGGCCAGGTCGAGGTCGCCGTCGCGGTCGAGGTCGGCCACGGCGGCGGCCTGGGGCTGAGCCCCGACCGCCACCCGCGACGCCGCCCCCAGGGCGGGGGGCCTCGCGAGGAGCACGACCACCGCGTCCGAGCCCTTGCACGGGACGGCGAGGTCGAGCCGTCCGTCCAGGTCCACGTCCACCGGAACGACCGCCTGCGGCCGCGTCCGCACGGCGTGGCGGCTCGCCGGCAGGAAGCCGCCCGCCCGGTCGTCGAGGAGGACGTTCACGGTGTGGAGGCTCGCCGTCGCCACGACGATGTCGGGCCGACCGCTGTCGTCCACCGGCACCAGGGCGACGCCGGTGGGCAGCGGATCGACGGGATAGGACACCCGGGAAGCGAAGGTGCCGTTCCCGTTGCCCTTGAAGACGGACACGCGGTAGTCGGGGTCGACGCCGCGGTCCGCGGTCACGAGGTCGACCGTGCCGTTCCCGTCCACGTCGCCGGCGGCGACACCCCAGGGGCTCGCCCCGACGGGGAGAACCGCCCCGACGGCGAAGGCCCCGGCGCCGGAGCCGAGCAGGACGCGCACCTCGCTGCCCCCGGCGCAGGCGACCGCGAGGTCGAGGCCCGGGGTGGCGTCGAGGTCTCCCGCGGCGAGGGCGCGGGGGCCGGATCCGACGCTCGTGGCGACCGGCGGGCCGAGATTCCCCGCGCCGTCTCCGAGCAGCACCAGGACCTGGTTCGTTCCCTCGCTCGCCACCGCGACGTCCGGGGCGCCGTTGCCGTCGAAGTCGCCCACGAGCACCGCCGCGAGGCCGCTGCCCGCCGGCACCACGGGCCCGGGAGCCAGGCTGCCGGTGCCGTTGCCGAGGAAGACCTGCACCCCGCCCGGCGAGCCGAGCGCCACCACCACGTCCCTGTGGCCGTCGAAGTTGAAGTCGGCCGTGGCCACGCCTCGCGGAACGGCGCTCAGCGCCTGGACCTCCGGGAGGCCGTAGCCGCCGGCCGCTCCCCGCAGCACCAGGAGGCCCGTGTTCGCCGCGACCACGAGGTCGACCCGGCCGTCCTCGTCGAGATCGGCGGCCGCGGCGGCCGAGGGACCGTCGCCCGCCGGGTAGGACCGCGGGGCATCGCCGAACGAGACTCGCGGGCAGCTCGAAGGGGAGCAGGGCTGGGCGTCGGCGGGAGCGGGGGCAGCCAGAACGGCGAGGACCGCCAGAGCCGCCAGGGGGCGCCAGGCAGTGAGGGGCCTGCAGGCGCGTTTCATCGGCACATCTCCTTGTCGCGGTGAGTTGGCTTCGGCCTCCGGACTACTCGCGGATCGTGAACCGTGCGGGGGGGCCGCAGGCTTCCGCCTCGTCGTCGAGGTATGGCTGCACCGTCCAGCGTCCGTAGAGCGAGCTCTGGGTGATCGAGGTCCCGGCCACGGGCAGGAGCGCGCCGACGGCGTAGCCGCGGGGGCGGTCTGTGCCGGCGTTCCCGTTCCCGGTCGGATCGCGGTCGACGTCGCCCGTGAACGGCACGGTGACGATCTGGTAGAGGAAACCCGCCGGGGTGAGCACCTTGAAGCGCAGCACGTGCTCGCCCGGGGGCGCGCTCCGGAGGCGGGCCTCGAGCCGCAGGTCGAGGACGTCCCGGCTCGAGAAGGCCAGATCGCGCGGCGGCCGGGCGAGGTTGGGCGCGCTGACTCGGATCTCCGCGCAGAGAGGGCCGCCGCGCCGGGTGGCGGCCGGCGAGTCGGCAGCGGCCTCGGCGGCCCCGACAGCGTGGGGGAGCGCGGTCAAGAGTGCGGTCACGAGTGCGGTCACGAGCGGCATCCCGGCCTCACGGCGCCTCTGTGGCGTGGACAACCCCAGTCTGGCCGGGCACCCCCAATTCGCGAGGTGCGGAGAATCACAGTAAGTGTAGCCTTCACGGGGGTTTCGGCACCGCGACTCGGGCCCGAGTCCCCCCCGAATCGGTAGGGACCGCCCGCCCGCCGTCTGTCCTTCAGACACTCGAGCCCTCGTCTGCCTTCCAGGAAGGCCCCCAAGCAAGGTCCGTGCCTCTCGGAGTCGCGGTAAACTGCCTCATGAGCGACAAGCCCGCGGCCATGGCCGTGAAGCCGTTCCTCGACCGGCTGGCCGAGGGGACCGTGGTCTTCGACGGCGCGATGGGCACGATGCTCTACTCCCGGGGCATCTTCCTGAACCGCTGCTTCGACGAGCTCAACCTCTCGAACCCCGGCCTCGTCCGCCAGGTCCACGACGAGTACGTCGAGGCGGGCGCCGACGTCCTCGAGACGAACACCTTCGGCGCCCACCGCTTCAAGCTCGGGCCGCACGGTCTCGAGACCCAGGTGAAGAGGATCAACCGCGAGGGGGCGCGGATCGCCCGGGAGGCGGCGGCAGGCCGGGCCCTCGTGGCGGGGGCGATCGGGCCCGTCGGGAAGCCGCTCGCTCCCATCGGCAACGTCCGCGCGGAGGAGGCGGAGGAGGCGTACCGCGAGCAGGCGGAAGGGCTTCTCGAGGGAGGGGTGGACCTCTTCCTCCTGGAGACGATGCCGTCGCTCGACCAGGCGAAGGCGGCGCTGCGGGCCGTGCGCTCGCTCACCACCAGCGTGCCGGCGGCGGTGAGCCTCACGTTCAACGAGGAGGGCTCCACCCTCCACGGCGACACGCCGGAGGAGGTCGTGCGTGACCTCGAGGCCCTCGGGGTGCCGATGATCGGGGCCAACTGCAGCCAGGGCCCGCAGGCGATGCTCGACACGCTGCAGCGGATGGCGGCGGCGGCGAAGACGGCGAAGCTCTCCGCGATGCCCAACGCCGGCTCCGCCGCCCTCGTCGAGGGCCGCTACGTCTACCTCTGCACGCCGGAGTACATGGCCACCTGGGCGCGCCGGTTCCTCGAGGCCGGG
>Ga0316616_100001170_pt1 | contig 10256 bp, 6 predicted proteins | sample OWC_Aug_M1_C1_D1_FD_207660 | JGI IMG/M metagenome (GOLD analysis project Ga0316616, IMG submission 207660) | Wetland soil microbial communities from Old Woman Creek delta, Ohio, United States - OWC_Aug_M1_C1_D1_B | ecosystem: Environmental > Terrestrial > Soil > Wetlands | place: USA: Ohio...
CGACCAGGTTATTTTTCTCCACAAGCTTGCCGAAGGCGGAACGAACCGGAGCTACGGCATCCACGTGGCCCGTCTGGCCGGTCTACCGGAACCGGTTGTGGAACGGGCCCGTGAAATCCTCCGGGAGCTGGAGCAGGGAAGCACGGATGCGGAAGGCCTCCCGCGGCTGGCCCGTACGTCTGCGGCATTAAAGGGAGAGCCCGTCCAGCTTGCGCTGTTCAGACAGCCGGAACGTCAGCTTCGCCAGTACCTGGACGGGCTGGACGTGGAACGGCTCACTCCCCTCGAGGCGTTGAACGAGCTCGCGAAGCTGCGGGAGATGGCAAGGGGAGGGGTGTGATCGCAACCGTGAGGGGATGTGGGGTGGCGCCGGTGACCAGGGGGACTGAGACTCTGACTATGCAACGCTTTCTTACGTTGAAGCAGGTCGGAGGCCGGCTGGGCGTCGTCATCTCTCTTCTGGTTCCTGCCGTTCTCCTCTTGGCCGGCGCTTTGGGCGCACCTTCCGCCCGGGCCGCGGTGGATCAGCTCAAGCAGGCAAAGGAGTGTACGCGCCAGCTCCTAGTTTCCCCGAAGCGGATGAAATACCGCAGCGAGTGGCAGCGATGCCTTCGGCTCTACGAGAGCTACTATCGCCGCTATCCGAAGGGCAGCCAGGCCGACGAGGCGCTGTTCTCACTGGGGAAGCTTCACGAGGGCCTCTACGGCCAGTCGCGTCTTGCCGGTGACCTGGATGCCGCGATCAGCAGGTTCAGACAAGTGGTCAAGGAATTCCCCAAGAGTTCCCTTGCCGATGACGCTCAGTATCGATTGGGTGAGATCTACCTCAAGTATCAGAAGGACCAGGAGCGGGCCTACGTGGAGTTCTTCAAGGTGGTCATGGACTTCCCATGGGGGGACATGAAACCGAAGGCCCAGGAGCGCCTGGCGGAGCTCGAGGCCAAGGGCGACAAACGGCAGGCCAAGGTGGACCTGCCGCCGGTTCCCGCCGTGCCTCCGACCCCGGCCCCGTCGACTATCGAGCAGGCCGCCGCCGTTGCTACCACGAACACGGCCCCTGCCGCGTCGGTGCCCCCGACTCCTTCGGGGCTGGCCCGGGTGACGGAGATCAGGTACTGGTCGGCATCCGACTACACCAGGGTCGTCATTCACGTGGACGGCCAGGTGCCGTACACGAGTCGTCTTCTCCGGGCCGATCCTGGACTGAAGACCCCACCCCGACTCTACATCGACATCGAAAGCTCGCGGCTGAGTCCCTCGGTGCCAAGTTCCATCCCCATCGGGGACGGTCTGCTCCGTCATGCCCGAGTAGGACAGCATACAGTCGACGCGGTCCGGGTGGTCCTCGACATCGAATCCATCGAACGTCACAAGATCTTTTCCCTCTACGACCCCTACCGCATCGTTATTGACGTTACCGGGGAGAGCAAAGCCCAGGCGCCAGCCCCCGATAGGGGGACGCCGCCCTCGCTCTCGCTGGCCCAGCAACTCGGTCTCGGGGTGAAGAGGGTTGTCATCGATCCTGGACACGGCGGCAAGGATCCTGGCGCCCAGGGGCCGGGGGAACTGGCCGAAAAACACATCGCGCTCTCGCTCGCCAAGAAACTTCGGGATAAGCTGGTGGAGGAACTCAAGCTCGAGGTTATTCTGACCCGGCAGACCGATGTATTCCTGCACTTGGAGGACCGCACAGGCCTGGCGAATGCGAAGAATGCCGACCTCTTTGTTTCTATCCACATCAATGCCAGCCGGAACAAGGAGCTGAGAGGCATCTCCACCTACATCCTGAATAGGGCCACCGATGATGAGGCGGCTAAGCTGGCCGCCTTCGAGAACGCGGTGTCGACGAAGCGGATCAGTGATCTGGAGAAGATCCTGAGCGATCTCCTGCTGAACACCAAGATCAACGAATCAACCAGGCTTGCCCGCTCAGTCCAGGATGGGATGATCCGGACACTGAACCCTAAGTACAACGAGGTGCGGGACCTCGGCGTCAGACAGGCACCGTTCTATGTGCTCATTGGGGCCAGGATGCCCTCCATCATGGTGGAATGCTCGTTCATCAGCAACCCGGTCGAGGCAAAGCGGTTGGCGAGCCCGGCCTATCAGGATATGGTAGCCACGGGGATCGTGAACGGCATTCGCTCCTACATTAAACAGACCGAAACGGGAGCCGGGCAAGGTTGACGCCCGGCAGGCCTTAGATCAAAGAAGGGCTGGCATGGAGAGGGAGATCAAGCCCGGAGCCGTGGTGGAGTTTTTCGACGAAAAGCGGCTCTTGTGCGCCGTCTGCCTGGAGGTCAGGGACGCTCGCCTCCAGGTGCTCACGGAACAGAATAGGCAGGCGAATGTTGCGAGCAAGCGAATCCTCCGCGTGGATGAACGGCCGCTCGATCTCGGCCAGGGTCGCGCCGAGCTCCTTGCCGCCCTCCAGGAGAAGGTCGCCAGGCGCCAGGACCTCATGGCCCGCGTCTCCGTCGAGGAGCTGTGGGATCTCCTCCAGGAGGAAGAGGAAGGGTTTGATCCCGGCCAACTCGCGGAGTTCTGTTTCAGCGAGGAGGTCACCGGCGACCATACCTCGGCGGTGCTCCGCGCCCTCCTCGGCGATGCCCTGTACTTCAAGTACCGGAACGGGCTGTTCTATCCCAACAGCCCGGAAAGGCTGGAGCAGGTCCGGCTCCAGCTCGAGCGGGAGGCCCAGAAGGAACGGGAGCTGGCCGAGAGCAGCACGTGGCTGGCAGCGGTCTGGCGCGGGGAGACGGTGCCGGCACCGGAGAACCGAGATCGCTACATCCGGATGGTCATGGACCTATACCTCCATGGACCCGAGGCTGCCACATACCAGCAGGCCAAGACGATTTTGAGCCTGGCCCAGATCCCCCTCCCTCAGGGTGCCTTTCAGGTTCTGGTGAAACTTGGCGCCTGGCGGGAGGACGAGAATCTCTACTTCCATCGCTTCGGCATTCAGGAGACTTTCCCGCCACCGGTCATGACCGCCGCCGACCGGGTGGAGCAGGAACTGGCACCGGTGGTTTCCCTCGGGACCTATGGGGAGCGTGAGGATCTGACCGCCCTCGAACTCCTCACCATCGACGGGCCCATGACGCGAGACTACGACGACGCCCTGAGTGTGCGCGCCCTCGACCACGGGACCGAGGTGGGGATTCACATTGCCGACGCCGCCGAATTTGTGGGTCGCCATGGTCCCTTGGACGAGGAGGCCCTGGGACGAGCCACATCCCTCTACCTTCCCGACAGCAAGATCCCCATGTTGCCCCCGCTCCTCTCCGAGGGGGTTTGCAGTCTCAGGGAGGGTGAGAATCGTCTCGCCCTGAGTCTTCTTATCCGCTTCGACCAGGACGACCGGCTCCTGGACTACCGTTTCACCCTGAGCCGGGTGCGAGTGCACCGACAGCTCACCTACTCGGATGCCAACGATCTCATCGCCACGGACGGGACCCTCGGCTATCTCTTTCGTTTAGGCACACGGCTCCGGCGCCAGCGCATCGTCAAGGGAGCGCTCCACCTCCCCCTCCCCGAGCTGCGTATCTGGGTGAACAGCAATGGGGTCATCCACATCAGCAGGGTGGACCGCGAGGCCCCCTCTCAGGTGGTGGTCTCCGAGCTCATGATCCTTGCCAACGCTCTGGCAGCGGCGGAACTTGCCGCCCGGGGAGTTCCCGCCATCTACCGGAGCCAGGAGAAACCTCAGGAGGTTCTCTTTGACCCGAACTCCGCCGGGGACGATCTCTACCTCAAATATCGCCAGCGACGATTCCTGAGCCGGGCCGAGCTGGGTATCACCCCGAAGCCCCACACCGGCCTGGGCATGGAGGCCTATACCAGCTGGACCTCACCCATTCGCCGATACGTGGACCTCGTCGTCCAGCGCCAGCTCAAGAGCATGGCCCTCGGCGCGCCGCCCGCGCACGATCGAGACGGTCTCGGGGAGATCGTGGCCAGGGTGGCCCTGCCTCAGAGCCGGGCCCAGCTCATGAAACGTCAGTGGACGCGCTACTGGGTACTCAGGTACCTCGAGCGGGAGCGGATCAAGACCCTTGACGCGCTGGTGCTTGACCAGGGCGTACGGAACTACTACCTCCTTCTTCCCGATTATCTTCTGGAGGCCAACATGCCGCTTGCGGAGGGGAGGAGGCTGAAGCCGGGAGATCACTTCCGGGTGGAAATCGTCAAGGTGGACCCGCGGGAGGAGGTGCTTAAGCTCACCATGGCGTGAGGAAGAAGCCCTCTCCTCTTCGAGGCGAGAGGGATTAAAGGCCTGAGGCGGAGACGGGTCGTTATTTCTGCTGCTTCTGGGCTCCCGGCTGGAGCAGATAGGCCTCGATGAACCCGTCTAGGTCTCCATCGAGGACGGCATCCACGTTCCCTTTTTCCACCTGAGTGCGGTGGTCTTTCACCAGCCGGTAGGGCTGGAGTACATAAGAGCGAATCTGGCTGCCCCAGGCTATGTCCTCGAGGGAGTCGTGGATTTGCTGGAGCTTTTCCGCTCGCTTCTGCTGCTCCCGCTCATAGAGGCGAGCTCGGAGCACCTTCATGGCCAGCTCCCGGTTCCGGTGCTGGGATTTCTCGTTCTGACACTGGACCACGATCCCGGTGGGAATGTGGGTGACCCGTACGGCTGAGCTCGTCTTGTTCACGTGCTGGCCGCCCGCACCGCTTGCCCGGTAGGTATCGATTCGCAGATCGGACTGTTTGATATCGACGACGATATCGTCCGCCACCTGGGGATAGACGAATACGGCGGCAAATGAGGTGTGCCGTCTGCCGCTTGCATCGAAAGGGGAGATGCGCACGAGGCGATGGATCCCCTTCTCCGCCTTGAGGAGGCCGTAGGCGTAGCGCCCGCTGGCGGTAAAGGTGACGCTCTTGATTCCCGCCTCTTCCCCCGCCTGCATGTCGATTATCTCGGATTGGAAGCGCCGCTTTTCCGTCCAGCGCAGGTACATGCGCAGGAGCATCTCGGCCCAGTCCTGGGCCTCCGTGCCGCCGGCTCCGGCGTTGATGCTCACGATCGCGCCCAGCTGGTCGTCAGGGCCGCCGAGCATCTGCTCCATTTCCTGAGCGGAGATCTCCGCTTCGAGGCCTTTTAGCTTCCGGCTGATCTCCGCCAGTTCCTGCTCGTCGTTCTCCTCAACCGCCAGCTCCAGAAGAAAGGCAACATCCTCCAGCTCGCTGCTCAGGCGCTCGAATCGTTCGAGAATATCGTTGAGACCGGCTCTCTCCTTGAGGACCTGGCGCTGCTGCTCCAGGTTGTCCCAGAAGCCGTCCTTGGTCATGATCGCCTCAATCTCCTTCAGGCGATCGGATTTTCCGTCGATGTCAAAGGTGACCTCGGAGGTCGGTGAGGCGTTTTGTGAGTGCGTCGATGCGGGTTTTCGTCTCTGAACTCATGTAATTAGTCCTCTTCAATGTCCTGCCCATCTCCAGTGAAACACAAATTCCTCCGTTTGTACAGAGGAGTATGCCACTTTCACACCCTAAATCCGCATTATGTGCGAACCACCTACTGCGATCCCATGGCGCGAGTCAGGGAGGTCTGCTCTGCAAAGGCGTCACGCCGAGGCGTGGTCGCGGCATTGATAGCGGAGAGCGAGGCCAGGCCTTTGGGCGGGGCTGTGGTGGAAAGCTTGGGGGGGTACTCTGTCATCCGAGGAAGGTAGAGGCTCCGGATGCGCTTTGCGCCGCAGACCATCCCTGCCCCGGCGCCGGGGAAGAGCCCTGTGGGAGCGGCTTCCAGCCGCGATTAGATCATTTGCGGCGGTGGATAAGGGGGATGAGGAAGGCGATTCCGCTCACAAAGAGGCAACCGACGGCGACCCATTCGCCATAGCGGCAGTAGAAGGTCTGCCCGGACCCGACGGGCAGGCTGCCGGTCAGACTTCCTTCCTCGAAGAGACCGGTCTCCTGGAGGATGCGACCTGACGGATCGATGAGGGCGGAGATGCCGGTATTGGCGCAGCGGACCATGGGTACCCTGAGCTCGACGGTGCGGAGGAGCGCCATGGAGAGATGTTGGTAGGGCGCGCTTGTTCGGCCGAACCAGGCATCGTTGGTGATGTTCACGAGGAGGTTGGCGCCGTGCTGGACGAGATCTCGGCTCAGCTCCGGAAAGATCGCTTCATAGCAGATGAGAATGCCTGGCCTCGCGGCGCCGAGGTTCATGACCGCCGGCCGATCGCCGGCGGCGAAGTCCCCCGTCGCCTCCACCAGGCGGTGGACAAAGAAGAGGACGCTCTGGAGGGGAACGTACTCGCCGAAGGGAACGAGGTGCCTCTTGTCGTAGTACCCCCCAAGCCGCCCCCGGTCGTCAAGGAGATAGGCCCGGTTGTAAAACCTGAGGCGGTCCCCCTGACGCCGGACGGCAGGGCTTCCGAAGAGGAGCGGGGTCTGGAGAGACTGGAGCTCCAGGATGAGGACCCGGCTGAGCTCCCCCTCGCCGAGGAAGTAGAAGGGAGTTGCTGTCTCCGGCCAGACGACGAGCTGGGGATGGTCGCGCTCCACCGCCTCCCTGGTGAGCCGCAGGTAGCGCTCCAGAGTAGCCTGCTGGAAGGCCGGCTCCCATTTGGTCTCTTGAGAGATGTTGCCCTGGATGAGGGAAACCTTTATGGAGGCAGAGGATGAGGTTTCGAGCGTGCCGAGGCGCCAGCGGCCGTAGCCGTACTGACCGAGGATGATGGCCGCGGCGAGAGCTACCGGGACGATGGAGGCGAGGATCTTTCTCCGCTCCATGAAAGTTGCGAGCCCCTGGAAGAGGAGGGCGTTCACTGCCACCAGGAGAAAGGATATCCCGGCGACGCCTGTCAGGTCGGCCAGCTGGATGAGGGAAAGGAAACGGTACTGGCTGTATCCGAGGTTTTCCCAGGGGAACCCGCTGAAGAGCCAGCCCCGCGTATGCTCCAGGGCCACCCAAAGAAAGGGCGTCGCGAGAAGCCACGGAAGCCCTCGCGTTCGAAGCCAGCTCAGCCCCGCGCAGAAGAAGCCGGGGTAGAGGGCCAGGTATGCCACCAGCAGGAAACAGACGGCAACGCTCGCCACGAACGGCAGGTTGCCGTAATGGTTGACGACGAAGACGATCCAGTAGAGGAGGGTCAAGCCTTGGACGAGCCCAGCAAACCAGCCCAGCTTGAAGCATGTCGCGGGTTGCGCGGATTGGACGACAAAGAGAAGAGGAAGGAGGGCGGCCCAGGCCAGAGGGCCGACGCTGTATACAGGAAAAGAGAGAGTGAGAAGGAGTCCCGCAGCGCCGCTCAGGAGGATCGCCTTGCGGTCAGGGAGAGAGAGTCGCAGCATACCCGGAATTTCCTCACAGTTGGCCGTGCCCGGAGGTAGGGGGGTCTGCGGCGCAAAGCGCATGCGGAGCCTCTACCTTCTTCTGGTCAAAGAAAGGCCCCCCAGGCTTGCCGGCACAACCCCGCCCAAAGGCCTGGCCTCGCTCTCCACTATCAATGGCGCGACCACGCCTCGGCGTGCCACCTTTGCAAAGCAGATCTCCCTGACTCGCGCCATGGGATCGCAGCAGATGGTTCGTGCATAATCCGGGCTAGGCACTGGCGGGGGTTTCATGGGAGCCGGTCCGCGGGTCGTGGAGCCTCACCCGGACGGTGTGGATTTTCCGGGCGTCAGCCGACTCGACGGTCATCTCGAGGGGGGCGTATTCAATGGTCTCTCGGGGTTGGGGAACCCGGCCCAGGAGGTTGATGATGAACCCTCCGACCGACTCGAAATTCCCCTCCGGGATCTGTACTCCGAGACGCTCTGCCAGCTCCTCGATATCCAGGCGAGCATCCACCAGCAGATCACCGTCAGGGGTGGGAGTGATGCGACGTTCCTCCGCGTCGTGCTCATCGCGGATCTCGCCGACGATCTCCTCCAGGATGTCCTCGATGGTCACCAAGCCGGCGAAGCCGCCGTACTCGTCGATGACGATCGCCATGTGCGACTTTCGATCCCGAAGCTCCTTCAGGAGCTGACTGATTTTCTTGGTCTCGGGGACAAAATGGGGGGTACGGAGGAGACCCCTGAGATCCACCTGCTCCTGGCCCCAATAGGCGAGGAGATCTTTGACGTGGAGGATGCCGACGATATTGTCGCTGCTCTCGCTGTAGACTGGAATCCGGGAATGGCCTTTTTTGATAGCCGCATCGAGTAAGGTCCCGATCGCGGTATCGGAGCTGGCGGCAACGACCTCGGTTCGAGGCACCATGATCTCCCGGACGGTCGTGTCTCGGAAGGAGAGGATGCTCTGGATCATCTCTCCTTCGTCTTCGCTGATGATCCCTTCCTGCTCTCCGGCATCGATGAGATGCTGGATCTCCCGCTCGATGTCAGGATGTGAAAACTCTCTCCGACGCCTCATGCTCAACATGCCGGCGAGTTTATGCCAGAGACTGGTAGCGAACCCTTCTGCCAAAGATGTCCTCAATTCAATACCCTGCTCGGCAGAGCGAAAACCTCCGGGTTGCCCCGGTGGCAACGACCCCGGAATGATCCAATCTTAACTACCGGTTTTTCCTTTTGTCAAATCCGGGCCGCCGACCGGTAAGCGAGGATCTTGAAGACGAGCTTGGCGGCGAGGTAGTCCGGGGCGGGATTCCCGGGTTGCGGGCAGAGCTCCATGACATCCGCCCCAACGAGACGCCGCCGTTGACACACGAGGCGGACGAGGTCGAGGATCTCATACCAGTGGAGACCGCCTGGTTCAGGGGTGCCCACTGCCGGCATCTCGGCGGGATCGAAGACATCGAGGTCCACGGTGAGATACACCTCGGGGCCGAGGTGGGCGAGAACCTCCTCCTGCCAGTTGGGCCGCCGTCGGATTTCTCCGGCGTAAAACACGGGAAGGTTTCGCTCCCGGAGCCACCGATGCTCTTCCACACTCAGGGCGCGAATGCCCACTGAGACCAGGGAGCCATACTCGCTCGCAAGGCGCATGACGCAGGCGTTGGAGTAGGAAGTCCCCTGATACGTCTCCCGCAGATCGCAATGGGCATCCAGGTGGAGGATCGAGAGACGTTCGGCTTTCCCGGCTACCGCCTGGATTATCCCCAGGGAGAGCAGGTGTTCGCCTCCGAGCATGAGTGGAAAGAGACCCCTGGCGAGGATCTGCTCTCCCAAGGAGCGGACCCGCGCCACCATGGCAGTGGGCCCGCCCGCGTCCACCTCCACCTCGTCGAGGGTAGCGACCCCGAGCTCCTGCATCTCCCGGCCGGTTTCTTCGTCGAAGAGCTCGAGCTGCTGCGAAGCGCGCAGGATGGCGGCTGGACCCTGACGGGTGCCGGAGAGGTAGGTGGTCGTGGCATCGTACGGCACGGGAACGATTAGCACTCTCATGGTCTGCGGGTCCTTGACCGCGGCGGCCGCACCGCCGAAAGCCGCTGCACCCGTGGCGAGAGGGAGAGAGCATGGATGATGGGGGTTTTGCGCTATCATGGCGGGTGGAGGTCGGTTGCGGAGTGCCTGTTGCCCCCGCGTTGTCTATTCTTACTGACGCAAAGGTCTTGGTCCAAGTCGTTGAAACAACCGGACCGTCCTTCCTCCTGAGCGCCGACCGGATACAAGTCATCAGGGGGCGGAGAAACGGTGGCGACCCTATCCGCGTCTTCCGGCCTTTCCGGCCGATATAACCTGCCACGAGCTCAATCGACTCGAGACCAGCCCTCCATCTCGATAACCCATGGAAGAGGAAGATAGGGCGGCTTTCCCGACCCCGCCTCGACAGATGAAGGCTCGGTCGGGCAAGCCCCACCCGCCCCGTCGGGGGGTTCAGCAGGGCTCGGCGCGAACGCGGTCCTCCTGAACGATCCGGGCGGTGACACGGATGTTTTTCGGAAACTCCAGACCACGGTCGAGCACTTTGGTTTCGCTCTTCGCCACCGCGAACATCTTTTCCACGTAAGCTATGGCCCGGGCGGCATCGAAATTCTTACAGGAAAAAATGTCCAGGCTGAGATAGCCCTTGTCAGGGAAGGTGTGAATGCTGATGTGGCTCTCAGCAATCAGGACAAAGCCCGAAATCCCCCAATCCTCCGGCTTGTTGGCCCCGTCATAACGAAAGACGTAGGGGGGCATGATTTTGGTCATACCCATATGGGCGGGGTACTCACTCAAGAAATTGTAAATGAGCGACAGATCCTCGAGGCGGCTCCGGTCGCAACCGTAGCCGTCAACCATAAGGTGCATACCAAAACCGTACTCAGGCTTTCTCAATTTGGTCACCTCCTTACCCTGCTGAAGTT
>Ga0316616_100001175_pt1 | contig 10246 bp, 4 predicted proteins | sample OWC_Aug_M1_C1_D1_FD_207660 | JGI IMG/M metagenome (GOLD analysis project Ga0316616, IMG submission 207660) | Wetland soil microbial communities from Old Woman Creek delta, Ohio, United States - OWC_Aug_M1_C1_D1_B | ecosystem: Environmental > Terrestrial > Soil > Wetlands | place: USA: Ohio...
CATTCAGAAACGTGCTTTCACGGAAGGGAGCGATGTCAAGGCCGGGCAAGTGCTGTACCAGATTGACCCGGCAAGCTACCAGGCCGCCTATGCCAGTGCCAAAGCCTCCCAGTCACGGGTGGAAGCGACGCTTGTGTCGCTGCGGCTGACCGAGGAACGCTACCGGGATCTGGTGAAAATCAAGGCGGTCAGCCAACAGGATTACGATAATGCTTCTGCCGGACTGCACCAGGCCGAGGCTGAGCTTGCCGTCGCCAAGGCGACGGTAGAGACCGCCCGGATCAACCTGGCCTACACAAAGATTTCCGCTCCCATATCCGGACGGATCGGCCGCTCGACCGTGACCGACGGAGCGCTGGTGACCGCCAATCAGGCAACGGCGCTGGCAACGGTTCAGCAGCTTGACTCCATGTATGTAGATGTAACCCAGTCAACTGCCGACCTGCTCAAGCTGAAGCAGAGCCTTGCCAACGGGGTACTGAAGAAGAGCAGCTCAGCCCAGGTCAAACTGCTCCTGGAAGATGGCTCTCCCTATCCATTGGCGGGAACACTCAAATTCTCCGAGGTCACGGTCGATCAAAGCACCGGCTCCGTAACCCTGCGGGCGGTTTTTCCCAACCCCAGGCAGACCCTGCTCCCGGGCATGTTTGTCCGGGCTGTTCTGGAGGAGGGGATTAATGACAACGCCATTCTTGTGCCGCAGCGTGGTGTGACCCGCAACCCAAAAGGTGAGGCCATGGTCATGACCGTCGGCGCCGAGGAGAAAGTGGAGCCTCGCCTCATCAAGGTGGTGCGGACGGTTGGCGACAACTGGCTGGTCAGTGAGGGTTTGCACGCGGGTGATCGGGTTATTCTGGAAGGTCTGCAGAAAGCGCGCCCGGGAACACCGGTCAAAGCAGTGCCGTTCGGCAGTGTGCCGGCAGCACCCCCTGGCGGGACTCCCCAACCAGCGGCAGCCAAAAAGTAAAGGAGACCGTCCATGTCCCGCTTTTTCATAAATCGCCCGATCTTTGCCTGGGTCATCGCCATCATGGTCATGCTGGGGGGCCTGCTGGCAGTCAAGACTCTGCCGGTCTCCCAGTATCCACCAATCGCACCGCCGCAGATCACCATCAACGCCATGTATCCCGGCGCTTCCGCCCAGACCGTGCAGGATACGGTCACCCAGGTCGTCGAACAGAAACTGAACGGCATCGACAACCTGATCTACATGTCCTCCACCAGTGACTCGGCCGGCACCGTGGCCATCAACCTGACTTTCAAGGCCGGCACCGACCCGAATATCGCCCAGGTACAGGTGCAGAACAAGCTGCAGCTGGCCACGCCGCTCCTGCCCCAGGTCGTGCAGCGGCAGGGTATCCAGGTGGTCAAGTCCACCCGGAACTTCCTGATGATTGTCGGCACGGTTTCGGAAGACGGCTCTTACAACCGCTACGAATTGACCGATTACCTGGTTGCCAATATCCAGGATATCATCAGCCGGCTCGAAGGGGTCGGCGAAGTGACGGTCTTCGGCTCGCAGAACGCCATGCGTATCTGGCTTGATCCCGCCAGGCTGAACAATTTTCATCTGACTACCAATGATGTCATTGCCGCGGTGCAGGCCCAGAATGCCCAGGTTTCCGCCGGCCAGTTCGGCGGCAGTCCGGCTCCCAAGGGGCAGCAGCTCAATGCCACCATCAACGCCCGCACCCTGCTGCAGACAGCGGACCAGTTCGGCGCCATCATCCTGCGCACCAACCCGGACGGCTCCACGGTCAGGCTCAGGGATGTGGCCGAATGCAAGATCGGCACGGAAAACTACGACATCGAGGCGCGCTACAAAGGGAAGCCGGTCGCCGGCATGGCGATCCGCCTGGCTGCCGGGGCTAACGCTCTGGATACGGGGAACCGGATCAAGGCCAAGATGGTGGAACTGGAGCGCTATTTCCCGACCGGCGTGAAGACGGTCTACCCCTATGACTCCACCCCCTTCGTCAAAATCTCCATCGAAGAGGTGGTCAAGACCCTGATCGAAGCGGTCTTCCTGGTCTTTATCATCATGTTCCTCTTCCTGCAGAACATCCGCGCCACCCTGATCCCTACCATCGCCGTACCGGTTGTTCTCCTCGGCACCATGGGGGTACTGTCGGTGGCCGGGTTCTCCATCAACACCCTCACCATGTTCGCCCTGGTCATAGTTATCGGCCTGCTGGTGGACGACGCCATCGTCGTCGTGGAAAACGTGGAACGGATCATGTCCGAGGAGGGGCTTTCGCCCCACGATGCCACGGTCAAATCCATGGGACAGATCAGCAGCGCCCTTGTAGGCATCGCCACCGTATTGACAGCGGTCTTCCTCCCCATGGCTTTTTTCAGCGGGTCCACCGGGGTGATCTACCGGCAGTTTTCCATCACCATTATCTCCGCCATGATCCTCTCGGTACTGGTGGCGATGATCCTGACCCCGGCCCTCTGCTCAACCCTGCTCAAACCGGTGGAAAAGGGGCATACGCCGGGGGAGTGCGGCTGGTTCTGCCAGTTCTTCCGCTGGTTCAACAAACTTTTCGACTTCTCCCGGAACAAGTATGAGGGTATTGTCGGTCGCTCCTTTAATAAACCGGTGCGCTATCTGGTCATCTATGGAGCGATTGTAGCGGGGATGGTGCTCCTCTTCCTGCGGCTCCCCACCGCTTTTCTGCCGGATGAGGACCAGGGGTTCATCGTCTGCCAGGTGCAGTTGCCGGCCGGCGCTACCCGGGAAAGGACTCTCCAGGTGATCGAGCAGATGGAGAAGCATTTCCTGGAGAAGGAAACCAAAACCGTCGAGTCGCTGATCACCGTTGCCGGGTTCAGTTTTGCCGGCCGCGGCCAGAACATGGGTCTGGCTTTTGTCCGGCTCAAGGACTGGAAACTGCGCAAGACTCCCGACCTCAAGGCAAAGGCGGTTGCCGGACGCGCCATGGGGGCCTTCTCACAGATCCGGGACGGAATGGCTTTTGCCTTTTCACCACCGGCAGTAATCGAGCTGGGACAGGCCAACGGCTTCGACCTTCAGCTCCAGGATCGTGGCGGGTTGGGGCACGAGAAGTTGATGGAGGCACGCAACCAGCTCCTTGGCATGGCCATGAAGAATCCGAAGCTGGTAGCGGTGCGCCCCAACGGCCAGGATGACTCACCCCAGTTCAAACTGGAAATCGACGATGTGCGTGCCGGTGCACTGGGGGTTCCCCTGGCTGACGCCAACAACATTCTTGCTACGGCCTGGGGTGGCTCCTACGTCAACGACTTCATCCAGAATGACCGGGTGAAGAAAGTCTATCTCCAGGGGGCAGCTCCTTCCCGAATGCTCCCGGACGATATCGGCAGCTGGTATGTCCGCAACACCAAGGGGGAGATGGTGCCGTTTTCCGCCTTCGCCACTGCCCGCTGGCAGTACGGTTCCCCCCGACTGGAGCGCTACAACGGGATTCCGTCGGTGGAGATCATGGGACAGGCAGCGCCGGGAATCAGTACCGGCGAAGCCATGGCCGAGATGGAGAAGATGGTGGCGCAGCTGCCGTCCGGCATCGGCTACGAGTGGACCGGCCTCTCCTACGAAGAAAAGAAGGCGGGAGCTCAGGCGCCGGCGCTCTATGCCATCTCGCTGCTGGTGGTGTTTCTCTCCGTGGCAGCACTGTACGAAAGCTGGACCATCCCCTTTGTCAACCTGCTGATGATACCGCTGGGACTGGTGGGAGCGATCGTGGCCGTTTCGCTGCGGGTACTCCCCAACGACGTCTATCTGCAGATCGGCCTTTTGACCACCATCGGTCTCTCCACCAAGAACGCCATTCTGATAATCCAGTTCATAAAGGATCAGATGCATCAGGGACATGAACTGGTGGAAGCCACTCTGCTGGCGGTGAAGATCCGGCTCCGGCCGGTTATCATGACCTCACTGGCCTTTTTCTTCGGCACCCTGCCGCTGGCCCTTACCAAAGGAGCAGGGGCAGCAGCCCAGAACGCCATCGGTACCGCAGTTACCGGCGGACTGCTTACAGCAACCTTCATCGACCTGATCTTCATTCCGTTCTTCTTTGTGTTGGTGTCGCGAACGTTTGGCCGGAAAAAATACAAACCGCACGCAGCAGAACCAACTGTAGCGATTGCTGCGGAGGGACAGTGATATGAAACGAACACAGTTACCCCTCGTTGCCCTGATGCTTGCTCTTGCCGGCTGCTCGACCATGGCCCCGAAATATGAGCGGCCGGCCCCGCCGGTGCCGGCCGCCTGGCCAAGCGGAGCAGCCTACAAAGAGGTGCCGGCACAGAACGACAAGCCGGTGGCCGACATCCCCTGGCAGGAGTTCTTTGTCGACCCCCAGCTGCGAAAACTAATCTCCCTGGCATTGGAGAACAACCGTGACCTGCGGTTAGCGGTCCTCAATATCGAGCGCTCCCGCGCCCAGTATCAGATTCAGCGTGCCGAGCTCCTGCCGAAAGTCGATGCCAGCGCCAATGCCGACTTCCAGCGTATTGCCGAGAACTTTTCCGGCACAGGACTGCCGGAGAATATCCATCAGTACCGTCTCGCCCTTGGGGTCAGTTCCTACGAACTGGACCTGTTCGGCCGGGTGCGCAGTCTCAAGGACCAGGCGCTGGAACAGTATCTCGCCACCGAACAGGCCCGCCGCAGCGTACAGATCAGCCTGGTTTCCCAGGTCGCCACTGCCTGGCTGACACTGGCGTCCGATCGGGAGAAACTGCAACTTGCCAAGGAGACTCTGGCAAGCCAGCAGGAATCCTACCGGCTCTTCCAGCGCCGCTTTGAAGGGGGCGTCTCCTCCGCCCTCGAGCTCAATCAGGCCCAGACCAGTGTCGATACGGCGCGGATCGACATCGCCCGTTTTACGGCTCTGGTTGCCCAGGACGAAAATGCCCTGTGTCTGGTGGTCGGCTCACCGGTACCGGCTGACCTTCTGCCCCAATCCCTTACTGCATCGCTGGCTGCACTGCAGGAGCTGTCACCCGGCCTGCCGTCCGACGTGCTGCTCAGCCGCCCCGACATCCTCCAGGCGGAGAATCAACTCAAGGGGGCCAACGCCAACATCGGTGCGGCCCGGGCAGCCTTCTTCCCCCGCATCACCCTGGTCTCCCATGTCGGCTTCGGCAGCGACGAGTTGGGCAGTCTCTTTGATTCCGGCGCCTTTGTCTATAAGTTCGCCCCACAGATTTCCCTGCCCATTTTCGACGGCGGCAGCAACCAGGCAAATCTGACCGTGTCAGAGGTGGACCGGGATATCGCCGTGGCGCGCTACGAAAAGGCCATCCAGACCGCCTTCCGGGAAGTGGCCGACGCCCTTGCCCAACGGGGGACGATCGATGAGCAGCTGGCGGCGCAGCAGTCCCTCAAGGATGCCACCTCCGGCAGCTATGAACTCTCCCGGGCCCGATTCGAAAAGGGGGTAGACAGCTACCTGACGGTACTCGACTCCCAGCGTTCCCTCTATGGCACCCAGCAGAACCTGATCAGTACGAGACTGACCCGGCTGGCTAACCAGGTGACGCTCTATAAGGTTCTCGGCGGCGGGAGTAAATGACGACTACCGGAAAATTTGCTGAATAGTTAGCGGAAGGATGGCTGTCAGCGAACTAGAGCCCTTTCAGTTTCCAGAGCCCCAGAACACCAAAGACCAGAAACATGAATCCGGCCGTCCGGTGGATCCAGCAGAGCGGGATAAAGCGGACCAGCTGTTTGCCGGCAAATATGCCGATCAGCGACACCAGCCAGAGTGCCAGCGTGGAGGCGACAAAGACGATGCTCATCCCCATGAGGCTGTCGGAGTTCTGCGCCGCCTGGCTGGCAGTCACCAGCTGGGTCTTGTCCCCCAGCTCCGCCATGAAGATCATGATAAAGGCCGTGCGGAAAGCGGTCGCTGCCGTATGGGGCGGTGCTTCGTCATCGTCCTGGGCACAGGCGTGCCGCAGGGTGCTGTAGCCGAAATAGAAGAAGAGCAGCGCCGACACCAGGGTCACCCAGAAGATCGGCAGGAGCAGAAACAGCACCTTTCCCACCAAAACGGCAGCCAGGTTGAGCACCACAAAGGCCGCGGCAATCCCCACAAAAATCCGCTGCCAGGGATAGCGCAGTGCCAGTGCCATGGCGGTCAGCTGGGTTTTGTCCCCCAGCTCCGCCAGAAATATCAGCCCGAAGGTGCTCAAGAAAATTGTCTGTTCCATGCCTGCTCCACTGTTTATCATCAAGCTATTTCGCCATCTGCTTCAGCACCTGCTCCAGCTTGCGCAGCTCCTCACCGTAACCGGCCCAGTTCCCCTGCTTCTGCTGATTCATTGCCCGTTCGTAGATACTCATCGCCTCTTTGGCCAGTGAACCCGCTGATGCTTTCACATCCGGGGCAGCATCCGTGACCGCAGCAGCAACTGCTTTTCTGCCGCCAAAGATCCGCTGCAGGGCAAGCTCCAGGTTCTCCTCCATGACAACTTCATCCCCAAAGGCGACAATAACCCGCTTCAGTTCAGGGAGTCCGGCCTTGTCAGCGGCAAGAAAGAGCGGCTGCACGTAGAGGAGCGACTTCTCGATCGGGATGACCAGCAGGCTGCCGCGGATGACTTCGGAGCCGCGCTGACTCCAGAGGGTCAGCTGCTGGGAGATGTACGAATCCTGATTGATCCGGGCGTCAATCTGTTTGGGGCCGTAGATCAGCCGGTCGCGCGGGAAGGTGTACGCCCGGATCTTGCCGTAGTTGTCGCCGTCGCAACGGGCTGTCAGCCAGGCAGAGAGATTGTCCCGGTTTGACGGGGTAAACGGGAGGAGCAGGATGTATTCCTCCAGCTTTTCACCCGGCAGCTTCATGATGGTATAGTAAGGCTCCATCGGCTTTTCAGCGAGTACCGGAATCTGCCAGAGATTCTCCTTGTTATAAAAAACCTTCGGATCGGTCATATGGTAGGCAGAGAATATCGATGCCTGCAGCTGCAGGAACTGATGGGGGTAGCGGATATGTGTGCGCAGGTACTCGGACATGGCACTCATCGGCTTGAACATATCCGGGAATATCCGGCTATAGGCTTTGACCAGCACATCATTGGGATCACTGATGTAGAAACTGACGGTGCCGTCATAGGCATCGACAACCGCCTTGACCGAGTTGCGCATATAGTTGACTCCCCCTTTGACCGGCTTTGAATAAGGGAGACGGCTTGAGTGGGTGTAGGCATCGATGATCCACTTGAGCCCCCCCTTTTCGTCAACCACCATATAGGGGTCGCCGTCAAACATGAGAAACGGGGCGATGGTTCTCACCCGCTGGTTAATGTTGCGGTTAAAGATTATGCGGCTCGCCGGCGTGATGTCGGAAGAGAGCAGCAGCTTTTCCGTTTTGAACCGGGCGGCAAAGAGCGCTTTTTTCAGGAGCGAGTCCAGCCCTATCCCCCCCTTGCCGCTGTACGTGGTGTTGATGTTGCCGCTCTCGGTCGGATAGCTGAACTCCGGCACCTTTGTCTTGACCACGACATAGTCGTTGGAGAGTTCGCCAAAGTAGATTTCCGGCCGGGTGACCTTGATATCGGCCTGGCTGACTGCCGGTATATCCTTGACGAAAAACTCCGGCAACCCCTCCTTGCTGATCCTGCTGACCGGGCCGAAGGTGATACCGTTGCCATGGGTGAAGATGAGGCGCTCGTTTATCCAGTTTTTGCTCGGCAGGTCGGCATAGGAGAGTTCCCGCGGGGAGAGCATGACCTGGGTGTACTTGCCGTTCACCAGATAGCGGTCATTATCCACATCGAAAAACTTGTAGTAGGTCCTGATCTGCTGCAGCTGGCTGTAGGTCTTGAGCAGCGGGGCATGATCCCAGAGACGGATGTTTTTTATGGTGGCGTCATTATTGGCGATGTCAACAGCGGAAAGTTTTCTATCGACATCAAACGGAACTGTTTCTATCTTTTCAAGATCGAAGCCGAAGCGGGTAAACTTGATATTGCTTTCGATGTAGGGGGTCTCAAGCGCCAGTTCATTGGGAGCGACCTTGAATTTCTGCAGCAGTCCCGGATAGATCCTGATGCCGATAAAGTAGATTGCCACAAGAATCACCGGCGGCAGCAGCGCGACCCGCCAGACGCCTTTCCATATTCCTGCTGCCAGCATTATCCCGGCAACCGGCGTCAGAAATGCCAAAACCCTGTAGGTCAGAAGACGGGAGTTGACATCCACGTAACCGGCACCGGAAAAGATCCCGTTATTGGCAAACATCAGTTTGAAGCTGTCCAGATAAAAACCGGCCGCAATGACACCCCCCAGGAGGACCACCAGAACTGCCAGATGGCGGCGAACCTTTTCATCAATTGCCGCCCCGCGGTCGTCCAGGAGAATCCCCCCCCGGACATAATAGAGGGCTGCCGCAAGCAGAGCGCTGGCAATCAGGGCAAAGCCGGCAAAACCCTGCAGCATCTCCCAGAACGGCAGGCTGAAGAGATAAAAACCGATATCCTTGCCGAGCACCGGATCAACCGTGCCGACATCCACCCGGTTGGTGAAGAGCAGCACCTCTTCCCAGCGGGCTGCACCCCAGTTGCCGGCAAAAAAAGCCAGCACCAGCGTGACCAGCATGGCGATCGGCTTTATCAGGCGAAGCGCTTCTTCCCGTTGCATCCGCAGATTCAGCCCCCCGACGACAAACAGGCCGGTCATGGGGAAACGGATGCTGTTCGCATACAAAAGATTGCTCATGATAGCGGCAAAGAGAACAACCCCGAAGAGTACCCCTACTCCTGCCTGGGAATAAAGGGTTGTCATAAAGACAGAGGAGAAGCCGGTCTCGGCGAAAAAAAGCCAGTCCGTGTAGAAGTTGAGCAGCGAAAGAATCGTCGGCAGCAGCAGGAAAACCGCCCCCAGAATCAGTACAAACCTGTTTTTTCTCAGCATGGTGCAGCTCCTTTTGGTCATCAGCCGGGGTTAAACCCGGCCCAGTATCTTCAGCAGATGGGGCACCATCTGCTTTTTGCGCGACATGACGTTTTTCAGTTCATACAGGTGGGGTTCGAGTTGCGGATACTCCATGACATGGGCAATGCGGGTATGGCCTTCAACCAGAAACAGGGTCGTTTCCGTGGTGATATCGGTTACCATCAGTCCGGCGATGAAGAGCCTCTCCCGCCTTTTCAGGGCGGCAAGCGCAGCGAGCAGCTCCTCTTTCATGCCGTGAAATTCGGCAAAACCGACCACCTCGACCTGGCCGACGCCGATTGACTTGCCGTCATGACTGAACAGCTTGAAATCAGCCTCGACAACCCGTTCAGCTGAACCGTAATTATGAAGGGAACTGCTGGCAGCAAAAATATCACGGCCGAACTCCTCCGGAGAGAGTCCTGACAGGGTTTCCAGCCAGGCAACAACAGCCCTGTCACTGGCAGTCGTGGTTGGTGACTTGAGGATGACAGTGTCAGAGAGGATACCGGCCAGCAACAGTGCGGCTATCGAAGGGTCAGGATCAATCCCGGCCTCCCGGTAGCGCTGGCTGACCAGGGTACAGGTGCTTCCTACCGGTGAGGTGATAAAGGTGATCGGCATTATGGTGTGGCTGTTGCCAAGCTTGTGATGATCGATGACCTCCAGAATCTCCACCTCTTCAGCTCCCGGAACTGCCTGGCGCAGCTCGTTGTGATCCACAAGAATCAGCGCATACGGGTTGGGAGCCAGCAGTGATGATTTTGTTGCCACGCCGACCAGGAGCCCGTCACCGTCAACAATAAAGAGTGCCGATTCACCTGTAGAGAGCAATTTGCGCTTGAGACTTTTTACCGGCTCACCTTCACCAATAATGGCAAACTTTCGCTCTGCCAGCTGGGAGACAGGAGTTGAGAGCCGGGAAAGCCAGGCGGCGGTAGCGGTATCGTGAGGGGTGAGGAGTACGGAAACCCCCTTTTCCTGAGCCATGAGCAGCAGGTCATCATCAAGGGGGTGGTTGCCGGTAATGACCAGCAGGCTGACCCCCCGTTCAATAGCGGCCTGTTGTATGGTGCGGCGGTTGCCGGTCATGATCAGCAGACTGGCCGGGTCGTGCCCCTCGATCCTGCCGGAGAACGACTCCTCCAGCATGGCGCCGATAAACAGTTTGAATGTCACTGCCCCGGCAGCGCTGCCGTCGGTGACGAATCGGCCGGCAAGCGTTGCCGCAAGCGACGGCAGTGTCGTCGTGAACTCCCGCTGCCGATCGTCCCCCGCAAGCAGGTAGTTTTCAGAAAGCCGCAGCAACGAAATGCTCCC
>Ga0316616_100001176_pt1 | contig 10244 bp, 8 predicted proteins | sample OWC_Aug_M1_C1_D1_FD_207660 | JGI IMG/M metagenome (GOLD analysis project Ga0316616, IMG submission 207660) | Wetland soil microbial communities from Old Woman Creek delta, Ohio, United States - OWC_Aug_M1_C1_D1_B | ecosystem: Environmental > Terrestrial > Soil > Wetlands | place: USA: Ohio...
AACCAGACAGCGGAAACCGACGCTTATGGACAGCGGGGCGGCAGCAGGGCATCGTCTCGGCGGAAGTCAATGGAAGGACGGATATCCAGATGAGAAACATGGGCTTATGTCTAACGGCGGGACTTGCCTTCGCGATCGCATGCGGCAGCAACCCGGCGGACTCGCCGCCCCAGCCTTTCGAGCTCACCAGCTCGGCCTTCGTGGACAGCGGGCCTATCCCGTTCGACAACTCCCTTCAGGGCGAGAACAACTCACCGCCCCTCGCGTGGACCGGCGCACCGGATGGGTGCCTGCAGTTCGCCCTCACCTGCGTGGACCTGACGGCAGGCGGATTCGTCCACTGGGTCGTCTACGAGATCCCCGCCGACATGGCCTATCTGCTGGAGGGCGTCCCGCCCGGATTCGCGCAGCCGTACGGCACGTTCAGCCAGGGCCTCAGCGGATACGGCGGAATCGGCTACGGCGGCCCCAATCCGCCGCCCGGGGAGATCCACTTCTACCTGTTCACGCTCTATGCCCTGGACCAGGAGATGGCTCTGGGCGACAGCCTGACCGCATCCGAGCTGGAGCAGGCGATCGAAGGCCGTGTCCTGGGGACGGCCTGTCTCACCGGCACTTACGAATTGATCTGCAACCAGCCGGGTGAGGTGGAGTAAGAGCTAGCGCCCGTATCCTCCCGGAGGCTGGCAGCTCCTGCAGGAGCCCTTCCCGGGGCTGAAGGACGGTCCCGGGATCCGGACGCCCCTCCTCCTTCGCCGGGTCGCCGAAGGATCCGAAGGCGGCAGGAACGATGCTACGGGGGTCTCTGTAGCGGGCGCCCCCGGCTCATCGGCAGCCACCTGCGCTTCCGCGCTGCGGCGGAAGAGGCGGGCTACGGAACCGGCCAGCTTTCTCAGAATGGACATGGCTTCATCCTCCTGGCCGGGCAGTATATGTTGGGGTGTCAGGAACGGGCAAAGGCCCTGTCCCGGATGACGGGACGGCTCAGCTGGAGGTCCGGTTGCAGAATCCGACCCGCAGGTTGATGGCTGTGATGTTCACGGATATAGCCGGGTTCAGCACGCGCATGGAGCAAGACGAGTCCGGCGCCCTGGCCAGCCTCTCCGCACAGAGGTCGGCCCTGCTGTCCCAGCTCGACCGATGCGCCGGGACCCTGGTCAAGGAGATGGGCGACGGGACCCTCAGCATCTTCCCCTCGACGGCGGCTGCGGTCAGGTGCGCCCGCGGCTTCCAGGAAAAGCTGAGACACGCCGATTTCCGCGTGCGCGTCGGGATCCACTGGGGCGAGGTCCTCACCGACGGCGGAGACGTCTTCGGCGACACTGTGAACGTGGCATCCAGGCTCGAGCAGATCGCCGCTCCCGGCGGGGTCTGCGTATCAGGGGAGCTGCTGGGCGATTTCCCGGGGCGCAGGCCGGCGGCACGCTGCCTGGGCCTTCGCAAGCTCAAGGGGCTGGGAAGGCTGGTGGAGGTGTACGACCTCACCGGGACTTCCGCATTCCCTCTGCCCGTCAGCGGCGAGGAGGCCGAGCGCGGCGTCGGAGGGATCGAGAAGGGCATCCCCTCGATCGCGGTCACCATGCTCGACAATCTGGGTGATCAGAGCGACTCCTTCTACGCATACGGCGTGACGGCCGACCTGGTGAGCGACCTCACGAGGGCCGGCCGGATCAGCGTCATCTCCCTTCGCGACACCATGCGCGCGATGGAGGCTTCGAGCTCCACTCTGGAAACCGGCAAGCGCCTGAATGTCAAATACGTAGTAGGGGGAGCCCTCTGGAAGAAGGCCGAAGTCTTCCAGCTGTCGGTCGAGCTGTACTCGACCCGGGAGTCGCGCCTGTTGTGGTCGGACAGCTGGCAGGAGCAGTGGTACAACCTGCCGGCGATCAAGGGCAAGCTCGCAGACGGCATCCTCAAGGCGCTGGGCCTGGAATCGCGCGCCTTCCCCGGCATCACTGGAACCGCCACCGCCGGCGCCGACGCCTACGAGCTCTATCTGCAGGGCCTGCATATCTACAAGAAGAGGCGCTCCGAGTCCGACGTGGAGAACGCCAGGCTCAAGTTCGAAGGCGCCCTCGCCCTGGACCCGGAACTCGTGACGGCGAGGGTCATGCTGGGAACGACATATCGCGAGGCGGGCGATTTCGACAGGTGCAGGCCGATCTACGAGGAAGCCGAGCGCATAGCCGAGGCGAAGGGCGACGAGGCGGGCAGGTTCACCGCGATCAACGCCAGGGGCATAACGCAATGGATGTCCTCGGAGCTGAAGCAGGCGAGGATCACCTTCAGGAAGGCGCTCCGGCTCGCCCGCTCGCTCAACGACAAGGACGGGGAGGCGCGGGCCCTCAACAACCTCGGCCTGCTCGGCAACAGCATGGGTGACTACAGGGGGGCCCTGGTCGATCTGGAGGCGTCCCTCGCCATCTCGCGGGAAATCAGCTCGGATTCCCTGCAGGCGAGGACCCTGTGCAACATAGGGCTGTCGAACTCCCACCTCGGCAGGCCCGAGACCGCCCTGGAGTTCTACGACAGGTCCTTCGATCTTCTCCGATCCATGGAGGACCTCGACGGGCAGTCAGATGTCCTGAGGCTGATGGGCATAGCCCACAACCGGCTCGGGAACCTGGAGAAATCGCTGGAGCTGGCCGAGCGCAGCCTGCGGCTCTCCCGCGACCTCGGGGACAGGCCCGGGCAGTGCAGGGCCCTCAACAACATGGGAACAGTGCTGTTCAAGCTGGGCCTGATGGATGAGGCGGAAGGGAACTTCCAGGAAGTGATGGACATGGCCGTCGCGATGGGCGACAGGGTAATGGAGAGCATAGCCCTGTCGAACCTCGCCAGGATCAGGCTCGAGAGGGAGGATTTCGAGGAGGCCGCCGGGCTTCTGGAGAGATCCCTCCGCATCTGCAGGGAAACCGCAGACCTCGAGGGTGAGGCCGATGCGCTGTTCTTCCTCGGGGACGCGACGGTCGCCATGGGAAGGCCCGAGGCTGCCATAGGCTATCTCGAGGGAGCCATCGACATCATCGACCGCACCGGCTCCGAGGCCATCCGCCCGGTAGCTCAGGCACTCCTCGCGAGGGCGCTCGTGGACTCCAGCCCTTCTCCCGCGAACCTGAAGAGGGCCCTGAGCCTGCTCGGCCAGGCAGAGAAGGGCCTCGATCTGGTGTCGGACGACCAGCCTGCCAGCCTGTGGATCCTGGCAAGGGCATGCAGGAGGCTGGAGGCCGTGTTCCTGCCCGGTGACGAGAGGCGCGCGCGCATGGCGTCCAGATACGCGGAGTCTGTCGCCAGAGGTTGCGAGAAGCTTCACGAGTCGGCATCGAGGATCTCAGATCCCGCGAAGAGGAGCGCCTACCTGAGGGTGGGCTTCCACCAGGAGCTGCTGAAGGCGGGAGAGGAAGCGGGCTGCGCGCTGAAGGCCGAGGCAGGAGTCTGAGCCCCGAGGCGGCGCCGGAAGCCCTCGAGCGCCTGCAGATCCCGGATACTTATCCGTTCGCAGACAGGGGGCGCCCATGAGAAGATACCTTGCCGAGCTGCTTCTTGCTGCATTCCTGCTGCTGGCCGCATGCGGCGGGTGAAACTAGCGCCTCCGTCCGGGTCCGGGCGGAAATGGAAGGCCCGGGAGTCGGCAGCGCCGGCTCCCGGGCCTCTGCCTTGCCGGAGCCCTTACCTTCCCAGGACCACAACGCTGGTCCGGGCAGTCCCGGATGCAGCGGAGAGCCTCACGAAGTAGCAGCCCGGGGTCAGCGGGGCGCCCAGATCGTCCATCCCGTCGAACGCATAGATCCCGACGGCTGAAGCCTGGGGCTGTTCCACGCTCCGGACGAGCCTTCCGGTGACATCGTACACGCCGAGCGTCATTGCGCCGGCGGAAGGCATGCTCCATGCGATCGAGAAGGACCCGCTGGTGGGATTGGGCCACGCGGGAGCCAGTACCGGGGACATCGGAGAACCGGCGCCGCCCTGGTCCCCGATGCCCGTCTGATAGGGCGCGAAGTACACGGCGGGATCACCCAGCATGTTGTTCTCCTGGAGGACCCAGTTCTGCATCGACATGCCGCCGCTGGCCTTGAAGGCATCCTTGCCCGCCGCCTGGGCAACGCCCAGCCTGTAGAAGCCCATGGTCCAGAGCTGGTGGGCGAAGTGGATCTCGAGCTTCTCGGAGGGCCCCATCGAAGGAGGGGCGCCGTATCCGTTGTTCGAGTTGAACATCACCGCGACCGCCCCGCCGTTCGTCCAGTACATCAGGCGCTCGGCCATGCAGGCGGGGTTGGAGAGCTGCCCGGCGAGGCATGCGATCGAATGGAAGACCGGGAACATCCCCCAGTTGGTCATTCCGGTGTAGTTGGAATTGGTGAACATGTTCGTGGGCGAGTAATACCAGTAGACGCCCGAGGAGTAGCCGTGGCCCTGGGGCCCCACGTAGCTGACCCCGGAGTTCACCACCTCGATCTGGTTCGTCGGGTGCGAGCCGCCGGGAGTCTCGTAGAGCTTGTACTCGGTCCAGGACGGCGGGATGTTGTTGCAGATCGAGTCGCAGACGATGCTGCCGAAGTATCCGTACTCCGGCCACAGCCCGGCACCGCACACGAGGGCGCGCGTGCGCCAGGCGCCCGACGGCGCGGTTGTCTCGTAGATGATGGTCTTGTCCACCTGGGTGTCCACGCATGCAAGGACATCCGTGCTGAACCGGCCGACGGCTATGTCCGAGTAGTAGTCCAGCCCGTCCGTGTTCTCCCCGTACAGGTGGTCGCCGTCAGCGTCCCAGGTCCCGTCGAGGTCGCTGTAGTACAGATCGGCCGTCTCGTTGAGCGTGGCCCCTCCGGTATTGAGCTTGGATATTCGCTGGGTCTCGCCCCAGTCGCCGATTATGAGGGCGTACTGCAGGCCGTGGTTCTCGTAGGCATCCTTCAGGTAGTTCCTGATCTTCTCCTGTGTGTCGTAGCCGGTGTAGTTCGCGTAGATCCATTCAGTGGTCACGTACTCCGCCGTCATCCCCGAGGCGTTGCGATGGTCGACGAGCGGCTGGACCGTGGCCTGCTTGGCCGACGAGCCGATTGCCACCCAGGTGCCCCAGTCGGTCCCCTCGCCGCGCGCCCTCTCGGCGGGTCTGCACGAAGCCAGGCTCTCCGGGTTGCGGACGAAGCTCTCTACAACCTGCTCTGCGAGCTGGATCTGACCCGGCGTCAGCGTGAGGATAGGGACCTGCGGGTCGTCGGAATAGTGCAGGGTCAGCCTCGCCGAGGTGATCACGGAGAGATGGCCCGAGATCGGGTTGTATCTGAAGGGGGTGAAGCTGACGGTCGCCAGGCGGAAGCCCGTCCTGTTGCCGTTCGTGACCGAGATGACCGGGCTGCCCGGGTAATCCTCGTCGCTGAGGTAGACGGATGGATCCCTGGTGAACGGGCCGGGGACGGCGCTCACCGTGGTCATCCTCACGGGGAGGATGTCGTACAGGCCGTCGAGGGTGGTCTCGGACAGGATCTCGACCGTGGCGGAGGCAGCCGTGGTGCCCTGCGGGATGACGAAGCAGAAGCCGGTGCCGGGGAGATCAGGGAGGCCCTCTTCCATGCAGGTCTGGCCGTTCGGCCAGTACAGGGCGTCACCCCCCTCGAACGTCGTGACCTCGAAGGCATCCTGATCCAGGGCGAAATCGAAGGATATCTCGCCGGCCACAGCGAGGCCGCTCAGCAGGGCGAGGGAGGCTATCAGCGCTCCGGGATTCTTCATGGGGGCCCCTTCCGCGATTGACCTATCCGATGGCCATGAAACAGATAAAGGCTACAATCGGTTCCAGCCGGGTCGATGTCAAAAGCGGAGCATGGTCGAAAGTCGAAGGCTGAAGGCTGTAGGCTGAAGGCTGAAGGGGGGAGGCTGAAGGCTGTAGGCTGAAGGCTGGAGGCTGGAGGCCGAGAGCCGAGGATCTGAAAAAGAAGGTGACATTGCAGGCACCGGCCTGCCCGGAGCTGTTTGTGCCCTATTCTTTCATCTCTCAGCTTTTCTGGACATCCAGAACATGGCTATCGCACCCGCCACGGCTGCGTTGAGGGACTCCATGCCTCCGGGCATCGGTATGGAAATCCCCCTCCTGCAGATCGCCCTCATCGCGGGCGAGATGCCGTTCGCCTCCGAGCCGATCACCAGGGCCACGCGCCCTCCGGGTGGTTCTTCCGGAAGCGGGCGGCCTCCGGCCTCCGCTGCCACGAACTCGAAACCGAGGGGTCTCAGGAGGGCGGCGGCCTCTTCGGGGCCCACCCTCTGGACCAGAGGCAGGAAAACATTCGCGCCTGCGGACGCACGGGTGACCTTGGGCGAGAACGCCTCGCAGCTGCCCGAGGTCAGGACGACGGCGCCGCAGCCGAATGCCGCCGCCGTGCGGATCAGGGTGCCGGCGTTGCCAGGATCGGAGACGCCGTCCAGGACGGGCACCAGGCACGGTCCGCGCACGGGGAGCCGCGCGGCCGCGTCATCGGCCGGGAGCCTGCAGATGGCGACTATCCCCTGCGAGTTCCGGGTGTCCGCGATCCTGGGGAAGAGGCGATCGGGGACAAGGCTCGTCCGGCCACCGAATGCCGGAAGCCCCGCCTGCTGGAAGCCCTCGGAGACCAGCAGCTCCATGACCAGGGAGGGATCTCTGGTCAGGACTTCGGACACGAAGCGCCTGCCTTCGACCAGGAAGGCGCCGAATTCCCTTATGCCCGCTGGATCGACGATGGCGCGCGCAAGGCGGAACGATCTGTTCGAGGACGAGATCACGCCTTGCGGCGTCCCGCCCTTCATTCCCTGGAGGGGCCCGACTCGAGGATCCTGTCGAGGATCTCGTCTATGGATGCCCGCGGCGCGAAGCCTGTCAGCTCGAGCAGCCGGGACACGTCGGGTATCCGGCGCTGCATGTCCTCGAAATCCTTGGGGTAGGCCTCGTCGTAGGGCACAAGGACTATCTCGGACCCCGAACCGGTCCTGCTTATGACCTTCCGGGCCAGGTCGAGGATGCTTATCTCCTGGGTCGATCCGATGTTGATGGCCAGCCCGGTGGATCCACGGTTCTCGACCAGGGCGAGGATGCAGGTGACGACCTCGTCGACGAGACTGAAGCAGCGGCTCTGGCTCCCGCTCCCGTAGACCGTGAGCGGCTTCCCGGACAGGGCCTGGGCGACGAACCTGGGGCGCACCATCCCGTAGGCGCCTGACTGCCAGGGACCCACTGTAGTGAAGAGCCTCCCGCGTGTCACGGGGAGGGTCCTGTCCTTGTAGTATGCGAGGGCGAGGAACTCGTCCATCGCCTTCGAGCACGCGTAGCTCCAGCGGCTCCTGCTGGTCGCGCCGAGGACTATGTCGCCGTCCTCTCTGAAGGGGACGGCCTCACCCTTGCCGTACACCTCCGACGTGGAAGCGATGAACGTGCGCCTCTGCTTCTTGCCGGCGGCGCGCAGGACGTTCTCGGTCCCGCGGACGTTCACCTCTATCGTCTGGACCGGCTGCCTGATGATCGTCTCGACACCGACCGCGGCGGCGAGATGGATGACGCAGCCGCAGAGGTCCACCGCCTCGGAGACGAGGGACTCGTCGCAGACCGACCCGACCGTGTAGCTGAAAGACGGGTTCTCGACGCATTTCTCCAGGTTCGAGAGATTGCCCGTCGAGAGATCGTCGACGACCAGGACGCTCTTCCCCGAGCCGAGCAGCCTCTCGCAGACGTGCGACCCTATGAAGCCGGCGCCGCCCGTGACGAGGTAGTCGTAGCCACGGATGCGCAGCCCGTCCATCAGCCGCCTATCTTCATGATGAGAGCGTTCTCGAGGACGTTCTCGCCCGGGCTGACCGCGATCTTCGAGACCAGGCCGGAGACCGGCGCCTCGATCTCGTTCTCCATCTTCATGGCTTCCATGATCGCGACGGTCTGCCCTTCGGTGACGCTGTCGCCTTCCTTCACGAGGACCTTGAGCATCAGGCCGGGCAGCGGGGCGAGGATGTCGCCCTTCCCGATCTTCGCGACCTTGTCCGGGGGCGAGGTCTTGTCCGGGGACTCGGCAGCGCTCACCACATGAGGCTTGGTCTCGATGCGCGGCGTCTTGGACGCAGCCCTCTGAGGAGCTTCTATCTGGACGGTGAAGCCCTTGCCGTTGACCGTGACGTCCGCGCGCTCGTCCGTGATCCGTCCGATGCTCACCTCGTAGGGCTTCCCGTTCACCAACACCTTGTAGTCAGGCATCTACTTGCTCCTGTCTCTCGCGCGGGTGTGCACGGACTGCTTCCCCATGAGGAACTCGGCCCTGCCGGCCAGTCTCCAGGGCCGGTACGGCTTCTCGTACATCCTCCATGTCATGTGGACGTGCTCCATCTGATCGAGGCTGCTGAACGTCGCATTGATCGCGCAGACGGCTGCAAGGACCTCTTCGTCGGTGGGGGGAAGAGGGCCGTCGGGCACCTGGTGCCGCTTCTGCAGCCTGGGCAGAAGGATCGCCAGGGCGACCAGCACCGCGACGAGCACGGCCATCCCGATGACGCCCAGCCCGTAGGGAGCCTGCTCCTGCTGGAGGGCCCCCATCGCGGAGAAGACGAGCAGCGCGGTCACAGAGGGATGTTCCCGTGCTTCCGGGCCGGCAGGCTCTGCCTCTTGGAGGCGAGCATCTCCAGCGCGCGGATCACGCGGAAGCGCGTCGTGGACGGGATTATGACGTCGTCGACGTAGCCCCGCTCGGCGGCCGTATACGGGTTGGCGAAGTGCTCCTTGTAGTCCTCGACCAGCTCGGCCTTTCGGGCGGCCGCATCCGGAGCCTTCTCGAGATCCCGGCTGAAGATGATCTCGACGGCCCCGTCCGGCCCCATGACCGCGATCTCCGCGCTCGGCCAGCAGTAGTTCACGTCCGCGCGCAGATGCTTCGAGCTCATGACGTCGTATGCTCCGCCGTAGGCCTTCCGTACTATCACTGTGACCTTGGGCACGGTCGCCTCGGCGAAGGCGTACAGCAGCTTCGCACCGTTGCGGATGATGCCGCCGTACTCCTGCTTGGTCCCGGGCATGAAGCCGGGAACGTCCACAAGGGTCACGAGCGGCACGTTGAATGCATCGCAGAACCTGACGAACCTGGCGCCCTTTATCGAGGCGTCGTTGTCCAGGACGCCGGCGAGGTACGAAGGCTGGTTGGCGACGATGCCGACGGGCTTGCCGTTCATCCTCGCGAAGCCGACTATGATGTTCGGCGAGAACATCCGCTGGATCTCGAGGAACTCGCCTCCGTCGGCGATCGCCTCGATGATCCTCCGCATCTCATAGGGCTTGTTCGGGTTCTCGGGGACGTATTCGTCCAGCCAGGCGTCGGCGCGGTCCGCCGCGTCCGTCGTGGGCACGCCGACAGGGTCCTCCATGTTGTTCTGGGGGATGTAGCTCACCAGCTTGCGCACGAACATGAGGGCTTCCTGCTCGCTCTTGCAGGTGATGCTCGCGACGCCGCTCCGTGTCGCGTGTATGTGCGGGCCGCCCAGCTGGTCGACTGTCACGTCCTCGCCCGTGACGGCCTTCACGACCTTCGGCCCGGTCACGAACATGTAGCTGGTGCCCTCGACCATGATCGTGAAGTCCGTGATCGCCGGGCTGTAGACCGCCCCGCCGGCGCAGGGGCCGAGGATGACGGATATCTGCGGCACGACGCCGGAGTAGATGACGTTCCTGTAGAAGATCTCTCCGTACCCCGCGAGGCTCTCGATGCCTTCCTGGATCCTGGCTCCGCCCGAGTCGTTCAGGCCTATGACCGGAGCTCCATTGGCCGCGGCCATGTCCATGATCTTGATGACCTTCTCCGCGAAGGTCTCCGAGAGGCTCCCGCCGAACACGGTGAAGTCGTGCGAGAAGAGATAGACCAGTCTGCCGTCTATGGTCCCCCAGCCGGTCACGACGCCGTCGCCCGGGATCTTCTTGGCTTCGAGCCCGAACTTGGTGCAGCGATGGTTGACGAACATGTCGAACTCTTCGAAGCTGCCTTCGTCGAGGAGCAGCTCGATCCTCTCCCGCGCGGTCTTCTTGCCGAGGGAGTGCTGCTTCTCGATCCTGTCGAGGCCGCCGCCCTCCCGGGCCTTGTCCCTGAGTTGCCGGAGCTTCTCGACCTTGTCAGTGGAACTCATAGGCAGCCTTCCTTTTCACTCGAATCATGTTCGCATATCTCGGTGAGGACTTTTCCGCTCGATTTCGGGTGGACGAAGGCTATGCGGCTGCCTCCGGCACCGGGTCTGGGCACGCGGTC
>Ga0316616_100001177_pt1 | contig 10239 bp, 10 predicted proteins | sample OWC_Aug_M1_C1_D1_FD_207660 | JGI IMG/M metagenome (GOLD analysis project Ga0316616, IMG submission 207660) | Wetland soil microbial communities from Old Woman Creek delta, Ohio, United States - OWC_Aug_M1_C1_D1_B | ecosystem: Environmental > Terrestrial > Soil > Wetlands | place: USA: Ohio...
TCCGCGCGATATTGCCGAAGGCGAACAGCCCCAGCGTGGCCCCACGGAACTTGTGGACCGGCCGGGCCACCTCCTTGTTCCATACCCCCTGGTGGACCAAGGCGTTCAGTCGGTGCACCTTGCGCGGCACGGATAGGATCAGGCTCATGGCGGTGTCCGCCACTTCGTCGAAGCAAAAGTCGGGGACGTTGGCCACGATGATTCCGTGCTCCGTGGCGGCCGGGATATCGACCGTGTCCACACCCACGCCGTACCGGCAGATCGCCAGCGCGTTCGCGAGCTCCCCGACCACCTTTCGGGTGATCTTGGCCGAGGTGTCGAGGACCACGTGGGCGTCACGGCAGGCCGCAATCGTCTCGTCCTCGCTCTTGCAGACCGCGCTGACGACCGTACAGTCGAGCGTCCCCAGGACCTCCAGCTCCTCCCGCAAGGGAAAGAGATGGGTATCGGTGGCGACCACCTTGAATTTCCCGCGATTACCGGACACGCGATTTCTCCTTTGCGCGCAGCTCCGCCAGAACCTGGCGGCTACGCTCCATCAGCAGATGGTCGACTCGTCAATGAGTCAATTGGCGAAAACGGGAGGCCGAGTTGACCAGTTGACTATTCGACCGATTGACGCCTATTTGTAGTCTTCTCGATGAGGATAAAAGACGTCCAGCGCCTGAGCACCCTCTTCGAGCGCGCGGACCGCGTGCGTGACGCCACCCGGGATCATCCACCCCTCCCCGCGCCGTACGATGCGGGTCTGGTCGCCGATGGTGAACTCCATGGCCCCTTCCAGGCAGACGCCGCCCTGCTCGTGCGGGTGGCTGTGAAGCGGAACCACACCGCCGGCCTCCAACCGCACGAACGAGAACATGAGATGCTGGCCCCAGGCCACCCGAAGCTGGACGCCCGGCGCCAGCGTCTTCCCCGGCAGCTTCTCCGGATCGATGAAGTACTGCGCCATGATTCGTTCTCCAGATATGGCAATTGGGCAATTCGGCAATCTGGCAACTAGGAATGTACGGACGCCGATTCAGTCGATTCCAAATTGCCCAATTGCCAAGTTACCCAATCGCCTGTTTGCCAAGACCCTGATTGCCGAAAATTGCCCGATCGGCGTCGTTCAAAACGCCGTCAGATTTCCCTGCGCGTCGAAGGTCATCGCTGCCGGTGCCGTCGCGGGGGTGAGCCGCTTGTGGCCCTTCACCTCAGCCAGGAGGGCCTCCGAGCAGTCGATCTCGGTCAGGTGGAGCGTGTTCTTGATCCGGACCACCCGGGCCTGCTCCGGCGGGGTCAGGCCGATCATGCCGAGCGCAGTCTCGATGGCCTGGCGGTCCGTATCGAACGCCATGGGCACCTTGGCCGCCTCGGCCACGCCGGACGTGATGGCATTCATGTGCATGGCGGCGTAGTTGATCTTCCGGACCAGCCGCTTGGTGGTCATCTCGGCAAAGCCGACACCGATGGCGTTCCCTTCCGCCTCGGGGGTGATGTCGCGCACGAAGAGTATCCGGACGTGGGGCTTCCCGGCGGGCTTCTGCACCGAGGCGCGCCCGATCACGTTCGGATCCATCCCCGCGCCGCTGATGTTCTTGCCCAGCTCGTCCACGATCAGGACGTCCAGCTTTTCGAACGGCAGCCGCGCCATCCAGGCCTTGGCCTCCTTGAGGAGCGCCTTCTCTGCGGGCGCGAAGTCCTTGGGCGGGATCGCCTGCACCTTCGCCGTCTGGTCGTGACCGTTTTCCACGATCCCGAGCCCGAACAGCACATGCCCGCTATCCAGGACGGCCTGGCCGACCAGCGGGAAGATCTCGGCATAGCTGTAGTGGTGGCCGGCGCGATGGTAATTCTCCGCCCCGTGCTGCTTCCCCAGCCCGATCGCCATCATCTTGTAGAGGCCGCTCTCGATCTCGCCGTCGAAGTCGGTGTGGGTCTTGACTCGTCCGATCACGACGATGTGATCGGCCCCCCAGGCGTTCTTGTCGCAGAACACGGTGGTGCCCTTGACTTTCCCGATCTCGACCACCTCCATGCTGGACTTCATGGGGCAGCCCATGGTGGCCTCGGTGATCCCGTAGTGTTCCAGGATTTTAAGCTGGCCTTCCGCCGTCGCCTCGCCGTGGCTGCCCATGGTCGGACAGATGAACGGCTTGAGACCCAGCGTCTTCAGTTCGTCCACCACGGCCTTGGTGATCCGGTCGATGTTGGCGACCCCCCGGCTCCCCGAGGTGATGGCCACCGTCTGGCCCGGCTTCACCCGATCCGCAAGCTTGAGGCTCCGCATCGTCTCGCGGACTGCCGCCGGGATGTCGGCCAGCATCGGCCCCTGCAACTCCTGCTTCACGCGGAACATCTTCGGAAACGCCATGACAGACCTCCTATCGTCCCAGCCGATCAACTCAAAAAGGCACGCGACTCGCCAAAGCCAAACACTCGGGCGAATTCCGCGGCCACCCGGTCCCGCACCGCGTCCATGGCCACTGGGCGCCCCAGCAGCGCCGCCATGGTGGTCATGATCTCCGGCTCCTCCCCACAGGGCCGGATCACCTGAAAGTCGGCCAGGTCTACCCCGACGTTCAGGGCAAACCCGTGAAACGTCACCCAGCGCCGCAGCGAGATCCCCAGCGACGCAATCTTCCGCTCCCCCACCCAGACACCCGCCTTACCGGGGACGGCCCGGCCGGCGAGGTCGAACCCTGCCAGGGTCCGGATCAGCGCCGTTTCGACCCGGCGACAGTAGTGCAGGACATCACGGCCATGATGCCGGAGATCGAAGATCGGATACCCGACCAACTGCCCTGGGCCATGATACGTCGCATCCCCGCCGCGGCTGATCTCGAAAAACTCGATACCGCGCGCGCGCAGTTCCTCCGGCGTCAGCCGGAGATTCGCCGTGGTCTTGGCCCGACCCAGCGTCACGACCGCCGGATGTTCGAGCAGGAGGAGCGTGTCCGGGACGCGGTCCCGCAGGCGTTGGTCGACGAGGTCCATCTGGCGATCCAGCGCGGCGCCGTACGCCAAAAGGCCAAGATCCAGCACGTGCCACGGCAACCGGGTCAACCCCTCCGGGGTCGCCGTTGCCACGTCGGCGTCTGACCCCAGCCCGACGTCCGACACGCTAGGCCGCCGATCGGTTCAGCCGATCCACGCCGGATCCTCCAGCAGCGCCTTGACCTTCGCCAGGAACTTCGCAGCGGGCGCGCCATCCAGCAGTCGGTGGTCAAACACGATGGACAGGGTCATCATCGACCGGACGTGGATCCCGCCCGCGATGACCACCGGCTTCTCCAGGATCTTGCCGATCCCCAGAATGCCCGCCTGGGGTTGATTGATGATAGGCGTGAAGGACTCCACCCCGAGACCGCCGAGATTCGTGACGGTGAACGTCCCGTCCGCCATGTCGTCCTGCGAAAGCTTGTTGGCCCGCGCCCGCTCCGCCAGGTCCCGCGCCGCCTTGGCGAGATCCCCCAAGGGTTTCTTGTCGGCGCCTTTGATCACCACGGCAACCAAACCTTCCCCCAGGTCCACGGCGAAGCTGAGATTCACCTCACGGCGGATGCGGACCACCTGCCCGTCCAGCCGGCAGTTGATGCGGGGCTCCTCGCGCAATGCCCGGGCCACGGCCAGATGGATCAGATCGCTATAGCTGGGCTTGATGCCGAAGCGTCGCTCCCACTCCGCGGCCTTCGCCTGCCGCAGGCGCACCAACTCTGTCATGTCGGCGTCGGCGAACATGGTCACTCGCGCCGCCTCCCGCCATGACTGCCCCATCCGGTCGAAGATCGCCTTGCGCATACCGCTCAGCGGAATACTTTCCGGCGTCGCCGTCTTCCCCTCGCCGCTCGCTGCTCGTGGCTCGCGGCTCATCGCGGCAATCGCCCGCTCCACATCCTCGCGCACGATGCGGCCCTCGGGGCCGGTGCCGCGCAGCGTCCCGACGTCGATCCCGTGCTCCTGGGCCAGCTTCTTGGCCACCGGCGACACCTTCACGCGCTCTCCCGGCGCACGCACCGGCGCCTGAGGAGTCGACTGGTCAACCGGTTGTTTGGTCAACTGGGAAGAGCCTGACCGAGGCGCCTCGCCGACCGGAGCTTGGGATCCAGGCTTCGCCGCTACCCCTGCCCCGAGCAGCTCCGTGAGATCCTCGCCGGGAGCCCCGATGACGCACATCAGACTCCCGACCGGAAGCTCCTCCCCCTCGCGGGCAGCGATCTTCAGGACCGTCCCCGCCACGGGCGCTTCCACCTCGTACTCCACCTTGTCGGTTTGAATCACGACAACCGGCTGCCCTTTCTCGACCGTCTCGCCCTCGGCCTTCACCCACTGCAGGATGGTACCCGTCTCCATTGTCAGTCCAAGCTGCGGCACATCCACGCGCGTTGCCATGTAGGCTCCTCGTGAAAATTCCGTGCGTCGGCAGGCACATTGCTCGGTGCAGGACCGCCGGACCCCTGGCCCAGACTGTCCGAGGATTATTGCCCCCGCCGCCACAGACTGTCAAGGCCCCCCGCAGAAGTTCGGGGGACCGTACAGACCGGCCGGCCCCTGGGTCGGAGCCGGCGGCTGCAGCATCCGGCGAACGGCCTATCCCAAGACGGTCTTGACGCCCGCCATGATCTTCTCCTCGCTCACGGTCACGAACTTCTCCAGCTTGGGCGCGAACGGGATCGGGGTGTGCATGGAGGTGACCCGGATGATCGGCGCGTCCAGCAGGTCGAAGCCCTTCTCGGCCACGATCGCCGCCACCTCGGAGGCAAAGCTGCAGTGGGGCGCCGCCTCGCAGACCACCACCAGCTTGTTGGTCTTCCCCACCGAGTTCAGGATCGTCTCCTCATCCAGGGGGGCCAGCGTCATGGGGTCGATCACCTCGCACTCGATCCCCTCCGCCGCCAGCCGATCCGCCGCCGCCAGAGAGAGCTGCACCATCCGTGAGTTCGCGACAATCGTCACGTCCTTCCCTTGGCGCTTGACATCCGCCTTGCCGAGGGGCAGAACGTACTCCTCTTCGGGGATTTCGCAGCTGGTCGCGTAGAGCAGCTTATGTTCGATGAAGAGGACGGGATTGTCGTCCCGGATGGACGCCTTGAGGAGGCCCTTCAGGTCGTAGGCGTTCGATGGCATGACGACCTTCAAGCCGGGCACGTGAAGGAACCAGGCCTCCAGGCTCTGCGCGTGCTGAGCCGCGGACGAACGGCCGGTGCCGCCCTGGGTCCGGATCGTGACCGGCACCTTGGCTTTTCCGCCGAACATGTACTTGACCTTCGCCGTCTGGTTGGCGATCTGGTCCATGGCGATTCCGGCGAAGTCGACGTACATCAACTCCGCGACCGGCCGCATCCCCAACAGGGCGGAGCCCAGGGCGCAGCCGATGATCGCCGCCTCGGAGATGGGCGTGTTCCGCACCCGCTCCTTGCCGAACTCCTGCAGGAGCCCCACGGTGGTCTTGTAGCTGCCGCCGAACTCCGCGATGTCCTCACCGAGCAGGTACACCGACGGGTCGCGCTGCAACTCTTCCCGCAACGCCTCAATGACTGCTTCACGATAGGTGATCTTGCGCATGGCATCCTCCAATTGACCACTGAATGGCAATGGTCATCGGTTAATAGTCAGCGGTCATTGCGTGAAGATGTCCTGCAGCGCCACCTCCACCCCGGGCTCCGGGCTGGTGCGGCCGAACTCCACGGCGGCGGCCATGTCGGTCGTGATCTTGGCATCGATGGCATCCATCTCCGCGGCGGTGATCTTCCCCTCCGTGATCACGCGCGCCCGGAACATCTTGATCGGGTCCCGCTTCTTCCACTCCTCCACCTCGTCCTTGGTGCGGTAGGGCTGCGGATCGCCCACGAAGTGGCCCAGGAACCGGTAGGTGCGGGCCTCCAAGAGGATCGGCCCCTGGCCCTTGCGGCACTGGTCGATCGCCTCGCCGGTCTTCTGATAGACGTCGAAGACGTCCATCCCATCCATGGACACGCCCGGGATGTTGAAGGCGGCGGCCCGATCGGAGACGTACTTCACTTTCTGGTGGGTGGCGCGCGGCGTGGACTCGGCGTACTGGTTGTTCTCGCAGAGGAAGACCACGGGCAAGCCCCACACCGCCGCCAGGTTGACCCCCTCGTAAAAGGCGCCGGTGTTGCTCGCGCCGTCGCCGAAGAAGCAGACGCAGACCCGGTCCGTGCCCTTCATCTTCAGCGCCAGGCCGGCGCCCGTGGCGATCGGGATGCCGCCGCCGACGATCCCGTTCGCCCCCAGAATCCCGAGGTCCAGGTCGGCGATGTGCATCGAGCCGCCCTTGCCGTGGCAATACCCGGTCTTCTTGCCGTAGAGCTCCGCCATCATCATGTCGAGGCGCGCACCCTTGGCCACGGCGTGGCCGTGACCGCGGTGGGTGCTGGAGATGAAATCCTGATCCGTCAGGTGCGCCATGACGCCCGCGGCGACCGCCTCCTCGCCGACATAGACATGGAGGAAGCCGGGGATCTGTCCCTTCAGGAACAGGTCTGCCGCGGTCTCCTCGAACGTCCGCACCGACACCATCTTGCGGTAGATCTCCAACAGCAACGGTTTGTCCAAAGGTTTCATGGGTCACCTCGACGGGTTAAGAAAGGAAAGATGAGTGGGGTCCATCGGCCCCACCTCACACCAGACCGCGTCCGATCGCGGTTTCGGGTACGGGTCGGCTTAGGAGCCGTTACGAAATAATTTGACCATCGTTTATAATTTCGTTACGGCTCCTTATGCCGTTTCCAGAATTTCTCTGGTCAAGTTATTCTTTGACAACGGCTCAACCGCCCGGACGAGGCGCGACGGCCCGCCACGTGGCGACGCCCCGTTCGCCTGCGCCCTCGACGGTCGGGATCCGGTTCGCCGGAACGTCGGCGTCCCCCTGCCCGAACATGCCCTCCACCCGGCTGCGGATCATCTCGATGTGGTGCAGCATCGCATCTCGGGCACGAGCCGGCGTACGCCGCTGGATCGCCGCGGACACCGCGGCGTGCTCCTCATAGATCGTCTCCAGATTCTGGGCCCGCAGTACGGCCAGCCGCAAGCCGTGGGACGACCACATCAGACTCCCGAAGGTCCCCACCAGGTGGGCCATGAGGTTATTGTGGGTCGCCGCGACGATGGCCATGTGGAAAGAGACATCCGCCTCGTCCAGGGATTCCCGATCGTTCTGGGCCGCCGCCAGCCGCAGCCTGGGAAGCGTGGCCTCGATCTGCCGGATATCCTCGTCGGTCGCCCGCTCCGCCGCCTCGGCGGCGGTCATCGCCTCCATCCACTTCCGGATGTCCAGGAAGTGCAGGAAGCTCCCCACGTCCCCCTTGAGGATTCGGGTCAAGAACTGATGGAGCGCCTCGGTCGTCAGGACCTTCACGAAGGTTCCTTGGGGCTTTCGCACCTCCAATAACCCCATTCCCTGGAGCTTCTGGATGGCTTCGCGTAGCGCCTGACGGCCGACACCGAACGCCTGGGACAGCGCGCGCTCGGCGGGCAGCTTGGCCCCGGCGGCCAGCTTTCCGCTGCAGATGACCGAGATCATCTGTTCGACGATCTCATCCGATACGCTGCGTGCTTTCACTGGAGTGAACATATGCTGTTGGTCTTACTATCAGACCATGAGTCCAGATGTCAAGCGAGACGATCCCCTCACCACGAAACGGACGCGGGACCGAACAAACGATATGCGCGACACGCGGGGACGATCTGGTCCCCGGGAGGAGAGGGTACCGCTGGTGTGATGGCGAACCCCCCGCCGCTCAGCCGCGAGCGGCGTCCATCGGCGGCAGTGGCTTGGCAGCCGCCCTATTGGGCGGATTTCAGAACGGCAAGCTGTTCGAGCACTCTTCGAGTCACGGCTTGCCGTGCGGGGCCAAACGTCGGACCGGGCGCCGTGGCTTCCAGGGCTGTCGCAAACATGTGCACTCCGGCCTTGCGCGCTACCCATCCCACCCACCAGCCTACATGTGCGGCCTCCGGTAGCGTGGTCCATCCTGTTTTCGCACGGATGGTGTGCTCGGCCGTTTGTTCGGTCACCATCATCTCTTTGACTATTGCCATCGTCGCCGCCGAAAACGGCAGACTTCCTCGGCACAGGCGGAGGAGGAAATCGACCTGCTCTCGGGCTGAGATGCGTAGCCCACCGGTCAACCAGAAGGTGTCGATCCCACCGGAGGTGTCTCGATTACCGTAACCGACCGCGTCGATGAACTGCTGCATCCGCTCGGGACCAATACGCCTGGCTAGCGCCTGGTAGTGCGGCACCGCCGACAACCGAAACGCCGCCTGGAGATCCAAGTCCCGATTCACCTCGGTCCGCTCTCGGGCGACTCCATCCCACTTGATTACTGTGCGCTGGTCGGCGATAACGCCGGCCTCAAGTGCCACGAGGGAATTGAGAATCTTGAACGTCGACGCCGGAATCAGTCGGCGATCGATGCGCTCGGCGTGCCCAGCCGCGTACGAGTTCTGGTTTGCATCGTAGACGAGGACGGTCCCCGCAAATCCAGTGGCGTCAATAGCGGCTCGCGCTGGTGAGAACTCCCGCACGGAAACCTGGGCCTGAATTGCGTCTGGTATGCAAAGCGTGATTAGCGCGCACGCTAACGCCAGAAGCGGTCGTATGTACATTCGATTGGCACTGCCCATGCCAGGTCGGCCTAACACCCTTGAACGCGCTGCGCACTCTCGCGGACTTAGCGGGGCAGTCGCAGAGAGGACCCTCATTGAAATGCACCCCTTGGCAGCCGGGTTTCCACATCAGCCGTCTATTAAAGGTGTCGAAAATTGCCGGGGACGGAGCGCGAGCAGTCGTAAATGCACCGGTTGGTTTCGAAAGTTCCGTTCATCGATGGATCGGCACTGAGTGTGGAAAGTTTCTTCTCGACCCTCAGACTACTCCACTTGTTGGAATCACACCAGGTATCGTCACTCCATCAACACTTGTGGTGAACGGCCAGCGGGTACCATGGGAGCTGGGAATTTGAACCAAGTCAATCGCCAGGGTTGCCGTCTGGGGGAGGCCCGTCATCCAGCCCCCTGTATCCGCGTTGCCGCGGACGGCCGTGACTCGGGCCAGGACCTGGAGGGCGTGGAGGACGTTGGGCGTGTCGATGTCCCCCGCGTGTATGATCCGCTCGGCCCGTCGGAGGGCCTGGACCGCTTCGGGGCGCAGGAGACCGTGGGTATCGGCGATGAGGCCGATGACGTGTCCGGCCATCAGGAGTCCCTGCGTGCCGGGACGGCCCCGCGCACCCCGCCGTTAGCCGGCGGCCGCCAGACGTGCGAACTGCCGCGTCAACGCGGCGACCTGGACGAGGTAGGCACGGACGTCGTGCGCGCCGCACTGCTGGCCGGGTGTCAGGCGGAAGCCCCGGGCCGCATAGGCGGCCCCTGCGCCGGCGCCGCACAGATGGATCACGGCGGCGAGATCCTGTTGCTGTTGGAGGCTGGCCCGCGCGCCGCGCGCACCCGCTAACGCTCGGGCGACGCCCAGATCCAGCCAGGCGGCGGTCAACTCGATGGCATGGGTCGGCACGATGCGCGTGTACAGCCGGTTGAACCAACACGACCGCGGGTCGTCCCAGGGGCCGTCCTCGACCACCACGTGGTCGTGGATGCAGTACCGCGTCGCCGCCTCGAACGTCCCATCGGTAATCTGGTACATGCCCACCGCGCTCGACGCCGGGCGGTACCAGTCCAGGGGGTGCGCCGTCGGGCGCCACCGCCAGGGGGGCCGCGCCACGGGGTCCCCGCTGCTTTCGACCTGGGCAAGCGCGGCCAGCAGTTCTGGAGGGATGGCGGCGGTCGCATGCGCGCGGAAGAGCGAACCGTAGGTCCGCCAGGTCTCGGGCGGGCGTTTGGCAAGCACGCCGCTGACCGGAAACAACAACTCGGCGGGCTTGCGGAGCACCTGGTAACCCCCATTGATCACCGCCCCCACCGCCAGAAGGCCAACTACCCCGACGAGCACGCGGAGGGGCAAGGGCAGAGTGCCCATGGCGCTGAGCGTCCGCCGGCACGCCCGAGTGAATCGCCGCAGCGCAGAGACCCGGCCCGCCCGGCGGCGCGGTCGGCGGGTCGAGTGTTGGGAGACGCGGGACCGGGCTCGCGCCGCCTTGGTCCCAGCTCCTGGTGCGTTCGTCCGTCGTTTCGGCATGCTGCGCTGGGCGCGACCTCGTTCGTCTGGAGACCAATCTTCCCGCCGTATATACCATATCCATGGCGGTGGTGACAGCCGCTCCCCTTGTGGCGCAC
>Ga0316616_100001180_pt1 | contig 10227 bp, 10 predicted proteins | sample OWC_Aug_M1_C1_D1_FD_207660 | JGI IMG/M metagenome (GOLD analysis project Ga0316616, IMG submission 207660) | Wetland soil microbial communities from Old Woman Creek delta, Ohio, United States - OWC_Aug_M1_C1_D1_B | ecosystem: Environmental > Terrestrial > Soil > Wetlands | place: USA: Ohio...
GGAATTTCCCGCGGCAATTCCGACACCAGCGACGTATAGGAGGTGTTGACGGTGAACACCAGCATCCCGCTCGAAAAACCGACGCTCCCGGCGTCGTTCCGGCTGAGGGTCCAACCGCTCAATTCCCCGTCCAGCGGGTCAAAAAAAATCCGCTGCCCGGTTTCCGGCGGCTTGTCCGGGTCGGGCGTATCGGTGGGGGCGATGGTCGGCGTTGCGGTGGGATTCTCGAGGATCGTCGGCAGAAGGGATTCGAGCGGCAGCTCCGCGGTCGGGGTGCCGGAAGGCGTCAACGCCGCCGTCGGGGTGATCATCTCGATGCTGCAGGCGGACAGCGTCACGGCTCCCGCCAGCGCCGCCAGCGCCGCGCCGGCCGGGATCCGCCGCCGTCGGGCTTTTGCCTGCACAGGACGATCGGCCATCGGGAAATTTCGCCGCGGAACGATGGAGCGGCCGGGCCGGGCGAAGATCACGGGAGAACCCAGTACGCGAACTCGCGCACCCGTACGGTGAAGCTGACGGTGTTCACGGAGCCGATGAACAAACCGGTCCGTCCCAGTCCGAACGACGGTTCGTCGACGGCGGCCAGGAAGTGGCCGTTGGCGTAGAACGACAGGTGCGATCCCTCGGCCTTAAATCCCATCCGGTTGATCTGTCCCGATCCGGCCAGGATAAAGCCGCTTTGAGTCCATTCCTTCAAGTAATGGAATTTGTTGTCGACGGTGGAATTGAAGTACCCGAACGAATAATAGCCGTCGCAGGAGAAGCGCAGCAGGTACGACGGATTGTTGGCGGGAAAGGGAACCCCCACGACCAGGCCGTACCGGTCGCGGCCGGAGCAGGCGTCCGGCACGGCTTTGATTTCCATGTAGTAGTTCGTCAATTTCCACGCGGTCAGCGTCCAACTGTCGTATTGGTTGGCCTGCTTGGCGGTCATGATGAGTTCGTTGTCGAAGATGGAAAATTTTACATTTTCATCGTCGTACAGGTACCAGTTGGTGGAATCGGGGAAGGTCGTCAGAAAGCTCGGGCTGCCGAGCAACTGGCGCGGATCGTCCGCCGGCGGGGTGAAGGACATGGTCGGCGAAACGGTCGGGGAGGCGGTCGGCGTCGGAGATGCCGGAAGGGTGTCGGTCGGCGTCACCGTCGGCAGTTCCCCCGGCCCCGCGTCGGTGTTTGCCGGGGTGACGCCCCCCTGCCCGCCGGATTGGGTCAGCGCGGCCCGGGCGGTCAGCTGTCGCGCAACCTCGGTGTCCACGGCGTTCGATTGCGGGGTGGCGGTGGTCAGGCAGGCGGCGGTAAAGAACAAACCAGCGCAAAGGAGGATCGATTGCTTTTTCATCGCGGCGCATCTCCCGCCGGTTGTCCGGCGAATGGGGGGTCAGTATACTGTCCATTCGTTTGCCCGGCAAGCGAAGCGGTGAATAAATCCGTGAACGGTCGATACTTACAATTACCAAAATCCACAAAAGGCAATAAAGGAATGAACCACTTATGCCTTGTGCGGCTATTGTATCTTTCCGACCGGCACAAGCCGAAATGATGGAAAATAATTTGCTGCATCCATCAGGCTCTGCACATTGTCCGCGTCGATCGCGTCCCCCGCCCAGCGCGACAGGTACCGTTTGCTTCGGGGGTTGATCCGCAGGACCGTTCCCAGCCAGTCCGCCACCTCCGCCGCCGGCAGGGGTTCGGCGACGGCGTCGAAGATGCGCCGTTGGACCTGTACGCGCACGTGCGGATCGGCCTGGATGTTCCGCCGCCAATCCGTCCGGCCGCCCCAGCCGGCGATGACGATGCGTTCACCCGTCGCCGCGTCCGTGCGATATTCGACCGGCGTGCTGCGCGGTTTGCCGCTTTTCCTCCCGATGGTGGTGAGCAGCAGGATGTGGTCGCCGAACGGCGTCAGTCCGATCCGGAAGAAGAAAATCGGGATCTTGAAGATCCACCGGAACAGCGGGCCGGGACCTTCGATCCCCACCAGCCGGGAGAGGATGATTTCCTCACCGATCAACAGGATCTTTTCGCTCCAGGATGACACCGGATTCCGCTCCGTTTCCAACAGGGGTTTCGACTGCTACGGGCAGCCCCTTCCCGCTCCCCGGTCCGATTGCGCCGCAACCCGCCCCTCCTATACAATCGATGTGAGGGGAACCGTCGCTGCCGATCGGGGCGGGTTTCGCCCCGGAAAGGGAGCCGCCGTGGAGGTCATCAAGGTTTCCGCCGAATCGAAAACCAGCGCGGTGGCCGGCGCGATCGCCGGGGTGATGCGCGAACACCGGCACGCCGAAGTTCAGGCGATCGGAGCCGGCGCCGTCAACCAGGCCGTCAAGGCGTGCGCGATCGCCCGGTCCTTCCTGGAAAACGACGGATTGAACATCGTGTGCATCCCCTCGTTCGTCGAGGTGGAGATCGACGGGAAGGAACGCACCGCTTTGCGGCTGGTCGTGGAACCGCGGTAGGGGGGACGATCCCGCAGATCCCTCCCTACGGTCCCGGCGCGTCGAGGAACGCGGCCTCCAGCGCCAGCCGGAGGTTCGCATTCCGGTCGATCTGCTCATCCACCCGGCGAAGCGCGGCCAGCCACCGGCGCGCCCTTTCGGGCGTAACCGTCCGGGCCAGGCCGTTAATCGGCGACTGAAAATCGATATTGACGGGTTCCGCATCCTTCGAGAGCGTCCGCAACAAGAGATCGTGGCAGAATGATTCCCAGACCTGAAGCGTATCGCGGATCCGGCCGCGGTCGTCGGCCAGGCGGCGCGCGGCCGCGAACCGCGCGGCGAGGTTTCCGCCCGTCACTTCGCCCCACTCCCGGAACAGGATCTCCCGTTCCGCCGCCGCGTCCTCCCATGGCGCCTGCCCGACCGCCCACCCCAGCCGGCCTCCCGACAGCCGAGCCAACACCGCCGCCGCATCGGGTGCGACCTTCCACCGCTCGCGCAGCGCGCGGGCGACTTCGGATTCCGGGATCGGACGCAGCGACACAATCCGGCAGCGGGATACGATCGTCGGCAGCAGCTCGTCGGCGCTCTCCGCCGTCAACAACAGAACCGCCGAGGGCGGCGGTTCTTCGATCGTCTTCAACAGAGAGTTGGCCGCGTTGGGTAATGCGCGGTGAAAATCGGCCAGCAGGGCGACCCGCCGGGCGGCCTCCATCGGTTTGAGCATCATCGCCCGGACCAACTCGCGCGCCGAATCCACCAGGATCTTGCCGCCGGCTCCCTCCGGCCGGAGCAGGAACAGGTCCGGATGCTTCTCGGCGCCGATCAGGACGCATGTGCGGCACGCACCGCACGGGTCCCCGGGCGACGGGGGAGCCTCGCAATTGATCGCCCGGGCGAATTCGAGCGCCAGGGTCCGCTTCCCGATCCCGTCCGCGCCCGCAAAGAGGTAGGCGTGCGCGATGCGTCCGGCGGCGATGTCCCTCCGCAGCAGTCCGACCGCATCCTCGTGACCGACAAGGTTCCACGCCACGCAAACGATTGTACCATCCGGGTCCCATCCATCCGGTTTGCCACTTGCGGGAATCGAAAAAATCGCGTACATTTGACCCAGAGCAAGGGGAACCACCTCCCCGACACCCATACCATTTGCATTCCAGAAAGGAGTTCCAGCAATGGCTAAAGGATTGAGCAAGGCCGAGTTCATTGGGAAACTTGCCGAGGTCACGAACCTGAGCAAGAAGGAAGCGGCGGCGTACCTTGAGGCGGTGGGGAAGATCGTCACCGAAGAACTGAAGTCTCACGGCGAGGTGACCATCCCGGGCCTGATCAAAGTCCGTGTGTCGATCCGCAAAGCCACTCCCGAACGCGAACGGCTGAACCCCTTCACCAAGCAAATGCAGATGGTGCCGGCCAAACCCGAACGGCGCGTGGTGAAGGCCGCCCCGGTCAAGGCGCTAAAAGAAATCCTCTAATCCGATCCCGGCACGCGACGCACGATCCCTTCCATCCTTGCACCCTGTTTGGAGACGGTGTAATCCATGACGATTACCGTATGCCCGCACTGTCAGATGCGCATCCTGCCCCGGCCCGACGGCACCTGCCCGTCGTGCAACGGGCTGGTCGCCCAGAAGGAGGCGCCTGCGGCGCCGAAGACTTCCGGTGCGGTGATTAAGCGCTCCGCCAAGACGGCCGAGCGGAAAAAAGCCCCCGCCGCCGGAGCCGTGCGCTCCCGCGCGCCGGCGTCTTCGGGTGCCCGCGACGTCGAAACGCAGTACACGGAATACCGACAGACCGCGGTCGAGGTCTTCCGGGAATCGCTGCGCGCCTTCTATCCGTACCTGATCGGCGGAATTGTCCTGGCGGCGGTCTGCGTCGCCCTCAGTTTCGCCGTGTGGGACCAGGTTTCGGGGATCGACGTCGCCGTAACGCGCCGGCCCAGCACCGCCACATGGATCCTGATCTGGTTGGGTGTCGCCCTCCTGCTCGGATCGATCTTGCTGGGCGTCCTGAAGGGCTTTCAATGGGGCAACGTCCTGGTCCGCGATCTCGCCCAGGATCGCACCGGCTTTCCGGAATTTTACAGGGCCTACCTGAGGCGGTTCTGGCCGAAGGATGAAATGGTCTCCGGTCCGGCGCTCGCGAAGTTCCTGAAGATCATCGGGAAAAAATGAACCGCCGCGAGACAAGCCGCACGGTATCCGGAATCGCAACCTCGGAGCAGAGCGAAAGACGCTACGGATGTTTACTTCCCGCGAAAGCGGGATAACTCCTCTCGGATGCAATCGGTGAATATCAACGGGGCGGGGATGGTTCTCCCGCCCCGATGTTGTTGTTTGGTGGGAACAGTCGTGTTTCCTTTATAATTCCCCGCATGCCCTCACCAGCACCGCCGGTCGTCTACGTCCTGCACGGCGAGGACGACCAAGCCATCGCCGCTTTCCTCTCGCAATTGACCGCCAAACTCGGCGACCCCGCAACCGCCGAGATGAACACCTCGCGCTTGGAATCGAAGGGGCTGACCCTTGCGGCCCTGCGGTCGGCCTGCCTCACCGCGCCCTTTCTGGCCCGGCGGCGGTTGGTGATCTTGGAAGGCTACGCCTCCGCGCTCTCCGCTCGCAGGGGAAAATCCTCCGCCGGGGAGGACGACGAGCCGGAGGATGCCGCCGAACCCCCCGCCGCCAAAAAAGAACAGCTTCGGGAATTTCTCGCCTTCCTGGACGAGATCCCGCCGTCCACGGCGTTTGTGTTGGCGGAGAAACGGACGCTGGCCTCCGGACATCCCGTGCTGAAGTGGGCCGAGGAGCATCCCGCGCAATCCTACGTCCGATCCTTCGTCTCCCCGAAGGGTTCCGCTCTGCCGGCCTGGATCCTCCGCCGCGCTCAAACCGAAGGCGGCGAATTCACGCCCGCCGCGGCCCAGCTGCTCGCGTCGGTCGTCGGCGACGATCCGCACACGCTGGCGCAGGAAATCCTCAAGCTCCTCACCCACGCCGGATTCTCGCGCGCCGTCACGCCCGACGACGTCGCCGCGCTGACTCCCGAAAGCGCGGCGACCAGCATTTTCGAGATGGTGGATTCGATCGGCGGGCGCGACGGAACGCGGGCGCTGCGGCTGCTGCGGAAAACGCTCGATCAGGGGAATCCGGGCGGCGTGTTCGGAATGGTCGTGCGCCAATTCCGCTACCTGCTGCTGGCGCGCGAGGCGCTCGATTCCGGCATCCCGGCCCGGGATCTGTCCGCGGCGCTCGAGGTGCACCCGTTCGTCGCCCAGAAGATCGCCGCCCAGGCGCGGAACTTCGACGCGGAGACGCTGGAGAACGTGTACCGCCGCCTGCGCGACATCGACGAGGAAGTCAAGTGCGGCCGGATCGAACTGGATGCGGCGATGGAGTCGCTGGTGGCGGAGTTGACCGCGGAAGAAAAATATTAGCCGCAAAAGGCACAGAATATTTCTACCGCTTAAAAAATCTCAAAATACTACCGGTTAATTTGATCCTTTTTTTATCGATCTCTTTGTGCTTTTTGTGGTGAAAAAATTTACTCTGTCAGATCTCCCTCATCAATTCGAAGTCTCACAAGTATTCGATGTGTCGCGCCGTTCGTCTGTCTCCAGACCTGAAGCCGTCTCGGAAGGTTTTCTCAATGCGCGTCCGGGGAATACAAGACCGGCGGTCAGGAGTACACCGCCGGTCATCTTTTTCTCCCATCGTTGCCGCCGGATCATTTGCCGGATGTCAACCGAATCCACCGCCTCTTATCGCCGCATTCCCAAAGTGCGGAACGTATCGGTTTTACCGGACTGCGGGAATTCGGTTATTTTTTACCGCCCAACAGTTTGCCCGCCAATCCCAAAACGTCGTCCAGGGCCGAGCCGTCTTTGTTGGCATCCAACAGTGTATTGAGCGAGCCCAGAATGTCCGGCTGGGCTTGCTGGGCCTGCTGCTGCTGACCGCCGAGGTAACTCGCCAGTCCCTGCGGATCCAAACTGTTCTGCTGCGTCTGAGATCCCAGCGCGCCCATGATCAGCGGCGCGGCGATTTCGAGCAACTTCCCGATTTGATCGCCGTTCATCCCGGTCTTTTCCGCCAACCCCTGGGTGACCGCGCCCTGCTGGTTGCCCAGGACGTGGCCCAAGATCGCCGCCCCCTGGGCTGCCTCGGGCTTCTGTAAATACTCCTGAACGTTGTTCAGGATCGAACCGTCATGGTCCTCGACCAGGGCTTTGTGCAACGACTCCGCGCCCGCCGGTTTCGAGGCGTTCTTGGCAAGCGCCGTCACCAGAAGCGGAACGCCGACGGCCAGCGCCGTCTGCAGAGTATTCTGGTCGACGCCGATTTTCTTGCTGACTCCCGAAAGGGCCGATCCGGTCAGTTGCTGCATGACGAGCTGGGTTAAGGCGTCCATTTTTTCTCCTGAGGAATGGGAAGCTCCGCTCGGTGCGGAGCCGCAGAGATCCTTCTCCATTCTGCGGGCATTATAGTCCGATCCGCCGCAATCCGTATTCGGGACGACTCGCCTGCCCGGGCGCGGGAGGCATCCGATCGCGGATCTCACCCCGCCCGTCTATTTTTTCTTCTCGAAGAATATCCCCTTGCCTTCCGCGTAGCTCGCGATGACCTTGTCCCCGCTTTTAAAATCCCCCCGCAGGAGTTGGACCGAAATGGGGCTTTCGATGTGCTTTTGCAATGCGCGGTGGAGCGGCCGCGCGCCGAACGCCGGATCGTATCCCTCTTTGGCCAGCCACTTGCGGGCGCTCTCCTCCAGCGTAACGGTCAGCCCCTGTTCGGCCAGCCGCTGCTGGATCTGTTTCATCTGCAGGTCGACGATCTTCTCCATATCCTCCAACTTAAGCGGCGCGAAGATGATGATCTCGTCGATCCGGTTGAGGAACTCCGGCCGGAAGGTGCTCTTCAGCGCCTTCTCGATCTTCTCGTTGGTGTCCTCTTCCTCGCCGTTTTCCCCCTTGCGCAGGAAACCGAGCGAGCCGGATTTCTTGACGAATTCCGTTCCCAGGTTCGAGGTCATGATCAGCACGGTGTTGCGGAAATCGACCGTCCTCCCCTGGCCGTCGGTCATCCGCCCGTCGTCGAGGATCTGCAGCAGCGCGTTCCAGACGTCGGGATGGGCTTTCTCGATTTCGTCGAACAGCACGACCCGGTACGGCCGCCGGCGGACGGCTTCGGTGAGCTGCCCGCCTTCCTCGTAGCCGACGTATCCCGGAGGCGCGCCGAACAGGCGGCTGACCGTGTGCTGCTCGTGGTATTCCGACATGTCCACCCGCACCAGCGCGTCCTCGTCGTCGAACAGGAACTGCGCCAAGGCCTTGGCCAGCTCGGTTTTCCCGACCCCGGAGGATCCGAGGAAGATGAACGATCCGATCGGCCGGCGCGGATCGCGCAGGCCCGAGCGCGCGCGCCGGATGGCGTCCGCCAGGGCGTGGATCGCGTCGTCCTGGCCGATGATCCGCTCCTGCAGCCGCTCTTCCATGTGCAGCAGCTTCTCGGATTCGGCCTCCAGCATCGTGGTCACCGGAATTCCGGTCCATTGCGCCACGACCTCGGCGATATCGTTCTCGTCCACCACTTCGTCCAGCCGGTGCTCGGATTCCCACTGGTTGCGTTTCTCGTTGAATTCGGCCTCGGTCCGCAGCCGTTCGGCCTTCTTCTGGGCGGCGTGTTCGTAATCCCGCGCCAGGCCGGCCTGCTCCTCCTCGCCCTGCAGCCGGGTGAGGTCGGCCTTCAGTTTCTTCAAATCGGGGGGCAGGGAGTACAGTGCGACTCGCAGCTTGGCCGCCGCCTCGTCCATCAGGTCAATGGCCTTGTCCGGCAGCCGCCGGTCGGTCACGTACCTGTTCGAGAGCTTGACCGCCGCCACCAGGGCCGCGTCCGAGAAGCGCACCTTGTGGTGCGCCTCGTAGCGGTCGCGCAGGCCGCGCAGCATGGCGGCGGTTTCGTCCTCGCTCGGTTCGTCCACGTACACCGGGGCGAACCGGCGCTCGAGCGCCGCGTCCTTCTCGATGTGCTTGTGGTATTCGTCCAGGGTGGTCGCGCCGACGCATTGCAATTCGCCGCGCGCCAGGGCCGGTTTGAGCATGTTGGAGGCGTCCATCGCCCCCTGGGCCGCCCCCCCCCCCACCACCCGGTGCAGTTCGTCGATGAAGAGGATCACTTCCCCCGCCGCCCGCTGGATCTCCTCGATCGCCGCCTTGAGCCGCTCTTCGAATTCGCCCCGGAACCGCGAGCCGGCGATCATCCCGCTCAGATCGAGCGCCACGACCCGCTTACCGATCAGGATCTCCGGCACGTCGCCGGTGGCGATCTTCTGCGCCAGCCCCTCGACGATGGCGGTCTTGCCCACGCCCGCCTCGCCGATGAGCACCGGGTTGTTCTTGGTGCGCCGCGAGAGGATCTGCACCACGCGCAGAATCTCCTCGTCGCGCCCGATCACCGGATCGAGCTTGCCCTCCTTGGCCATCTGGGTCAGGTCGCGCGAATACTTCTCGAGCGTCCGGTAGCGGCTCTCCGCCTGCGGGTCGGTCACCCGCTGGCCGCCGCGGATTTCGCGGACGATTTCCAGAACCCGGTCCTTGGTGATTCCGCTCTCGGCCAGGATCCGCCCCGCGGTGGTGTTGTGTTCGGCGGTGAGGATCGCCAGGAACACGTGCTCGGTCGAGATGTACTCATCCTTGAGGCGGTTGGCCTCCTCGTTGGCCAGGTCGATGACCCGTTTGACGCGCGGGGTGATGAAGATCTGCCCGGTTCCCTGGCCGTAGATGTTGGCCTTCGGGCTGCCGCGCAGGGTGCTGTCCAGTTTTTGGGACAGGAGATCCACGTTGACGTTCAACTTCTCCAGGATTTGGGGGATGACGCCGTCCGGCTGCTCGAGCAGCGCGAGCAGCAGGTGTTCGGTGTCGATCTGGTTGTGTCCGTAGCGCTGGATGATCTCCGCCGCACGCTGGGCGGCGTCTTGGGCGCGTTCGGTAAACCGGTCAAATCGCATCATGGATGGATATCCCTCCAGGCCGTGCGGGGTCGGGCGTTGCGCGTACGTCTATTATATCCTTCGGTCCGCCGGTACGTTACATCCTATCCGATCTCTATTAACGGAACATTTGCGGACGCCGGGCGACCGGGAAAAACCCGGAAACGGCGGATTTCCGGGCCTTCCGCAGATCCACTTCCCGGCCGGAGAGTCCATTCCATCCTCTCCAAATAAAAGCTCCCCGGATCATGATGGCAGGCATCACGATCCGGGGAGCGATTGCTTGGTTGTTCCGTCCGATTACCGAACGGTTATTTTAGCAGTTCCGGCGGGATCTTTCCGCCCGCGTCGGCGATCTTCTGCAGGACGGCCTTGTGCAGCCACATGTTGCGCTTGAAGGAATCGGTGATGATGTTGTCGGGGCATTTCAGCTCGACCGCCAGTTCCTTCAGGTCTTCGCCCTTGTGCGGAAGATCGAGCAGGACCAGCAGGTCGACGATCGATTCCTTCCAGTTCAGCTTCATCGGATATTTCTTGGCCATCCCATCCAGCCGGGTCACGACGTCGGCGACGTCGATCTTGACCGCCGCGGTGGACCGCTGGGCATCTTGCATGTACTTGGCCTGGACGTCCGTCGGGGCCGAGACCTCCGACAGGGGCTTGGCGCCTTTTTTCAATCCGAGCTTCTCGAGAATTCCATCTAGGAGTCCCATATCAAATCCTTTCTTGTCTGAATGACGGATCGGATGTTGACAAGCAGCCCGTTTCTCCTTGCCAGCGGATTGTATCATCAATCCCGGTCCTG
>Ga0316616_100001181_pt1 | contig 10224 bp, 9 predicted proteins | sample OWC_Aug_M1_C1_D1_FD_207660 | JGI IMG/M metagenome (GOLD analysis project Ga0316616, IMG submission 207660) | Wetland soil microbial communities from Old Woman Creek delta, Ohio, United States - OWC_Aug_M1_C1_D1_B | ecosystem: Environmental > Terrestrial > Soil > Wetlands | place: USA: Ohio...
ATCGACTTCCACAACACCGTCATCCTGCTCACCACCAACGTGGGTACGGATCTCATCATGAGCATGTGCAAGGACCCGGAATTGCTGCCGGATGTGGAGGGGCTTTCCCAGGCATTGCGGGCGCCGCTCCTGAAGACCTTCCCGCCTGCGCTCCTCGGGCGCATCGTCACCATCCCCTATTACCCCTTGAGCGATGAGATGCTGGGAACCATCATCCGGCTCCAACTCGACCGCATCGTGCGGCGCATCGCCGACAACCACCGTGCCACATTGACCTATGACGATACCGTGGTCGACCTGATCGCCAAGCGCTGCGCCGAGGTGGAGAGCGGTGCGCGGGTCGTGGACGCGATACTGACCAATACGGTGTTGCCGGCGATCAGTCGGGAGCTTTTGAACCGTACGATGGAGGGGAAGACGATCGAGCGGGTCGCCGTTGGCGTGGATGAGTCGGGGTTCACCTACGGATTTGATGGTTGAATGCCCGGGCTGGTGACGCCGAGTCGCGTCCGCTCCTTCCAATGTCTTTTTCGCGCCTACCGGTGCACCGGCACGCGGTGGGGCAGCAGGGACAAGTCCTCGCTGGAGTTGGCGCAGGCGCATCTGCTCAGGAACCGCCAGAGTCAGCGTCCGCCAAAGCACCCTCGTCTATACTGACCGGAGTCCACAACCAGGCACGCCCATGCCCTCAACCCAACGTCATCGGTCCCTTTCGGTCAACACGGCCCTCGGAGAGGACGTCCTGTTGCTGCGCAGCATGGTGGCCACGGAGCGCCTCAGCGCGCCGTTCGAGTACGAGCTGACGCTCCTCAGCGACCGCATCGATGTCCCGGCCGACGAGCTGTTGGGCACACCGGCAACCGTGGCGCTGGAGTTGCCGGACGATGCGCGACGATTCTTCAACGGCTACGTCAGCCGCTTCTCCCACACCGGATTCGATGGGTCCTATGCCGTGTACCGGGCCACCCTGGTCCCCTGGCTCTGGTTTCTGTCGCGCACTGCCGACTGCCGGGCCTATCAGGACAAGACAGCCCCCGATATCGTCAAAGAGATCTTCCGCGAGCACGGCTTCACCGACTTCGACGAGCGGCTCTCCGGCAGCTACCGGAATCGGACCTATTGCGTCCAGTATCGGGAGACCGACCTCAACTTCGTCAACCGCCTGCTCGAACACGAGGGCATCTACTACTTTTTCGAGCACGTGGATGGGAAGCATACCCTGGTGCTCGCGGACAGCCGTAGCGCGCATTCGCCGGTCCCCGGCTACGAGAGCGTTCCCTATTACCCTCAAGGCTCAACGGCCCTGCGCAACGTCGATCACATCGACGACTGGACCCTGGACAAGGAGGTCCGTCCGGGGGCCTTCGCCCATAACGCCTACGACTTCACCGCACCGCGTAAAAGCCTGCTTGCCCGGCGTAGTGCCCCGAAAGGACACGCGCTGGCCGACATGGAAGTCTTCGACTTCCAGGGTGACTATACCGAGGCCGCCGATGGGGACGGGTATGCGCGAACCCGCCTCGAGGAGGTCCAGGCGAACCATGAGATCGCCCGCGCCGCAGGTAATGCCCGGGGCCTGGCCTGCGGTGCCCTTTTCAACCTGACCGGATACCAGCGAGGAGACCAGAACCGCGAGTATCTGATTGTTTCCACGACCTACTCCCTTCAATCCGATGAGTTCAAGACCGGCGCGGCGGCGGGGGAACCGATCTTTCGATGTACCCTCAGCGCCATCGACGCACAAGTCCCCTACCGCCCGCCTTACCTCACTGTTAAGCCAGTCGTTAAGGGTCCCCAGACCGCCATCGTCGTGGGCAAATCAGGCGAGGAGATCTGGACGGACAAGTACGGCCGGGTCAAGGTCCAGTTTCATTGGGACCGGTACGGCAAGGCGGACGAGACCAGCTCCTGTTGGGTCCGGGTAGCCCAGGTCTGGGCGGGGAAGGGCTGGGGCGGGATCATGATCCCGCGCATCGGCCAAGAGGTGATTGTCGACTTCCTGGAAGGCGACCCCGACCAGCCGATCGTCACCGGCCGGGTCTACAACGGCGAGTGCATGCCGCCCTACACCCTGCCGGGAGAAGGGACCAAGACGGCGCTGAAGACCTGCTCCAGCAAGGGAGGCGGCGGCTTCAACGAGATCCGCTTCGAAGACAAGAAGGGCTCGGAGCAGGTCTTCATCCATGCCGAGAAGAACCAGGACGTTCGGATCAAGAACGATACGTACGAGTGGGTCGGTAACGAGCAACACCTGATCGTCAAGTCGGACCAGCTTGAGGAGGTTGACGGCGACAAGCACCTGACCGTGAAGGGCGACCGGAACGAAAAGGTGTCGGGTACGGTCTCGCTGAAAGCGGACATGGACCTGCAGCAGAAGGTCGGCATGAAGCACGGCCTGGATGCCGGCATGGAAATCCACCTCAAGGCCGGCATGAACGTGATCATCGAGGCCGGGATGAGCATCACGCTCAAGGCAGGCGGCGGCTTCATCGTGGTCGGTCCGGCGGGGGTCACCATCTCCGGAACTCCGGTGCTGATCAATAGCGGCGGTTCCGCGGGCTCCGGCTCCGGATGTTCCCCAGACGCCCCCAAGGCACCAAAAGAGGCCGACAAAGCCGACCCGGGATCGGTCTCAAGCGCCCAGGCACCCACGCCGCCCACCACCACACCCCCGCCAAAGCAGCAGGTCAAGGCCATCGCTAACGCGCAGGCGCAGACCCTGATGGCCGCTGCCGAGGCTGGAACCCCCTTCTGCGAGAAATGCGAGGCGGCGCGGCGCGCCCAATCGGGCCAGGCCTAGGGCTGAAGGCAGAACTCAACCCAGACCAGCGGAGCCAGACCCGTGATCGACCAGACCCAAGTGCAAGCACTTCAGCGAATGCTGTCGGAGACCCGACAGCAGCTCTATGGCGTGCTCGACGGCGCGTCGATCCCCAACCTGCTCAGCCTGCTTTCCGAGCACGGGCTGGCCAACGCCTGCCTATTACCCGGAGAGTTGGACGCCGAGCTCGCGCAGGCGGCGCCTTATCTAGCCCAGTTGGACGCCCAGTCGCCGTTCGCGGGGCTGTTCCTGAGCCAGGGATTGGGCGAGCATTGGGGCATCCTCGCCCTATCCAGCGCGGATCTTCGCACCCTGCGCATGCATTTCCGTAAGCTCCTTTCGGTCTGGGATCCTGACGGAAAGCCGCTGTTTTTCCGCTATTACGACCCACGGGTCCTGCGCATCTACCTGCCGACCTGCAACAGTGGCGAACTGCGGACCGTCTTCGGACCGGTCACGGCCTACTATGCAGAGGAGGAAACCGCGGGCAAGCTGCTGCGCTTCACCCTGCGGCCAGACGGACTGGGCCAGCAGCAGCTTGACCTGTCGAAATCCGCATCCCCAGCCTAGGAAACGAAGATGCCGATGCACGTCTGCTCGGGCGCAACCCTGCAATGCAGCTTTGGCCTCGCACCCAGCACCCTTGTGGTCCTGCCGATCAACAGGATGCTCACCGGCAACATGCCTGCGGCCAACATCATGGACAACAAGCCCATGGTCAACATCATGCCGTTCGGCATGTGCACCAGCCTGGCCAATCCGACGGTGGCCTCAGCAACCGCGGCCGCCATGGGGGTCTTGACTCCAATGCCCTGCATTCCTGTGACTCCGGCCCCCTGGGCACCAGGCGCACCGACGGTACTGCTCGGCAACATGCCCGCGCTCGACGACACCTCCAAGCTCATGTGCACATGGGCGGGGATCATCTCCGTGGTCTACCCGGGTCAGGTGACGGAGCAGATCCCGTGACGGTCGATGATAGGGATTACAGACCGCGAGTGCCGCATCGCGCAGACTGCCGTATGGTGACTGCACGCGCTCTGGCTACGATGGGGTACCGGACATGCAAGTGATCCGTCGGGAACAAATGGACGTCTTCCGCGCTGCGGCCCTGCGCTCGTTCGAAGACGAAATGGTCGAGCATCTCGCTGGGTTCTCGCCCCCCCTATTCAAAACAGTCGGGGAAGAGCAGATGCGTAAGGCGATCCGCCTGGGCATGGAGCGGGCGGACGGCCACGGCTTCACCTACCGCGGCCCGGTCCGCCTGTACCTTGAGCTGATGCTCTTGTTCGGGAGCCATTTCGACACTGACCCCCAATACCCCTGGGCCAATGATATCCTGACCAAGCGAGACTCTCTTTCCCAGATGCAGCGTGCCGAGCGTCTTTACGATACAACCATGGACTACCGGGAAAAGGTGGCCGGCCCGGAGGATGCCTATGCGCTTCAGGCGCTCCGCAACGTCGCGGCCTTTGCCAGGCAGCCGCTGACCATCTCAGCCGACGATTTCATTCCTGCAATGCTGCGTGAGATCGCCCTCATCTACCCGGAAAAGGCCGCCTACGTCGGTGACCAGAGCCTGTCGGCGCTAATTCGCAAGGCCGTCGATGGCGCCCGTATCCAACGCTTTTCGACAATCCGCGGCATGGCACTGGTCGTCGTGCTGATGATCGCATTTGGCCACGGCTGCGGTGCCGACCCGCTTTATCCCTGGATCGCGCGTACTCTGAGAGACGAGGCAATTACGGATGCCGAAACGCGGGCCAAGCGACTGGAGAAAAAAGCGTTGACTTGGCTGGAGCACGTCCTAACTAATTACGAAAAGGGGGTAGAAGCATGACTGGGAGGAGTGCGCCCACCCCCCCCGGCTCGGGGTCGGGGGCAGGGGTCCCCGTGGGTTGTACCGCGGCACCTTGCCCACTGGTGGCCGGGACGCCAGTTGCCATACCGGCGGACTCCAATAGCATTGTTTGCCAGGGTGGGCAACTCGTCGTACAGAACAACAATTCTGGTCCGGATAGCGCCTGTACCCAAGCTCACGAAGGGCAGCATATGAAAGACTGGAAGCAGCGCTACGGGGAAAACCTCTGCAATGGCGTCAGCGACGGTCAGCTGCCGGTCGGGGGCGACGGCTACGACGAGTTCCTTCGCCAATCGGAATGCCGCGCCTACCAGGTTGGAAAGGCGTGCCGGGAAAAGGCGTTGGAAACGGCGGCCGATGCGGACAAACCGGCCATTCAGAGCGGCATCGACCGCGATAATGCGCAGCTGACAAGTAATTCGTGCGGCTAAAATGCGCGGGAGGGGTCACGCGTACGCTTCGATTATTTTCGCTGCGTGGTGGCTGTGCGCGGCAACGGCCTGCACCCCAAACTTCGAAGGCGAGAGCATGATCACAGAAGACCGAGCAGTTGAAATCGCAAGCATGGTGTTCACTGCGCAGGGGCGCCGCGCTGCTGACTATGACGTTTCCATCGAGACGTACCCCGCGGACGAGAACCAGTGGATCATCTGGTTCGACAAGAAGGGGCCATTTCGAATTCCGGGCGGCAAACACGCCGTGGTCGTCAATAAGAGCACAGGCCAGTCGGAGTTCATGGCCGGGGAGTGAGGTATCCTCCCGAGTGGGCGGAGGACCTGGGTCATTGCCTAAGATCGGGCACTGCGTAGTTGCAGCGCGCGTTTAATATCACTATTCGAACCACCCAAGTCCCAGGCAGGCCACGCTTTCCTATGGAATCCCCCCAAGAGCATCGCGAAATTAACCCAAGCCAACCCCTGTCCATCGACGAGGCGATGCACCTCGCGACGGATCTGCATTTTTCCGGTCACCACGAAGACGCCTACAAGATTTACATGCGCGTGCTCGATGCGGTTCCGAACCATCCGGATGCGCTGCATTTCATGGGCGTACTGGCGCACGACCGGGGCTGCGACGAGGACGCGATTCGCCTCATGTCGTACTCAGTCGCGCTGGCACCGAACCACGCCGGATTCCGGAATAATCTCGGCAATCTCCTGCTAGACAACGAGCGGTTCGAAGAGGCGGAGGGGGAATACCGCCATGCCCTGGCCCTGGACCCTGATCGCCCTGACGCGCTCAACAACTACGCCGTACTATGCAAAGGTCTGGGCCGGTACGAAGAAGCGGAGCGGTCCCTCCTGCGCGCCATCGAGTTGGCCCCGGATTTCACCGATGCCCGAAACAACCTAGCCAGACTGTATGTCCGCCTCGGACGTTTTGAAGAATCGCTTGAGCAGGCCCGTGAGGCGTTGGACCGCGCACCGAAGGACGCGCGCACACGCGAGATGCGAGGTTATGTCTACACGAAGCTTGGGCGCTTCGATGAAGCCGCCAAGATCTATCGGGAATGGCTCGAAGCCGAACCCGACAACCCCAAGGCCCTTCATCATCTGGCCGCCTGTACCGGGCAAGACGTTCCAACACGGGCGTCGGATGCCTATGTGCGATACGTATTCGATAGCTTTTCCAAAAGCTTCGACTCCAAGCTGACCATGCTGGGGTACCGTGCCCCCGCCCTGGTGGCTGAGGCCGTGTCGGAGTGTCTCAGTGCCTCCACAACGGGACGGACCGTGTTGGATGCCGGCTGCGGCACGGGTTTGTGCGCGGCGCTGCTCAAACCCTTTGCGGGCTGGCTGACGGGGATCGACCTCTCGGAGGGCATGCTGGCGAAGGCCCGCGGACGCGGCCTTTACGATGAGTTGCATCAGGCGGAGCTAACTGCCTACATGCAGCAACACGGCGCCCACTATGATGTCGTCGTCTCCGCCGATACCCTGGTCTACTTCGGCGCCCTGGACGAGGCGATGCGTGCGGCGGCCTGCGCGCTGCGTCCGGGCGGCTATGTGTGCTTCACGGTGGAGGCGCTTCCGAATGGCGAGGCGGGCGACTACCGGCTGCAGCATCACGGCAGGTATGCCCATTCCAGGACGTATCTGGAGGCGATGTTGGGGCAGGCGGGGTTTGCCGTCGTGAAGTTGGATCGGGAAGTGTTGCGCTCCGAGGGCGGTGAGCCCGTTGCCGGCTGGCTGGTACTGGCCCAAAAGGCAGACACCTAGCGAAACCCGTCGTCCCGACCCGACCCGAAACAAAACCAAGACGCAGCAGACCCGTCATCGTCCTGCATCTGGCGGATTCCTTTAGTTTCGCGACGGCACCGATCTCGACTGGCCGGGGCTGGCGGATACCGGAGGAGGCGATGGTCAGCTTGCCCGAGCGGCGGTGAGCGGTTAGCTTTCAACAGGGGGGACCCCCACGTCCCAAAACCGATCGAAGAGGAGTCCTCAGGCGATGCGTTTGCGAAAATGCGACACCTCGATCACCCGCGCGGGCCTCTGCGGCGCGCTGCTCATGGCTGGCCTTGCCGCCCAGGCAGAGCCATTGCGGCTCGGACTGGTCATTGGTAACGGCAACTACTCCGCATTCCCGCCCTTGCCTGGCTGTTTGACATCCTCCCAAAACCTGGCCGATGCCCTGCGCGGCGTGGGCTTTCAAGTCATCGCGCGCCAGGATGTCACGGGCGGCGGGCTGGCGGCCGCAATCAGCGAATTCAGCAGGGGGATCGAGACCGCACCCGGTGCGAGCGCCTTCGTCTATCTCTGCGGCTACGCAGCCGGCATGAACGACCGCCCGTTCCTGTTGCCGGTCTCCGCGAATATCGGGCGACCTTCGGATGTCATGACCCAAGGTATCCTGGCCAAGGCCCTCGTCGACGTGCTTTCCCGCGGCAAGCCGAGTCGCGCATTGCTGGCGCTGGACCTGGTGCCGATACCGGAGGGACCGGCGCCAGCTCTGGACACCCTCGCGGCAGCGCCCCTACCCGAGGGCGCGGGTCTCGTCGCGGTGACCGGATCTCCGCCGACGACCGGGCCCACGGCACTGTCGGTCGCGCTCGCGACAGGACTCGCCGTTCCGGGAATCCAATCCGGCGCCTTGCTCACCAGCCTAAAGGCCGAACTGGGGACGCACCCTTCCACGCAAATCGCTGTGCTACGCATGCCGTCGGTGTCGCGGCCTATTGCGGTCGATGAGCAGCCGCCTCCCACCTTGTCCGTTCCAACACAACCCGAACAGGCCATCGTGAATGCTGCCGAGCAGGCCCCTGCAGCGTCGCAAGCGACTGCGCCGATGCCGGCTTTTCCTGACGAAGGTGCCATGACCGGCGGGGAGCGGCGACGTGTGCAGGAAGCGCTCGCCCGCGTCGGCTACTATGCCGGCGGGATCGATGGCCGATTCGGACCTGAGACCCGTGCCGCAATCCGCCGCTTTCAGCATGAAATCGGCGCCGAGATGACCGGGGTCATCACCGGCACACAGGCGTCGCGCCTCTTCACCTGGCAGTAACCTCGCTCAAGTTGGACCACCAGCTCGCCCAGCGATCACACACGGGATGACGACCGAATGAGCCTCAAGACCAAATTCAACCTCGCAATGCTGGGCGCCTTTGTCATGGGCCTCCTTTTGGCGGCCGTGCTCCTTTATCGAATCGCGAACGACGAGGCGCGCAGAGAGGTGCTGCGGGAGGCATCCATCATGATGAGTGCCGCCTCCGCGGTGCGGACCTACACGGTGAAGGAAATCACCCCCCTGCTGGCGGAGCAGAGCAAGCTGCGCTTCCTGCCGCACACGGTGCCGTCTTGGGCAGCGCAAACGAATATGCGCAATCAACTAGGGCAGTTTCCAAGCTACTCCTACAAGGAGGCATCGTTGAACCCCACCAATCCGGCGGACCGCGCCACGGATTGGGAGGCGGACATCATCGGCGCATTCACCCGCGATCAGGAGCTGACCGAGCTCGTGAGCACGCGGGAATCCGCGCTTGGGCCAACCCTGTCGCTCTCCAAGCCAATCCGGCTCAAAGACCCCGCCTGCCTGAGTTGTCACTCGGCGCCGGCGGACGCGCCGGCGACGCTGATCGACCTGTACGGGGCAGCCAATGGATTCGGGTGGAAACTGAACGACGTCGTCGGCGTCCAGGTGGTCACAGTACCGCTGCAGATCGCTCTCGACCGGGCCAACAATACGCTTAAGCTCACCTTGGGCGGCTTGGCGGTGGTCTTTTTGGTGGTCATGGTGCTGCTCAATATCCTGCTCACCACACTCATCGTGCGGCCGGTACGCCGGATGTCGGTCATCGCCGACGAGATCAGCACGGGGAACATGGGCGCCCCGGAGATTCAGCCGAAAGGGCGGGACGAGATCGCATCCCTGGGTACCTCGTTCAACCGGATGCGACGCAGCCTTGAGAATGCGATCAAGCTGTTGGAGAGCTGATCATCAACGGACGCGCGACCACGCCTAGCAACATCGGCCGCTACCTGATCCTGCGCACCCTCGGCGGCGGCGCGATGGGGGTCGTGTACGAGGCCCACGACGCAGTGATCGACCGGAAGGTCGCAATCAAGCTGGTACGCACGGAGCTGCTGGAGGGCAAGGAGCGACAGGACTATGTGGAACGTTTCCAGCGGGAGGCCCAAGCCGTCGGGCGGTGCAACCACCCATGCATCGTTGCAATCTTCGACTACGCCCTGCACGAGGGGAACCCTTTCCTCGTCATGGAATACGTCGATGGGGTGGGTCTCGACAAGGCGATGTCTCAGGGTGAGCGATTCGCACCGAGCGCCGCCGCCCATGTGATCCTTCGGGTGTTGGATGCCCTCACCTGCGCACACGCCGCCGGCATCGTGCACCGCGACATCAAACCCGCAAACATCCTCCTCGTGACCGGCGGGGGGGTGAAGGTCACGGATTTTGGCGTCGCACGGCTGGACACCTCGACGCTGACCCTGGACGGCATGACGATCGGCACGCCCCGCTACATGTCGCCTGAGCAATGCTGCGGCGGTCTCGTGGACCCTCGCAGCGACCTGTTCTCCGCGGCGGTCGTGCTCCAGGAGATGCTGATCGGCGAGCGTCCCTTTCCCGGGCGCAATCTCACCGAAATTGCCTGCCGCCTGCTGCGCGATCCGCCAGCCGGGCGTGACGAGGTAAGAGCCGTCGCCGGCTCTGCCGTAAGCTCGGTGATTCAACGGGCATTGGAAAAGGCGCCGGAAGATCGTTACGCCTCGGCCAGCGTCATGGCCGACGCCCTGCGCGAGGCGATTGGACAGGCGGTCCCCCCGTCGTCGCCGGCAGCCACCATCGACAAGACGGTGATGGCGGCCCGTGCACAGAGCTCCTCGCCGCAGCCTTCCGTTGGAAGCTCGTTCGACCCAGCGTTGCTGAGCAACATCGAGCGAAGGCTGGCGAACCGTATCGGCCCGATTGCCCGGTATCTGGTGCAGACCTCGCTCCCGGCTGCCGCCTCCGTGGAGGCACTCTGCGACTCGCTCGCACAGCGGATCGATCGCCCAGACGACCGCCGGCAGTTCCTCTCAGAGGC
>Ga0316616_100001182_pt1 | contig 10223 bp, 10 predicted proteins | sample OWC_Aug_M1_C1_D1_FD_207660 | JGI IMG/M metagenome (GOLD analysis project Ga0316616, IMG submission 207660) | Wetland soil microbial communities from Old Woman Creek delta, Ohio, United States - OWC_Aug_M1_C1_D1_B | ecosystem: Environmental > Terrestrial > Soil > Wetlands | place: USA: Ohio...
CCTGCCTCAGCGTCATCATTTTCCTCGTGACACCCCGGACACCGATGGCCACCACCGACGTGCTGGCGCTGGTGGAGGGGGGCGAGTGGGGTCAGGCCGCCTCATTGTCGATCGTGCTCCTGGGGATCGCCTTGGCCCTCTTGTTCGGCGGTATTCACCTCATTCGCCATGTCGGGCAAGAGCTGGAGCTCTAAGGAGGGTGGCGTGGAGCCGCACGTCAGCGTGGTCGATGTCAGCAAGCGCTTCGGGGACCACCTCGTTCTGCAGCACGTCTCGCTGGACATTCCTCGCGGGGCATTCGTAACCCTGCTGGGGCCGAGCGGCTGCGGAAAGACCACGCTGCTGCGCGTCATGGCCGGGTTCTACGAACCGGATGCGGGGGAGATACGATTCGACGGCCGTCGGGTCAACGGCGTGCCGCCGCACGCGCGGAACACGCCCATGGTTTTCCAGGACTACGCTCTGTTCCCGCACATGACCGTCGAGGAGAATATCGGCTACGGCCTCCGCCTGCGGAGACTCCGGCGCGATGAGGTCAAGGAGCGGACCGGGCGGGTCATGCGGCTCTTGGATCTGGACCGATTCGCGACCCGGGCGCCGGGCCAGCTCAGCGGCGGTCAGCAGCAGCGCGTGGCCTTGGCGCGTGCCCTTGTTCTCGACCCGACCGTGATCTTGCTCGACGAACCCCTGAGCAACCTGGACGCTCGGCTGCGCGTGGAGATCCGTGGCGAGATTCGCGACCTGCAGAAGCGGCTCAACCTGACGGTCATCAATGTGACGCACGATCAGGAAGAAGCGATGGCCGTGTCGGACATCATCGCGCTGATGAGAGCGGGTGTCCTGGTGCAGACCGGCTTGCCGACGGACTTGTATTTTCGTCCGCAAACCCGATTTGTGGCGGAATTCGTCGGGGTGGCCAATCTGATCGCCGGGACGGTCCGCGGGAAAGGCACAGACGGCTTCTCCGTGGAGACAGCGCACGGGACCTGTCTGGCACAGAACGGCACCGCTGCGGTGCTGCCGGGGCAAGCCTGTTTGGTCATGATCCGACCGCAGGATCTGCTGTTCGGCACCAATGGTCAGACGGTGAATGTCCTGTCGGCCGAGGTCGTGGGCCATGCGTTCCTTGGCGCAACCATTCGGTACTCCCTAAGAGCCGGGGCGCAGGATCTCCGAATCGACGCGCCCGCAACCGTTGACGGTCCGCGGTCATTGGGACCGGTGCCTGTTTGGTACGAGGCGAGCCGTGCGTTTGTGCTTCCCGCAGTAGATTGAGGGCGTTGGCAACGCGCCTCTCGAAGGAGAAACCCCATGAAGATCACGAACCTGGAAACGTTCCTGGTGGATACCAAGGGACTCATCAGCTGGGTCTTCGTCAAGCTCACGACCGATGACGGCCTGGTGGGGTATGGCGAGGCGGGAATCGCCTTCCGCGAGGGCGCATTGTCCGCATCCATCCAAGAGCTCAAGCGGGTGGTGGTGGGTCGCGATCCGTTCGCGATCCGGGCGCTCTGGAGCGAGGTGTACAAGACGCACCTCGACGTCCGCGGACCCAGCTCGCTGCACATCTCGGCGCTGGGGGCCATCGAAGTCGCGCTCTGGGACATCGTCGGCAAGGCCTTGGGGGTGCCGGTCTACAACCTGCTGGGCGGCAAGTGCCGGGATCGGGTCCCGGCCTACCTGCACGCGCAAACGTGGGGCGGTACGGCCGAACCCGGGCCGGAGGTGTACGTTGACCTGGCCGTGGCGCGCGTGGCCGAGGGATTTGCGCGCATCAAGTTCGACCCGTTCTGGTTCGCGGGGTCGAACGACGTGAATATCAGCCGGGACGAACTCCGCCGGGTCGTGCGGATCGTGGCCGCCGTCCGAAAAGCCGTCGGGGACGACATCGAGATCGGGATCGAACTGCACGCGAAATTCAACACGCCGGCTGCCATCCGGATCGGACACGCGCTGGAGGAGTTCGATCCGTGGTTCATCGAGGAGCCGATCGGGTCCGAGGATCTGGGCGCCTTGCGGATTATCGCGGACAATCTGCGGGCGCCGGTGGCCTCGGGCGAGCGATTGGTCACGCGGTACGCCTTCAAGCCGATGATTGACGGGCACGCGTGCGATCTCCTCCAGATCGACCCCGGGCGGGCGGGCGGCCTCTTCGAGGCGCGCGTCGTGGCGGACATGGCCGAAGTCGCGTGCATGCCAGTGCTCGTGCATCAGCCCTACGGGCCGATCTACGATGCGATGGCCGTCCAGCTGGCGGCGATGATTCCGAATCTCCTGGCGGTCGAATGGCCGAAGTATTATTACCCGGTGCAGCCGGCCGATCTGCGCCTGCAGCTGGTCAAGGAGCCCCTGACGGTGGTCAACGGCGAGGTGTGTGTCCCAACCAAACCGGGCATCGGAGTCGAGCTTGACGAAGCCGCGCTGCGAAGATACGCGGTCGAGTGGTGAGTCCCGGCGTTGACTGGACGACTTTCTGACGCGATCCGGCGGTGGCTGCACCGGGACGAACCAAGATTCGCATCGGCATGTTGGGCGTAGGGACGAAACGGTCCCCGCGCAATCTGGTGTAAGGTGGAACGTATGGAAAGGAGAAGGGTCCAATGCAGATGGGGAACGCAATCCTGCTCGGTGTGGCGCGGCCCGGTTTCGACACAGACTTAGCCATGCGGATGTTTCAGGAGTCGGCGGGGCTTCTGGAGAAACTCGGGGCCACCGTCCTTCGGCCGGACGCCCTGTTGACGGATCCGGACGAAGCGGGCAGGGCAGCCGCAGGATACCGCGGTCGAGGCGCCGACGCCCTGATCGTCCAGTTCTCGACCTTCACGGATGGACGGTTCCTCACGAACATCCTCACCGAACTGGACCTGCCGATTCTCATCTGGTCCGTGCCGGAGCCGGAAGTCGGCGGGCGGCTGCGCCTCAATTCGCTCACCGGTGGCAACCTCGCGGCCAGCATCCTGGTGCGGCTGGGCCGGCGATTCAAGGTCGTCTACCGGCTGCCGAGTGACGGACAGGCCCAGGCGGAGATCCGGCCGTGGCTGGCCGCGGCCCGCGCGTCCGCCCGGTTGAAGCAGGCCGTGGTCGCCGAGGTGGGGAATCCCCCGCCCGGATTCTACACCTCGACCGTGGATGCCCTGACGCTGATGCGCACGACCGGCATTCGGCTCACCCGGATCGACCTCCAGACCGTGCTGCGCCAGGCGGCCCAGATACCCGCCGCCCGGTACCAACCCCTCATCGAGGCGGATCAAAAGATCGTGGCAGGATTGCCGCAGCTCGCGAGCGACCAGGTGGTGCGTTCCAGCCAGTTCACGTTGGCCCTGCGGGACGCTCTGGGCACGCCCCCGCCGGATGCCGTCGCCGTGCGCTGCTGGCCCGAGTTCTTCAACGAGTACCAGGCAGCGGCCTGTTCCACCCTCTCGCACCTGATCGAGGACGGCATCCCGGCGGCCTGCGAGGCCGACACGCTCGGCGCGGTCACGATGTTGATGCAGCAACTCCTGACCGGCGAGCATACCTATCTGGGTGACCTGGTCCACGTGGATGACCAGCGGAACACGTGCACCTTCTGGCATTGCGGCGTGGGCGCGTTCTCGCTGGCTTCGCCCAAAACGGGCCCAGTTGCGGGTGTCCAACCCAACCGGAACCTCGGTTTCGCCTTTAACCACAGTCTCAAGGCCGGACCGGTGACGATCGCTCGGCTGGGACAAGGGCCCGACGGGCTCAGGCTCGGCCTCCTGTCCGGCGAAGCCGTGGACGGTCCGAACACCTTCACGGGGACGAGCGTGGAGGTCCGGATAAAGCGGCCGGTGCGGGATTTCTTGGAGGAGATGCTCTACCAAGGATTCGAGCACCACTACGCGTTGGTCTGGCACGACGTGCGGCAGGAGCTCGTGGAGCTGTCCAGACTGTTGTCCATTCCGTGCGTGACCTTCTGAGAGGAGTCGATCGTGACAGGCCAGTGCGGTGATGTAATCGGGGTGGGTCTGTTGGGGATGGGTTCCATGGGGCGAGCCCATAGCAGTGCCTTCCGTCGAATCGTGCAGGTGCGGCCGGGCGTGGAGCCGCGCTTGTTGGCCCTGGCCTGCCGGTCGGCCGAGACGGGCCAGGCCTTCGCCAACCGCTTTGGCTTCGCGGCGTGGCGGGAGCGCTGGGAAGATCTGATCGCAGACCCGCGGATCACGTTATTTGATAACACGGGGCCGAACGGGCTGCACGCGGAGTCGTGCATCGCGGCGGCCCGGGCGGGCAAGCACGTGCTCTGTGAAAAGCCGCTGGCACGGAACGCGACCGAGGCCTACCGGATGCTGGAGGCGGTCCGGACGGCGGGCGTGATCCACATGTGCGGGTTCAACTATCGGTTCGTCCCGGCCGTGCGGCTGGCCAAGCAGCTCATCGCCGAGGGGAAGCTCGGCCGCATCCTGCAGTTCCGGGCGCGATACCTCCAATCGTCGTTGGCCGACCCGGAGTTCCCGTTCCGCTGGCGCTCCGATGCCGCGCAAGCCGGGTTCGGTGTCTTGGGTGATCTGGGTTCGCATGTCGTCGACCTGGCGCGGTTTCTCGTCGATGAGCCGGCACATGTCACGGGGGCGGTCGCGCTGTTTTTCAAGGATCGGCCGGTGGAGGGCGAGCCGACCCGGCGCCGACCCGTCAGCGTGGACGATGCGTTTCAGGCGCTGGTCCAGTTTGCCGGGGGCGCCACCGGCGTCCTGGAGGCCTCGAAGGTGTGCCTGGGGAGCAAGAACCGGCTGGAGTTCGAGGCCAACGGCACGGACGGAAGCCTGCGGTTCACGCTGGAGCGGATGAACGAATTGGAGGTGTACCTTCGAGCCGACGAGGGAACGGCCTTGGCCGGATTCCGCCGCATCGAGGTGACCGACGCCGCGCACCCCTTCGTGGCCCAGTGGTGGCCGCGGCATCCGCTGGGGTGGGACCAGACCTTTGTGCACGAGATCGGCTGTCTGCTGGACGCCATCGAAGGCCGGGGAACCGTCGCTCCGTACGGGGCCACCTTCGAGGATGGCTATCGCGCGGCCGTGATCTGCGACGCTATCGCTGCGTCAGCCGAGAAGGGGGTTTCCGTCGCCATTCGATACGCTGTGTGAGGACGTCCTTGCATGAGCCCAAAGTGGAGCAAACATGAATACGATGTACGTGGAAATCGCGCGTGGGGCGTTTCAGAGAACCGTTGACGGGAAACCGGTCGATCTCTACACCCTGAGCAATCGTGGCGGCATGGTGGTGAAGTGCACCAATCAGGGCGGGAAGATCGTCCAACTGCTGGTGCCGGATCGGAACGACCAGTTGGGTGACGTCGTGCTCGGGTACGAGACCCTCGAGCGCTACCTGACCGGCCGGCAGACGTTTGGGGCGGTCATCGGCCGGTTCGCCAATCGCATTGCGAGGGGCCGGTTCACCCTGAATGGAACGCCCTACCAACTCCCCCTCAACAACGGGGCCAATCACCTCCACGGCGGGAACGGCGTGCAATCGCAGATCATGGACGGGGTGCGGATCGACGACCGGACCGTTCGATTTACCTACGACCTCCGGGATGAGGAGGAAGGGTATCCCGGCACCACCACGCTAACCGTCACGTATACGCTCAGCGAGGACCACGAACTCGGCCTGATTTACGAGGCGGTGACGGACAAGCCCACCATCGTCAATTTCACCAACCACACGTACTTCAACCTGGCAGGGGAGGGGTCGGGCGACATCCTGGACCACGACTTGCTGGTCAATGCCGACCGGTTCACCCCCTGCGATGCCACCCTGATCCCCACGGGCGAGATCCGGGAGGTCCAGGGGACGCCATTGGATTTTCGCTGGCCCTCCCGGATCGGCGCCCGCATCGATGCCGAGGATGCGCAATTGAAATTCGGGTCTGGCTACGATCACAACTACGTGCTCAATGCGTCCGGCCAGGGCCTGACCTTTGCCGCACGGCTCGCGGATCCGGTCTCCGGCCGGGTCCTGGAGGTGTATACCACCGAACCAGCCATGCAAGTGTATAGCGGGAATTTCTTGACTGGCGCAGGGAGCGACATCGGCAAAGGCGGCAAACCCTATCCCGTCCGGAGCGCCATCTGCTTGGAAACCCAGCACTTTCCAGATTCGCCAAACCACCCCCACTTTCCCTCGACGATCCTCAACCCCGGGCAACGGTTCCGGTCCGTCACAGTCTTCCGGTTCTCGCCCAAATTCCCGAGAACGCAGGAAGCGGAGAGCGACGCGAAGAAGGCTCATCGCTCCGGAGGCGGCTGAATCGGTTCGATGAGGGGCTTGTGGAGCCGGACGCGCCGCGCCGCGATCGCCTCGTTGCGCAGGTCTGTTCTTGCTACCCCAGGCCTCAGGCCTCGCGCAGGACCCCCGGCCGGGCGGGACGACGCCCCGGGCCGCACTGTAGGGTTATTCCGGCAACCCGGGTGCGCGGCCACCTCTGCCGATCAGTAGGGCCCGGCGTGCTCGAATATCCGCCGGGGGTTCTCGACGAACATCTGCCGGATCTGGTCCGCCGTGACGCCGCGTGTTCGGAGCGCGGGCAGCACGTCGTCAAAGAGGTGCGTGTAGGACCATTTCGGCAGGAGCGCGCGGCAGGCGTCGGCGTCAAACAGGTCCAAAAAACAGGACGCGTCGTGGGACAGCACCATCCGGTCTGCGTATCCCTGCGCGCAGAGCTGCGCCACGGTGTTCACGCGGTCTTCAAAGGGCAGCATGACGTCGATCCCAAACCGGTCCATGCCAATGGTGGAGCCGTTGTCCATCAACTCCCGCAGGTAGGCGAGGTCGGTGCTGTCCCCCGCGTGCCCGATGACGATGCGCGCGAGGTCGACCCCTTCGGCCCGGAACACGCGTTGTTGGTCGCGGCCCCGGTAGGTCGGGGCGTGGGTGTGCGTGGTGATCGGGACGCCGGTCCGCCGATGCGCCTGCGCGACGGCGCGCAACACGCGCTCGACGCCGGGCGTGAGGCCGGCGACCTCGGTGGCGCACTTCAGGATGGCGGCCTTCACTCCCGTTCCGGCAATCCCCTCGGTGATGTCCCGCACGAACAGGTCGGCCATGCCGTCCGGCCCGCCGAAGAGGGTCCCGGGACCCCGGAAATGGAAGTACAGCGGGAGATCGTGGTACGTGTAGAGACCCGTGGCGACGACAATCTGTAGCGGGGTGTGCGCGGCGAGGCGCTGGATGCGCGCGACGTCCCGACCCAGGCCAAGGACGGTCACATCCACCAGAGTATCCACGCCCCGACGCTTCAGCACGTTGAGCTTCGCGACCGCATCCGCCAGGCGCTCGTCTTCGTTCCATTGGCCGGGATAGTTCTGTTGGACCTCTGGGCTGAGCACGAAGATATGCTCGTGCATCAAGGTCACGCCAAGTTGGGACGTCTCGAGCGGGCCGCGGACAGTGTCGATGCGCATGCGTTGTCCTCGTATGGTATGGTGTCGCGGTGGGCGCGGCACGCCGGTGTCTCTCCGGTTCTGGTGCCTTCATCCCTGCAGTGAGCACCCCTCGACCGGACGCCCTCGCCGAGCGCCGATGGACCCCTGGCCACCCACGGCGCCAGTCTCGACTCCACCATCGGGCGTGGCCAGCTTACCTGAGTGTGGCGGCGGAACGCAAACGCCTACCATTAGAATCGAGCTGAAGGAGGCATGAACTGAAAGGGGAAAACGGGGAAGTCTTGCACCCGCATAACATGAGCCCCGGGCCGCTCCGTAGCGCCTGGTCCGCGGGCGAGCCGCACCCAGCCTAGGGCTGGGTACCCGCCGGCAAGGAGATCCGCTCCTGTTGACCTGCATGGACGAGATCCAAGCCTGCCGACGTGAGCTCCCATTCGCCGAAATTCCGCGTCCACCTTTTCGACAGTCGCGGCAGTTTCGACTTGCGGCAGACTGGACGACGCGGTGGAATCCGACCCCGTGGGGCCCCTGAATCGTTGATGAGCTTGCGATGGGGAAGTTGGGGCACTGACCCCGCAGGGTCCGCCTCAGGCAGGGTCAACGGGGGTGGTTGGGAGGCCGAGCCACCGGAAAAGCAAGGCGGGTCAAGCGGGCGATTAGGTCCGCGACAAAGGTGCGGAGTTCTTCAACGGCCAGGCCACCCGGGATGCGAGCATCCTCCCCGAGGGTGATCTGGGAGAGCACCCACGCGAGCTGCGCGGGGGTCAAACCTCCGTCCTTCTGCATTGCCAAGCGCAGGGCGTCCTCGGCACGATAGCCGGCCTTTTCGAGCGCGAGGACATCCACAAGATCCCGGATCTCGGCACGAGAGAGCAGGGTGCAGAGTTTGTTCGCCAGGATCTCGTCGGGTGGGTCCACCCGGATCGCGCCGAAGCCCATCTTCGGCTGCGGCCCTTGCGGGGCGCGGTCATGGACGAGATCGACCACGACAGCGTCGCGTCCTCGGCGGACAAGCTGCCGGTGGAAGTCCGGTGCGGTGTGGAGCCTCTCAATCGAGGCGCCCAGGACGGCAACGGCTCCCTGGAGCGCGGCCTGGCCGCTGGTCAAGAGATCGGAAGTTGTGAAGAGGTCGAGGTCGGCTGTCTCGCGGTGCCCGAGATGATACCCGGCCAGGGCAGCCCCACCCGTCAAGAAGAAGCGGGACTCCCGTTGGAAGAACGCCTCCAGAAGATCACGCTGGAGGGGGGTCAGCCGGCTAGCAATCAAGGAGCCCCTCCTCCCGCCATCGCCGTAGGAGGAACTCCCAGAAGGGCCGGCGGCGCCCCAGATGCGGGGCCAAGTCCTTCCAGCGTCGGGCGACCTCTGCCGGCGTAGTGAACAGCCACACATCCGTGTCCCGGGCTTCGCGAAGGACCTTGCCCATCAGGCGTGTGGCCTCCGGGGGCGACGCGGCGTGGAGGCGCTCACGGAGTGCCATGACGGTCATGGGCTCATCCCAGAGGAAGTATGGAATCGCCATTGGGTCCGCCAGATTTGCGGTTAGCGCGACGGCCATGCGGCGCTCCTTTCTCGCTGCATTCCGATTCTTGAGGATTCTACCCGTCCCCGGATCGGCCGTCAAATGGTGGACGAGATCGGGACAGCGCGGCGGGCGTTGCTTCGGGATTTGGGATCGGGTCCGGTGTCCTCGCCGTGGTCACCCTCCTCGTTGCCCGCTATGGTGAGCGATGTGGCTGTCCAAGAGACCAGGATCCGATGCCGCACACCGCGACCCACGACGGGGTCCACTCCCTTTACCGCTTGCTCTCGCGCCACAGCAGGATCGCCAGCCCGCCCGTGACGACACATGCCACCGCGCTTGCCCACAACGGAATGTGCACGCCGCCAGCCACCACCTCGATCTGGAGCACCAGACGAATGAGTTGGGCGAGAGCTACCAAGGTGAGGAAGAGCGTGGCGAGCCGTGCGATGGGCTTCATGGTTTTCTCCCGTCTGTCATCACGCCGCACGACGGATGCCAGTCTACTGCTTCGGATTCTGGTCGAAGTAGGCGTTGATGAACTGGTCCACAAGGTTGGCTAATGACTGGCGCGTGAAGTCTCCCGCTCTCGCTGAACTCACCAGTTCGACGATGTTGCGACTCCAGGTGGTCGCAGAGGTGAGGACGCACGGATCGCGCATCAGGCACACCGGCTGACGGAATTCCAGATCGCAGGAAACAGCATAGAGGGGGAGTACGTCGGATTTCACCGCGTTGATCAACACAAAGAGCCGTTCAGCACAAACCGGAGAGGACGAGTTGACGTCGATGCCAGCCCGCAAGAGTCGCAGTTTTACGTCAGCCTCAAATTGGATCTGGCTAAACCCATCGCTTTCCACCGACGTGTCGATCGGCGGCACCTGCACGTCAACCGTCCTGACACCCTTGAATGTAGCCGGATCCCACGGGCCACCCTGCTCGGCGAAACCATCGCCGGGGATCGCGGCCCGGAGGACGCTTGCCGCCGCCGATGCGATCCAGAGGCGCGGCGTGGATGAGTTGGGGCGAATCATTATGGCACCCTGCATGGATAGGTGAAGCTCTGTGGCGCGACACTACCACTCAGCCACGAATGCGTCAACGAGTGCGCCGGACGCGCGCCCGCCGACTGATCCACCGCCGGGGCTGGGTAGAGGTGGGCGCGGTGCCGGGGTTGACCGGCCCGCGGGTGACGCGGCGTGGGACGCTGGAGGACGTCTGACGGATGTTCGGTTATTGCGGTGGGGTCTATTTGACGGGGGGGTTGAAGAACGAGTCCACCAGGGCGTCTTCCCGGGACT
>Ga0316616_100001183_pt1 | contig 10222 bp, 6 predicted proteins | sample OWC_Aug_M1_C1_D1_FD_207660 | JGI IMG/M metagenome (GOLD analysis project Ga0316616, IMG submission 207660) | Wetland soil microbial communities from Old Woman Creek delta, Ohio, United States - OWC_Aug_M1_C1_D1_B | ecosystem: Environmental > Terrestrial > Soil > Wetlands | place: USA: Ohio...
GCCGCCAAGTACCGCTACATGTCGGGCGGGCAGATCCGCTGCCCGATGGTCATGCGCGGCCCGTCCGGCGCGGCGGCGCAGGTGGCGGCCCAGCATTCGCAGGCGTTCGAGAGCTGGTTCGTCCACATCCCGGGCCTGGTGGTCGTGATGCCCTCGACCCCGAAGGACGCGAAGGGCCTCCTGAAGAGCGCCATCCGGGACGACAACCCGGTGATCTTCATGGAGAACGAGGTCCTCTACAACCTCAAGGGCGAGGTGCCCGAGGAGGAGTTCACGATCCCCATCGGGCTCGGGGACGTGAAGCGTGTGGGCAAGGACGTGACGATCGTGGCCTGGAGCCGCTCGACGCAGTTCGCCCTCCAGGCGGCGGACCTCCTCGCGAAGGACGGCGTCGAGGCGGAGGTCGTCGACCCCCGCACGCTGCGGCCGCTCGACGAGGACCTCGTCTTCGAGTCGGTCCGCAAGACGAACCGCTGCGTGGTGGTCGAGGAGGGCTGGCGCTACGCCGGCTTTGGCGCGGAGATCGCCGACCGCGTCCAGCGCGAGTGCTTCGACGACCTCGACGCCCCGGTCATCCGGGTCACCGCGGCCGACGTGCCCATGCCGTACTCGCGGATGCTGGAGAAGGTCTTCCTGCCGCAGCCGGACAAGGTGGTCGAGGCCGTCCACCAGGTGCTCTACCGATGATCACGAAGGTCGTCCTCGCCAAGCTCTCCCCGACGATGGAGGAGGGCACCATCGTCAAGTGGAGCCGGCAGGAGGGCGACGCGGTCAAGGTGGGCGACGTGCTGGCCGAGATCGAGACCGACAAGGCCAACATGGAGATGGAGGCCCTCGGCGCCGGCGTCCTGCGCAAGGTGCTCGTCCCCGCCGGGGGCAAGGCCCCCGTGGGCGCCCTCATCGGCGTGATCGCGGACCCGGGCGAGGACATCGCCCCGTTGCTGGCCGAGGCCGCCACGGCGCCCGTGCCCGCTCCGGCGGCCGCTTCGACCCCCGCTCCTGCGCCGCCTTTCCCGGCGGCTCCTGCCGCCCCCCCGCCGCTCCCCGCGCCGACTGCGGCGGCGGTCACCGGCGGCCGGGTCAAGGCCAGCCCCCTCGCCCGAGCCATCGCCGCCCAGAAGAACGTGCCGCTCACCTCGCTGGCCGGCAGCGGGCCCGGCGGACGGATCGTCAAGAGGGACGTCGAGGGCTACCTGGCCGCGCCGCCGGCTCCGGCGTTCAAGGCTGCGCCCGCGGGCGCCGCGCGCCCGGCCATCCCTGTCCCCTCGGTCCCGCCGGGCACGGCCATCCCGCTCACGAGCATGCGCCGCACGATCGCGAAGCGCCTCGCCGAGAGCATGTACACGGCGCCACACTTCTACGTCACGGCCGAGATCGACATGGACGCGGCGGTCTCGCTCCGTGAGCAGCTCATCCGCGCCGAGGACGTGAAGGTCTCCTACAACGATCTCGTCCTGAAGGCCTGCGCGAAGGCGCTCACGCGCTTCCCCACCGTGAATGCGTCGTGGACCGGCGAGACGATCCAGACCCATGCCGAGGTGCACCTCGGCGTCGCGGTGTCGCTCGCCGAGGGCCTGATCACTCCCGTGGTGCGGAACGCCGACCGGAAGCACGTCCTCGATATCTCCCGCGAGGTGAAAGAGCTCGCCGCCCGCGCGCGGGAGAAGAGGCTCAAGCCCGAGGAGTTCATGGGCTCGACCTTCACCGTTTCGAACCTCGGGATGTTCGACGTCACCGAGTTCACCGCGATCATCAACCCCCCGGAGAGCTGCATCCTCGCGGTGGGGGCGGTACGCAAGGTCCCGGTCGTCAAGGGCGACCAGCTCGCGGTCGGTCACCGGATGAAGGTGACGCTCAGCTCCGACCACCGCGTGGTCGACGGCGCCCTCGCCGCCCAGTTCCTGGCTGAGGTCCGCCGCCTCCTGGAGAGCCCGGCCAGCCTGCTGCTGTAGCGCCCGACCGGCTCTGCGGGCGTTCCTCGAGGCACTCCGGGAGGAGCGCCCTACTCCCCCGACTGACGCGCCAGGTAGTCGAAGACGATCCGTTCGATCCGCTCGCGCGCATCGGCGCCGAGCGACCGAAAGGCCACGCCGAAGCCGGGAGGCAGGCTGTGCACCGGGTGCTCCTGCTGGGGGTTCGTCCAGGCCACGACCCCGTCCACCGCGACCTCGCGCTCGTTGCCCGGGACGTGGAAGCGGAAGACGACGGCCCGGCCCAGCTGGGGCATGACCTCGTGGGCGACGTAGGCGCCGAGCACGTTGATGTTGACGATGAAGGCGCTCTCCGTCCGGCCTCCCGTGAAGTCGAGCTGGCAGCGGCGCACGAACGGCACGCGGATGGCGCCCCCCGCCCGACGCTTCTCTTCGTTCGGGACTGCCATGATGTTCGGGATTCTACAGCACCACGCGGTCGTTTCCCGCGCGGCGGGTGACTCTCTCGCGGTCGAGGTACTCGAGGAGCGGGATCGCGTGCTTCCGCGAGAGCCCGAGGAGCTCCTTGAAGGCGGGCACCTCGACCTTCGACCCCGGGGGCCAGCGCTCCCGGACCTGCCTCTTCAGCGCGGCGAGGTGGTCCGCGTGGACGAGGAGGGCGTCCCCCACACGGCCGAGGACGCGCTCGGCCACGAGAACCCGGGCCACCCGGTCGAGAAGCCGGGGGTCCCGGCCCGATCGGGCGGCGAGGGCCGGGACCTCGACACCCGTGACCCCGGCCGCCTGCGCCTCGGTCACCAGCAGCAGGCGCGCCTCCTCCTCGCCCGCGGACAGGCGCACCTCGTGCCGGGCCGCGGCCACGAGGTCGGGGAGCAGCCGCACCCGCCCCTCCGCGGCGAGGTCGGCCAGCACGCGGTCGAAGGCGACCGAGGGGGCCTCCCGGAAGACGCGGGTCCGCAGCTCCTCCCGCGGCATGCCCTCCTTGAGGGGCTGGTCCCGGTGGAAGGCTTCGAGAGCGGCGAGGGCCTCCCCTCCCAGCCGGTGGAGCGAGGCCCGCGCCAGCACGACCGCCGGGTCCTGCCCCAGCTCGACGAGTGCCGGAGCGGCGGGGAGCTCCGCGGCCAGGCGCGCGAGCGGCACCGCCAGCCGGGCGGCGAGGAGAGGGGCGTCGATGCCGGCGGGGCCCGCCTCCGCGACGAAGGCCTCGGCCGCGGCGAGAAGCGACGTCGCCTCGCGCAGCCTCTCGACCGCCGCCCTGTCCGACGACCGGCGGCGCGGGGGAAGCGGGTCCACCACGACGGCGCCGCCGATCGTCTCCGACGGTGAGTAGGAGCGCAGCACCAGCCGGTCCCCCCGACCCACGACCCCCGCCGTCTCGAGGCGCAGCTGGGCGAGGGCACTGCGCCCGGGCTCGAGGGCCTCCGCCCCGAGGAGGCGGACGCGGGCCAGCACCTCGGCGCTCGCCGCGTGCACCCGGACGCGCGCCCCGTCGGCGAGCGGCCGCGCTCCGGGGAGGAGGTGGAGCTCGGCGTCGATCATCCGGGTCGGTCGCAGCGTGCCCGGCCGGGCCAGCACCTCGCCCCGCGCGAGGAAGGCGGCGTCGCCGGCCAGGTTGACTGCGGTGCGCGTCCCCGCGGTCGCGCGCTCGACCGTCTCGCCGTGGACCTGGAGGCCGCGCACGCGGGCGCGCCGCCCGGAGGGCAGGGCCTCGACCTCCTCGCCTGTGGCCAGCTCGCCGGCCACGAGCGTCCCGGTGACCACGGTGCCGAACCCCTTCATCGAGAAGACCCGGTCGACGGGAAGGCGGAGGAGCCCCTCCGAGGAGCGCGGCGGGGCCTCCCGGGCGAGGGCGAGGAGGGCCTCGCGGAGGCGGTCGAGGCCCTCGCCCGTCCGGGCCGAGACGGGGACCACGGGCCGGCCATCGAGGAAGGAGCCGGCCACGAGCTCGAGCGCCTCCATCTCGGCGATCGCCCGCGTGTCGGCGTCGGCGAGGTCGCACTTCGTGAGGACGACGAGGCCGCGGGGCACGCCGAGGAGGCGACAGATGTGGAAGTGCTCGCGGGTCTGGGGCATCACCGACTCGTCGGCGGCGATCACGAGGACGACCGCGTCGATGCCGTGCGCCCCGGCCAGCATGTGGCGCACGAAACGCTCGTGGCCGGGGACGTCCACGAAGGAGGCCACGATCCCCTCCCCGAGCTCCGCGTGCGCGAAGCCGAGGTCGATCGTGATGCCCCGCTCCTTCTCCTCCTTCAGGCGGTCGGGGTCGGTGCCGGTGAGCGCGCGCACGAGCGCGCTCTTGCCGTGGTCGATGTGACCGGCCGTCCCGACGATGAAGGAACGCAGGGGCGCGTCAGTCCTCGCGGGTGGTCACCCCGAAGACCGACTCCGCGGTCTTGTGCAGCTTGGCGGCGAGGGCGAGGCGGGCCTCCTTCTCGGCGCGGGCGATGAAGGAGTAGTTCTCGCGGGCGACCTTGATCAGGAAGAGGAGCTCGTCCCGGGAGAGGTTCAGGACCACCCTCCCCCGCTCCTGGTCGAAGGCCGCCTCCACGAGCTTGTCGCGCAGCCGCAGCCGCGCCTGCTGCTCGTCGTCGGTGATGAAGTGGTACTCCTGGCGCGTCACCTTCTGGAGGAACACGAGCTCCTTCGCGGAGAGGTTGAGCGCCACCATTCGGGCTTCGGCGCCGCGTGCGGAGGGCTTGAAAGCACCTGTGCTCAAGGTCGGCTCCCGTCTGTTCGGATCGATGCGTTGATCAGCCATTCTAGTCCGGGCACGGCCCCTCGCCTACCTGACACTTCTCCGGGTGTGACGCCGCTCACGTTTCGGCCGCGCCGCCCCCCGGCCCCCCCGGGGAGCCGGGCGTCCCGGCTTCGGGCCCGGAGGCGCGCCGCGCCGCCCGACCGCGGGGCGGAGCGGCGAACGGCCCCGGGCGGAAGCGCCCTTCGCCCGCTCCAGCACGTCGACGAGGCCGAAATCGACCTGCCGGCGTTCGAGGTCGACCCGCGCGACCTGCACCTCCGCCCGGTCGCCCAGGCGGTAGATCGTCCCCGTGTTCGCCCCCTGGAGTCGGTGCGCCCTCTCGTCGAAATTGTAGTAGTCGTCCGTCATCGACGAGACGTGCACGAGGCCCTGGACGTAGATCTCCTCGAGCTCCACGAAGAGGCCGAAAGCCTGCACGCCGGTGACGTAGCCGGAGAACTTCTCCCCCACCTTCCCCGCCATGAAGCGGACCTTCTTCCACTCGACGAGCTCCCGCTCCGCCTCGGACGCCTGGCGCTCCCGCTCGGAGAGGTGGAGCCCCATCTCGGGGAGCCTCCCCTTGAGCCAGGCCTCGTGCTCGTCGTCTCTCCGCCCCCGCAGGGCACGCAGCGCGCGGTGGACCACGAGGTCGGGGTAGCGGCGGATGGGGCTCGTGAAGTGGGCGTACATGTCGGTGGCGAGGCCGAAGTGCCCGAGGTTCTCCTCGTGGTAGCGGGCGAGCTTCATCGTCCGCAGGAGGAGATACGAGACGAGCTTCTCCTCGGGCTTGCCCTCGATCTGGCGCAGGACGAGCTGGAAGTCCTCCGGCCGGATCTCCCCCCCTCCCGGCACGCGGTAGCCGAGCGAGCCGGCGAGCTCGACGAACTCCTCGACCTTCTGCGGGTCGGGCCGCTCGTGGATCCGGTAGAGGGCCGAAGCACCCTCGCGGTGGAGGGCCTCCGCCACCGCCTCGTTCGCGGCCAGCATGAACTCCTCGACGAGGCGCATGGAGTCGAGGCGCTCGTGGCGGACGATGCCGGTCATCTCCCCGGAGGCGTCGAGGACGAGCTTCGGCTCCGGCACGTCGAAGTCGAGCGAGCCGCGCTCGTTGCGACGCTTCCGCATGAGCTTGGCGAGCGCGTCCATGGCGAGGAGCGCCTCGACGAGCGGGGCGAAGCGCGCCCGCGCGTCGCCGTCGCCGTCCACGATCGCCTGGGCCTCGGCGTACGAGAGCCGGGCCGCGCTGCGGATGACGCCGTCGTGGAAGGCCGTCTTCTGCACCCGGCCGCGGGCGTCGAGGTCGATCACGACCGTCTGGGTCAGCCGGTCCCGGCCCTCCACGAGGCTGCACACGTCGCTCGAGAGGGCGTGGGGCAGCATGGGCACGACGCGGTCGGGGAAGTAGACGGACGTGCCGCGGAGGTAGGCCTCCTGGTCGAGGGCGCTCCCCTCGCGGACGTAGTGGGCCACGTCGGCGATGTGGACGGCCAGCCGATAGCCTCCGCCGGGGAGCCGCTCGATGCCCACCGCGTCGTCGTGGTCCTTCGCCGTCTCGGGATCGATGGTGACGGTGAGCCGGCCGCGGAAGTCGGCGCGGCCGCGCGTGTCGTCCTCGCTCACCGGCCGGGCGACGCGACGGGCCTCTTCCTCGACCTCCGCGGGAAAGGCGTCGGGCAGGCCGTACTTGGCCGCCACCACCTTCAGGTCCACGCCGGCCTCCTCGAGGCGGCCGAGGACCTGGACGACCCGGCCGACCGGGTTCCGCGTGGCCGTGGGCGGGCGCGTGATCTCGGCCGTCACCATCTGCCCGCCGGCGGCGGAGCCCGACTCGCCGGGAGGGACGAACACCTCGTGCAGGACGCGCCGGTCGAAGGGCACGACGCGACCGCCGAAGCGGCCGTCGTCCTCGTAGCGGCCCACGATCCGCTGCTGGGCCCGCTCGAGCACGCGGATGATCCGGCCTTCCGGTCCCTTCGGGGTCTGCCGCTCGACCCGGGCCACGACGCGGTCGCCGTGGAGGGCCTCCCGGATGTTGGCGGGGGCGACGAAGAGGTCCCGCTGGCCCTCGCCACGGGCTTCGGGGACGACGAAGCCGTGTCCGGAGGGGCTGCACGAGAGGCGACCCACCACGAGGTTCATCCGGTCGGGGAGGCCGACCCGCGCCCCGCGGAGGTCGACGAGGGCGCCGTCGGCGATGAGGCGGCGGAGGACCGCCTTCAGCTCGCGCCGGGCGGGAGAATCGAGGGAGAGCGCGCGCACGAGGTCGCGCACGGAGACCGGCTTGCCGAGGCTCGACACAAGGTCGAGCACCCGGCGATCGAGGCTATCTGCGTTGTCTATGGGGATTCCGTTATGAGGTTGGTGCCGGAGGTGGGACTTGAACCCACACTAGCCGAAGCCAACACGGCCCTGAACCGTGCGCGTCTGCCAATTCCGCCACTCCGGCAGCGGACGAGTCGACAATGCTAGCAGGGAAGGCGGGGGCCATCAAGTTCGGGACGCCATCCGATGGCCCGGGCGTCCCCCGAGCGTCGTTGCTGCCGGGGGAGGACGCCTGCACTCGGGACGGGACAGATCCACGGCGAGGGGCGATCCTCAACTGACTGAACACAATGGCCTTAGATCGCCACCCGAGCGGCACGCGCCTTGCTTCGGCCATAGGCGGGAGCGAGGAGTCGCTCCCGGAGGAAGTGATCGCCATGCGGTCTCGAATGCTCGTCGCGACCGGCCTTGCCGCCGGCCTCGCGTCGTCTGCGGCCCTGGCCGACGAGGGGTACCGGCACGGCCGCGTCCGGTTCGTCGAGTCGGGCGTGACCCTGCAGCGGGCCACCGAGGTGAGCGCGGAGGAGGCCTTCCCGAACCTCCCCTTCCTCCCCGGCGACCGCGTCTGGACCGACTCGGCCGGCCGGGCCGAGTTCCAGTTCCCGGACGGAACCGTGGTGCGGCTCGACCGGCGGAGCAAGCTCGACTACGCCGGCCACGAGGAGGGCCAGGAGGAGCGCATCGTGCTCCGCCTGTGGTCGGGCAGCGCGATCGTGCGGGTCCGCTCGCAGGGTTTCGCCCGCTTCGAGATCGAGACGCCGGCGGGCATGGTCCAGGCTCTCGATCGCGCCATCCTGCGCGTGGACGTCGAGGCGGGTGAGACGCGCCTCAGCGTCTACGCGGGCGAGGCCGTCCTGGACGACGGCCGGCGGCAGGTGCGGCTGGCCGGCGGCGAGCGCACGCTCGCCCGCTGGGGCGCCGAGGCCGAGGAGCCGATCCGGTTCGACCCCGTGGCGGAGGACGACTTCGCCTTCTGGGACCAGGAGCGCGAGTCCTCGGACCGCGGGGCCGCCCGTTCCTCGGAGTACCTGCCCGACGAGCTCGACGCCTACGCGGGCGAGTTCGAGTCCAACGGGAGCTGGCGGTACGAGGGATCGGAGGGCTACGTCTGGACCCCGCGCGTCGAGGTGGGCTGGCAGCCGTACTCGAACGGCCACTGGACCTGGACGCCGTACGGCTGGACCTGGGTCCCCTACGAGCCGTGGGGCTGGGTCCCCTCCCACTACGGAAGCTGGGGCTTCTCCGTCTCCCTCGGCTGGTACTGGTCGCCCGGGCGCGTCTGGGGCCCGGGGTGGGTGAGCTGGGCGGTCGGGGGCGGCTACGTCGGCTGGTGCCCCGTCGGACGTCACGGGCGGCCGGTGGCACCTTGGGGCGGCTACCGCGGCCACGCCGTGCCCCGCGGCCGTCACGGCTCGAACGACGCGTGGAACGTCGTGCGCCAGGGGGACCTCGGCGCGCGCGACGTCCGCCGCCGGCGTATCGGCCTCGAGGGCATCGACCCGTCGGCGCTCCGCGTCGCCGACTCGGCCGCCCTCCGTCCCACCCGCGACGCCCGCGGCCTGCGCGAGGCCAGCGGAGTCCCCCGCGCCATCAGCCGGCGGCAGACTCCCGGCGACTTCGTCCGCGAGCTCGGGGCGGACAACCGGACGACGATACCGGCGCCCTGGACGCGCGGCTATGGGTCGCCGCCCGCCGGGGTCGACGGGGCGCGCTACGGCGTGCCGCGGCGCACGGACGGGCGCGACGAGGGCGGCAACGAGAGCCGCCCGTCCCGGAACAGCACGGCCACCCGGCCCGCCCCGCGGTACGCGCCGCCGGCGTCGGGAAGCGCATCGGGCCGAAACGAGGATCGGGCGCGGCCCGCGCCTTCGGCGGGCACGGAGGAGGGGCAGGGCGGTTCCCTGTTCGGCTATCGCCCGCGCCCGGGCCGGGCGGAACGCCTGGACGGCACCGGCCAGACGTCCTCGGACCGGAACCGCCGCCGGTCCGACGAGGGCGCGAGCGTGGACCCGAGCCAGGGACGGAGCCGGACCCAGCCTCGCCCCGGTGGCAGCGAGGTGTTTGGCGGATATCGCCCGCGAAGCGGCGGAGACGCGGGCAACGGCGGCTCCCGGCCCCGCGCCGAGAGCAACGACGGCGGCGGCTCCCGTCCGCGTGGCGGCAGCAACGAAGGCTCCGGCGGCTACCGGCCGAGCGGCGGCAGCAACGAAGGCTCCGGCAGCAGCTACCGGTCGCGCGGAGGGAGCGGCGGGAGCTCCGGGGGCTACCGCCCGCGAGGCGACAACTCCGGCGGGGCGCGGCCACGCGCGGAGGGCGGCGCATCTCGTTCCTCGGGGAGCGACGGCGGGTCGGGCGGCGGGGGCCACGCGGCCTCCCGCCCGCGGCGCAACCGGGACTGACCTGGCCGCCGCCGCCGATCGGTCATAATCGAGGGTGATGGCGGTCCCCCGCATCCTCACCCTGCATCGCGTCGTGGTGACGGCCCTCTTCGCCGCCGCGATCCTGGGCGGCGCGCTCATCGGCGTCTTCCTCGCCTTCGAGAGCGACCTCCCCCAGGTCACCTCGCTCGAGGACTTCCAGCCGAACATCATCACCCAGGTCTTCGCGGCCGACGGCAGCGTGCTCGGCGAGTTCGCGATCGAGAAGCGCGTGGTCGTCGAGTTCCGGGACATCCCCCCGGTGCTGCGCAACGCGATCGTGGCCGTCGAGGACGCCGACTTCTGGAAGCACATCGGGGTCAATCCCTGGCGCATCCCGGGCGCGGCCCTCGCGAACATCCGCTCCGGCCGCCGCAGCCAGGGCTTCTCGACCCTCACCATGCAGCTCACCCGGCTCCTCTTCTTCACCCCCGAGAAGACCTACGAGCGCAAGATCAAGGAGGTCATCCTCGCCTTCCAGATCGAGAAGAACTTCACGAAGGAGGAGATCCTCACCCTCTACTGCAACCAGATCTACTTCGGCCACGGCAACTACGGGGTGGAGGCGGCGAGCCGCTTCCTCTTCGGCAAGCCGGTGAAGGACCTGACCCTGCCGGAGGCGGCCCTCATCGCCGGCATCGGCCAGAGCCCGGCCCGCCAGAGCCCGATCGAGCACCCCGAGCGGGCCACCCAGCGCCGCAACCACGTCCTCGACCGGATGGCCGAGGAGAAGTACGTCAGCCGCGAGGAGGCCGACGCGGCCCAGCGCGCGCCGCTCGGGCTGCACCTGAGGAAGGAGCCGCCGTCGATCG
>Ga0316616_100001185_pt1 | contig 10215 bp, 11 predicted proteins | sample OWC_Aug_M1_C1_D1_FD_207660 | JGI IMG/M metagenome (GOLD analysis project Ga0316616, IMG submission 207660) | Wetland soil microbial communities from Old Woman Creek delta, Ohio, United States - OWC_Aug_M1_C1_D1_B | ecosystem: Environmental > Terrestrial > Soil > Wetlands | place: USA: Ohio...
ATGTGGTCGAGCCAAGTGGCCCGGCCGGCGGGGCTGGAGACCACGCTTTCAAACCAGCGTGTCAGGGCCGCCGCGCCTTGCGTGGCCAGTTGATCCAGCGGCAGATTGGGCACCGCGTCATCGCGCAGGCCGAGCAATCCGACCAGCGCCGCCACGGGACCGCCCACGGCGTCGGCCTGGGCACGCACGAGGCCCAGCACCAACTGCAGCGCAGCGTCGTCCAGCGTGTCGAGCGAATCGGCGGAGACGGTGAAATCGCGGGGTGCGCCCGCGCCCGGGAGCAGCAGGTGCTTCAGCGTGAGCGCGAAACGCGGCTGTGCGCCGCCGGTGGTGGGCACGCTCACACTCAATCCCAGGCCGCCCAGGGGCGGCGCGCTGCCGAGCGTGATATCCGTGCCCAGGCGAATCATGGCGTCCGTCGATTGGCCGATCAGGATGGGATCCGGCACCGAGTGGCCGTTTTTCGCCGCGCGGAAGATGGGCACGTAGGCGTGCGTGTGGGATTCGGGCGCGCTGGTGGTGAGGCGCGCGCCGACGCCGATGCCGACGTAGTCGGCGTGGGTCGGGTCGAGGACTGCGTAGACAATGATGTGCGGATCGGGATGCGAGACGATGGGCAGCCAGATGAGGCCGTCCGGATCGGTGTCGCGGGTCTCGCCGCCGAGCAGGGTGTCGGCGAAATCGACCAGCGCATTGCGCTGGGTCTCGTCGGCTATCACCTGCGACAGGTAATGGCTGGGCCGGCTGAGCCAGTCCTGGCGGAAGTTATCGCCATTGTCGATGAACCCGAGGGCTTTGCCGAGTTCCTTGATTTCGCCCAGATCCGAAGCGGAGGTGTTCATACGCGCACCCGGTCAAATGTGTGGCGGGCCATGGTTAGAATCCTGAGTTGGTCGGGTGAAGCCGTGAGGGCAATGGGGATAAGTCCGGCGCCGTCCTCGTCGAATCCGCTGGCCCAGGCCGCCTGGGTGGCCAGCTTCAGCAGCGTGCGCCAGGCGAAGGCCGTCAGCGACTCACCCCATACCTGGACAATGGCATCGGGTCCGCGGGGTGAGGCTTCGGTGGCGGCCACCATGCCGGCGGGCCGGTCCTTGGAGCCGACGGCGAAAGGGACCTCGATGGTGGCGGAGGCCTGATCGCAGCTGACGGGAATTCGGACCAGCACCAGGCCGTCCTGGAGGTCGGCTTGCACCTTGCCGGAGAAAACGAGCAGTTCGCTATCGGCCTGGGTCCAGACCTCGGCGGAGCGGTCGGCGGCGGCCGCGGCGGTGAAGAGCCGCTGGAAGGTCGGCCGGTCCACAGGCAGTTCGGGACCGGCCTTGCCAGCGGGCAGCCGGATGAATGCCGCCGCGGCGCTCGACAAGACGTGCGTCAGCAGGTTGTCGAGAATTTGGTGAAACGGCAGCGAACCGACGGTAGTTGAGGTGGTGATCGGCAGAACCATCGGGGCGCTGGCACGCGCTTTGGTTTTTTGGCGAGGCGATTTTTTTGCCGGCAATTCTGCCTCCTTTCTCCCGAAGAGGCCAATGGGGGAGCAACAGCCAGTTCTTATATTTATGGAAGGCGCCGCAGCGCAGTTAGAGGATGAAGGGAATTGGAATGGGGCTCTGTATTGTATAGTTAAAGGCACGATAACACCACGTAGGACAAAAACAAGATGGGATTATTATGGGGATAATATGGGGCTAAACCAAATATTTTGAGGTATTCAACCTTCGTTTCGAGTCTGGTTTTCATGTCGTTCCTCTTGAAAGGTTTGACCTTGGAACGGTCTTTGTGTTACGTGAATCGCCAACGCGGCAATCCGCCGGCGCCCCTTTCACCAGCAGCCGATTTCACTTGAGAGCGATGCCATGAACACCCCATTAGCGGACTATCCCGTCGTGATCGAAATCCCGGTAGCCTGGGGCGAGATGGACGCCTACGGCCACGTGAACAACATCGTCTATTTCAGGTATTTCGAAACCGCCCGCATTGCCTACTTCGAAAAGCTGGAGTCTCCCGATTTTGTCAACCGTAACCCTCTGGGCCCCATCCTGGCCTCCACATCCTGCCGCTTCCGGGCGCCACTGGCCTTCCCCGATCAGCTTTCGGTCGGCGCCCGCGTCGCGCGTATCGACGAAGACCGTTTCGTCATGTTCTACGCAGTCTACAGCCACAACCTTCAGAAGATCGCCGCCGAGGGCGAGGGCATCATTGTCTGCTTCAACTACCGGGAAAACCGCAAGGCACAGCTTCCGGCTGAGCTGAGACGAAAAATCTCAGAGTTGGAAAATTCGGTGGCACCGGTCAAGGCATGAAATCGTCGCGGACCAGAGTTTTGCGGCTGCCGCCAACAGCCGGAGGAATTCATTACCAATTTTCCGTATGCATTAAGGAGAGGCCAATGAAAAAGCTAACAGCGTGGCTGAGTGCGGCCGTGTTCCTGGCCATGGCAGGTTTGGGGACAGTTGCGGTGGCTGGACAGGAGGGGGTACCCATCAAGGTGGGCGTGGTGCTTCCCTTGACCGGAGCGCAGCAGAAATTTGGTGAAATCGAAAACAACTCTTTTCGTATGGGGGTGGAGGAGATCAACGCCGCGGGTGGTATAAACGGCAGACCCATCGAACTCTTGACTGAGGATGACACGTCCAAAATTGACATAGGTCGATCAGCGGCTGAAAAACTGATCCTGCAGGACAAGGTGCTCGTCCTGACGGGCGGTTATTCTTCTGATGTCACTTTTGCCATGGCGGCGGTGGCCCAGTACCGGAAGGTGCCTTTTCTTATCACGACCGGAGCTGCTGACGAAATCACCGAGCTGGGAGCGGATTATGTGTTCCGTCTGAATCAGCCCGTCAGCGAGTATGCCCGAGCTCTCACTGAATTTCTCCAGCAAGTGGTGAAGCCCAAGGGCGTGGTCATACTGTATGAGAAAAGTCTGTTTGGTCATTCGGGTTCCAGAGAGTTTGCCGAGCAGGCCTTCGAGTTAGACTGGAAAATACTCATGAATGAGGGCTATGAAGCCGGCACGATGGATTTCAAGGCACTGCTCAACAAAGCCAAGTCGGCCAGGCCGGACGTGGTGTACATGATTTCCTACGTCAAGGAAGCGGCCCTGCTCGTACAACAATCCAAAGAGCTGGGTTTTAAGCCCAAAGTTTTCGCCGGGGCGGCCGCCGGCTTCACCTTGCCCGAATTCCGCAAACTCGCCGGCGACGCGGCAGAAAACGTTTATTCCGCAACGCTTTGGACGCCTCAAGTTCTTTACCCGGGAGCAAGGGAATACTACAGCAACTACATGAAACGGTTCGGGTCCGAAACGGAATACCACGGGGCTGAAGCATACGCTTCCATTTACGTGGTTGCGGATGCCCTCAAGCGGGCTAAGGAACTCACACCCAGAGGCGTGCGCGAAGCCCTTGCAAAAACAAGCATGATGACCGCTTTTGGTCCGGTGAAGTTCACATCCTACGACAGAAAAACGCAGCAGAACTCTTTGCCGACCTACCTGGTGCAGTGGCAAAAAGGGGTCCTGGAAACAGTCTGGCCGCAAATTGTTGCAACGAAGGCATACATTTACAACGAATAGAGACATTCGTCTTGAAATTTCACCCGGAGGTCACCATGAAAGCAAAGGATTTAATGATCCCGCTGTCGGAATGCGCTCAGGTTGCCGAAGATCGAAGCCTGCAGGAGGCCATGATCATGTTAAGCGCATTTCGCAAACGATACTCGCGCTCGGATTATTCCCCCAGGTTTGTGCTGGTACGGGACGACCGGTATCGCATCGTGGGTGTGCTGCGGCATCTTGAAATTCTGCGCGGCCTGGGCAAAGCGGCCGGGCCGGGTGTGCCATCGGTTGCCATAATGATAGCGGCTGCGCCGCGTGTCGCCGCGCGGGACGCGATGACGCTTTACAGCGAGGCTGAGCGGATAAGTGCCGATGCCCCCATCGAGGAAGCTATCGAGCTAATGCTGGCTGGGGCGTTTCGTCACATGCTCGTCGTCGAGGCAGGGGCAACCATCGGGATCCTGCGCTTATCGGAAATCTTTGCCCGGGTGCGCAAGGAGTTGGGTCATGCCGCGCAGGACTGAATGCCTCGGCAGGCAGTGACCCTATGTATAGGGCATTGTGTGCAAACAAAACCGTTAGGCAGTTCAACTACTTCACCCTCATTCACCGTTTCTGGCATGCGGTCTTTTAAGGAGATTCTCCAGCAAACCGTCTAAGGAGGACAGAACCGATGGCCCCGAATCCACAGGACGCTGCGGAACTCAAGGAAACCCTCTCCGAAAAGGAAGAGGCCTTTGAAAAATGGCGCAACACGATCGGCCTTTTTCTGGGGCCGCTTGTGGCGCTGGCGATATATCTGACGGACATGCCGTCTCTGAATCCAAAGGCGCATACACTCGCTGCGATCCTGAGCTGGATCGTCGTGTGGTGGATCTGCGAGCCCATTCCCCTGGCCATGAGCGCACTTTTCTCCTCAGTGCTCTGCGTTGTTTTCGGCGTCGCAGATGCCAAGACCGTTTTCGCGGCCTATTCCGATCCTATCATTTACCTGTTCCTGGGCAGCTTCATGCTCGCCGAGGCGATGGCGATTCATGGGTTGGACAAACGCTTCGCCTACGGCATCATGTCCATGAAGTTTGTCGGAAACAGCACGGGCCGTATCCTGCTGGCCTTCGGATTTATCTGCGCTTTCCTGTCGATGTGGATCAGCAACACGGCCGCCACGGCGATGATGTTTCCCATTGCCCTGGGCATTGTTTACGCCATGGCCGACATCACGGCCAAACAGACCGGCACGCGGGTTGACCCACTGAAGTTGCGGTTTGGAACCGGGATGATGCTGATGGCAGCCTATTCCGCCTCGGCCGGAGGCATCGCCACTCCCGTGGGGACCCCGCCGAACCTGATCGGTATCGCCATGATCGAAAAGTTCTGCGGTGTGAAGATTGCATTTTTCCACTGGATGAGCTTTGCGCTCCCGCTGTTTCTCCTTCTTTTTGTTCTCTTGTATTTCCTGATGTACTTCCTCCACAAACCTGAAGTCGCCCGCATCGAAGGCGGCACCGAGTTCGTGGCCGAGCAACGTGCACAGCTCGGCAAATGGACGCGCGGGCAGAAGAATGCCCTGTTCTGCTTTCTCATCACCGTAACGCTTTGGCTGATTCCCGGAATATTGGCTCTTTTATACGGAGAGACATCACCAACCACCAAGGCCTACAGCAAGATGATGCCGGAGGGCGTTGCCGCCCTCATCGGCGCCGCATTGCTCTTTCTGCTTCCCGTGGACTGGAAGGAGCGGGAGTTCACCATCTCCTGGAAGCAGGCCACAAAGATCGACTGGGGTACCCTGCTCCTTTTCGGCGGCGGCATCACGCTCGGTTCGCTGATGTTCAATACGAAGCTGGCCGAAGTTATCGGCACAAGCCTCCTGGAGATGAGCGGCGCGACCTCGGTGTGGGGCATTACCTTCGGAGCAATATTCATTGGCATTTTCGTGAGTGAGACATCATCGAACACGGCCTCGGCCAACATGGTCGTCCCGGTCATGATTGCGCTTGCACAGGCGGCGGGGGTCAATCCGATCCCCCCGGCCATCGGTGCAACCCTCGGCGCCAGCTGGGGCTTCATGCTGCCGGTCTCTACTCCACCGAACGCGATTGTCTATGGCTCAGGCATGGTGCCGATCACGGCAATGATTCGGGCGGGCATTTTTTTCGACATCCTGGGCGGGCTGGTTATTTGGGCTGGCCTTTATTGCCTGCTGCCGATGGTCGGCCTGGGTTAATGTAACGCCGCAGCGATGCGGCTTCTATCAACCGCCCGGGCTGCGCTTTTTTAGGGAGCCCAGCAGCAGTGACAGCAGCCCCAGCAAGATTTCGTCGGCAAAGGGGATCATGTCGGGGATGATCAGATCGATGATGAACAGGGCTGCGGCAATCGCCAGCAGTTTGGGGAAACGCAACCCGGCAGCGAAGCAGATCAGTCGGTCCAGAAGCATGCTTTGAGGTGTCAAGCCATCCCTCCTACAGTCATGCCACCACCCACACGGCGCAGTTGCGGGCGTGGCCGACAATTTTGCTGGAGGCACTGCCGAACAAGAATTCTTCCTTGCGGGACAACCCCTGTCGGCCGACCACGATGGTCCCATACTCGGTCCGGTCGAGCTCCAAAAGGATGCACTCTGCGATGGAGGGGCAATGACGCTGCGGGGAGCGTGTCTGGATTTCCGCCTCGGAAAACCCCGCGGCGATAAGCTCGCGGCGGCATTCCGTGAAGAGAGACTCGATCTTCCGCCGATAGTCGTTCAGCCATTTTTCCTTTTCTTCGATCCGCGCGAAATAGTCCTCTTCCGGCTCCGAGATCACGTGTAGCAAGGTCACCCGGAACCCTTTCAGCCCGCCGAGCATGAACGCTACATAAGCTACAGCGCGGCGCGCGTTCTCGGAGTCGTCCACGGCGAGCAGGACGTTGCGGTTGAACCTGAAGTCGCCAGCAGTTTGCATGGGTCTCTCCCAGGCCGGGCCGGGTATCGATGTCAGCGGATGTCGGCCATGGCCTGTTGCAGGTCCTGAATCAGCTGACTGGTGTGCTCGTAAAACCAGTTGGCGCCCCTTGAAAAGTGCAGGAAGATCCGGTTCAGGGAATCAGGGATGTACGGGAAGACTTTTTTCAGGTTTGCCAGCCGATTGTGAAAAACGATGTTTAGGTCCTCGTCCACCAGCCGCGATAGAACGTCCGGGGCACGCCGCCTGAGGTCCGGCAGCAGAACGTCGCCCTTGCCGACCATGTAGATCAGGACGTTGCCCAGCCCGAACAGGTCGTAGCCGTAAATGTTTTCGCGGTGGCGGTAGTTGTAATCGAAGTCGATCCAACGGTAATACCCGCTGTCGGCATCGATCAGAATGTGGTCCCGCCGGATGTCGCCGTGCTTTTCGCCGTGGTCGTGCAAGAAGCGGATGGCTTCCACGCATCGAAGGTAGTTTACCATGATCCCGGGCAGAGTTTCAAAAAAATAGGTCTGGTGATCCTGCTCGATGTCGGCGACCCGGCCGGCTAGCGAACCCCCGAAGATGTAATCCATTGCCCTGACGAGGTTGCCGTGATCATCCGGCATCGTCTGGCCGTGCATGAAGTTCGGGTGGTCCTTGACCAGCTCCAGGATGCGGGCTTCCTTGCGCGGGCTGCGGAAACACTCGAACACAATGCCGCCGATGGTGGCGGTGAACTGCTCGTAGAAAACGAGTTTGACGATTTTCATCTGCCCTGTGACGAGATCGATCGCCCGTTTCACCCAGTGCTTAACCTCGTCGTCCAGCCCGAAGCGGGCTTCCCGCACGCTGTTGCGTATCAGGTAGAAGTTGCCCTGCAAAAGTAGAACGTCACCGGACTCCAGCCGAAAAAAATCGGAGGTGTCGGTGAGGATCCGCAATTCGCTCGGCTTCGGCGGCCGGGCCATCCAGCGGCTAACCATTTCATGGATTTGTTCGCGCGAAAATGCGTCGTCCATGCCGATACCTCTTCGGGTAAACCAGCAGTCTCGGATCGAAAAATATAAGAACCAAAAAATCTAAAAGACGTATATTGATTATCCTCTCATTTCAGGTATCCTAACGGCATTACATAGAGAGGCACGGCATCTTTTGCAAGATTCAAAGCGGCTCGGATATCATCCACTTTGATTCCAGCCACTATCCCCGTTCCAATTCGTCTCGCCGCGGCCATTAGGTGAACGTTCTCAGCTATGGTGCCTGCGGTCGAATGGGCCCAATAAAGCTTGGTATCTCCTGCAGATCCGGGCACCTTGTTCAGATCCGCCACCAGCACAAGAACGTGGGACGACGTGGCGACGTGTCCTTGCCTTGCCAGTCTACCTTTGACATTTTGGTCGGTGACTTCGGTCAATTTATGGCTGGGTGCATCATACAGGTAAACGCCATCGTCGCCGGCCACGTAGATGTCAATGTACTGGCGGCCGTGGGCGGACGGCGCGGTGCGCTTGCCGTCCGGACGATTTACTCCGTTGGCCGCCCAAAGAACTGCCGACAGGTCTTCCAGAGAAAGGTTGGCCGTTGAGTATTCACGCGTGGTTCTGCGTTGTTCCAGAGAAGTGACGATGTCGACATTGCTCTTCGATGGGCGGGTTGGAAGGTTGATTTCTTTGGCATTACCAGAGCAGACCGGCGTGATCACCCCGAGCAGTATCGTTAAAATCCAAAAAAGGCGGTTTTTCATTCGAAATTCTCCTTTGCGGAAATCTGAATCCCTTTGGGTTGTTCTTGACACGGACTGCAATCCATTCAGCTTTCGACAGGCGGCGAACCCGGCCGGCTCTACACGGCAGGGACCGGGTGGGCAAGTTTTTGCCGCACGGCCGTGATGTGCTCCTGGAGCAGAAAAACTTCATCATAGAAAGCGACGGCCACACGAATGTGGCTGACGGCATCCTCGATTCGATCCAGCTGTTCACGATACCCATCCATTTGCTCCAGCCCCGGGTTCGCCTGCAGCTCCTCTTCGAGCTCTTTGAGCGCCCGGTACCATGGGTAATACTTCGAACGGTTCCGCCAGGTGTAAATCCAAGGCATGATCCCGATCAGAGGAATCAACACGATCCCCAGCGGGATCAGGAGCAATATCATCCGGTCCAGGAACGTGGCCGCCCAGAACGGCAGATAGTCATACAACACCGACCCGCCCGACTTGAAATAGCGCTGCGCCTGGTCGCTGATCGGAAAATCCTGCGTTTTCAGCGCCGGGAATTCCCCGGCTTTATGCACCCAGCCGGCCCCGCTGTGAATCTCGACGGCGGCCTCCAGGAGCAGGTAGACCAGGGCCGGGTGGACATTGTCGCGTACGATGAGATTGGTAGTCGGTGCCAGGAGATGGATATCTTCCGGCGGCCACCGTTTGGACGGATTGAGAACTCCCTTGGGCAAAACCACGTGGGACAGATCCGGAAAAAGACGCGTGTAGGCCTCGGCTTGGCTGAAGCTCATCAGTTGGATGCCGGGGGCGTTGATCAATTCCACCACCAGCGCGCTGTCGGCCGAGCCGAAGGTCATGACGGCATCCAGCCGGCCTTCTTTGAGCAACTTGCCGGCGTCGGCCATGGAGTGTTCAAACAATTCGGTGGGCGGGTCGGCAGCGTCGGCGGTTTTCAGCAGGGCGAGGGAGGCCCGGCGCACGCCACTACCCTCCGGGCCGATGCTGATGCGCTTGCCTCTCAGCTGCGAGAGGTCATCCAGCCTGTCCGGGCCTCGGGAAAAGACCCACAGCGGCGAATAGAAAATACTGCCGAGGGAAACCAGCTTTGAAGCGGGCTCTGCCTTGCCGATGCCGCCCTGCACAAATCCCACCTCGACGACCTTGGATTCGTCCTTCAAGCGTGCGAGGTTTTCAACCGACCCGGATGAAGCAAGCAACTGGAGCTGAATCCCTTCACGCGCCAGCACCTGGCGATACCGTTCCCCCAGCACGACAAAGGAGCCGCCCTCCATTCCGGTGGTCATGGTCAGCTTGCGCGGCGGGATCGGTCTCACAAAATGAAAGCTCACCCAGAAGACGCCCAGGATGATCAGCAGGGTCACGACCAGCACGTTCCAGAAGGTTCGCGCAGGCAACTCTCTAATCTTCTGCCGCCGCATGGTCAGCCTTTCAGAGGGATGTTTCAGGTCACCGGGCCCGATCAGGAGCGCCTGCGGCTCCTGCCCGCCTTGCGCCTGGGGCCGCGCGGGCCCAGGCCGACGCAGGAAATAAAATCGTCCCGGTTTCCTGGTTCGCCGTCATCTCTCTATTTGATTTCCCTCACCGTCGACATGGCCGTGGCGATGAGGCCGGCGACGTCGGCTACGTTGCTGGGCATTATAATCGTGTTGGTTGTCTTGGCCAGGTTGCCGAACTGTGTAATGTACTGCTCCGCCAGTCGCATGTTGAGGGCTTCGATTCCGCCATCATCCTTAATGGCGGCGGCGACCTTGCTGATGCCCTCGCCCGTCGCCTTAGCGATCAGCTCGATCCGTTTTGCATCGGCTTCGGCCACAAGTGTGACTTGCGCCGCCTTGCCCTGGGCCTCGTTGATCTGCTTCTGCTTTTCCCCCTCGGACTGATTGATCATGCTTTGCCGCAAACCCTCGGACGTGGCGATGTTGGCCCGTTTCTGGCGCTCAGCTGTCATCTGGGCCTCCATGGCTTCTTTCACCGATACGGGGGGTGTAATGTCC
>Ga0316616_100001186_pt1 | contig 10214 bp, 6 predicted proteins | sample OWC_Aug_M1_C1_D1_FD_207660 | JGI IMG/M metagenome (GOLD analysis project Ga0316616, IMG submission 207660) | Wetland soil microbial communities from Old Woman Creek delta, Ohio, United States - OWC_Aug_M1_C1_D1_B | ecosystem: Environmental > Terrestrial > Soil > Wetlands | place: USA: Ohio...
CGGGGATGGGGTTTCTGTCCGTGAAGCCGCAGGCGCCCAAGGTTTCATGGCAGTTCATTCAATGAGACGACCCACGAGTCCGCGGCGGTCAGTTCAAGGACGTGGTCCGGGAAAGATGCCACCCACCTGGCTTACCATGAGGTAGGCGCTTGTCCTGGCCGAATGCAGATTCATCTCTCCCGCAAACCTTCACTCGTCACCTGGATCAACGGACTCATGAAATACTCGATCACCCGCCGCTTGCCCGTCTTGACCTCGACCGTCACAGCCATTCCCGGGGTGAGTCGCACAGTCTTGTTCTCCACCCGCAGTGTGTCCCTGGCGAGTCTCACCCGGGCCGCAAAGATTAACCCCGCCTTCTCATCCTGGATGGCGTCGGACGAAACCTGCGAGATCGTGCCTTGCAGGGTGCCGTACTTTGTAAAGGGGAAGGTTTCCACCTTCACCTCGGCATCCTGACCGCGATTCACGAAGCCGATGTCCTTGTTGGGCAGCATGGCCTCCACTTCGAGCACGTTGTCCTTGGGCACGATCACCATCAAGGGCTGGGCGGGCGTCACGACGCCGCCGACGGTAGTCACCGCCAGTTGCTGCACGGTACCCGCCACCGGCGCAGTCATGCGCATCAGGCGGCCCCGCTGGTCGGCCTTGACCAATTCCTGTTCCAGCGACGCAGCCTTTTGTGATGCCAGATTGTTCTGATCCAGCAGTTGCCGCCGTGTTTCAGCGGTGAGGGTGGCCTGCTGCTGTTGCGCCTCAGCCAGGGCAGCCCGGATTTCATCAGCTTTTGAGCGGCTGCTAGACAGATCCTGTTCCTGTTCGATGCGTACCTGTTCACGTTCCAAATAGCCGTGCTGCGAGATGAAGTTTTCTTTTACCAACTTCTGATAATCCCGTGCGCGCTGGCGGGCGATGGGCACAGTCTGTTCGAGTTTGACGACCTGATCCTGGGTGGCCTGGAGCTCTGCCCGGCGGCGCGCGATCTCGGCCTGCAATTGCAGCTGGCGTGCCTGGTATTCCTGATATTGGCCGGTGGCCTGGCTTTGCTCGGCACCCAGGCGGTCACCATCGGCGCCGTTCAGCGGTTTCAGCCTGGGTGGCGTGCCGCTTGCCAACGCCCCCAGCAGGGCTTCTGCGCGCAGCGCCTCCAATCGTGCAGTCAGGGCCTCGTTGCGTAGCCGGTCGCTGTCGGCGGTGGCGGTGGTGGCATCGAGCTCGATCAGCACCTGCCCCAGCGTGACTTCCTGCCCGTCGCGCACATGGATCGCCTTGACCACGGCAGTTTCCATCGGTTGGATGACCTTGGTACGATCGTTGGGGATGATCTTGCCGACTGCGGTGGCGACCACATCGACGCGGCCAAAGACGGCCCACAGGACCGCGATCAGGGCAAACGCAATGATCAGCCACAGCGTGATGCGCGGGGCCGGGTGTACCGGCGTGTCGCGCAAGGCGAGCGCAGCGGGCAGGAACTGGGCTTCGTGGGGTTGCAGTTCGGGGCTGTCCGTTTCGCGGCGCTGCGACCAGGCGTAGCGGAAGATTTTGGCGTAGCGCTTGAAGAGATCGGCGAGAGCGTGGCGTTTCATTTCAGTCAATATCAGGCGTGTTGCAGGCGATGCAGACGGGAATAATGCCCGGCTTCATGTTCCAGCAATTCGGAGTGCGTCCCGGCCTCGACGATCTGTCCATGGTCCATCACGAGGATACGGTTGGCATTTCGGACTGCTGAGAGCCGGTGAGCAATGATGATGACGGTACGGCCGTGGCAAATGGCCTGCATGTTCTGCTGGATGATGCGCTCCGATTCGTAATCCAGCGCGCTGGTCGCTTCGTCAAAGATCAGGATGCGTGGCTCGCTCATCAGCGCGCGGGAAATGGCGATGCGCTGGCGCTGGCCACCCGAAAGAGTTGAACCGTGCTCGCCGACCATGGTGTCGTAGGCTTCAGGCAGCTCCAGAATGAATTCATGCGCGCCGGCCAGCTTGGCCGCCTGGATCACCTGCTCCAGCGGCGCTCCCGGGTCGGCCAGCGCAATGTTCTCGCGCAAGGTCCGGTTGAACAGCACGTTTTCCTGCAAAACCACACCGATCTGACGCCTGAGGCTGGCCGCATCGATGAGCGTCAAATCCATCCCATCGATCAGCACCCGGCCGCGCTCGGGCGCATACAGGCGTTGCATCAGCTTGGTCAGCGTGCTCTTGCCCGAACCGGAGCGGCCGACGATACCGATCACTTCGCCGGCCGCAATGTCGAAGCTGATGCCTTTAAGGACTTCCGCAGTATCGGGTCGGTAGCGGAAGTTGACTTGGTCGAAGGTAATGCGCCCGGCAATCGGCGGCAGGCTGCTCTTGGCGCCGGCGGCCTCGATCGGGGTATTGAGGATGTCGCCCAAGCGCTGGACGGAAATGCCGGTTTGCTGAAAATCGATCCACAGTTGGGCCAGCCGCATGATGGGTTGCGCCACACGGGCAGCCAGCATGTTGAAGGCGATGAGTTGGCCGACGGTAAGCTGGCCTTCGATCACCAGTTTGGCACCCAGCCACAGGGTTCCCACGGTCACGAGCTTGCCCACCAGATTGGTGCTTTCGTGCGCCACGGTCGAGAGTGTCGTGGATCTGAATCCGGCGGAGACATAGCTCGCCAGTTGGGTATCCCAGCGGCGCTGCATTTGTGGTTCCACCGCCATGCTCTTCAAGGTATCGATACCCGACACGGTCTCGACCAGGAAGGCCTGGTTCTCGGCGCCACGGTTGAACTTCTCGTGCAGCCGGGCGCGCAGCAGAGGCGTGACCAGCAGCGCAATCACGGAATACAGAGGCAGGGACGCCAGCACCACCAGCGTGAGCCAGCCGCTGTAGAAGAGCATCACGCCAATGAACACGACCGAAAACAGCACGTCGAGCACCACGGTGATCGAATTGCCGGTGAGGAAGGCGCGGATATTCTCTAGTTCCCTGACGCGGGCGACAGAATCGCCAACCCGGCGCGCCTGGAAGTAGCCAAGTGGCAAAGCGAGCAGATGCCGAAACAATCGTGCACCCATTTCCACGTCGATGCGGCTGGTGGTATGGGCGAACACATAACTACGCAGCCCCGAAAGCACCACTTCGAAAATCGATACCACCAGAAGTCCGACGGCGATGACGTCCAGCGTCGTCAGCCCCCGGTGTACCAGCACCTTGTCCATCACCACTTGAAAGAACAGCGGCGTAACGAGTGCAAATAGGTTCAATACAAACGATACCAGGAGCACTTCGCCCAGCAGCTTCCGGTATTTGACAACGACGGGGATGAACCAGGAGAAGTCGAACTGTGCCATCTCGCCGATCATCGAGGCGCGCGAAGTGAAGAGGATAAGCTCCCCATACCACCGCCCCAGCAATTCCTCCCGAGACAAGATCTCAGGCCGTTCGGCCCTGGGATCGTGGATCAGTGCCTTGTCGGCGTCAAAGCGAGCCAGGATGAAATAGCCCCCTGAACTGTCTACTGCGATGGCAGGCAGCGGGGTACGATCCAGCCGGTCGACGGAGGCCTTGACCGGCTTGGTCTGCAATCCAAGGTGCTTGGCGGCAAGCAGAATTTCGGTTTTGCCGAAAGTCTGGCCCGGCACTTTGAAACGATGCGCGAGTTGGTCCGGGTCGGCAGCGATTTGGTGAAAGCGCGCCAGCATCACCAGGCAGGTGAGGCCGGTGTCCGGCACCACGGCACGCTGGGGTTCTTGTTCTGTCATGGGCGACTCTGCGTAGAAGGCAACATCTCTTCGTCGTTCTTGCACGGGAAAGCAGGGCGAAGGGGATTCAACGACAGTCTGTTACTGCCAATTGGCGGCGATCACGCCAGCCAATGCATCCTGATAGTTGGTCGGCAAGCTTGTCTGCCCTGCTGCCGGGGGGGCGAAGCTCGCCATGGCGTTCACCAGGTTTTCTACATTGCTGTCGAGCAGTGTTCTGGTATCGTCGGCGGTTTTGAATTGTTCGACATGGTAGGCCGTGCCGAGATACCAATCCTTGGCCACCATCTTGTCGCTGGTCCCGATGATGCTGGCTTCCAGATTGTTGCCGACTTTCTGGAACCAGATTTGGTCGGCAGCCACCCCTGACAGAAACTGCACGACATCGTTAATACCTGCAGTGGCGTCATTTTCGATGACGGTGTCGACCCCATAGCCACGGCCAGTCACGTAAGTATCATTACCCTTGCCGCCCTGGAGCGTGTCTTTGCCGCGGCCGCCACTGAGCGAGTTCGCCCCGGAATTTCCCAGGATGGTGTTGGCTGACGCGTTACCTGTGCCATCGATGGCCGCCGTTCCGGTGAGGGTGAGCTTCTCTATGTTGGCACCAAGGCTGTAGCTGATGCCGGACTGGACGGTATCCGTGCCCTCACCAAGGTTCTCCGTAACCATGTCGCCCACGTTGTCGACTACATATATGTCATTGCCGGTACCGCCGATCAGGGTATCGGCACCTGCGCCGCCATTCAGGATGTCGTTGCCGTCCAGGCCGGTCAGAATATTCACAGCTGCGTTTCCGGTAAGCCTGTTGGCCAAGCCGTTTCCCGTGCCATTGATGGCCGTCGTGCCAATGAGGGCGAGCGTTTCGACATCCGCACCCAGGGTGTAGGTGATCGAAGACTTAACCGTGTCTGTTCCAGCATTCGCAGCTTCAGTCACCAAATCCCCGATGGCACCCACGAAGTAGGTGTCATCGCCCAAACCGCCTGTCATGCTATCTGCGCCGCCTCCACCATTCAGAGTATTGTTCGCGTCGTTGCCGATCAGAATATTTTTAAGGGCATTTCCGGTGCCATTGATAGTTACAGAACCCGTTAGCATGAGGTTCTCAACGTTGGCGCCTAAAATGTACGTCACGCTGGACTCGACAAAATCTGTCCCTTCGCCGGGGTTTTCGTTGACGATGTCGGCGGTGCTTTCGACGATGTAAGTGTCGTTACCCGCCCCGCCTGTCAGACTGTCATCGCCGAGTCCACCGTCGAGCGAATCATTGCCGCCCCCCCCAAACAGAGAGTCATCGCCCTGCGCGCCACTTAACGTATCGTCTCCGCTCCCACCGTAAAGGCCATCCGCCTCCGCACCGCCGTATAAGCGCCCGCCACCATTATCCAAACCGAGATAGACAGGGGTAGCGAGTGTCGTACCTACCAGCGTCTCCAAATCCAGCTCATCGCCATTGGCAAACTGGATCGTTGCGCTCGTACCATAGAAGGCGTCGTCCAGCTTCAATGTCTCGCCATTGTCCAGCGCAACATTAAGTTGCCTGTATTGCCCTTGGTCGCCGGTATTCACAACCGACAAGCCGCCTGTTCCCAGACCGGTCGCGGTCGCCAGCAGAATGGTGCCGTGTCCTTCGGTATCGTTGATGACATCGTCGCCGGTCACGTTGAGATACGTGTCGTCCCCCGATCCACCGGCCAACAAGTCAACGCCAGCACCACCGTCCAGAATGTCGTCGCCCAAACCGCCAAACAGTTCGTCCACGCCTGCGCCACCATCAATCACGTCATTCCCGGCTTCCCCAAACAGGCTGTCATTCTCGCCACCACCCAACAGAATGTCGTGTCCGTCTTCCCCAACCAGGGTGTCATCCCCCGTGCCGCCACTTAGCACATCGTCACCGTTGTTGCCCACCAGCATGTCGGCACCCGCTTCACCCGAGAGATAAACGCCGCTGGCGAGCACATATCCGGAGTAGATTTCGTGGGAATACTCAAATGCAGGAACCTCGCCACTGGACGCGAAGGTGGGGTGGTAGTACTTGAGCTGGAACGATCCGCCCAAGATGCTGAATTGATAAGTCCAGCCGCCGCCCAGAACAGAGCCCCCCGCAAAAGAAGAATTGATCGCAACGCCGCCGTAGACCTGAAAAGCGACACTGCCATCCTGATACATCTGCAGTACGTTGTAGCCAGGCGTCCAATGTTGGCTGACGTCCGCCCAGATGATGTCTCCGGTGATGCCGGGAATCGCTCCGGATCGCGGGCCGGCGAGGTACATGTATTCGGCGCTGGCGGCGGTGATGATGTCGTCTCCGTCCCCGCCCCTGGCCTCTGCGCTTCCGCCGAGGCCGGTGATGTAGTCGTTGCCGAGGCCGCCTTCTATGTAATCTGCACCAAGGTTGCCCATGATCCAGTCGTCGCCGTCGCCTCCATAAAGCTGGTCGGCGGCGCCCACCCCCCAGATCATGTCCTTGCCCCCCTGCCCCTCGACCTTGCGCGATCCCGTATCCAGGTCATCCAGGTAATTGCCCGACGCCGTTCCGGTGAGGACGGTGGGTGGGGGTGCCAGTGGCGCGCCGGTGCCCAACGTGATCCCCAGTTCACCATCCGACCATCCTTTCAACACCGCGCTACTGTCACCTTTCTTCACCAATAGCCGCGTCTCGCCATCGACAACGCTGCGGATATAGGTGATGCCGTTCTGGGTGTCGGCCCAAGTATCAGTGCCAGTTGAGTGAATCCATTTTGTTGGATCAATGCCTGCGCTGCCTTTGGCTTCGACGGTGCCGAATTGCACGACGCCCGCACCGTCGGTATCGAGGACGGTTTCGTAACCATCCCCGGCGTTGACGACATAGGTGTCATAGCCCGATCCACCTTCGAGGTAGTCGTTGCCGGCTTTGCCGGTGAGGGCATCTGCACCAGCGCCACCATAGAGGTGGTCGTGCGTGGATGTGCCGTCAAGCGTGTCTGCATTGTCCGAGCCGAAAATGATGCGGCGGGATGGTGCATCTGCACCCAGGTGGATGCGTGTTGTGTGTTCGATATCCCAGAACAGGTAGCTTGTGCCTGACCAAGGCAGGCTATACACCTCGGCCCCGTCTCCGCCGGTTTGCGGCTGGGTGTCGTCGGTGCTGATCTCGTTAAGCCACGACAGCATGGCAGCGCGATCCTTGAGATATAGATCGGTGAGGTTGCCAGTACCTGTGGTGGAGTCATAGCGGTTGAGTTCACCGTGGGCATTGATGCCGTCATACAGGACGGTGCTACCGGTGACGGCGAAGGGGTTGAGTTTGTAAAGCGCATAGCGATACGCCTGCCCGTCTGCGGTGTCGGCCATGGCAAGCGTAGCGATCTGGCTACCACTATATTCAGCCAAAGGCTGGATGTTCAGCGCGGTCAAGGGGCTGGCTTCCCACCAGGTTTCTAGGCTCTGGAGGTTGGTGTAGTACTCGTTCCGGGCTGTTGCGCCGTTGCCGACCATGGTCGGCACGGCGTCGTAGTCGAGGTGGCCGTACTGGTAGTTCTGCTGGAACAGGGTGCGCAGCGAGTCAAGAGTGAGTTCGAGGCTCGTGGCTGGGTCGGCGCTGGCGGCCTTGAGGATGGAGGTGATCGATTCGACGCTGGCGGTACTGTCAATCTGGGCAAATATTGCTTGGAGGGCAAGCGAGTCGGTGAGCGTCACGATAGAGTGGTTATGTATCGGATCTATCGTCGCCTCAATCATGACGCCTTGAACATGACCAACCATTTGCCCGAGTCCAGCCGTGAGCGACAGCCCGTCAATCGCCCGAACGTTAAATACCTTGTCACTGGGAACGCTGGCGTCGACGATGCCAAAAAATTCCAGCAATTGAGTACCGATATTTGTAAGCACGCCCGTTGCAGCGGAAAACCCGGGCGAGTTATACGTGTACGCAGCCGACACAACATTCTCGTGCTTGGCTGTGAAAGCTTGGACCAGGAATCCTCCCAAACTGTGTCCGGTCACCGTAATGGACTCGGATGCGCCCAGTCTTCCCTGGGCAACAAGTGTTTGATAGAAGTTTTCCAGCGAGTTGTATTGCGGCATCCCAAACGAAGAACCAAGCAGAGCGATATTGACAATGTCAGTCGCCCAGTCAATGCTCCATGCCTCTGAGCCACGAATCGCCAAGACCTTCTCACCAACAGGTTCTCCCTGGAAATCTACCGGTTGGAAAAGTACTGCCGAGAAGCCGTCCATTAGATCTTGCTGGGCCAAGACTTTCCATGTGTCGTCGAAATGCAGCGCTTGGGTGGAGCTCATGCCAGCAGACAATTCGTATTTGGCGGCGTTAACCTTGCTTCCAAGGGCAAGATTAACTGCGTAGGCGGCAAACGCTGTCTCAGCATATTTCAGATAATCATTCATGGTAGGCATGCCTTACTCTCCCCTTCTGAGAAATACGGAGCGGATCAATGTCTCGTCTGCACTTCTGTACTCTGGGCATATCGTCGATGTGGGATGACCAAATAGAATGGCTTCTCCGCCTATCCGTCCGTAAATAACCCATTGCCCCATGAGTTTTCCATCGGATTCTCGAATAATTTTTTCTGTCCTTCGTGACAGCCGACCCTCACTAAACAATTGAAAAGGATCCCCATCCTTGAGGTGGGTTGTCTCGACGACATATTGGTAATCTGACCCTAGACGATCTTCCAAAGGCCGACTTCTCCGGCCTGGGAAAGGGTTCCCGTCCCGGTCAAACATCTCGGGCGGTAACATCACGGCTTCGTAGACCTTAACACCCCCATCCTTCTCACACAGTTCCGCCACCTGCCGGTCAAGGACAGCTTTTTCACAGCCTGACAGACTGAATCCAGCAATGGGGATTGCACCCGCAAGCACCATCGGTTTCCAGTTCATTTTCCAGCTCATTCCTCGCCCCTTCATGCCGCCCCATACGCCGACCAAGAAAGCGCAAAAGGCCAGCTTTGATTTATTTTTAATTTCAATTCTCATACGCTGTCTTCCCCGCATCACCTACCAGGATGCAAAGACAACAACGAGGTGCGTTAACCCGCGTGATCTCCATGCGGCAATGTTTTGCATCACTCCCCTTTTTTTTCTCGTCCCCAAGTATTGCGCCTGGGGGTTTTGCCGGACTTTGTCTGGGTCAGTTGACTTACGTCTATACAACTTTAGTTGTAGGATCATTTAGATCTATGATTTTGTTAAGCATTAAGTTCTGCATGGCATCGAAATTCGTCATTCTCGATTTACATTTCAAGGTGTTCTGCTTCCCCGCCCACACTTCGGAACCCAAGAATCCCCAGCCTGTTTGCATAGTCACCAAGCTTAATTTCCCTGGTGAGTTTTAGGCTTTTTTCGCGGTGTCAAGAAGATTCTTGCTCGCACTCTTATCCTGTTACCAATGCGATCGCTGTCCCACGGCTGTCCTGATTCAGGGCGAAAAAGATGTATGTGTATTTGGGTATCGCCACAGTCCCCACTCGACATTGATGTACGCCAAAAGAAAAGAACTGTCCCCTAAATCAGGGGGGCTGTGCGGAATGAGGACTCGAAATCGGATCGGAAGCGGTTTAGGAGTTCAAGCTGAACCGTGGCTGCAAAAGCCTCGGGGGTCACTGATACCCAACCCGCTCCTGCAAAAAGATCTTGGTTAGCGGCTGATACGGCACGTCGCGCCTTTTGGCTGCGGCCTTGCTGGCGTCGAGTAGGTGTTGGGGGAGCCGCAGTGCAATGGCGTTTGTCGTCGGCTTCAGATTGGGCAGGACGACGCGCAGCGCCTTCGACCAGTCGACGAGTTGGTGCTGTCATGGATTTCCCGGAATTCGCGTTCTTCAACCTCCGAAGCAAAGGCCGGATTTGATTCAAGGCGCTTGCGGGAATATGGTTCGCTCTTTCGGTGCATGTCAGACGCGGAAATCACCCGGATTCCTGTCCCGCGCACGGTAAACGTGAGACGGATCACGCATTCGTCTTGGCTTGGCTTTCACAAAGAGGTAACGAGCCAGGGTGTCAATATTCTGATGCGCGGCTGAAATCACGGGGGTCCCGTCCACCGGCTCCGCTTGCGGTGTCATTCAGGCGTCCAGATCGCATATTGGGATGCGTGGATAAATTCCCGCATCGCTTGCCGCAAGAGCACTGGCGATCGCGCTTTTATGGATGCTGTTGGCTTTGCGAATTGCTTCCCGCCGCGCTTCACTTGCGGCCGCAATGACGAAGCATGAATGACGCAGCGGCTATCAGACAGGATGCAGCAGACGGCCGTCGAACTGGCCGCATCGGGCCGGACTATTCCGGCATTGCAACACGCGGTAAGTGCGTGTGGATTGATCAGCTGACTTCGTCGATCCACGCCATCTGGATCGCTTCGAGAATCTTCTCGCCGGAATGGCTGGGGTCATCGTCGAAATCAGGAAGTTCCAACACCCAGTTGTGCAGATCGGTGAAGCGGATGGTGCGCGGATCGATTTCGGGGTGGGCTTCGGAG
>Ga0316616_100001189_pt1 | contig 10211 bp, 20 predicted proteins | sample OWC_Aug_M1_C1_D1_FD_207660 | JGI IMG/M metagenome (GOLD analysis project Ga0316616, IMG submission 207660) | Wetland soil microbial communities from Old Woman Creek delta, Ohio, United States - OWC_Aug_M1_C1_D1_B | ecosystem: Environmental > Terrestrial > Soil > Wetlands | place: USA: Ohio...
GCCTTACGGCGATTTGATCGCCGGATTGAAGTCGCTGGGGCTGACGGACGCGAACGAGAGTCAGGTGGGGCCGGTGGTCCAGCAGTTGTTCCCAAACGGCCTGGCTGGCGTGGATCTCGGCGAGGCCATTCGCCAAGTCTTCCTGGCGCTCAAGCGGCAAGGGTGACGGAGTGGGTAGTTTGATGTTCGTGGACTTGGACGACAAAAAATCAGGGATTCGTGGCCCGGCAAGGGCCACGAATCGAGGGCAAGCAGGAGTCTACTACAACGTATCCACTTGGAGGCAGGAACATGAGCATCGGAATCTACCTGCGGGTCAGCAGCAAGACTCAGGATACCAGGAGCCAGGAACCGGATCTTCAAACGTGGGCCAAAGCCCAACCGGAAGAAGTGACGTGGTTCAAGGACAAATTCACCGGCACCGTCGTTGATCGGCCCGGCCTGGACCGGCTGTTGGCCGACGTTCGCCGGGGCAAGATCAAAAAGGTGGTGGTGTGGCGGCTGGACCGATTGGGCCGCACGGCGAAGGGATTGCTCACGCTGTTGGACGAACTACAGCAACTCGGCGTCGGCTTCGTATCGCTGCGGGAAGGTTTTGATTTGGCGACACCAGCCGGGCGATTGATGGCTGGCGTGCTGGCGTCGGTTGCGGCCTACGAAACCGAGGTGCGCAAGGAACGACAACTCGCCGGGATCGCCAAAGCTAAAGCCGATGGCAAGACCTGGGGAGGCCGGAAGGCCGGGACCAGGATCAAGCTCACCGAGGAAAAAGAGAATCTGATCCGGCAGCTTCATACCGAGGGCAAGCCGGTCGCGGCCATTTCCAGGCTCGTGGGTCTGACACGCAAAACCGTATATGCCGCTTTGCGGAGGCAGGTGGCGTGACGATGTGCGAGATTTTTGAACTGATACGGCGGCTGCTGGCCTTTGCGTCTCAGCAGCCGCCGTGGTTGGCCCGCCATCGCCAGCAGCAGACGGACCAACAGAATACCGACCAGGACGAGCTACCGGAGCCGTGGCGATTTGACGAGGAGAAGCCGCTGCCCGATGCGTGGCGGTGGGATGAGTGAGTGCGAGTTAGCTGGTACTTGGGAATCAAAAACCCCTAACACAAAGGAGCAGTTTATGGGGAAAACGATGGGATTGGCGACACTGATCGTCGTCGGTGGCACAGTGGTTTTCGGGATGCCGGGCGCGCTTGTCATGTGTGCTTTGTCGCCCTTGATCGGGGCCGGGCTTTGGGGGTTCGCCAAAGGCGTGAAGTGGATGTGAGTGGTTCATGCCCGCCCCATGCGCAAGCATGGGGCGGGCATTATGTACAGATCGTCTCATTCTCAAGACAGCGGCTCTTGGTCTTGATCGCGTTTCCACAATTGGAGGACTTCGATTACCGCATCGCCCACCGTATCCGATTCCTTCCGAACCACCCTCGCCAACAACCGATCTGCATCAACTTCCGAAATACGGAACTTCAACTTCTGCTCCAATTCCAAGATGATGCCGAGCGAGTCAATGATGTCGTAGAATGGCAACTTCTCCATGTCGGGGTAGAATCGGTCGGACGCCTGAAGGGACTCGGCGGGCACACATCCTAAAACAGCAAATGTCTGACGGACGCTTACCGCAATCTCGGCCTCCAGCGAAGTGGTGGGATCAATGCCGATTAGTTATGCCTTCTACCCGTCCTCCACCGCCGTCATCCGACGAAGCTCAGCATACGGACAAGTCGAAGACGCGACTACTCCACCACTCGTTTCTTGTAGACCGGGGAAGGCAACACCTTTTTTCGCGGGCCAGACCCGAGCGCCGTTATGTTATTTTCTTTGGATGCCAACTCCACTTCGCGTACTGCAAGTCGAAGTCCGTCGAAGCTCGTCGCTGTAAGGCGATATCCGTTTACCCGATGACCGACCTCCGCATATGTCTCACTGATGCGATAAAGCACTCCAGTTTCGCCCGTGTCAACGTAACAAACAAACAGAATATGGCCATCCGACTCAGAAGAAGCAGCATGAGCGTCCATGAGTCGCTTACCAATCTCCTCTTGCTGGCTGGCGTCCAGTTTTAATTTCGGGGTCAGGTGGTAGACAAACATGACCCAGCACTGTCCGACATCTGCGTGAACGGGGTGACACGTTAATGACATCAGAAGCAGCGTTGCAGAAGCAACAGATGGCAGAATTCTCATGGCGAAGAGTTCCGATCTGGTGGGCATAACGACCGCATTGACCAGGCCGCGACGAGTCAACGCATCCATTTTCCAAGACCGGATCGCGGCTCTGGTCCAATGCTTGGTTCGGCGATCCCAACCGGCACCATTGACAAAGGACTCAGCGGCTGTCAAGCACTGCGGTCCTATTCACGAAGACGGCCACCGAGGATGTACGCCTCAATCATTGCAAAACAATCCCCCTGGGACAAGTCGAGGTTGTCAATTGGAAAGTACAGCAGCGAGTCGCGTGCCGTGGACCATATTCGGTTGCGATGGTGCTGCGCAAAGCAATCTGGTGAGACGGCGAACACCACGTTTGCCCGAGCGTATGACGTCCCAGTGTCTGGGCCGTCGCCGCGCACCCCATCGAGTCCCACAGAGAGGATGCAGTCCCGATGCAGCACGACTTTGCGCCACGGAAAGATGGCAGACGCCAGTTGGACATGATCCCGATATAGAGAAATCACGGGCGAGCGGATACACGCCAGGCATGTGCTATAGACGCCTACAGGAACGACAAATCCGAGAATGAAGGCGCTTGCGGGCACTGAACGCGCAAGTTCGCTGTTAAAGAACACGCCAAGGAGCCACGCCACGGCCCAACCACCAGTAACGAGCGAGAGCGCTGCAAACTTGAGGCTCCCTCGACGAATGTGAAAGGGGTGGTCGGTCGAATAGCCGAACGACTCATTTCCGAGTTCGTGGGACGCCAGTTCTTGGTGAACCAACAAGGTACTCTCCACCGTGTAGGCTAGCATTCTCCGTGCGGCACCTACGTCACTACAGATGCGACGCCGTCCAGTCAGCCGAACTTTGAATTCTACAGCCGGTTTTTCACAGCCACTTGCCGCATTGTACCATCTGGCCTTGAGTTACAACATTCGCGGGGTCAAATTCTTGTCTTGGAAGGAAATTCCACCCTGGTGCGGGTTCGTTGGGGCGACCCTGGATCTGATCTCCCGGCCCGTATGCCGGGTTGGGCCGGGCAGCCGGGCGATCAGGTTACAGAAATTCCGTGAACCCGTGGCGGCTACAGACGGTCTCTTCACTTGGACGCAGAAGAACAGGGTTTGGTGGGGTTAAAGACGCGGCGGAAGTGCGGGTTCGAGTCCCGGCTGCTGGTGCGTGAACCAACGACGCGGGGTTCGGCTTTTTGGCGGGATCACAGGTCGATCATGCCGCGAGCAACAGACGCTCGACGTATGGCTCCCAGCTTGCCACGCCTGCCACGAAAAGTTCAAACGCCATCCGATCGCCCTGGCACTGGGCGTGGCGGCGACTTTCGGAATGACTGGTGCTTGTTGGTTCGCGGCCCTCTCCGTGCCGATTGGGGCGGCGCTGTGGGTGTTTGCGAAGGCCATTGGCTGGATGTAGGCCGGTGGTTCAGGCCCGCCCCCGTCATCCTTTCCAGTCGGCGATGATGTACAATCGGGCGAGGGGAGGAAGAAGAACATGACCAACGAACAGGCACAAGCGGAACGGATTGTGAAGGCACAACAGGCGGCAGAACTCTTGGAGTCTAACCTGCGGGAAGCACACGCGAAGGCGGAAAACGTAGCCGAAGAGATGCTGTTGATGGAAGTGGATCTATCCCGGAACGACCGGATCGGTTGTCACTGGCGTCGGCGAAGGACAAAATCGTGGGATCGGCGTCGATAGCTGGCCCAGCGGCTGCCCTGCGAGGGGAGTATGACGGTAGATCGGGAAGCACGGAATCTGTTGGCCGTCGATCTTCGGCGATTAGTGACGGGGCGGATGATCAACGATGAATTCGACGAACGATACTATCGCTGCTGGAAGGGATCACAGGATTTGGTGGTCTCCGAGATTGCGAAGTTCGCCTGGGGACTGTACGGAAGCGACCGATCTTACAAGCTGAAGGGCCGACACGCCGTTCCCCCCGACGTGAGGCGTACTGCCGCCCGTGCCATTCTTTTTCTGCATACCAACCTGGAGTACCAATGGCCTCTTGAGCCCGAAGTCAACCTGCTGTGGCTACTCTTGCCCGGCTGCTACCTCCTCTTGTGGATTGCGGCGTTGTGGGGCAGCTTCGTCTCTCGCCTGTCCGACGCCTGGGCCATCGTCTTCGTGGGTTTAGCCGCCGTGCCGGTAGTTTATTGGCTCGTCGGACGTTCACGATGGAGAAAGCAACGGCGGCTTTTCATCCAGAGCGGCGATGTCGATGTCTGGCCGTTCATTAGCCGCACTGATTTTGAACAAGCACGCAAGAAGGCAGACTAGCGCATTATGGGGAATGTGATCCTGCTCCCGGTGGAGGTGATTGCTCGCACTGCGTCCCATCTTACACCGTGCCGGAAGACCGGCAAGCCACATCAAGGGCTATCGCGGGGCGGCGACCCCATGCCCCTTCCACTTCAAAACGCACGGAAGCCGCTGCTGCCGCGAAAACTCCTTGTTCGCACATCGCGAGGACGTGAGTTCAGCAGATCAAAGGGATGATTGCGAAAAAGGACGCAATGCTCAAGACCACTGACAACAGCACAGCGACGGTCGTCCGCTCGGACGATGTCCCGTCTCTTCGGGACAACACACAAACGACCACAGGGAACGCAATTGCGGCAGGGACCAACAGCAGATTTAGGGCGGGTATCAATACCTTTGCCCAGCCGAGCCAATGGTAGGACTCCGACATGCCAATGAGCACACATGCGACGGTCCAACAAGCGTGGCTGAGCCATGCAAAACGAGCGCGCGACCGGAGACTCGGACGCGATGAGGCGACAGAACGCCGCCTCGTGGCCGTAATCGCAAGACTGGCAATCGCGTTTGCGATTTCGGATTGGTCGAATCGCATCACTATTCTGGTGTCGCCGCCATGCGTCGAGCCTCGGCTTCGGTCCAAGTTGCTTCCCAGGGTATTCGGCCATCGGTCGTCCAACAGCGACTCGTGGCGTCCCAGCGAAGGTATCCATCATTTGGTCCCAGGTAGACATGGAGGCCGTACTGCCCGGCATCCCACGATTCATAGGCAAAGTAGCCCCGGGATGTGAACGGCGAAGTGATCCCTCCGGCCTCCAGTGTTGGCGGGGCCCCACGGTGCCGTCTCGAGTACGCCTCGATACTGTCAACGAGAGGCACTCCCGACTTTACAAGTTGCCGGATTTCAGCGATGTCTCGACGAGCCCAGCGGAATGTCAACCGGGTCGCCGCCAACGCAATGCTGATGACGAGAACGCAGAGAAACAGGAACCGTAGACTAAACTTCAGTTTCCGGGACACGTCTTGCCTCAACGGGACAGGCCCCTCCGCTTGCGTTTCCACGCGCCGCCGACACGCTTTCCCGGGACGTAACGACAGGGCTAACGCGGCGGCGACGGACACGCCCGCCATTTTCGACGGCCTGATCGCCGCTCGCGTTCACCCCTTGGTTTTCTCATGTGGAGTGACTATCCGTCTGATGCGACGTGCAATTAACGAAATCACCAACCTGACGACCAGGACCGTTGCACCGAACACTATGCCCCAGGAGAAGAGAACCACAAAAGTCAACTTAAGTTGTTCGATTGGTGGCATCTCTAATCTGGGGAGATTCTGGACGCCAGGCCCCACGCATATCGCAAGGAAATAGCCAATGACGGTTGCACCGAGAACTGTTCCTGGGATCAGACACGATCGTTTGACCAGTCCAATGCCTCCGCCTAACGCTGGGCCGACGACATAGAATACCAAAACTAAGGGCATTTCGTCTGGCTTGTCAACAGCCGTGATCAAGAAAATCCACCACGAAACTGCCACAACGATGATGGACAATCCCGTGCTGGGCCGCCAATTGGTCGGTCCAAGTGCCCGCTGAGGATCCGAATCGGGTGGTGCGTACGGGTTCAGTTGCCTGTCCATGACTGTCCACGTATTCCAACTGCGGATTCTGTCGATTCTGATTCGTGTCGCGCATGAGACGCGCGTCCTTCGAGCGACGAACTGTCCCAGAGAACGTCCATCGTCACCGGGCCGCGCCGATGACGCTTTCCATTTTCCGAGACCGGATCGCGGCTCCGGTGCACGCCGTGGTTCGTCACCGGCCCTGATCCGTTGGCAGCAATTTAGACCATACGTCGGTGCCGTCGTCATCCCCAAGAAGCTCATCTAGCATCTTCTTGATTCGCGTGAAAACGACCATGATTGTACCACGAAATCTGTCCGCCTTGACGTACACGGTGCGTTGATCAATCCGTGTTACCGTGCCAAACCGTATCCTGTCTCGGAGTTCTTCAGGGTTAACGACAGGAGCGAGCGTGAGCTTTGATTTCCCGCATCCCCATTGTGAAACAGAAATGTACCACCAACTTGCGTGGTCAAGAAGTGAAGGAGCGAGATACTCGGCAATTTGTGAAACTAAAGCCGGATCGCCGTCGATGACCACCGTGACCGTGTTGTTCGCGTTTCGCGGACAGCCAGTGCAGATAGTCAGTAACGCAACGAGCGGTAATAGACGGAAGAGTCGCTTCAGCATCGATCTGTGCTTGTTGACGACCGGCGTCACCGGGCCGCGCCGATGACGCCTTCCATTTTCCAAGACCGGATCGCGGCTCCGGTGCACGATTTGGTTCGGCGGACCTCGGTTTGCACCCGATGTCGCAAGGAATTTTGCCCCTTCTTCTCCGACGACTTCTTTGTATGTCGAAGCGAAAACGGTGTATAGGTGGCTACTTTCGCTGGATGGTACATCGAGGCAGTGCCTCTCGTAACGCGGCAATCGCTGAATCACTGACGTCGGTGCGAGCAAGCGTCAACTTGTGGAGGTTTTTCAGGCTCCTGAGATGTATCAGTCCGGCATCTTCAAAGTGAGATCTGTACACTCCCACGTAGAGTTCTTCCAGGTTGGCGAGCCGGGAAAGATGGACCAGTCCTTTGTCCGTGATGTTTGAATACCCGATCCATAGGAACCGCAGTTCAGACAGTTCCTTCAGGTTGGCCAATCCGGTGTCCGTGACATTTACGACGCACGGCATTTCAAGTCGTTGGAGGTTGTGCAGCCCCTTCAAGTTCACAAGGGTCGCGTCGGTTGCTTTCGCACACCCGAAACGTAGCGCTATCACTTTTCCGTGCTCATCTCGTTGAATCCGCGCACCAAGTTTTTCGAGTTGGGCGACGGAATTGCCGTCATCCGGCGGGGCTGCAACAGACGCGGCGCTGGCAAGAGCCCACAGGAGACCTGCGGCAAAGAACAGAATCGAAGATGGAAAGTAACGCATGGCGCAATCACACCTTCTTACTTTTCCACGGTCGCACTAGGGTCTCGTCGCCGAACGTCCAGCGTCACCGGTTCGCCGCCCGTGACGCTTCTAGTGGTTCGCAACCGAATCGGCGAATCCGGTGGACGCTCTAGTTCGGTGCCGACTCTCTCCCTCGTCACTCATAGAATGCCTCAACGTGGTACAACCAGTAGGCATCTGCCGTCTCCAAACGGAGCACACGGACCTTGGCTTCGAACAGCCTGCCGATGTGGCCTGGGGGAAGCTCCTCGCTGATCCGCCGATCCAGCAGGTCGAACCCGGTGGGGGAGATCAGCCCGTCGTATCGATAGCAGAGAAACGTCCGCGACCCTCCTTCTCTCTGCGACCTCTCCTTATCGAACAGTCGGTCGGCGGCCATCCGATACGCTCGCTCCCAGGGAACGCCGGCGGTGAGGTCGGCGTTGAGGCCGGTAAGCGCGTTCTCAGCCGCTTCTTTGCTTGCGTCTTTTTTATCGAGGGAGGCCACATGAACCCGTGCGTAGGGCGACGCCAAGAGTTGGGTGAGGGTGGCCAATTCGGTCCTGGCAAAATCCGCAACGTTCGTCTTTCGCCGGTCCGCCAGCATCGTCCGGACGTACTTGACGCCTCGAAGCCCAAGGAGCCGCCGGGCAGCGGCTCGCACACATGCAGCGTCCGCCTGCGGATCGAACAATAGAGCTTTGAGCAACTCTTCGTCGCTAATCGAAGAGACATAATCCTCCACGGCGGAGCCAACCCCGACAAGGCCGCCAAAGCCTAGCCAAGCGGGAGGACCATCCGGGAACCGGAGCAGTCTGCGTGGCGGCGGGTTCCCCTTTTTCCAGGCGGTGATCTCACCGACGAGGCTGCGGTCGAGCCCTGCAACGGGGGCCTGCTGTTGAGCAAGTGCCAGAGCCATAATCAAAGCAGCCATGCCCATGTGACCACGCCTCACTGCCGAACTTAAATTTCTACAGCCGGTTCTTCACGGCCACTTGCCGCATTGTACCATCTGGCTTTGAGTTACAACATTCGCGGGGTGAAATTCTGGTCTCGGAAGGCTTTGCCGCTCGTTGCTGCGATTCCACTCACCCACCGAAATCCACCTGTTTCCCGGCCCTGCCCGCTGATTTGCCGAAGCTAAACTGCATCCCAGCCCCGGATGTCGGTTTCGCCGCCGCCCCACAGCGATTCCACTCGTCCCGGCGAAATCCACCTGCTCCCCCGGCCCTTGGCCTTGATACGCGGAATTTAATCTGTTCCCGACCCCCGGCCCCGGTCTTGCCGCCGCCCCCACGGCGATTCCAGTGGTCCCGGCGAAATCCGGCTGATCCCACGGCCCTGGCCACTGTTGGGCCGAATTTAAGCTGCTCCCGGCCCAAGATGCCGGGTTGGGCCGGGATGCAGCCACGGCGATCATGGGCGTTTGGACGAGAATGAGACTGATCCCTGGCCCCGGATTGCCAGCCACCGCGATTTATTTCGTTCGGGCGAGGATGCTCTGTTCCCCCGGCCTGGGTCGCTGATGGGCCGAATTTAAACTGCTCCCGGCCCCGGCAGGCCGGTTTGGGCGGTGGCAGCCCGGCGCGATTCCATTGGCGGGGCAGCCGGGCGATCATGGGCATCCGGCTCTGGGCAGTGGTGAGTTGAGGATCGGTCCCACCGCCCCCGATGCCGGTCTTGATCTGGCTGCCCGGCTCGTGGACGGGTTTGGTGGAACGTGTGGGGATGGGTTCGTGGGTGGGCTGGTGTGGGCGTGGTCGGGGCTGCTCCGCGACCGCCTGGATTGCGTCGGCGTTACACTGCCATTTCACGGCAATTTCACCGCGACTCCGTTACACGAATGTTACACCGACATGCAATGCCAACAAAAAGTTATTTATGGCGAATCGCCGTAAGTCCTTCTGCATCAACAAAGTGCGAGAGACAGGATTTGAACCTGCACCCCTTGCGGGACTGGATCCTAAGTCCAGCGCGTCTGCCAATTCCGCCACTCTCGCTCACGTTGCAGTCGCGTTGTTTTCGCGTTGCAAGTGTTGACTGTTTAATTCTTTACGATACAATACGATTGAAGTCGCGTTGCGGTGACCCCGACGACAGGTTGCCAAGGACTGCAGAAGAATTGCAGAAAAGGTGCGAATATGGCATCCCTCCAGAAGAAAGGCGAAAGCTGGTACTGCCAGTTTCTTTACCATGGAAAACGTCACACCTTCACCATTGGCAAAGTCGAACCCGACGAAGCCGAGGCTAAAGCGAACCAAGCGGACTACCTCTTGATGCGAATCCGGCAGGGACTGCTCACCGTCCCGCCCGGAGCCGATATTGTGCTATTTCTCTAGCACGATGGCAAGCCACCGCCGGAACCGGTTTCGCCGACCGCCGATGGCGTTCACTCCAAGGTCCAAACCCTGACCCCTGGGGGCGCTGCGGGACCGCTACCTCGAGACGCACGGCAATGGCAGTCTGGAGCAGACGACGCTGAAAGGGATCAACACCCATTTCCGGCACCTGGTAGCGACGCTCGGCGAACGTTTTCCGATTAGCGAACTTGGCATGGCGGACCTGCAACAGCACGTCGACCGGCGGGCCAGGATGACGGGGCTGAAGAAGGGGAAGCTGTCACCCGCGACAGTCAAGAAGGAGACCATCAGCCTGCAAACCGTATGGAACTGGGGGGTCAACATGCGGCCTGTCTCGGGCAAGTTCCCGGCGCGTACCATTGGCGCCACAGCTCGTGGCGGTGCTCAAGGATTGGATCGCCGTGCATCCCGGGGGCCCCATTTGTT
>Ga0316616_100001190_pt1 | contig 10206 bp, 10 predicted proteins | sample OWC_Aug_M1_C1_D1_FD_207660 | JGI IMG/M metagenome (GOLD analysis project Ga0316616, IMG submission 207660) | Wetland soil microbial communities from Old Woman Creek delta, Ohio, United States - OWC_Aug_M1_C1_D1_B | ecosystem: Environmental > Terrestrial > Soil > Wetlands | place: USA: Ohio...
GGCGGCGTCGTACACCTCGTCCACGAAGTACTTGTTCAGCAGCAGCCGGTGGAGACCACGGAACCGCGCCGCCGCCGCGTCCGCCAGGTCGCGCCGCTTGAGGAAGAACAGCCATCCGAGGCCGATTCCCGTCAGCGCGACGACCGTCGAGGTCGCCATGAGCTGACCTTCGAGCGCGGCATGGCCGCCTGCCTCCGGCGTCGCCTCGGTCGCCGCACGCGCCCCCCCGTGCTCCGCCGCGCCGGCCTCGCCCTCCCCGCCGGCGGCGCCCACAGTGAAGCTGGGCTCGAGGAAATGTTCGATGGCGTTCGAACCGCCGAGGACCGCCGGCACGCCGACATAGCCGGCGACAACCGCTCCGATGGCCAGCACCACCAGCGCGATTGCCATGGGCCGCGGCGCGTCGTGCAGGTGTCCCCCGTGGCCGGCGTGGGCACCGCCGTCGGCGGCGCCAGGGGCGTCGGCTCGCGTGCCGTGGAACGTCAGGAAGAACAGCCGGAACATGTAGCACGCCGTGAGCAGCGATGCGACGCTCGCGAAGAACCAGAGATACGGATGGCCGTTCGAGAACGCGCGATAGAGCAACTCGTCCTTGCTGAAGAAGCCCGAGAGGAACGGGAAGCCGGCGATCGCCAGCGTGCCGGCCAGGAACGTCCAGTACGTGATCGGGAGGTCGTTCTTCAGCCCGCCCATCCGCCGGAGGTCCTGCTCGCCCGCGAGGGCGTGAATCACCGCGCCCGACCCGAGGAACAGCAGGGCCTTGAAGAACGCGTGCGTGTAGAGGTGGAAGATGCCGGCCGCAAACGCGCCCACGCCCATGGCCACGAACATCAGGCCGAGCTGAGACACCGTCGAGTAGGCGAGGACGCGCTTGATGTCGTTCTGCACGAGGCCGATGGTGGCGGAGACGACGGCTGTCGCGACGCCGACGATCCCGACCAGCTCCAGGACTCCGGGCGCGTGCGAGTAGAGGACGGCGTTCCGGCCGATCATGTACACGCCTGCCGTCACCATCGTCGCGGCATGGATCAGCGCGGAGACCGGCGTCGGGCCTTCCATCGCGTCAGGCAGCCAGACGAAGAGCGGAATCTGCGCCGACTTGCCCGTGGCGCCGACGAACAGGAGCAGCGCCGCGATCGACAGCGTGCCGAAGGCCGCCGTCTCGGGTGCGTACGCCGACACCGCCTTCGCGAGCCCGTGGAAGTCCATCGTTCCGAAGTGCGAGTACAGCAGCAGAACGCCGAGCAGGAACCCGAAGTCGCCGATCCGGTTGACGACGAACGCCTTCTTGCCGGCGTCCGAGGCCGACTTCTTGTGGAACCAGAACCCGATCAGGAGGTACGAGCACAGGCCCACGCCCTCCCAGCCGACGAACATGACCGGGAAGTTCGGCGCGAGCACCAGGACGAGCATGAACGCCGCGAAGAGATTCAGGTACGAGAAATAGCGCGCGTATTCGCTGGCGCGCTCCTCATGCATGTAGGCCGTCGAGTAGAGGTGGATGAGCGAGCCGATCCCGGACACCACCAGAATCATCACCGTCGACAGCGGATCGAGGCGCAGCGCGAACGGCACCTGCAGGTCGCCCGACGGAATCCACGTGAACAGGCCCTCGTCGATGACGCGGCCCGCGGCGGGCATCGACACCAGCGTCCACGACGCCCACGCCGAGACGGCGAACGAGGCGAACATCACCGTGACGGCCACGCCGCCCGACACCGCCTTGGACAGCCGGCGGCCGAAGGAGGCGTTCACGAGGAAGCCGACGAACGGGAGGAGCGGGATGAGGAACAGCATGCCGCCGGTCACCACTTGAGCGACGTGAAGGCGTCGGGATCGAGCGATTCCCGCAGCCGGAACAACGCGATGACGATGGCCAGACCGACCGCGGCCTCGGCGGCCGCGACGGTGACGACGAAGAAGACGATGATCTGCCCGTCCACCGCGCCGAAGTGGCGGCCGAATGCGACCAGCATGAGGTTCGCCGCGTTCAGCATGATCTCGATCGACAGCAGGACCGTGATCATGTTCCGGCGAAGGAACACGCCCGTCGTGCCGATCGCGAACAGGATCGCGGAGAGGGCGAGGTAATGATTGAGCGACACCATGTGGCCCTCCGCCTGCTACACGTGCCTCTTCGCCAACACCACCGCGCCGACCATCGCCACGAGAATCAGCAGCGACGTCACCTCGAACGCGAACGCATAGTCGGTGTAGAGCACCTGGCCGATCGATCGCACCGGCTCGATCGCCTCCGCCGGCAGCATGCCGGCCGGCGCGACCGGCTCGCGGAGCGCGGCCACGCGCCAGAGGGCCCAGACCAGCTCGACGGCGAACACCGCGCCCAGGGCGGCGCCCAGCCGGCGCGGCCCGGCGGCCAGCCGCTGCCACGGCCCGCCCGATTCCTTCGGGGCGTTCAGCAGCATCACCACGAACAGGAACAGCACCAGGATGGCGCCGGCGTAGATGATGATCTGGATGACCGCCACGAACGGCGCGTCGAGCAGGACGTACAGTCCGGCCAGGGCCACGAACGACGCGATCAGCAGCATGACGCTGTAGATCGGGCTTCGCTGCCCGATGACCAGCAGCGACGCCGCCACCGCGACCGCCGCGAACAGATAGAAGAGCGGGAGATCAAAGCCCAAGGAATATCACCCCCGCGGCCGTCACCAGCAGGTTCAGCACGGCCAGCGGCAGCAGGAACTTCCACCCGAACTGCATCAGCTGGTCGTAGCGGTACCGCGGCAGCGTCCACCGCATCCAGATGTAGAAGAACAGCAGCGCCGAGGTCTTGATCAGGAACCAGATCCAGCCGAGCGACGCGGGCAGGAACGGCCCGTGCCATCCGCCGAGGAACAGGTCCGTGGCCACCGCCGACACGGTGACCATGTTGATGTACTCGGCCAGGAAGAACATGGCGAACGCCATGCTCGAGTACTCCGTGTGGTAGCCCGCGACCAGCTCCTGCTCGGCCTCCGGGAAGTCGAACGGCGCCCGGTTGGTCTCGGCTACGCCGGCGATCATGAAGATCAGGAAGCCGACCGGCTGCAGGAACACGAACCACCGCGGGACGAACCCGAACCAGTAGCCCGCCTGCGCGTCCACGATCGTGGTGAGCGAGAGGGAATTGGCGAGGACCAGCACCGACGCCAGCGCGAGGCCGTACGGCAGCTCGTAGCTGATCATCTGCGACGCCGACCGCAGGCCGCCGAGCAGCGAGTACTTGCTGTTCGAGCTCCACCCGGCGAGGACGATGCCGTAGACGCTCATCGAGGTGATGGCGAACACCACCAGCACGGCGACGTTCACGTCGGCGACCTGGAGCTTGAGCGGCTGCTCGAGCAGGCCGAAGACCGTCGTCTCGCCGCCGAACGGCACGACGGCGAACGCCGCGAACGCCGCGGTGGCGGAGATGACGGGCGCCAGCAGGAAGAGCACGGCGTCGGCGCCTCCTGGCCGCAGCTCCTCCTTGAACATGAGCTTGATCACGTCGGCGAACGGCTGGAGCAGCCCCAGCGGCCCGACGCGGTTCGGCCCCTCGCGCTGCTGGATGAGCGCGGCGACCTTCCGTTCGGCGTACACCATCGCGGCCGACGCCAGCAGCAGCAGGACGAAGACCGCGAGAACGAGGCCGAGATGGACGAGAACGGTCACAGATGGCACGGTGCTCTCTCGGACTACATCACCCGCCAGTCCGCGGGGCAGGTGCAGCGCCCCTCACGGACGTGCGCTTCGTACTCGGCGCGGAAGTGCTGGATGGTGCTCAGCACCTGCGCCACCGCCGCGTCGCCGAACGGGCACAGCGTCTTGCCGTTGATGTTGTTCGCGACGTCGTTCAACAGGTCGATGTCGCGCATCGATCCTTCGCCGCGCTCGATGCGTCGGAGGATCTTCAGCATCCAGTCGGTGCCCTCGCGGCACGGCGTGCACTTGCCGCACGACTCGTGCCGGTAGAAGTGCAGCAGGTTCTCGGCGGCCCACACCATGCACGTCGTGTCGTCCATCACGATGATGGCGGCCGACCCGAGCATGGAGCCCGCCTTCACCAGGCCGTCGAAGCTCGCCTGCGCGTCGATCTGGTCGGGCAGGATCACCGGCGTCGACGACCCGCCCGGAATGATCGCCTTCAGCGCCCGACCGCCCCGGATCCCGCCCGCGAACCCGTAGATCAGCTCCCGCATCGTCACGTGCATCGACGCTTCGTACACGCCGGGCTTCTCGACGTGGCCGCTGATGCAGTACAGCTTCGGCCCGCCGTTCTTCTCCGGCCCGAGCGACACGAACCACTCGGGGCCCTTCGTCAGGATGAGCGGGACGCTGCACAGCGTCTCGACGTTGTTGATGATCGTCGGGCACCCGTAGAGGCCGACCACCGCGGGAAACGGCGGCCGAAGGCGCGGCTGCGCGCGCTTCCCCTCGAGCGACTCGAGCAGGGCGCTCTCCTCCCCCGCCTCGTACGCGCCCGCGCCAGGGTGCACGTAGATCTCGCAGTCGAAGCCGGACCCGAGGATGTTCGTGCCCAGATATCCCGCCGCCCGCGCCGCCTCGATCTCCGCCTCGAGCACGCGCATCACGTGGCGGAACTCGCCGCGGATGTAGATGTAGGCGACCTTCGCGCCGATGGCGTAGCACCCGATCAGGCACCCCTCGAACAGCAGGTGCGGGTTCCGCTCCATGAGGACGTGGTCCTTGAACGTGCCCGGCTCGCTCTCGTCGGCGTTGCAGCAGAGGTACTTCGGCTTCGGCGAGTCCTTGGGCACGAAGCCCCACTTCATCCCCGTCGGGAAACCAGCGCCGCCGCGCCCGCGCAGCCCCGAGGCCTTGACCATGTCGATGACCTGGCCGGGGGGGAGGCCGAGCGTCTTCCGGAGCCCGTCGTAGCCGCCGCGCGCCACGTAGGCGCCCAGCGTGTGGCCATTCGGCTCCCGCACGTGAGACGTGAGCACTGGGTCCATCGGTTCGCTTGCCGCCCGCTACGCCTTCTCGACCGTCAGGTGACAGCCGCTGAGCGCGGCCTCGCCCTGAGCCTTGAGGGCGTCGAGGAGCCGCCCCGCGTCCTCCGGCGACTGGCACTCGTGCCAGTGGTCGTTGTTCACCATCACCACCGGCGCGCGGTCGCACGCGCCGAGACACTCCATCTCCATCAGCGTGAACGTGCCGGTCGGGTCGGTCTGCCCCGCCTTGATGCCGAGCTGCTTTTCGATCTCCGCCGTCACCCGCTCGGCGCCCCGCAGCGCGCACGACAGCGTGCGGCAGACCTGGACGACGTACTTCCCGACCGGCTCGCGGAAGAACATCGCGTAGTAGGTGACGACGTCATCGACCTCGGCCGGCGTGCAGCCGATGATCTCGGCGACGTGCCGGATCGCCGACGCGGTGATGTAGCCCTGCTGCTCCTGGACGATGTAGAGCGCCGGGATGACCGCCGACCGTCGGTGCTCGGGCGGATAGTGCGCCGCGACCTGCTCGAGGCGTTCGCGGTTGGCGGGCGTGAAGGCGAACGGCTCGCCCTCGTGCCGCACCTCGCGCTGCGACACGTGCAGCCCCGACTCGTAGCGCATCTCCGGGTGGAAGCTCACCGGTCCACGTCTCCCAGCACGACATCGATCGATCCGATGACGGCAATCACGTCGGCGATCATCCCGCCGACGATCAACTGCGGCAGCGCCTGGCAGGCCATGAGCGACGGCGAACGCATCTTCACGCGCCACGGCCGGTTGGAGCCGTCGGACACGACGTAGCACCCGTGCTCGCCCCGCGGCCCCTCGACCGGCACGTACGCCTCGCCGGCGGGCACCGTGAAGCCCTGCGAGTAGATCAGGAAGTGCTGAATCAGCGCCTCCATCTCCGTGTAGACCTTGTCCTTCGGGGGCGGAACCACCCGCGGGTCGTCGGCCGCCCACACGCCGGTCGGCGAGATCCGCTCGAGCGCCTGCTGGCAGATCCGGACCGACTGGTACATCTCCTCGACGCGGACCAGGTACCGGTCGTACACGTCGCCGTTCGCGCCGACCGGCACGTCGAAGTCGAACGTGTCGTAGCCGGAGTACGGGAACGCCTTGCGCACGTCGTAGGTCGAGCCGGCGGCGCGCGCGATCGGGCCGACCAGGCCCATGCCGTGGGCGTCGGCGAGCGAGATGGCGCCGACGCCCTTCGTCCGCTTGATGTAGATCTGATTGTGGGTCAGCAGGTCCTCGTACTCGACCATCTTGGCCGGCATCCGCTCGAGCAGGTCCCGCACGGTCTGATGGAAGCCGGCCGGCAGGTCCTCCCGCAGGCCGCCGACGCGGATGTAGCTCGGGAACATCCGGAACCCGGCGATCAGCTCGTTGATGTTCAGGAACAGCTCCCGCTCGCGGAAGCAGTAGAGCATCACGGTGACGGCGCCGATCTCCATGCCGTGCGTGGCGAGCCACACGAGGTGGCTGTTGAGCCGCTGCAGCTCGGCCAGCAGCACGCGGATCCACTTCACGCGGTCGGGGATCTCGATGCCGAGCAGCTGCTCGACCGAGAGCGCGTACGCGAAGCTGTTCGACTGCGCGCTGAGGTAGTCCATCCGCTCGACGAGCGGGATGACCTGCTGGAACTTCTTTTGCTCGATCGTCTTCTCGATCCCGGTGTGGAGGTAGCCGACCGTCGAGTCCGCCGACACGACGTTCTCGCCGTCGAGGCGGAGCACCAGGCGCAGCACGCCGTGCGTGCTGGGGTGCTGCGGCCCCATGTTGACGGTCATGACCTCCGTGCGGAGCTCAGGCATCGGCGTCCACCAGTTCCTGCTCGACCAGGTCGCACAGCACGTGGAGCAGCGTGATGTGCACCTCCTGAATCCGCGCCGTCGTCGGCGACGGCACGTTCAGGTGGACGTCCACGACGCGCCCGAGCGCACCGCCGTCCGTCCCGGTCAGGCCAATCGTCTTCACGCCTCGCGCCCGCGCGGCCTCGACGGCGGCCAGGACATTCGGCGAGTCGCCACTGGTCGACATCGCCACCAGCACGTCGCCCTGCCGCCCGTGCGCCTCGACCTGCCGGGCGAAGACGCGGTCGAACCCGTAGTCGTTGCCGATGGCCGTCAGCGCGCTCGTATCGGTCGTCAGCGCCAGCGCAGGCCACGCGCGCCGCTCGCGCGCGAACCGCCCCGTCAGCTCGGCGGCGAAGTGCTGGGCGTCGGCGGCGCTCCCGCCGTTCCCGCACGCCATCACCGTTCGCCCGGACCGCAGCGCCTCGAGCAGCACGTCGACCGCCGCGAGCACGGCGGGGCCGGCGCTGGCGTGCGCCTGCCGGTGGGCGGCGATCGTCGCCGCGAAAGCCTCGTCCACGACGCGCTGTCGGTCGGCGGTCTTCATCTCGGCTCAGCCCTTCGGCCGCGGCGCGCCGCCCCGGGCATCGCGGTCGGCGGCGATGTTCGCCTGGAATTCCTGCTCGGTCAGCTGCAGCGGCTCGTAGACCTTCGGTTTCATCGAGATCTGCACCGGGTAGTCCTTCCGCAGCGGATGCCCCTCCCAGTCCTCCGGCATCAGGAGGCGGCGCAGGTCGCCGTGCTCCTCGAACACGACGCCGAACAGGTCCCACACCTCCCGTTCGAGCCAGTTGGCCGACGGCCACACCGTTTGCACCGACGTCACGCGGGCGTCGTCGCCCGCCAGCAGGACCTTCAGCCTGAGCTTCGCCGGGCCGCTCGTCGCCACGAGGTGGTACACGACTTCGAACCGCGGCTCGGCGGGCAGCCGATCGACGCCGGTCACCTCGACCAGGACGTCGAACCGCGGCGAGACGCGGTCGCGCAGCGCCCGCGCGACGCCGAGCAGGTGTTCGCGCGGCACGACGACCGTCGGCCGGTCCGCGGCGGCGCCGGCCTTCAGGTCCGCAGCGGGCACGTAGGCGGCGAGGGCGGTGATGATCGAACGAACGTCCACGGTGCTACCCCGCCTTCACAACCAGCTTCGACTGGGCGATCTTCTTCTGAAGCTGCATGATGCCGTAGATCAGCGACTCGGGTCGCGGCGGGCAGCCTGGTACGAAGACATCCACGGGCACGATCTGATCCACGCCTTGCACGATCGAGTAATTGTCGAACACGCCGCCCGACGACGCGCAGGCGCCCATGGAGATCACCCACTTCGGCTCCGGCATCTGGTCGTAGATCCGGCGCAACGCCGGTGCCATCTTCCGCGACAGGCGCCCGGCCACGATCATCAGGTCGGACTGGCGGGGAGAGCCGCGGAACACCTCGGCGCCGAACCGGGCGATGTCGTAGCGCGACGCGCTCATCGACATCATCTCGATGGCGCAGCACGCCAGACCGAACGTGACCGGCCAGATCGATCCCTGCCGCGCCCAGTTCACCACCTTCTCGACGGTGGTCGTCACAACCGGAATCTCGAGGTCAAAGGCCATGCCCAGCACCACCACCCGGTCAACCGCCTACGGTTTGTCCCACGTCAGCGCGCCCTTCTTCCAGACGTAGGCGTAGCCGGCAATCAGGATTGCGAAGAACACGAGGATCTGGACGAGTCCCGGCCAGGCCAGGTCCCGCAACGCCATGGCCCACGGATAGAGGAACGCCACCTCGATGTCGAAGAGCAGGAAGATCATCGCGATCAGGTAGAACTTGATCGGATGACGCTCCCGCGCGTCCGACACCGCGGGCATGCCGCATTCGTAGGGTGCCAGCTTCTCGGGGCTCGGCTTGCGCGGACCGAGGAACGTGGACACGACGATCGAGCCGGCGCCGAAAGCCGCACCGAGGATCATCAACAGGAGGATCGAGAACCAGCCCTGCATGTGAACGAATTCTCAAGGCGGCGCGGCCGGGCGCCCCGCTGAACAGGTTGATGGCGCAAGATCAGGAAACGCCACGATCCTATCGGACCGGCGGGGTCAAGTCAACGAACCAGGAGGCCCCGGCGGCGCCGTGCGCGCGAGGTCGCCGAGCAGCCTGACGTCGTCCGGCCCGACACCGCCGAGAGCCGCGATCGCGGCGATGTAGACCGCGGCGCCCAACCCGACCTGCAGGACGACCGGCGCCGAACGGGCGAACAGGATGGCGGCCGCCATCAGCGCCGCCGCAGCCGCCGCGATCGCGACCGTCCGGAGGGCACCCGGCCGGTGGGCCCGGCGAAGCCCGAGGGCCATCGCCACGAAGACGGCGCACTCGGCCGCGAGCGTCGCCAGGGCCGGCGCGATCGAATGGAGCCGGGGAATCAGCGCGAGGTTCGCCGCGACGACGACCGCAGCGCCGATGAGGGAGGCCCGGAGGTAGTGCCGCTCCCGCCCGGCTGCGAGCAGGGCGTACCCGAGCACGGTGCTGATGGAGATGGGCACCACGGCCGGCACGAGCCAGCGGAACACCGCGCCGCCGTCCTCGTACCCGCCGCCGTAGACGAGACGGACGAGCGGTCCCGCGACCAGCGCACCCCCTGTCGCCAGCGGCACGCTCGCGACCACCGTCATCCGGACGCCGAGCGCCAGCACTCGCTCATACGCCTCGCGCCCCTCGGCCCACGACGCCGACAGCCGCGGGTAGAGTGCGGCGCCGAACATCGACGACACGGCGGTGAGAAACAGCACCAGCCGCTGCGGCGCGGCGTAGACGCCCGCCGACCGCTCGCCATCCAGCAGGCCGAGGGCCACCAGGCCGAAGCCGACGTGGACTTGTATGACGATCAACGACAGGCCGACCGGCGTGGACCGTCGGAGCGCATCGAGCCAGGCGCGGTGGGAGAGCCGCAGCCGAACCGGGCCGTAGCTGCGACGGAACCGGGCGAAGAGCACGCCCGCACCACACGCCTGCCCGACCACGTAGGCCGCCGGAACGACCAGCAGCGAAGCGCCGTCGCGCGCCAGCAGGACGACCATCAGCAGCCAGACTGCGGCCGCGGTGAAGCGCGCGACGCCGACCAGGTCCATCCGCTCGAGGCCCATGAATGCCCATTCGAGCGACAGCGCCCAACAGGCCAGCGACAGGCCGAAGACCGCGGTGACCGCGCGCACCGGAACGAAGCGACCGACGACGACTGCCACCGCCGCCAGGGCGATGCCGGCGATGGCGGCGTTGATCAGCCTGGCCCCCCCGAGGTCGGTCACCGCCTCCGAGGCGGCCGCGCGATTCGCCGCGATCCGGCGGCTGCCCGTGAGGTCCAAGCCCAGGTCGGCAACGAACCGGAACTGCAGGACGTGCGCCTGCGCGAGCGCGACCTGGCCCAG
>Ga0316616_100001193_pt1 | contig 10201 bp, 9 predicted proteins | sample OWC_Aug_M1_C1_D1_FD_207660 | JGI IMG/M metagenome (GOLD analysis project Ga0316616, IMG submission 207660) | Wetland soil microbial communities from Old Woman Creek delta, Ohio, United States - OWC_Aug_M1_C1_D1_B | ecosystem: Environmental > Terrestrial > Soil > Wetlands | place: USA: Ohio...
AAATCCAGCCCCTGCCGGTGCAGCCCTGAATCAGAGAAGGCCCGGAGAAGGCCCGTGATGTTTTTGTGGCGGCCGATGACCCCGACATACAGCAGGAAATGCCGTGAGACCCCGAACTTCCGCAGAACCGCACGCCGGCATTCCTCGCGCTCGAGTGTGCGGAAGACCGGATCCACTCCGTGGGTCACCACGTGGATGCGATCTGCTCGCAGATCGGTCAGGCGCAGCAGGTCCTGCCGCGTACTCTCGGAGACCGCCAGAAAATGATGAGCGCGGCGGCGGGCGTAGGCAAAGGCGCGGGTCAAGGCGCGCACCTGGGCGGGTGCGCACAATTTGGGGATCGCCAGGTAGGCCACCCCCGGATGGTGCAGAGGACCGGCGCCCGCCGCGTGGGAGGGAAGCACAGGTCCGGCGCGTAGAACACGTCGATCGATCCCAGCCAGTCTTCCACCGCAGGGGAGCCCAGGATGCGCCAAGGGTTTGATAGAAGCCGCATCGGGATGCGCGACACGTTTTCATGCACCACTCCGCTGGGCACAAACGAGATTCGGCCCGGCGTGTTACCCTTGCGATCGAAGTACAAAAGGCGCCAATCATCCTGCTCGAACTGGCCAACCAACTGCTTCAGGAGGTTGCGGGAATGACGCTGCCCGGCCCTCTCTCCGTGCAGCACGATCGATGCATCAATTCCGATTCGGGCCATGCAGCTGCCTCACACGCCCCAGCGGCGCAGCCACTGCTCCAGGACCAGCAGTGCATAGAGATCCTGCCGCGGCCGCTCCGCTATTGGCTCGCGTCGCAGCGCTGCGATTGCCCCCCGTTCCATCCAGGCGCTGGCCCGGCTGTTGGAACTTAGACACTCATCTTCGAAGCGATCCAGCAGGCTTTCGTGAAGCCAGCGGTTCAGCGGAACAACGAAACCCTGCTTGGGGCGGTCCAGGATTCCGGGCGGCAGCAGCGGCCCGGCCACATCCCGCAGCAACCGCTTGCCTTCGAGCGGCAGGGGGCTCACCAGCCAGGCCGGCGGCAGAGATAGGGCAAACTCGACGACACGATGGTCCAGCAGCGGCAGCCGCACCTCCAGACCGTGAGCCATGCTCATGCGGTCGACCTTGGTGAGCATGTCGTCGGGCAGGGAGGTGCTGAGGTCCAGCCACAGAGCTTTGTGGACTGGATGTGAAAAATCGGCCCGTGACATCGCCTGCTCTGCCACCCAGCGCAGCATGGGCTCGCCATGCGCGTGATTTTTTTCTCCCATCAGCATGGCCCGCTGAGACGGCGTGCTGATCTGTCGCTCCACAACGTAGCGTTCGATCTCCGGCAGCGACGCCCAGTCGAGCATCTGCGGGGTCGAGGATCGCCTCCCGTTGCGCCAGGGAGGCACTCGCCTGAGAAGGCTGGCTAGGAGTTGCGGTTGGGGAACAGCGGCTTTCAGCGCTGCCGCGCGGTAGCGTCCGGTGTACCCGCCGAAGGCTTCATCCCCACCGTCGCCGGAAAGCACGGCTTTGGCGACGTCGCGGGCGGCACGGCATACGGCAAATGTCGGCAGCGCCGATGAATCGGCGAACGGTTCATCCATGAAACCGACGGCTTCCATGAGCAGCCGGCCGGGTTCCATGGATAGGGATACCTCGTGATGCTTTGTGCCCAGGTGCTGCGAAACGTGCCGGGCGTAGGGGGCTTCATCCACACCGGTTCCCGGGAAGGAAACGCAGAAAGTTTCAATATCGGCATGCTTTCGGGCCAGGGCCACTACCGTCGAGGAATCAAGGCCCCCCGACAGGAATGCCGCCAACGGAACGTCGGCCGCCAGGTGGCTGCGCACGCTTTGCTCCAGGCGCCAGGCGAGCTCCCTGGTCGCTTCGGACTTGTCGCGCGGCGGATCCGCTGCCTCCGGACGCCAATAAAATTCTCTTTGGAGATTCCCATTGCGGAACACGACGCGCTCCGCGGGCCGGATCTTCTCCACGTTTCTGAGAATGCTCATGGGCCCCGGAACATAGGAAAACGCCAAATAGGTATATAGGGCCTGCGGCTCGATTTGCTTCTCCAGCAAACCGGATTGGGCAATGGCGGTCAGCTCCGAGGCAAAGCACAGGCCGTCTTTCAGCCGGGCAAGGTAAAGCGGCTTGATGCCGAAACGATCCCTCGCGAGCAGCAAGCTCTGTTCGCGGCTGTCCCAGAGCGCAAATGCGAACATGCCCTCCAGATGTTCGACACAATTTTGGCCGTATTGCTCGTAGAGATGGACGATCGCTTCACAGTCGCTCGCGGTCCGGAATTGATGACCTTGAACCGCCAAGGCCTGGCGCAATTCTCGATGGTTGTATATCTCGGCGTTAGCCACCAGGAAGATGGACCGGTGTTCATTCGTGAGGGGCTGATGGCCGCCCGCCAGATCGATGATGGACAGCCGGGTGTGCGCCAGGCCGATCCCTTCATCTGCATACAGGCCGACATCGTCGGGTCCGCGGTGAGAGAGAAATGATCGCAGGCCGATGGTTTTCTCGCTGATTTCGGTAATCCCCCAGCTGCGGCTGGCTATTCCGGCTATTCCACACATTTTAGTGCCTAATTTGACCGATTTTTTCGACTATCGATGGGCCGGATGGGTTTCGGCCGCAGCGCGCCGCAGCAGTTTTTCTCAGGCTCCTGCATGAGCCCCGGGTCAAGAGCTGGCCGAGACCACCATTCTAATCTGAAAACTCCGGGGATGGATTTCCCCGGGCTGTTCGATGAAATAGATGAGCTTTACGAAGGAAAACCACAGCCAGCGAGCCAAACGATACGCCAGGTGCCGCGGGGTCAGTTTCAGGGGCCATTTCTCTTTTATGAAACGGATGTTGCGGAACCCGGCCAGCAGCAGGACCTGGCGGAGGGACATTTCGGTGAAGAGGGTTTCGTGCGTGAAATCGGCGTAACGGCAATACAGGCTCGTAAAGACAGATACCTGGGGAACATTGACCACCAAATTGCCGCCCGGCGCAAGGGATTCCCTGGCGGCCGCGAGAAACGCTATCGTTTCCGCCTTGGGGATATGCTCCAGAACATCGTTCAGCGTGACGGTCTGGTAGCGGCTGGGATTTTGCTTCAGAAAAAGCACGCTGTCGTCTACGACGTGCACCGGACAATCGACATGTTTGCCGGTTTCCTCGGCCAGCCGAGCCGAAAGCTCCAGGCCCTCCATTGCCGTATACCCCTTGCTCTTCAGAAAAAACAGGAATTTGCCGTCGGCGCAGCCGATGTCCAGGATCCTGGCATTTCTATCCGCCGGAAGACAGTCATGGTACCATTCGCCATAACCCCTGCTGAGCGCCTCATAGTCCCTCCATCCGTGCAGAGGAAAATAGAAAGAGTCGTAGTAGCGCGCGAACATCTCATCCTGCGGGCCTCGCCGCAGCTGGTTTTTCGTGGTCACCGAGGATCCTCCCGGCAGCAGGCTTTGGGTGAACCGGGCGCTTCCGGACTGCCCGCAATGCGCAGGATCGACTGCGCAACCGCATCCCAGGTCATTTCGGTCTTCACGAACGAATGAAAAACCGCGGCCTTCTCGTTCAGCTCCGAGCGGTTCTCGTACAGCCTCACGATCAAGTCGGCCAGAGCAGCTGCATCCTCCGGCGGAACGACAAAAAGGCTCTGCCACAGCGCTGGCGGGTGCCCGTTGAGTGATGCGGCCGAAACAATCACCGGAATCCGGTAAATTCCGTATGTCGCGATTTTGGTAGTAATGGAGCCATACATGCGAACGAAGTAATGGTTGCCCAGACACAGCCCGGCATCCATCGCCGGCAGGCAGCCTGCGAGGGATTCCGGCTCCACATATCCGGTGAAAAGCACCTTATCGGCGAGCCCCTGTTCAGCGGTTTTTCGAATCAGGGTCTCCCTCAGCGGGCCGTCGCCGATGAACAGCAGATAGAGCTCCGGCACTTTGAAATGGCACAAGCGGCAGGCCTGCAGCAGCGTATCGAAATCATACCGGTCGTAGAGGTTGCCCACGAACCCGAGGCAGAAACAGTTCGGCGGAATCTGCAGCCGCTGGCGGGCTTTCTCCCTGCTCAAGGGAGATCTTTCGGGAAGCTGGGCTCCATTGAATACGAGGTGGAATTTAGCTGGCTCCAGACCATAATGATCGCTGAGCCACTGCCGCATCGCGATCGAGTTGACAATCCGCCCGGCGGCCTGGCGGAAGTCCGCTTGCTGATGTCGGGCAACCGCTGCCACCCACCGGGTGCCGGCGCCAGCATTTGAAAAGTAAGGAACCAGAAGATCGTTGATCTCGATGTACAGCGGAACGTTGAAAAGCCGGGAGCACCAGCGCGGCCCGGGATTGATTTCCAGTTCGCGCACATAAATAAAATCGTATCTGTTTTTCAGGCACAGCCAGAACATGAGGATGCCGCTCAGCAGCCGGATCCAGATAGAACCGAGGGCGGAGAACTGCCACGGCCATAGGTAAAGGAACTTCACATTGGGAATCCGCGGCGCCTTATTTATCGGCCTGGGAATCAGGGCGTCGACGCGGCATCTCTGGCGCGCGAACCCCTGGACAACTCCCAGCGTATGCGTCCGGCAGGCATTGGGGATGTCGAGTTCCACAAAGGAAAAATACAGGATGCGCATGGAATCGCTGGGCCTCCGGCGGGTATTTGAAAAGACCTCTATTGAAAGGCCTCGCGGTATAGGTCCCAGATCATCTTGCGATGGATGAGACCGACGGCCCCTGCGAAAATGATGACCCCCGCAGATCCGGAAGCCGCGAAGCGCAAAAAAGGCTCCATTTCTCTTGAGCTCATGTTAATGAACCATGCCGCCGCGGCCAGCCCCGCTGTGGCGACCACCGGGCGCACAGAGGCTTTGAGCATCAAATGCCCGAACCGTGGAATAATGCCGGCCGTCACGACGGCGTTCAGAATGAAGCTCATGAGATAGACGAGGGTCACCGCCCACGCCGCGCCGATCAATCCCCATTGCTCCGTGAAGGGATAAATCAGCAGCAGAAAGAGAAGCAACTCCAGCGTTTTGTTCCGGCTCTGAATTTCGGGTCGATTGATTGCCAGATGGAGGGGGGCCAGGATGTTGGACAGTCCCCTGAAAAGCCCAAGCAGGCAGAGAATCTGCAGCACGCCGGCCATCGGCATCCACCGGGCTCCAAGGAACAGGTGAATGAAATCCTCGGCCAGCAGGACGATCAACGCCATCAGGGGCAGCAGCAGCATGAGCGCGGATTCAAAAACCCGCCGGAATGCTTCCTGGAGACGCTGCCGGTCGTCCTGGAACCGGGAATAGGCCGGGAAGGAAATTTTTCCGATGATCCCCGCGAGGCTGCTCACAGGAAGATTGGCGATCGCATAGGCCATGGTGTAGTACCCCAGCAGGTTCAGCCCGAGCAGGCGGCCGACCAGGGCATCGTCGCCGTTGGTGACCAGGAAGGTCACCAAGCTGATCCAGAAGACATGTTTCCCGAAATGAATCAGCTGGACCGCCTTGGCTCGGTCCCAGCAGATCCGCGGCCGGAAGGCATGCATGCGAAAAGACAGCCAGCAGTAGATCGCGCGCCAGACGATGCTGGCCCAGACCAGCGCCCAGAAGTCCTTCAAGACAAGGGCCAGCAAAACCGCCGTGATGCTTCCGGCCGCGTCTGAAGCCACTTCGAGTTTGACCTTTTGCTTGAAATCGATGTCCCTCTGAAAAAAAACAACGCCGATGTTCGCAAACCCCTCTAAAACGAAACATACTGCAACGATCTGCAGCACCGGCTTGAGGTCGGCATTCGCGAAATAGCTGGCCAGCGGGCCGGCAGCGGCTACCAGTGCGCCGCACAGCAGAAAGCCTCTGAGAATGGTCATCGTCCAAGCCGTATTCAGGTCGTCGCGCTGCACCTCTTTTTTCTGGATCAGCGCTGACTCGACGCCAATTTCCGAGAAAACCGCCAGACAATTGATGGCCAGTAGGGCGATGCTGGTTAAACCGAAATCCTGCGGCGAAAGGATGCGCGCAAGGACGATCATCTTGACGACGCCAAGGCACCGGATGAGCCAGTTTCCGGCAAGACTCCAGGCGCCCGAGCGAATGACCTGCGAGCCGAGAGCGTTCATTTTTCCAGGCGGGCCAAGAACATCTGGTAATAAGCGAATTGACTCAATCCGGGCAGCCGCACCAAGAGGTTATTGATGGGTTCGCGATAGAGGAGGTTCATGGCGTGCTCCATGAAGCCAAACACCCCGCGCCACATGGGCAGAAGGCACCCCACTCCGCCTCTGCGCCGGACGACAAACCCATTGCAGGAGAGCTGCTGTTCCAACCACTGCAGCCTCTGAAAGCGGTGTTGGAAGCCCTTCACTGCGACGGCTGAAAGTTCACGGACGTGGTGATCCGCATCGCAGTAGACGGGCTCGCCGCAGCGCCGCATCTCCCAGAGGCTTCTCAGCGTCACCGATGGCATGGTGATCAAAAGATATCCGTTCGGTTTAATGCAGCGCGAAAACTCCTTGAAGGCCAAAGAGATTTCTGCGACGTGCTCCAGGGTCTCGACGCTGACGATACCTCCCAGAGAACCGTCGGCGAAAGGCAGGCCGGTAACCGAGGCCCGGATGAGAAGACCATAGGGATGATGTTGCGCGCGGTGTAAGCGCACCGGCTCGATATCGAGCCCCACTAGCTGCTGACAGCGGCCGATCAAATCTGCCAGTTGCCCGTCGCCGCAGGCGGCATCCAGCCATGTGTCCCTGGGAAGCGCCTTGATCCATTCCGCCGTCTTTTCCAAAAGCATCGCCGGCCAGGGCCAGATCGCCCTCATGGCCGGATGGTAGCGCTGGAAAGAAAAATCGACCGGATCTGCCGGGATCTGCATCGAAGTCGTCATGGCCTGACCATGGTCTGCATTGCAGGGAAATACGCTTTCACGCCGCTGTCCAATAACGCGCCGTAACACAGCTCCGCCTGGTCGATTTCATTTCCAAAATGAAACCAACATGCTGTTTTAAAAGCGAAAATATTTTGCGAAAGAAAATCTCAGGCTGAGCCGTTGATGCCGTCCGAGAGATGCTGAAAGATACCGAATTGTCTCGGAAAAGTTCAAATTGCACTGTTCCACAGCAGCTTTTGCAAAATGAGCAAGTAATGTGCCACTTGCCGAAAGGAAGGGGTTCGGATCCGGGGCGATTCAAATTTGGAGATAGGGGAGTTTTTTTATTTTGGTAATATGCTTTAATCTAAGGTGGTTAATCATCCTATGGGCAGCCGATCTCTTGGAATGTTCGTTTACCAGCCAAAGTCTCACCTGCCCCTGGCGGCATTCTTTTGACACACCCAGCGCCGGCTTTAAGCATCCGAATAGGGCCTTCTGTGACCTTGTGAATTTCGGCCATGTCAGAGTCAACAAGGGCAAACTTAAAACTGGAACCCGTACCTCACACCAAGGGTGTCCAGTCCTTCGTTGGGGGTTGCGAGGTAGGCATTCGAGACGTGGTCGAACAGAATGGAGATGCGGTGACGTTCATAAATCGTGAAACCGAATTCGATCGGTATGCGGAAGAGCACACGGGAGCCAAGCTGCTTTTTGTTGGCATCGTCGGATTCGAGCTGTCCGTTGTGGGCCGCAATGCCGGCACCCGTATTAGCGAATAGCCCGTTGTCGAAGAGGAATTCCCAGATCAGCCCTCCGTAGGCCTTGCTGGTGCCGCCCTGGCTGTGGATGCTGACCCCCATGTTGGGCAGGATCGAGCCTGCACATAGCTTAAGGCACGGCTTCCCGAAAACGATTTCGGCATTAATGTCGACCCCGCCCTCAGCGCGTGAATGACTCCAAAGTCCACCCACATCATGAGCGAGCAACCCGAGGCGGACACCGTAAAAGATGCCTGCGCCTGAAGCCTTTTCATGGGAATCCTGCGCCTGCAGGGGGTGGCTGAACGCCCCCAAAATAAAAAAAAGGGCAAAACCAAAGAGTGCACAGCGTAGAGTTAGCATGCTCCATCGTTTTTTCTATTATTATGGCTTCAGTGCCGCAGCATTCCGAGGGTATCCCAGATTTTGCGCTTTGCTGATACCTTGGATGACATCACACATGTGAATGGATCCCCAGGTTATAACGCATGCTTATCTTTTCAAACTTAATTCCTCTTGGTGCCCGTGCTGATCTCATAAACGAAATCGTCATACTTCGTGACGTCCGGCTTAAGCTTCAATGCCTCTTTTGCATCAGCCAATGCGCGTTGAGGATCTGCCTTTTTTAGCCAGGCATTGCCCCGGCCGTAATAGGCTTCAGCAAGTTTGGAGTCTAGTGATACAGCTCTATCAAAGTCTTTAATGGCTGACTCCAGGTCGTTGTTGTTGAGCGATGCCCAGCCTCTATTCAGGTAAACATATTTCGCATTTTCGTTATCAACGTCTTCGGCAAGGGCTTTCCAATAGTCCTGTATCGCGCTTGTCCAGGCGTTTTTCCCGAAATAGGCATCCCCCCGCATCTCAAAAATCAGAAAACGCATGCTTTTATCGCTGTCCCCGGTTAGTTCCAGGGCTCTCGTAAAATCGTATATAGCCTGGTCAAACCGCCTGTTTTTCAAATAGGATCTGCCTCTCATATAGTAGACGCGGTTGTTCTCCTCTCCGGCAGGTGCCAGTTCCAATACCTTTGTAAAACTATCGATGGATCTGTCATAGTCCATATTTTGATAAAAAATCTTGCCTTGCGCATAATATTCGTCGGCATACTTGTTATAGCCCTTTGAACATGAAACAGCGGTGGTGAGCATCAACAGGACCACCGCTAGAGGTCTGACATTTTGTCTGGTCATGCGGATCATCTTCTAACCCTCCTTACATCGGTGAAAAACGTGTCCCCTTCTAGTTGCGAAGATCTCGGCTTGGGATGCTTTTCTCATCGCGTGCAACCAAGTTCTTTTTCAATCCAGCCCGGCCAGTTTGGAGTATTCCCGGAACCTCGCCCTGTCCTCCTCGTTTTTGAACTTGAGCGTCCGTGAAAACTCCTCAACCGAAAAAAGCGGGTTGATCCGCTGCACCTCACCCGCGGCCTTCTTCGCGCGCCGCTTGTGCCCCAGCCGGCTGTGCATGTAGGCCAGAAATACCCAGGCGATAAGGTCTTCCGGGTTGGCGGCCAGCTTCTTGCCCAAGTTGGCGATGGCCTCCTCGAACTTGTAGGCCTTATCGGCGCTGATGAGATCGAGGAGCCGGAGGCTGTCGACGGTCTCTTTGGGATCGGTCGTTTCGGGCAGCAGCCGGTCTTTTCCCAGGATCATCCCGTCTTTTTCGAGCTCATCGACCCCGGCCGCCGTGATGGCAAAACCGCCGTTGTCGGTCCGCTCGATCCACTTCTTCTCCTTCAGATACCAGGTGTGGAATTCGAGCATTTTCTCGGGCCAGCCCAGCAGCTGCTCGAGGCGCCATAACCCCACCCCCGCCTTTTCCGGATCCTGCCGTCTCTCGATGTATAAGACGGAAAGGACATGTCTCCGGATGTGGCTGTCGGCTGCAAAGCCGCCGGTTGCGGAGGCCTGGGCGTAAGCCTTCAGCACTCGGCCTTTCTTCTCCGCGTAAGTCGCATCGTAGGCTGCGCGCTTTTCCGGTTGGCTCAGCGTTTTGTAAGCCTGGGTGATGATTTCGAACTTCTCTACGCTGCCGGAGCCGTTGTTGTCCGGGTGATAGCGCTTGGCGAGCAGCCGGTACACCCGCTCGATGGTTTCCTGATCGGCGTTGGAACTGACTTGCAGGTCCTCATAGTAGTCTTCGAAATTCGGATTCATGGAGCATCCTTTAAGCGTTGAAGGGAAAACCAGGGATCAGCATGGGCTGACGGACCGTTATCCGTTTTTGTCTTATAAGAAAACGAGAGCTATACAGGAAAAAACAATAAAAAATTATTATTTCTTAAATTTTTCAAAATTGCAACCCACATAAATTAGGAAACCATTAAATGGGGCTTCTATGAAATCCTTTTTTGATGTATAATTGAAATTGATGGCGGACCTTAAACTGCTCCTGATTGATCGGCTCAAATCCCAGGGCATTGATCCAGGGCTTATTCCTGCCTACTGGAAGGCCCTCACAAACGTCCTCTCATCTGACCCAGGCATAAATCCGTCTCAGGCCAACCAGAAACTGCATTCTCTGGGATGGAACGAGGTTGTCATCGACTACCACTGCCTGCAGATTGCCATCGCCTGTCTCGAAACGGAAATGAAAT
>Ga0316616_100001194_pt1 | contig 10199 bp, 8 predicted proteins | sample OWC_Aug_M1_C1_D1_FD_207660 | JGI IMG/M metagenome (GOLD analysis project Ga0316616, IMG submission 207660) | Wetland soil microbial communities from Old Woman Creek delta, Ohio, United States - OWC_Aug_M1_C1_D1_B | ecosystem: Environmental > Terrestrial > Soil > Wetlands | place: USA: Ohio...
TTTCGATTTGCGAGTTATTCCAACCAGGTCTTATACCAGCTGGATTCAAAAATAGAGCGAGGCGCTCAAGCCGTGGCGAACGGAGGCGTACATAGAAGTACGTCGGAGTGAGACAGGGCGCAGGCAACGAAGCTATATGAATGAAGGCAGCTTGGTATCAGGCGAAGAATTCCCGTATCGACTGCACGACATACTCTTTCTCCGCCGGCTTCAGTTCCGGGTACACAGGCAGAGCCATGCTCGTAAGGGCTGCCTTTTCGGAGACGGGGAAATCCTCCTTCTTGTATCCCAGGTATGCAAAGCAGGGCTGAAGGTGTAAGGGCACCGGGTAGTAAATGCCCGTGCCGATACCCTTGGTCTGCAAATGCTCCCGCAACTGATCCCGCTTCTCAGTCTGTATCACGTACTGGTGAAAGACATGAGACCCGGGACTTTCCATCTTGGGCAACACCAAAGGCAGTTCCTTGAGGTGCCGGTTGTAAAATGTGGCATTGGCAATGCGCTTCTTATTCCACCCCTCCAGGTGGGGGAGTTTCTCAACAAGAGCGCATGCCTTGATTTCATCCAGCCTGCTGTTTATGCCGATGAGCTGGTGAAGGTAGGGCACCTCGTCCATGCCGTGCACGCGCAGCATCCTCACGCGCTTGGCCAGGTCGTCCCGCCTGGTGAGCACCATTCCGCCTTCGCCTATGCCGCCGAGGTTTTTTGTCGGATAAAAGCTGAGTGCGGCTATGTCGCCCAGGTTGCCGCACATGTTGCCCCACAGGCGAGCTCCCAGAGACTGCGCCATGTCTTCTACCACCGCAATCCCGTGTCTTTCGGCTATGCGCGAGATGCTTCTCATGTCGCAGACTTTTCCGAACAGGTGGACAACGATGATCGCTTTCGTTTTCGAAGTGATGGCTGCCTCAACCATAAGAGGGTCTATGTTCATGAAGTCAGCGTCCACGTCCGCAAAGACCGGTTTCGCGCCAAGAAGCGCGATCGAACTCGCGGTCGCAAAAAAAGTATAGGGGGTGGTGACCACCTCATCCCCTTCTTTGATACCGAGTGCCATCAGGCTCAGGATAAGCGCATCTGTCCCGTTTGCGCAGGTGATGGCATGTGGGACGCCCGAGTACTTTGATATGCCTTCTTCCAGGGCTGCAACGTACTTTCCCATGATTAGCCGCTGCTCAGAGAGGACCTCTTTCAGCTTGCGGAGTACCTGCCTGTCTACCTTCTTGTACTGGCTCTTGAGATCGATGAGTGGAATGTTCATTTTGTGTAAGGTTCTCCAAATGAATTTGAATAGACTATCTCGTGCAAGGGCTTGCGCGGACGTGCATCAGGAGCTGTCTCAAAATATCCGAGCGGTGTCATCGATACCATGCTGTATCCCTCAGGGACCTTGAGGATCTCTTCTGCCATCTTTGCATCGAATGAACCCACGTGCACGGTGCCGAGGCCGAAACTCCATGCAGCGAGTGCCAGGTGTTCCATGGCAATGCCCGCGTCGAACATGAACCAGTCACCCTTGTCCGTCCTGGGCTGCCCTCCGTGAAACCCTGCCACTCCCCGCTGCGCCGCGCAGCAAATTAAGACGGGGGCATCGAGAAATGCCGATTTTGCAGGGTTGGTTGCTCCCATCGTTTCCGAAAGCTTTGCCTTTATTGCCTGGTCTTTAACCACGATAAAGCGCCACGTCTGCGTGTTTGCCCATGAAGGGGCGAGTCTGGCAGCTTCAAGAATCTGTGCAAGGATGTCGTCCGGCACCGGGTTGCTCTTGTATTTTCGTACGCTTCGTCTTTCTTTTATGGCGGTGAATAGGTCCATGGATAGCCCCCGCTTGAGGTCTGTAAGTCAGGTTCGAGTTTACCACAGAGCCATCGTTCTTCTCAAGAAACCCGGCGTAGCCTCTAACCTATCAACGGGTTTTCCTCCATTTCTTGACACGGCTTACGGCCCCTGTAGTATGGTACTGGTGGAAGCAGCGCAGCGTCGGAAGATGTGGAGGCGGGTTGAGGTCAGGGGTCAGGTTCCCATCACTCACGGGCAAGGGTTTACTCTTTCTCCTGTTCGTCTGGTTTCTATGGTTCATGAATTTCACGACGCGCACCATATTCTCCCCGATCCTTCCGCTCATTGAGGACGAGTTCGGCACCACCCACGCCAGGGCGAGCAGCATATTCATCTTCATCTCTTCCGGCTATAGCTTTTCCCTTCTCTGTGCCGGCATCTATGCGCGGTTCCTCGGTTACAAGAAGTCCATTCTTATTTGCCTGACACTGATCGCGGCGGTGTACTTCACCATTCCGTTCATACGCGTGTTTGAGATGCTCTATCTGTTTGCCTTTCTGCTTGGCGTTGCCACGGGCATGTATCTGCCGGCCATGTTGCCGCTTCTCACCCGGTACTACGATGAAAAGATCTGGGGGCGCGTCCTTGCGATCCAGGAGTCGGGGGCGCCCTTCTCCATATTCTGCGCACCTATCATCGCTGTCTTCTTGCTCCTTTTTCTTTCCTGGCGCGGCATCTTTGTTGTCTTGGGCTCGGCCGCCTTGCTTTGCGTGCCCTTGTTCTATGCTGTTGCGGAAGAGACGGAGGTGCGCCCCGTAAAAACCTTCTTCCTCGGCGGGCTGCTCAGGCGAAGAGAATTCTGGATAATCACCACCATATGGGTCTTTGCCGGTGCAGCCAACCTGGCCATCTACTACATCATTCCTCTCTATCTCACGAAAGAGCTTCTTCTCGATGTGCAGTATGCCAACACCGTTTTCGGCATATCGAGGCTCGGTGGGGTTTTCGTCTCTATCAGCGCGGGATTTCTCGTCGAGCGTTTCAGCTTGAAGAAGACCGCATTCTGGCTCGTCCTGCTGACAGGCATCTTCACGATGCTGCTGGTGATCAGGGATCTCTGGTGGATGAAGATCCTGCTCTTCCTGCAGGCCAGTATCTCCTGCGGATTTTTTCCTGTTGCGCTGGTGACCGTATCAAAGATGTTCCCACAGGAGGAGCGGGGCCAGGCAATGGGGTTCATCATATTCCTGGCCGCTATCTTGGGGATCGGCGTAATCCCTTACCTTCTCGGGCTCTCCGGGGACCTTCTCAGCTTCAGGTTCGGCATCCTGATGCTCGGCATCCTGACGAGCCTCTCTGCCGGGCTGGTATTTCTGCTCAAGAAACTTCACTGAAAAGAGCTGAGAAGACCGGCCTGCGGGCTAGGAAGACCGCTGCGCCAGGAAGATCGAAGATAACCCACTTACCGTTTTTCATTGCGCGCGCCGCCATTGGTACGGTAGATTGACACGGATGAAACGATTTGGCTCTCTGACGGGAAGGGCCATCCTCTTCCTGCTGTTCATGTGGTTCGTCTGGATCTTGAACTTCACGACGCGGTCGATTCTCTCCCCTGTTCTTCCGCTCATCGAGGACGAGTTCAACGTAACCCATGCGCGCGCAACTTCCATTTTCACGTTCACGGCGCTGGGCTATGCGCCGACAGTCTTCTTCTCCAGCGTCTATACAAAAATGCTTGGTCACAGGAAGTCCGTGATGCTCTCGATAGTGCTTCTTGGGCTGGCATGCCTTGCGATCCCCCTGGTGCACATATTCAATCTGTTCTATGCCATCACCTTGGTGCTGGGGGTTGGGGCTGGTCTCTATATCCCCGCTGTAATTCCACTCCTCACCGAATATTATGAAGAAAAGGACTGGGGCAAGGTGATTGCCGTGCACGATTCGGGTGCACAGATCAGTATTGCTGTAACTCCTTTCCTGGCGCTTCTCCTGCTTCTGTTTCTTCCGTGGCGAGGCATCTTTCTGGTGCTCGGCCTGGCCTTGCTCTGCTGCGCTGCTATCTTTTACGCTAACTCCGAAGAAACCCACGTGCTGGGCTCTCCAAGATATTTCCGCTGGGAATTGTTGAAAAGCAAGCCTCTCTGGATTGTTGCCCTGATCTGGACGTTCATGGCAGGCTCCACCATGGGACTCTATTATGTGGCACCGCTCTATCTCACAAAAGAGTTGGGTCTCACCGTCCAGAAGGCTAACACCATCTTTGGTATATCACGCATTGGTGGAGCGATTGTCGGGATCTCATCGGGATTTCTCGTTGATCGCTTTAGGAGCGATAAATTCGTTCTTCCCCTCGTTGTGGTGACAGGTCTGCTGACCATGCTGGTAGCCGTCAAGGACGTGTGGTGGATACAGGTCTTCTTGTTTTTTCAGGCCGTCATCTCTGCCGCCTTTTATCCCATCTCCCTCGTTCGCGTGTCGCGGATGTTTGACGCGGAATCGAGAGGGCAGGCGATTGGATTCCTGATCACGCTCGGCGTGGTCGGTCTGGCTACAATTCCTTATCTTCTTGGCGTTTCGGGAGACCTTATAAGCTTCAGGGTAGGCTTCGTCGCGCTCGGCGCCCTCACTGCCTTGTCAGCTGGATTACTTTATTTCCTGAGGGAGCAACGCTAAACCATGAGCCGTTTCCAGTCGCTGACGGGTAAGGCCCTTCTCTTCATCCTCTTTCTCTGGTTCCTCTGGTTTATGAACGTGGCCATGAGGACCGTGCTCTCGCCCGTGCTTCCTTTGATCGAAGATGAGTTTCACGTAACGCACGCGCAGGCAGGGAGTATCTTCTCCTTCATGGCCATCGGTTACGGGGTATCGATGCTCTTTGCCGGCCTGTTCGCAAGCAGGATCGGCTGTAAGAAAACGGTGCTGCTCTCGCTGGTCTTGGCCCTCATTGTCTACCTGGCCTGGCCATTTGCTTCCACCTTCACTCTTTTCTATGTGTTGGGTTTTGCGCTCGGCATGGCATCAGGCATGTACCTTCCTGCAATCATCCCGCTCATAACGGACTATTTCGAAGAACACCTGTGGGGCAAGGCTATCGCTATCCACGAGTCAGCCGCCTCGCTTGCCATGTTCACTTCTCCGTTCATAGTATTGCTGGTGCTGTCGTTTCTTCCCTGGCGCGGGACATTCGGCATATTCGCGGTCATTTTCGTGGCCTGCATGTTCGCGTTTTACTTCCTCGTGCAGGAGGTAAAGCCCTTTGACTCGAAGAAGGGTTCTGTGCGTGCATTGCTGGTAGACAGCGCCCTCTGGTTGATGGGTCTCATCTGGATATTCATGGCCGGCGCCTACGTCGGTTTCTATTTTATCCTTCCTCTCTATCTTGTCAGGGAGGTGGCGCTGGACGTGGAGAGCGCCAACAGACTGTTCGGGTTTTCGAGACTGGGCGGCGTCATTGTGCAAATTTCCATCGGGTTCTTCGTGAGTCGATTCAGCCTTAAGAAGATTATGTTCGCATTCATACTTCTTTCCGGCATCTTCACCATGCTTCTAACCGTGCATGACCTGACGTGGCTCAAGGTGGCTCTCTTTGCCCAGGCAAGCTTTAACATGGGCTTCTTTTCTGTCTGTCTCATCGCCATAGCGCGGATGTTTCCAAAAGAGACAAGGGGCGCCGCAACAGGTTTTATCATTACACTTGGCGTGGTTTGCGGTAACGGTATCACGCCGTACCTGCTCGGGGTTTCAGGTGATCTTCTCAGTTTTCGTTTCGGCATTTTCATCCTCGGTCTCCTTGGCACTCTCTCCAGCGGCCTTGTCTGGTTCCTGAAGCGACTGCGGTAGGGGCCGGGTTGCAGGTTACAGGTTGCAAGTTACAAGTTGCAGGTTACAGATTGCCGGTTACAAGTCGCGAAATAGAAGTTACAGGTTACAGGTTGCAGGCCGAAGGCAAGAGGCAAAGGGCAAAGGGCAAAGGGCAAAGGGCAAAGGGCAAAGGGATAGTACAGAGAATGTGTACGTTTGTCATTGAATTTCTAGCTACTCGAAGGTAGATTGACCCTGTGAAAAAGTATGAGTCTTTGCGGGGCAGCGCCCTTCTTCTGCTCCTTTTCTTCTGGTTCGTCTGGTTCATGACGTTTGTAGCCAGGGCGATATTTTCTCCCGTGCTGCCGATCGTGGAAGACGAGTTCGCGGTCAGTCACTCTCAGGCCGCATCCATCTTCACGGTGACCGGGCTCGGCTACGCCCTGTCGCTCTTTTTTTCCGGCACGTACGCGAGCCTGCTTGGGCCCAGAAGAACGATCCTGTTTGCCACTGCGGTGAGCGGGATCATGCTCCTCCTCATCCCGTTCGTCAGGGTCTTCGAGCTATTCTACGTGCTCGGCTTCATTCTCGGAGTCTCTCTGGGTGCGTACATACCATCTGTCATTCCTTTCATCACCGCATACTATGCGGAAGACGTCTGGGGCAAGGCCATAGCGGTCCATGGGTCTGCGCCGTCAGTCGCTGTGTTCCTTACGCCCTTTATAGCCCTTGCGATTCTCTCCTTTCTTCCCTGGAGGGGTGTGTTTGTTCTACCGGGCGTTGCCTTCCTGTGTTGCACGCTGATCTTTTTCTTCATCAGCAGGGGCGCCACCCTGGGTAAGGGTAAAGACGTCTTTCTCGCCAGTCTCCTCAAGAGCAAGGCTATCTGGATCATGGGCATCGTTTCTCTTTTTGCCGCCGGGGCGAACATAGGGCTTTACTACATAATCCCTCTCTACCTGGTCAAGGAACTCTACTTGCCCATGGATTACGCGAACTCGATATTCGGCATATCGCGGCTTGGCGGTGCGGTCGTTACCATCGTGGCCGGATTCTTCGTTGACCGGATCAGCTTGAAAAAGGTCTCTTTCGGCTTGGTCTTTGCCACAGGCATCTTGACGATTCTCATTACGTTGAGTGGCGCTAAATGGATTGGCCTCTTCCTCTTCTTGCAGGCGAGCATTTCGCCCGCCTTTTTTCCTTTTGGGTATGTGGCTGTAGCGCGGCTGTTTAACCAGGAACAGAGAGGACAGGCAGCCGGCTTTGTCATCACCATCGGCATGATCGGCACAGGCTTGGTACCGTATTTTCTTGGCCTTTCAGGTGACCTTGCGAGCTTCAGGCTCGGGATATTCGTGCTCGGTATCTGCACGGCGCTGTCGAGTGGTCTCCTTTATTTCCTGAAGGAGTTGAAGTAGGAGATCGAAGAGACTGTTACAGGTTGCAAGTTACAAGAAGCTCGTTGATACGTTGAGTAGTTGAGTAGCTGATGTGTTGGTATTCACTAAACACCATACACCAAACACTGCCTTTCGGATGGTTGACTCGTTGATACGGGAGAGGAAAAAACATGTCGCGGTATGAATCGCTGAAGGGAAGGGCGCTTCTCTTCCTCTGCCTGGCGTGGTTCCTCTGGTTCATGAACTTCGTGTCTCGAACGATGTTTGCCCCCATCCTGCCGCTCATCGAGGATGAGTTCGGCGTAACACACGCCGCTGCCTCCGCCATCTTCACCTGCACTTCTTTCGGGTTTGGCCTCTCACTCTTCTTCTCCGGCCTTTCCGCTCGGATCTTGGGATTCAGAAAGGCTGTTGCAGTCTCTCTCGGAGTGGGCGCTGTCGTCTCTTCCCTCGTTTCCCTGATAGGAATCTTCGAGCTCTTTTACGTGCTGGGTTTTGTTCTGGGCGTGGCTGTAGGCATGTACCTGCCGTCTATGCTCTCCCTCCTCACAGACTATTACGACGAAAAGATATGGGGCAGGGTGATTGCGATGCACGACTCGGGTGCGTCAATTGCCATGACTGCGGCGCCGTTCATCGCCCTTTTCTTTGTCTCGTTCCTGCCGTGGCGCGCGATTTTCATCTTCATCGGGATAACCTTTGCCCTCTGCGCGTTACTCTTCCATCTTGCTTCTCACGAAGTGGCGGCGGTGGGAGGAACGAAGTATTTCCACGGATCTCTCTGGAAGAACAAAACCCTCTGGACTATAGGCACGCTCTTCATCTTCATGGGTGGCAGCAGTCTTGGGCTCTACTTTGTGACCCCTCTCTATCTTGTGAAGGAGCTCTCCCTTGATGTGTCGTATGCTAACACCATTTTCGGGATATCGAGGATTGGCACCGCCATTGCCGCCCTCTCCGTGGGTTTCTTTGTCGATCGGTTCAACCTTAAGAAGACGCTCTTCCTTGTTATTTTTGTGTCCGGAATCCTCACGCTTGCTCTGGGTCTGTGCAGCGTGCGATGGATCGAGGTCGTGCTCTTCGCCCAGGCAACCTTGGCCGTATGGTTCTTCCCGGTTGCGTTTCTGACCATCGCCAGAATCTTTGACCGTGAGTCGAGGGGCCAGGCCATAGGGTTTGCGGTGACTCTCAACGTGGTCTTCGGTTCCGGAGTCATACCCTATTTTCTCGGACTTTCCGGCGACCTAGTGGGCTTCAGGTTCGGCATCTGTCTCCTGGGCATCCTGGCAACGCTGGCAAGCGGCCTGGTCTATTTCCTCAAAGAGCTTAAATGAGATGCAGGGTCAAGGGTCATGGGTCAAGGGTCACGGCAAGACTTGGCTGTCCTGAATGCCTGTCCTGAATGCCTGTTGACTTATCTGCTCTAATCCGGTATGTTCTTGGCTAACAGCGGGGTGGAGCAGTCAGGTAGCTCGTCGGGCTCATAACCCGAAGGTCGGTAGTTCAAATCTACCCCCCGCAACCAATACGATCAAGGGGCTTTGGGCGAATACCCGAAGCCCTTTTTTGTTGTCTTGATCGACTTGTAGGTTGAACTAAAAGTATTGCTTTTTTGTTTTGGTTCGATAAAACTAATAGACGCCTATCTTAGATGCCGAGGGCTCGGATATGATCGGGTTGGCGAGCACGATTCTGATTATTTTGAATTTGTGTATCTTGGTGCTTGCTCCAGGTGTGTCGTGCAGTGCAAGCGATCCGGAAGTGGCTGCAAGGATGGGGTCGCTCGCGCAGAAGCTTGTGGAGCAGGGCTTTGCGCAGGAGGAGGTCGCGGCTGTCTTTCAGGATGAGCGCGTTAGTCTTTATCCCAACATAATCGGCAGGAGCGGCAAAGGCATCGACTATCTCCATCCTAGATTCGGACTGCTCACCAAGGAGTCTGTTGCTCGTGGCCGGCGCGTGATAGAGGAGAACGTTGACGCGCTCCGGAAGATAGAGGCTTTATTCGGAGTCGAAAAGGAGGTCCTGGTTTCCGTCTTCCGGCTCGAGACAAACCTGGGCCGGTACGTCGGCGATTATCACATATTCAACAGTTTGCTCACCCTTGCGGTAATCGAGAACAGGCGCACTACTTGGGCGGAAAAGGAGTGGATCAGTCTCATGATTCTGAGCAGGAAGAACCGTGTTGATCCGCTTTCAATAAAAGGCTCATGGGCAGGGGCATTCGGCCTGTGCCAGTTTGTCCCGTCGTCATACCTCCAGTACGCGGTCGACGGCGATGGGGATGGGTTCGCCGATCTCTTCAACGTGAAGGATGCCCTTGCCAGCATCGCCAGCTATCTCAAGGCGAACGGCTGGGACAAAACCGATCGGGCGAAACAGAAGAAGGCGCTCTGGGCGTACAACCACGATGATAGTTACGTGAAGGCGGTGCTTGTTTACGCCGACGCCACGAGGAACGTTCGATCCCCTTCTTAACGTTACGATGACCGGCTGGCCGTGCTTGGCTTGCCGGGCCAACCAACCCACTGCGCAGACTAAACGCGGTTTGATTCCGAAGACGCTACTCCCCACTGGGCGATTCTTCTTTGTGCCCATACAGCAACGCCGATTAGAATTATTCCGAGCAGCATCGTCGCTGACGTTGCAGGTTCACTGACAGCCACGGAAACGCTAAATGTTTCCACTTGTGGGCCAGTCGGCGGTCCATCGGGCGGCTCGTCGCCATCGTCGGTGTTGTCACCCCAGAAGAGGCGGGGCGCTACCAGGAGCAGTGGCGCAGCGGCCACTCCGGAAGGGAGTGCACCGCCTACCCCGACCCCCAAATCTGCGCTCGGTGGGGGGAGCGCGGGGCCGGGGTAGGAGGTAGTTGAGGAGTAAAGGGTCGGAAGCACCTCATCGGCGAGAGCGTCTGCACCATCTACCTGAGCATCACCCGGATCGACCGGTGCAGGAGCAAGGGGGATCGCTGGTAGTGGAACACTGCCCTCAATTATGTCGTTGCCGCACATCATGGTCCAGTGAATGCCGATCTCCGGTCCCAGACGCATGTTGCGCACGCTGAAGGTGAAGCTGAGAGCAGCATCAGTTAGTTCAATGACGGCATTATCGACATGCTGACCATAGCCACCTCTCCAGGCCTGATTTGCGCGGAACTTCTTGGCCCCGGGCTGCGGTCTTGTCCAGATGATGTCGGCAAAGTCCAGCTTGTAAAGGGCCTTG
>Ga0316616_100001196_pt1 | contig 10194 bp, 9 predicted proteins | sample OWC_Aug_M1_C1_D1_FD_207660 | JGI IMG/M metagenome (GOLD analysis project Ga0316616, IMG submission 207660) | Wetland soil microbial communities from Old Woman Creek delta, Ohio, United States - OWC_Aug_M1_C1_D1_B | ecosystem: Environmental > Terrestrial > Soil > Wetlands | place: USA: Ohio...
CGTGCCCGTCAGGACGATGCGCAACGCGTTGACCATTACCTGATTCGACGAGGACTTGGGGATGAAGCCCATCGCCCCTGCATCGATCGCGCGCAGCACGTCGTCGCGGCTGTCGGTGCCCGACAGCACCACGACCGGCACGGTGGGAAACGCGTCGCGGATGTCGACGAGAAGCGAGAAGCCGTCCACGTCCGGCAGCCCGAGGTCGAGCAGCAGGAGATCGATGTCGGGGTGCGTCTCGAGCTGGGCGCGGCCTTCCGCGGCGCCACGCGCGTCGAGTACTTCGACGTCTGCGGCGAGCCCCTTCAACACGTGGTGAAGGGCTTCGACGATGAGAGGGTGGTCGTCGACCACGAGGATCTTCACGGCGCCCCCGGCGAGATGTGTTTTTTTGCTATTTGGTGACGATACTAGCATCGGCGCTCGGAGGTGCCTAATCGGGGTGCCCCGTCGAAGCGGGGTGAAAGTGCGGACTTGTTCACACTTCGCGCTTGACAGGCACCGGTCGGCGTGCACCGACAATGTGCACGTTGGCGCGTCGGAGGGAGTTCACTCGGATCGGCCCGCTCGGGGCGGCTGCGGGGATGCGAGGCCAGAAGCGCGGAAGCGGCGCGAGGTCGACTAGGGCGTCTCGGGTTACGGGCTAGGGTCGGTCGCCGGAGGCCGGCTCGTCGGCACGCGCCCCCGACTCGCGACACGCCGGGCCCTCGCCTAGGCCGTTTCTCATCCCTAGGGATGGTTGCCCCCCGGGCGCGCGGCAGCTAACGTTCCGGAGTCTGGGCACCCCGGATCTCGCACCCTCCGCCCGGGGACTGGAACGGAACCATGAACATACTCATCGTCGACGACCACCCGCTCATCCGCGAGGGCCTGGCGAACGTGCTCGGCGAGCTCGATCCGGAGGCGCGTACGTTCGAGGCGGCGAGCGCCGACGAGGCGGTGTCGGCGTTTGGCGAGCGCGACCCGCTGGCGCTCGTGCTGCTCGATCTCGGGCTGCCGGGCGCGCAGGGGATGAGCCTTCTCGAGCAGCTGCGCAGCACTCGGCCCGACGTCCCCGTGGTCGTGCTGTCGGCGAACGATCAGCGCGACGTGGTGCTCGCTGCGATCGACGGCGGCGCCATGGGATTCATCTCCAAGCGCTCGCCGACGCCCGTGCTCGTTAACGCGTTGCGGCTCGTGCTTGCCGGAGGCGTGTACGTGCCGCCGCAGGTCATCGGCGCGTCCGGGCCGGGCGAACCGCCGCCGGCACCCACTACCCAGTTGAGCGCGACAGCGCCTGCGCCTGCGCGGCCGCCCCGCACACTCGCCGATCTCGGTCTGACCGACCGCCAGGCCGAGGTGCTCGCGTTGATCGTGCAGGGAAAGCCGAACAAGCTCATCTGCCGCGACCTGGATCTTGCCGAGGGCACCGTAAAGACCCATATCTCGGCGATCCTCCGTGCGCTCGATGTCGCGAACCGCACGCAGGCAGTGTTCAAGCTCTCCAAGCTCGGCATCCAGCTTCCCGCGCTTGCGATCCGAACGCAGCGGAACGTGCAGTAGCGCGATGCGGCACGGGTCTCAGGCGCCCGCGAGCGGAAACACCACCGTCACCACGACGCCCGTGCCGTCGGGGAGATTTGCGGCGTGCGCCGTGCCGCGATGGAACTCGGCGATGAGTCGCACGATGTAGAGGCCGAGGCCCAGGTGCGGCTCGGCACCCGCGTCCTTGCGCGCGGACACCATGGTCTCGAAGAGGCGTCCGGCGATCTCCGGCGCGAGCGGCGGCCCGCTGTTCGTCATCGTCAGCACCGCCTCGCTGCCGCGGCGTCCCAGTGCCACACGGATCGGCGCTCCCGGCACCGAGAAGTCAGCGGCGTTCGCGGCGAGCTTGTCGAGCATCTGCGCGAAAAGGTCCGGGGACCCGTCGATCTCGACCGGCACATCCGGCGCGACGAACTCGAAGCGCTCCGCCGGATACACGGTCGCGTAGCCGGCCACGCAGCCCGCTGCGACGGCGTGCGCATCGAAGCGCTCGCGCTCGGCCTCGCGCACCGTCTGCTCGAGTCGCGTGGCCTCGCTCATGCGCGTGAGGAGCGTCGTGAGGCGGGCAAGCCCGTCGTTGGCGCGGTCGAGATACACCCGTGCTTCGTCGGGCGGCAGCTGCATGCGCAGATTGTCGAGCGACGACCGCACCACCGCGATCGGCGTGCGCAGCTCGTGCGAAAGCCGGCTGGCGAGCGATTCGAGGTGGGCGTTGTACTGCGCGATGCGCTCGAGCGCGGTTGAGAAGCTGCGCGAGAGGTCGCCGATTTCGTCGTGGGCACGCGTCCCCGTGATGAGGCGGCGGATGCGTCCCTGCGAGTCGATCGCGGCTTCCGCCTCGTCGCGGAGGCGACGCAGTCGGCCCGACATCCGCGAAGCGAAAAGCAGCAACGTCAGCCCGCCGATCAGAAACGCGACCAGCGTCACCGTCACGAGGCGCTCGAGCGCGTCGCTCGACAGGGACTGGATCGCGTTCGCGGTTTCCTCGACGACGACCGCACCGATCACCTGCTCCCCGTGCCAGATCGGATGTGCGGCCGAAACGATGGCCGCGCGTCCGTCTGGCGTGTGCCGCCACCGCGACGCCGGCACCCCGTCGAGCGCACTCGCGACGTCGCGGCCCCCGGCGATCGCCGCCTCCGGGAGGGCGTCGTCGAAATCCTCGGTCGGCCTGGCCAGCACCCGTTCGAGAAACGGGCGAAGCGGCGCAGTCACGAACCGGTCCCACGCCGATTCCGGCTGCGGGGCAGGCTCGATTCGCTTGAGGCCGCCCGCGATGGCGAGCAGGTTCAGCTTCCGATCGACGACCCAGATGCGTCCGCTCGAGCGGCCGAGACCCTGCACGATGAGGAGAATCTCCTCGCTCGCGGCGCGCGAGTCGGGAGCGACCGGTCTGACCCCGCCGGGAAGCGGCATCGCGCCCTCGTCCGCGGCCTCCTCGGTGCGTGCGCGCAGGTCGAGGAGCTTGGGCCGGTCGTGGAGCGCGGTCGCGACCGCTCGCGACGTCGCGATCACCGAATGCTCCTGGCCCGCGCGCAGAACGCGTTCGACCTCCTTGAGATAGCTCCAGCCGGCAAGGGGAATCGCGAGCAGCACGAGCGCGACCACGAGTACCTTCGTGCGCAGACCGAAGCGCGGGACGAGTCGGGCGGGCGGTGGCATCGAGGCGGCTAGGCGCTCTTCCAGCGGTAGCCCATGCCGTAGAGCGTGTCGATCGAGTCGAACGCCGGGTCGGTGGCGGCGAACTTCCTGCGGATGCGCTTCACGTGCGACGTGATGGTGCTGTCGTCGACGACGATGTGCGCGTCCGACATCAGCTGGTCGCGGCTCTTCACGTGGCCCGGATGGCGCGCGAGCGAGTGGACGATCCAGAACTCGGTAAGCGTGAGGTCCACCGGCTGCCCGCCCCAGGTCACCGCGAACCGCTTCATGTCGAGCGCCAGGTTGCCGCGATCGAGCAGGTCCTCGGTCTGCGGCGCCTCGCGCGCGAGATCGGCGCGCCGGAAGAGGGCGCTGATCCGGGCGAGGAGGTGCGGCAGGCTCATGTCCTTCGTCAGATAGTCGTCCGCGCCGAGGCGCAGGCCGGAGACCGTGTCGAAGTCACTGTCGCGCGCCGTGAGGAAGATGATCGGCAGGGTGGCAGACATCGCCCGCAACTCGCGGCAGAGCGCGAAGCCGCCGTCGATCTCGTCCGCGAGCCCGATGTCGAGGATGGCGAGATCGGGAAGCCTCGTGGCGAACGCGGCCATCGCCTCGCGCCGGTTCGCGTAGGCGGAGACCTCGTAGCCGTGGCGCTTCAGGACATCGGCATAGTTGGCCCGGATCGAGGGGTCGTCCTCGACGATGGCGATTCGCTTGGGCATGACAGCGGAGTGGGGATGACCGGGCGAATATAGCGCACGCCGATCGCGCGGCGCCGCGTGCAGCGAAGCGTGCCTTTTTTCCGCCACTTTTCCTCTCTAACCTGCCATCATCGCGGCGCGCCGCCACCACACTTCAACTCTCAAATACGCAGTGTGGCGGCCCGGTCGGGCCGCGCCGGACCGGAAACAGGAGGAAGTTTCGATGAAGACCGCAGGCATCCGCACTCGCGACGTGGCGTTCGACTTCGCCCGCACTCTGGGCGTCGCCCTCGCGACGGGCATCGTGTTCAGCATGGTCGCCGCGGCGGCCGTGGTGCTCGTGGCGGGCGGCGCCTCCTGACCGACCCGGCTGCGCGGAGCCGCTCCCGGCGGCTCGCGGGGCCCGGGACGCCCGGGCTGGTGGCTGGGGCTAGCGCGGCACCCTGATTCGCTTGCGACGCGGCGTCGCCTGCGGTCCCTCCAAAGGACCGGGGCGGAAGCCGGTCCCCAGTCTCTAGCCCCGGCATCCGGGGCGCTGCGACAACCCGAACCAAGAAGCGGCGGCCCGATCGGCCGCCGCGTTCGTTTCCGATCCGCGAACGGGTCGCCGCATCCCCATCCCGACCTTCCCCGTGCGACGGGGAAGGAGCTGAAGTTAAGTTCCCTCCCCTGGGCCGGGGGCAAGTTAGGGTGGGGGTCGAAGCGCTCGCGCCCGCATCGAACCCCCATCCCAACCTTCTCCCTGAGAGGGGGAAGGAGTGCTCTCTGCGCTCTCCGCTCCGCCCCCCGGCAGAAGGAGGAGCGTCAGGGTGGGCGTCGAAGCACTCGCGCTCGCGCCAAACCCCCATCCCGATCTCCTCCCTGCGAGGGAAAGGAGTGCCTAACCCCGCAGTGGGATAACTAGAGTCCCAGCCGCTTCCAGAGTTCGGTCGTGAGGCCCGCCTGGTTCATCGTGTAGAAGTGCAGACCCGGCGCCCCGGCGGCGAGCAGCCGCTCGCACAGCTCGGTCACGACGTCGAGACCGAAGGCGCGGATGGAGTCCACATCGTCCGCATAGGCCTGGAGCTTGAGCCGGATCCAGCGCGGGATCTCGGCTCCGCACGCGTCGGAGAAGCGCGCGAGCTGGGAGAAGTTGCCGATCGGCATGATGCCCGGGACGATCGGAATCGCGATGCCGAGACGCTCGCACTCGCCGACGAAGCGGAAGTACGCGTCCGCGTTGTAGAAGTACTGCGTGATCGCCGCGTTCGCGCCGGCGTCCACCTTGCGCCTGAAGTTCGCGAGATCGTCGGCGGGGCTCTTCGCCTGCGGATGGAACTCGGGGTAGCAGGCGACCTCGATGTTGAACCAGTCGCCGCTCGACTCGCGAATGAACGCCACCAGCTCGTTCGCGTAGCGGAGCTCGCCCACGCCCATGGCGCCGGAGGGCAGATCGCCGCGCAGCGCGACGAGATGCCGGATCCCGGCGGCCTTGTAACGCGACAGGATGTCGGCGATGTCCGCGCGCGTCGCGCCGATGCACGACAGATGGGGCGCGGCCTCGAAGCCAGCCTGCTGGATTTCGAGCACCGTGTCGAGGGTGCGGTCGCGCGTCGAGCCGCCCGCGCCGAAGGTCACCGAGAAGAACTTCGGCTTCAGGCGCTCGAGCTGGCGGCGCGTCTCGCGCAGCTTCTCGGCGCCCTCGGCGGTCTTAGGCGGAAAGAACTCGAACGAATACGTGCGGGGAAAGCGTTTCTGCGATTCCATTTCTTCACCACAGAGACACAGAGGCACAGAGAACGATGGCCCGCGAACGCGACACGAGCCGTCCTCCCTGTCAGGACACGGCAGGGGTTCTTCTGCGTCTCCGTGCCTCAGTGGTTGATCGGGCCTAGTAGCGGTAAGTGTCGGCCTTGTACGGGCCGTTCTTCGCCACGCCGATGTACTTCGCCTGCTCGTCGGTGAGCGCCGTGAGCTGCGCGTTGAGCTTCTTCAGCTGCAGGCGCGCGACTTTCTCGTCGAGGTGCTTCGGCAGCGTGTAGACGCCGACCGGGTACTTCCCCGTGTTCGTGAAGAGCTCGATCTGCGCGATGGTCTGGTTCGCGAACGAGCTCGACATCACATAGCTCGGGTGGCCCGTGCCGCAGCCGAGGTTCACCAGGCGGCCCTTGGCGAGGATGATGATGCGCTTGCCGTCGGGGAAGATGACGTGGTCGACCTGCGGCTTGATCTCCTCCCACTGGTACTTCTCGACCGACGCGATGTCGATCTCGTTGTCGAAGTGGCCGATGTTGCAGACGATCGCCTGGTCCTTCATCTTCGCCATGTGATCGTGGGTGATCACGTGGTAGTTGCCCGTGGCGGTCACGAAGATGTCGGCCTTGTCGGCGGCATAGTCCATGGTCACGACGCGGTAGCCTTCCATCGCCGCCTGCAGGGCGCAGATCGGATCGATTTCGGTGACCCACACTTGCGCGGACAGCGCGCGCAGCGCCTGCGCCGAGCCCTTGCCCACGTCGCCGTAGCCGGCGACGACCGCGATCTTGCCGGCGACCATCACGTCGGTCGCGCGCTTGATGCCGTCGACTAGCGACTCGCGGCAGCCGTACAGGTTGTCGAACTTGCTCTTGGTGACCGAGTCGTTCACGTTGATGGCCGGGAACGCGAGCTTGCCCTCCTTGGCCATCTGGTAGAGGCGGTGCACGCCGGTCGTCGTCTCTTCCGTGACCCCCTTGACATGCTTGATGCGCGCCGAGTACCAGCCCGGCTGCGAGGCGAGGCGCTTCCTGATCGCCGCGAAGAGGATGCGCTCTTCCTCGCTCCCCGGGCTATTGAGGACGGTGGGATCGGTCTCCGCGCGCGTGCCGAGGTGCAGCAGCAGCGTGGCGTCGCCGCCGTCGTCGAGGATCATGTTCGAGAAGCCGCCGTCGGGCCACTCGAAAATGCGGTGGGTGTAGTCCCAGTACTCTTCCAGCGACTCGCCCTTGTGGGCGAACACGGGCGTGCCCTGGGCGGCGATCGCCGCAGCGGCGTGGTCCTGGGTCGAGAAGATGTTGCACGACGCCCACCGGACCTGCGCGCCGAGCGCCTGCAGCGTCTCGATCAGCACCGCCGTCTGGATGGTCATGTGCAGCGAGCCGGTGATCCGCGCGCCCTTGAGGGGCTGCTTCGCCGCGTATTCCTCGCGAATCGCCATCAGACCGGGCATCTCGGTCTCGGCGATCCTGATTTCCTTGCGCCCCCAGCCGGCGAGCGAGAGATCGGCGACGTGGAAGTCGTTCTTGGGTTGCAGGACTGCGCTCATGGATTACTCCGTTCAACGTTCGAACGGGCGCCGTTGGACCGAAGGTCCGCTCGCCTGCCGAGCCTTGCCGGAGAGGGTCCGGCTGCAGCGCCCCTCGGCAGGGGCAGAAAAAAAGCGCTCGCACCGTTTCCGATGCGAGCGCCGTTGGTTCTTTGCTGAGCCTGGCCGGTTTCCCGGTCGCAGCGCTCCTCAGCAGGGCCGCATTATAGGCGGGAAGCCGGCGCGCGCCAAGGACCGGGCGGCGAAGGCCCTACTCGGCACCGGGCCTTTTCACCGTCAGCCGCACGCTCTCCAGCGAGACCTGCGCGCTCTCGCCCGCGCGCAGCTCGAAGCTCCGGTGGGTCGAGCGCCGCTCGGAGACCGGCATCGCGATCGCCATGCCGTCGCGGCTGACGCGCTTCTCGCCGCGCGGCTTCGAGCCGAAGAGGGCGAGGTTCACGGTCATCCACGGCCCGAGCGTCGTCGTGCGGATCTCCAGCTCGAGGTCGGACGGCAGGCGCTCGGCCGGAGGCCGGCCGCGAGTGAGGTCCGCGAGCGCGACGCGGGCGACGCCGTCGGCATCGACTTTCGGTTCGAATGTGATCGGCGCCAGACCGGGCCGGGAGACGGTGACTTCGAGCGGCGGCTCGGCGGCGTGCACGTGCAGCGCGGCGAGAAGTCCGAGGACGAGCAGCAGGAAGCGCATCGGCAACCTCCATATGGCCGGATGACCCTCGCGGGCGGAGGCGGACAGTATCGCGCCAATCGCACGCCGCTGACAGGCGGCGCACGATTTTTCACAAACCGCGCGGCGGCGCGCGGCGTGCCGACCGGTCAGGCTGGAACGGCCGCCTTCACGCCGGCGTCCGCCGCGAGCGCCTTCGCCTTGTCGGTCCGTTCCCAGGTGAATTCCGGCTCGTCGCGGCCGAAATGGCCGTAGGCGGCGGTCTTCTCGTACACCGGGCGCAGCAGATCGAGCATCTGCACGATACCCTTCGGACGCAGGTCGAAGTGCTTCTGCACCAGCTCGGAGATCTTCTCGTCGGAGACCTTGCCGGTGCCGGAGGTGGTCACCATGACCGAGGTCGGACGCGCGATGCCGATCGCGTACGAGACCTGCACGAGGCACTTCGAAGCGAGGCCCGCGGCCACCACGTTCTTGGCGACGTAGCGCGCGGCGTAGGCGGCCGAGCGGTCGACCTTCGACGGGTCCTTGCCCGAGAACGCGCCGCCACCGTGCGGGGCCGCGCCGCCGTACGTGTCGACGATGATCTTCCGGCCGGTGAGGCCGCAGTCGCCGTGCGGTCCGCCGATGACGAAGCGGCCGGTCGGGTTGACGTGGTACTTGACCTCGCCCTTCACCATGTTCTTCGGCAGCACCGGCTTGATCACTTCCTCGACCACGGCCTCGCGCAGCGCTTCGTAGCCGATGTCGGCGTCGTGCTGGGTCGAGAGGACCACCGTGTCGATCGAGTCGGGTTTGCCGTCCACGTAGCGCACGGTGACCTGCGATTTTGCGTCGGGGCGCAGCCACGGCAGGCGGCCGTCGCGGCGGAGCTGCGACTGGCGCTCGACGAGGCGATGCGAGAGATAGATGGGCAGCGGCATGAGCTGCGGCGTCTCGTCGCACGCGTAGCCGAACATCAGGCCCTGGTCGCCCGCGCCCTGCTCGAGGTCGATGCCCTTGCCTTCGTCGACGCCCTGCGCGATGTCCTGCGACTGCTTGTCGTAGTTCACCAGCACGGCGCAGGCGCGGTAGTCCATCCCGTAGTCGGAATTGTCGTAGCCGATGCGCTTCACCACGCCGCGCGCGACCTGCGCATAGTCGACGATGGCGCCGGTCGTGATTTCGCCCGCGAGGACGATGAGGCCGGTGTTCACCAGCGTCTCCGCGGCGACGCGGGAGTACTTGTCCTGGGCTAGAATCGCGTCGAGGATCGCATCGGAAATCTGGTCGGCGACCTTGTCGGGATGGCCTTCGGAGACGGATTCGGAGGTGAAAAGGAAGCTCGACATCGCTGGCGGTCCTGATTCAAGTCGTTGAAAAGAAAAGACCGCGAAGGATAACACGGCTTGATTTCCCGGGCGACGCACTACTGCCTCGCGTGATGACCGGGGTCCTTCGTTTCCTGTCGCGCCTCCCGCTCCCCTGGCTCCATCGCATCGGGGGCGCCCTCGGCTGGGTCGCTTACCTCCTGTCCGGCCGTTACCGGACGCACTTCCGAGCCAACCTCGCGCAGGCCGGCTTCGACGAGCCGCGAATTCGTCGTGCGGCGATCGCAGCGGCCGGCCGCTCCGTCCTCGAGTTGCCGGCGATCTGGCTGCGTCCTCACGCCGAAGTGGCGGGCTGGGTGCGCGAGCTGGTCGGACGCGACGTGTACGAAGAGGCGGCTGCGCGCGGCAAGGGCGTCGTGTTTCTCACCCCGCATCTCGGATGCTTCGACGTGACGGCGCAGTTTTTCACTTACGGGTTCGGGCCGATGACCGTGCTCTATCGTCCGCCGCGCCAGGCCTGGCTGCAGCCGGTGATGGACGCAGGACGCAACCGCCCGAACATGGCCGCCGCCGCGACCGACCTGAAAGGCGTTCGCGCGCTCATGAAGGCCCTGAAGGCGCGCGAGGCGGTCGGCATGCTTCCCGACCAGGTGCCGAGCCGGGGCGAGGGCGAATGGGCCGATTTTTTCGGGCGCCCCGCCTACACGATGACGCTCGCAGCGCGTCTCGTCGAGTCGACCGGCGCTTCCATCGTGCTTGCTTACGGCGAGCGTCTCCCGGGCGGAAAGGGATATCGCGTTCACGCGCAGCGCATGCCCGCGCGGCTCGCCGACGAGAGCCCGGCGCGCTGGATCAGCCGCGCGATGGAGGGCGTGATTCGCCAATGCCCCGAGCAGTATCTGTGGGCGTACAACCGCTATAAGGTGCCGGCAGGCGTTGCGCCGCCCGGCGCGCGGCCGAGCTGAGCCGAGACGAAGCCAATGCTTTCCCGTCTCGTTCTCGGCCTGATGTGGCTGCTGCACCTGCTCCCGCTCGCAATCCTTGCGGCCGTGGGCGAGGCGCTGGGCGCGC
>Ga0316616_100001197_pt1 | contig 10194 bp, 9 predicted proteins | sample OWC_Aug_M1_C1_D1_FD_207660 | JGI IMG/M metagenome (GOLD analysis project Ga0316616, IMG submission 207660) | Wetland soil microbial communities from Old Woman Creek delta, Ohio, United States - OWC_Aug_M1_C1_D1_B | ecosystem: Environmental > Terrestrial > Soil > Wetlands | place: USA: Ohio...
GTGGCAACGCCGGAGATGGGCCTTTTCAGCGGCCGGCTAGGCGCTCGACCTCTTCGCGCCGCGGCAAGGACGGCTGCGCGCCGGCCCGCGTCACCGCCAGCGCCCCGCAGGCGTTCGCGAATTGGACGGCGTCGCGCAGCGGCAACTCCCGCAGCAGCGCGGCAGCGAGACCCCCGACAAAAGCGTCCCCCGCCGCCGTGGTGTCCACCACGGGCACGGCGAAGCCAGGCACGCGCGTCGTCCCGGCGCTGTCTATGATCGCCGACCCCTCGCCTCCCAGCGTGATGATCACGGCGCGGGGCCCGGACTGTCGAAGTTGCTGGCCGACCGCGCTCCAATCGGCAACCGCGTCCGGCTTCACCCCCGCGTAGGAGGCTGCCTCCACCTGGTTGGGAACGAGAACGTCCACCTCGCCGAAGCACGCCTCGTCTCCGCTGCGGTACGGCGCCGGGTTCAAGATGACCCGCGCTTTGCCTCGCTTGGCCGCTTGGATGGCTGCGGCAATGACCGAAGGCGGTACTTCCAGGTTCAGGACGAGCAGGCGGCACCCGGCCACTGCCCGCTCGACGCCGGCAACGGCGTCCTCCTCCCAGGCCATGTTGGCGCCGGGGGCAACCACGATGGCGTTCTGCCCGTCGGATGCAACCGAGATCAGCGCCACGCCGGTGGCGTTGCCGGAGACGCGCCCCACGGCGGACGTTTCGACGCCTGCCGCAACCAGCGTCTCCAGCAACTCGGCGCCGAAGGCATCCGCGCCCACCTGACCCACCAAGCCCACGGACGCGCCGAGTCGGCTGGCCGCCACCGCCTGGTTGGCGCCTTTCCCCCCCGGAAACCGCGAGACCGCCCCGCCGTGCACCGTCTCGCCCGGCCGCGGGATGTGCGGCACCTGGACCACCAGATCCATGTTGATCCCGCCCACCACGCAGACGTCACGCACGCGCCACCCCGCTGCTACATGGTGCCGAGTTTGTCGTACCAAGTCTGTAGCCTACACGCTCGGCACTAGGCACCAGGCACTCACGGGCACTCGGCACTTCTCCAGCGCCCCTTCCGCTCTTCATATCACACGCCCTCCCTGTATCGCAATCGGTTCACGCCGACCGCAGATCCATTCGTGCCGTTGGGAGCTTGCCCCAGTCCGACGAGACCGCTGCATCACCAAGCCGCGACCCGGTGCCGCCGAGGTCAACGAAGAGTGAGGTCAAGGCTTACCTTTCGAACACCTTCATGGTGCGGTAGGCCTCACGCGCGGTACGCTTCTGACTGATAATCGCCTTGGTGTTTCCTGGTGCCACGGCAGTTCCGAGATTCCGGTTTGGGACTGATTACCAACGCGGGTTCGAATCCCCAGCGGGATTCGATGGCCTTTGGAAGGTGGAAATCAGGGGGATCGTCCGGCGAGACTAGCCTGAAGGATGAGACGTTGCCTTGCGAAATGAAGAGCCCACACCGGGGAGGGACCCCGGCGTGGGCCTCTCTTCTTCAGCTACTCCGTCCGAATCTTACTCTTGACCTTCGCCGCGAGGTCGGGTGTGACCTCCTTGATGTTGTGCGCCTCGGCGGCGTGCTTGGCGGCCTGGCGCAGCACGTCCTCCTCGGTCACACCGCGCACCACGTGCTGGCATCCCGCCATGAGATCTCCGCACCGCAAGACTTTCGCCATATCCCCCTCCTTTCGTGAGCGACCCCTCCGGCCGCCTTACTTTCGATCGGCTCGCCGCTTGGCCGTCCAATCCTGCACGTTGCCGAGACGTTGCCGGAAAGCGGAGCGAGCCGGTGTCCGATCCTAGCCCCGGTGCACGTGACGGTCAAGCGTGGTGCGGCCACGGCTATGCGGACGGCGGCCGACCGTGGCTTAGACCATGAGTCGGCGCACCGAGGATACGCCCGCTGGTGGCAGCGGCGCTGGGGTTCACCATTGACGGGATCGCGCTGGTGGCGAAGGGTCGCCTCTAGGGAGGCCGGGCGCGCCGGTCCCCAGAGGACTGGCACTTCCAAGTCACGCGGCATTCCTGGAGCGCAAAGCCAGACGGCCCGAGGAGGAACGTCTCGGGCCGTCAGAGTCCTGCTGCTTGATTTCAGGTGGCAGGAAGATCAGAAGGCGTAACGGACAAACCCGCTCACGATATAGGCCTCGTAGTTCGGTTGAGTCGCCCCCAGATACACCGACTGGACCCCCTGGGTAATCGGCGCACCACCGGGGCGATCGGAATCATAATTACCCATGAACGGTTGCATCGGGTCGGTCGCCCAGTTCCGCTCGTTGGCGCGCTCGTAGGCAAAGCCGCCGCGCAGCGAGAGTTTCTCGGTTACATGATATTTTGCCACGAACCGAAAATTCTGCAGCACGTTTTGAACCTTGTCCCAGTTGTACGCGATCGCCTGGGGCACGCTGGTGACCCCGCCGGCGTTCAAGTTCGGATTCGAGTTCTGGAACGTGGTGTAGCCGAAGCTGACGGCGTACCCGAGCGTGATGTCAAACTTCTTCGGAACAATGTCCACGATGGCATTGAGACCCACATTGTAGAACTGATCCTTGCTCTTGCTCCTCCAATCGTTGAACGGAGAGCCGGGAAATACTCCGCCGACGTTGTAGCGGCTTGTCATGTCCCAATTGTATTGCTCGTAGGTGAAGTCTCCGGTCAGCGTGAGCGAGGGTACGGGGCTCCAAGCCAGACTCACCCCACCGCTCCAGTAATCGTTCTTGGTGAGGCCAAAGTCGTTGTTCGGATAGTCACTCACTGCATAACTACCGTTGATGGAGGGTGTAAGCGTTTCCCACGGCGTGAACTGGAAGAGCGCATCCACGCGGTTGCTGGTCCGTTCGGCATAGGGGTACGGGACGGCATTCGGGAGAGCGGCGGTCGGAGTAGCATTTTCGCCAACCAACGTCTGATGATCCCACGCGTACGTCAGTCGGCCCAGGAACCAGTCCACCGGGGTCATATCCGCTGAGAATTTCGCGATATTGTCGTGGTTCGAAAAATTCGTCTGCGTGGTGCCGGCATCGTTTATGTCACCGTAGCCCGCTCGGCTCCAGTGCAGGTATTCATACCCACCCTTGAGGTTCAGCATGTTGATCGGCCGCCATGCCAGATCAATACCTGCATTCTGCTTCGTGTAGCGCTCGCTCATGGACTTCGCCAGTGTGGGGGTGGTTCCCCCTGAAACGTATGCATTTGTAAAGATGTGTTCGGGTGTGTCGTTCTGATATTCGAAATACCGGTAGCGAGCCGTAGCAGTCACACTCTTGATTGGACGGCTTGTCAGGACGATGTTGCCGAGCACCAGGTTCGCCTTGGCATCAGGCCTACTGTTGCCGGCGTCATCGGTGTTGCTTTGTGCCAGGTTCGGATTCTGGGTGTTGAACTCGAAGGCTTGGTCCTGCCGCAGCATCGTGTAGGCGAACGTCCCGTTGACGCGGGTCTGCAGGGGTAGGGCCGCCGTCCCGGTGAGACTGAAGGTATTGGCGAAATTCTTGGGCGCCGCGGAAACGCGATCACTGGCATTGGCGGCCGCCGTACTCGTCGCCACGTTCGGGTTGTCCCAGGTATAGCCCGAGAACTCATTGTAGAAAAGAGATCCAGTGTAATTGAATTGCAGGCCCCAAGTCGGCCGGGCGTACTCCATCCCCACTTTCACTTCTTGGGTGTAGTTCTCGATGGGGATCGCCAATTCGTGAATCGGGCCTGACGTGCTGCCGGCCATCTGCGCACCAATCGGCCGTTTTCCCTCGCGCCGGATGTTCATATACTCGACGTCAAATCGCATGCCCTCAAGCGGGGTCAGCTTCAAGCCCGCCTTCCCCACATCCGTGTTGTAGCCGAGTTCGACGGGTCGAAGCAATCCGTTGATTGTTCCACTGATAGCGGCCCTGCCCGCCGGGCTCGTGGGTGCCGTTGTAAATATCGTGGCGATCGTCGACCGCAGGGTCGAAGGCAAGCGAAAGCTCCCGTCGTCGTTCTGTTGCCATATTGTTTGAGCGCTATTGCTCAGAACAACGGGCGTGCGATCCCACGACAGATCGAGCTTGAATAGCCCGTACCAGCCGAAAGCGCCCTCGTACCTCTGGTCGTCCCTCGCTGGATTCTTGACACCGATTTCAAAAAAGAGCGGTAGGTCCCAGTCCTTCTTCTCCCCTTGCAGGTTCACTTCGCCGAGGAACCCGTTGTCCATGTCACGATAATTGTTAAAGCGCGATGAGCTGCGCTCGCCGAAGCCGTACATGCCTCCGACCTCGACATCGCCGCTCACTTTCCAATCCAGGGCATCTTGCGCCGCCTGGGCAGGGCCGGGAACCGCCATGGCAAGGCAGGCCACCACCAGACCGGCCAGCGCGACCGCCCCCCACCGTCGTGCACGCCTCATGTTTGCCTCCACAGAAGATGGCCAGGTTCGCATAGGTCGGCCTTCTCCGTCAGCGCAGGAATCGTTCGCCCGATGGGTGGTTCGAACCGTGAATGTTCAGGTGGCAGTTGACACACGACCGGTTGAAGGCCCTACGGTCGTTCATCGGGTACGTCGTCGCGTTGTGCCGACCGCCCGCATGGCATGTCTCGCACAGGCGCGGTTGCCTAACCTTGAGCAGCGGCGGGTTGTTCGAGCCGTGCGCCTGGTGGCAGTTCAGACAATTCTCCAGAACCGGCGCGTGTTCCCACAGGAATGGGCCTCGCTTGTCCGCGTGACACGTCGTGCAACTCTCGTTGATAGACACCGCGGCAATCAACTTCTCGGTGGTCGTCCCATGGGGGTTGTGGCAGCTCCCACACGTGATCCGCCCCCCCTCCCCGCGCGCGGTAATAGGCATGTGCGACGACCGCCCGAATTGCATCGCCTTCACCTGATGGCACTGGCCGCACAGGTCGTACTCGACGACATCCAACGCCTGACCGCGGCTATCGTAGCGCCCGGGTTTGACGATTTTGATCTGGGCCTTAGCGGTGTGTGGACCGTGGATGGCGTGGCAGGTCGCGCAGGTAACATCGCGGGCCTCGTGTGGGCTCCCCGCCCAAAGCATTTGCTTCCCCCCGACGTGGCACTGCAGACAGAGGGCGTTCTGGTCCGCCGGGCTCAACGGGGATTTCTTTCCGAAACGGAAGTTCCCCGCCGGGTCGGCCGGATTCTCCATGTGCTTGCTGCCTGCCCCGTGGCAGCCCTCGCACCCTTGCGCCTGCAGCGGACCCTTCGAGAGCTTGGTGCCAAGAAGCTTCCCGTGGAGCGAGCGCTCCATCTTGTCGGCAACGTCCGCGTGACACCCCTTACAGGTTTCGCTGCCGACGTAGGTCGCACCGGCGACCCTCGGCGGCGCTGCATGAGCTGGCGACGCGACGAGCAGGGCGAGGACAACCAGGACCCCGAACGCGCTCACCAGCGTGCAGGTTGGCCCTACGCGCGACGCGTGGTAACCTCTTGACCGAACCCGAGCACGAGCGTCCATTCGACCCTCCTTCCCAGTGTGGACAACGCGACTTGCCCACGGGCGGGTGTGGATGCGCGGTCTCCGACCAGAATATGGCGTGACAATTTCTTCTTCCGAGCACGCTCCGCGGCGCCGGGTGCGCCGCGAATGACGGTCAGACGAGTATCGGGCACCGAGCGGAAAGATGTTTCGCCGTCACGCCCAAAGCACGCGTCAGTCCTTGGGTCCCTCCTTGTGAAGGGACTGACCATGGACTCCCGATTGCGGCCGTGGCAAGTCTCAAGGGTCCACCCGTGCACAATGTCCTGGCCTGGCCAGGTGCGGACGATGTCGTGACACTTGTCACATAGGTGTTGGGGAGAATCCTGATCAGGCAGGCTGCCTCCCGGCGGGCGGACGCCCGGGGGAGGCGACGGTGCGGAACCTTGAGGTGGACCCACAACATCGGGAGCCTCAACCGGTCCGAGGATGGCGGCACGGGGGTGTGCGCGCCACGGAGAATGTAGGACGGCCCCCTGGCGTTGTCAATAGGCGGGATGATGGCTGGCGCGAACAACGACGTTCACGACGGGAGGGCACCGGGGATGGATGGTCGTACGGTCGCGGGGACGTCTGTACAACAAAAGGTACCGGACACCTTCTAGTCTCCAAGTACCTGAATTTGCGGCGGCACAGAAACAAGTTTGCGCCGTCCGTGCCGGGGGGTGTACTGGGCCACAAAGGCCGCGGTCCCGACCGCGCGCTGAGTGGTCCAGCGGGGGTCGCGGGCGTCAGCCGTCGGATCGGGACTCGGGGCGAGCAGCCCGCGGTAGTGTCGCGCCCGCACCGCGGGATAGAGACTCAAGGCGAGGTAGCTCGGGTGGAACGTAATGAGGGGATTCGGGGTGCCGAGCGCATAGGCCGCACAACTCGACCAGGGGTAGGTCGGGGGATCGGCCACCAACCCCGCGCGGACGGGATTCCGGTCGAGGTACCGGAGGGCGGCGAGCGCATAGAGCTCGTCCTCGACCAGGACTGCGCGGTAGCGGCGCTCCCAGAAGTGGCCGCGACGGCCGCGGGCTTTGTGGAAAGCCTTCGCGGTTTCTGTCATGAACCAGCGCACGGGCCGCCCGAGGGCCTCCGTCTCGGGGACTCGGGCGAGCAGGTGCACGTGGTTCGACATGAGTGTGTAGGCGTACAAGGTGACTTCGTAGGTCCGCACCAGGTCGCGGAGGTGCGCGAGGAGCAGGTCGAAGTCTTCGGCGGTGGTAAAGTAGAACTCGCGATTATTGCACCGGGCCACCACGTGCACCGTCCCTCCGGGCGCGTGGAGCCGGGGCGCCCGGGGCATCTGGACGCAATGGACGGGGCCGAGGAGCTCGTCCGCTTGCGGATACGGCTTCATGGCCTGCCTCATTGGCCGACCGTTCTGGAAGACGTGAAATTCGCTTTCAAGGAAATCAATTGCTTAGCCTCCTAAAGGTGTCCGGTACCTTTCGCGTGATGAGGCCCTGAGGTAACCAGAGATCGACCTCGTCCTCATACTTTTGCGCTGCCGTTACGAAGGCCTGTTTGATATTGGCCTGCCATTGCGCGGTAGGGATGGGATTTCCTGCGGAGTCATAGTCAAATCGAAACTCAGCCCGCGGATAGCCGTTGTTCTGTAGGGCATTATTCAACGCGTTCCGCACGCGGTCATGGGCGGTTCTACCATTGCCGGAATTTGGGTTGTTGAAATCGATGAGCGTACCGTTCGGCGCGACGGCATTTTGGATTGCAGCGACCAAAGCGGCGCTGGGGTCCGAATAGCCCATCGCGATAAGGATCTCGCGCGCATTGGCCGACACCAAGAAACCGATGCCGATGGTGGCGTACCCGTTGCCATCGGCGTAGGCTTGAGGCCTTTGTTGGCCGCCTTCCTCCAAGGCGAGGATGACATCGTACCGCAAATCCGCGTAGTTCGGAAACACTGGGCCGAAGGTCATGGACATGGCAGTTTCCTTTCCCTTTGTCAGTCCGAACCAAACCCTTTACCGCGGCGATTGCTCTAGCGGCCGGTAGAGCCCGGTGGGTACCCAGTCAATGCTGCAGCACTCGCCGGCGCCCCTGCTGGACAACGCAAGAACTATCAATCCGCGCGTAGCACCGATGCGTTTCCCGATCGCCCATGACGGCAGGCCCAGCCGCCAATCCACGCCGTAATACGCGTTGTAGGTTCCGGGACTCACGAGACCTCCGGAGAAGTGAAGGATGTCGGTGATGGCGTATGCGGTCTGGTTGAAGCCCTCCCGCATTGATGCGTTGGGCGAAGCTGACATGTAGAGCATGCTGTTGCGGTAAAGACAGGCATTCTGATCCACCTGCCACCCCTTTCCCTCTCGTTCTATCTTGGGGGTCAAGGGGTGCTCTAGCCGCAGCAGGGTTTCAGGCGCCCCATCATTGTCAACATCAATTCGGGTCCGCCAGAGCTTGACCTTCCCGGCCTGGCGCAGCGACTCCGAGACCTTGAGCCACTCCTCCCAGTAGACGGCGTTCTCGGGACGGCTATAGATGTTCCTGATGATCTGCTCTGCGAGCGCCAAATCCAATGGGATCTCCTCCCACTCTGGCCGCGCGAACTCCGGGAATTTCGGCGACAGGCGCGGGTCGCACACGTCGAAATCCAGCCGCCGGAACTGGTTGAGGTTCCTCGTGTACGGGACACAGACGGGATCCTTGTTCTCTGTGACGAAATACTCTCCTTTGAACGGCGAAGGAGCAGACCGCGGCTGCCCTGCTGCGGTCAGGGCTGGCAGGGCAACTACCACCAGCGCACTAAGTATCCTCAGTATGCGAGGTGACATCGCACGCCTCCATTCGCGCCTACCCCGAAGACCCAAAGAGGTCGTCCGTGCGGCGCGTGTTTGGCAAAGGGAATGTGTCTGGAATTGGTGAGAAACGCAGCGCGCACTGGAACCACGTCAAAATTGCCGCCCGAGAGGACCACTGTCTGGCAGCGAATGGACGCGTTCATGAGCGCCTCCGACCGTGAAACCGGGAGGGGTCGTTTACCCGGAAAACTCCCTTGTCGCCTTATACCGTACGCCAGGGGGAGCAGGTCAAGCGAAAGCGTTCATCGATTTTGGACAATCGTTCGCCGATTTTGGACGTGAATGGAGCGTCGAGGGGTTCGGTCGGTCCGTATCAGACAGGGCTATTCCCGCATGCGGGTGCGGTATTCGGAGGGGGTCATCCCGAAGAGGGCGCGGAACGCGCGGTTGAGGAGGGTGCTGGAGGGATAGCCCACCTCGGCCGCAATGTACTCCACCCGGTGGGCGGTGGTGCGGAGCAAAGTGGCGGCGTGCTGGAGGCGGCACTCGACCACGTAGCGGCGCGGAGTCTTCCCGTGAACTGCCCGGAAGAGCCGCCGGAGATGGGCCTCGCTGATGCCGAACTGGGCGGCGAGGTCGGCGCATCGCAGCGGGGTCGCGAACTGCTGATCGAGTGGGTGCCGGATGCTCCCGGCGAGATCCCCCGGTGCCGCGGCGGGACCCACGAGGCGGTCCACGGCGGCGCGGAGGTCCGGCACGGACACCGGTTTCGGCCGGTAGTCGTCGACGTGCAGGCGGAGTGCCTGGGCGACCAACTCCACGGACCCATGCGCCGTCAGGAGGAGAATAGGGGCTGGCCGGACCGTACGGAAGCGCGGGATGAGATCGAGGCCGTGCTCGGGGCCAAGGAGGGCGTCCAGGATGATGCACGCGATCCGGTGGGCTCGGAGGAGGGCGATAGCCTCCGCCCCGCAGAGGGCCGCGTGCACGTGGTACCGGTCGCGGAGCGCCATGGCCACCGCGTCACAGATATTCGCTACGTCATCGACGACGAGGACGGACGGTCGGACGTGGAGCGTCGTGCTATTCACCATGCTCAGTCCCCGTGCGAGGAGCTCTGGGCTACACGCACTAATAACACACGGGGGAGGGGGTGAGGGTCAAGCGCCTTCTACCAAGACGATGCGCTCTTTTCCCGGGTTGTTTGTGGGAATCGACATTACGCCGGCAGATGGCACCCGCGCTGTGCGCAGGGCCCACCTCTGCGGCGTGTCGTGTCTCGCCGTCGAGATTATCGTAGCCGGGCTCGCTTACTCGACCCGCACGACGAATGCAGCCGGCAGGCGCGCCAGGAGGTACCGCAGGGCCTCCTCCACTTCCTCCGCCCGCTTGGACTCCAGCGTCACCAAGACGTTGTGATCCGGATTGTGCAGGATGGGATAGGAGCCGATCTGCACGGATGGGAAGCGATCGACGGCATTGTAGAGATCCCCGGCAATCTCGCCCTCATCGCAGCGCAGGTAGATTCGCCGCACGACGTATGGGGCCTCGCGAAAGGCCTCTCGGATGCGGGCGAACTTTCGCCGCACCGTCTCGGGTACGCCGGGGAAGATGAAGACGTTCTCGCAGGCGACGATGGGCAGACGGAACTCTTCTTCGCCGAGCAGCCGACTGCCCTCGGGAACCTCCGCCATCCGAAGCTGCGCGGCGGTGATGTCCGCTGCGTAGTGCTGCCGGAGCACCGTCTCCAGTCGCGGATCACGGACGAGTCGGCGACCGAACGCCTGCGCGATCGCCGCGATCGTCACGTCGTCGTGCGTGGGCCCCACGCCGCCGGTGGTGAAGACCAGGTCGTGCGTCCGTGCCATGTCCTGAACCGCTTCCACGATGACCGGAAGCTCGTCCGGGATGGTCAGGATACGGCGGACATCAACTCCCAGGTCCCGGAGTTCCCGGACGAGGTGCGGCGAGTTCTCGTCCGTC
>Ga0316616_100001198_pt1 | contig 10191 bp, 2 predicted proteins | sample OWC_Aug_M1_C1_D1_FD_207660 | JGI IMG/M metagenome (GOLD analysis project Ga0316616, IMG submission 207660) | Wetland soil microbial communities from Old Woman Creek delta, Ohio, United States - OWC_Aug_M1_C1_D1_B | ecosystem: Environmental > Terrestrial > Soil > Wetlands | place: USA: Ohio...
TGACCTGAGCCACACGGTTCATCTGCCGAGTCGCGATTCGGATGGCTGTGTCCGTCAATGCAGGATGTGTGAAACCCATAGCCCGAGTGCGGCCCAAGCTGCACCATGTGAAGTCCGAGAGGGTCTGTCGCATTGACTGGGTTGTTCTTCACATAGCCGTAGAGGTTGATGTCCCCGCCGCGTAACCCGCTCGGATCCTCCGCGGCAAATCTCCCGACCTGGGCGGAGTAGTAGCGGTTGCGGTAGTAGTAAAGCCCCGTCTCAGGATCCCACTCTCGTCCCGTGAAGGCGTACCCTGACTCGCTCGCACCCGTCGCCAGGTTCCCCCACGCATCGTATTGCCGCGTGAGCGTCACCGCGCCACCCGCGTTGGTCAGCTTCACGATGCTGCCGAGGCCGTCCGCTTGGAAGTACGTCAGCGTCGTCCCGTCGTCTAGTGCGAGCGGTTCGTCGATCCCGGACCCGTGTACATACCTCAGCGTTGTCGCACCCCGAGCTTCTCTCAAGATGTTCGGGCCGTCGTACGCGTAGCTGGTTGTCACGCCCCCCGCGACCTTCTCCACCCTCCTGCCGTTCGGGTCGTAGGCAAAGCGAGCTTGTTCGACTCCGTTCTTGATGACGCGGGTGAGCTGGTCTTCCGCATTCGACTCGTAGCCCCAGACATCCGTTCCTTCCGTCTTCGTTGTAAGGTTTCCATTTGGATCGTATGTGTACGTCGCACCACTGCCCGTCACGTCCACTTGGTAGCTCTTCGTGGTGCTGTTCCCCGAGGCGTCCATCGCCTCGACGGTGAAAGTGTTCGTGCCGGGACTGGCGCTGATCGTCGCTTCGAATGCGTTGCCTGGCAGGAGGGTTGCGGGTTGGCCGTTCACCCTCACCGTGCCGGGTTCGTCGAGAGCGCCACGGACCTTGAGGGGGCCGCCCCCAGCGGTCGAGAGGAGGCGGTTCCGCTCGTCGTAGACCGCAGTCGTGACGGCGTTGTCGAGCTGAGCCGATGTCCGGTTACCGACCGGGTCGTAGCCGAAGTGCCACCGGCCGGTGAGGCTACCTGTCCGCTGCACCTGGGTCAGCCGGTAGAGGGGATCGTAGGAGTAGCCCTCCGTGAAGTCCGGCGTGGCTTTCGTGAGGCGGTTCCCGGCCGGGTCGTACGTGTAGCCGAAAGAGGTGATTGGGGTCGTTCCGTTCAGGACGGCAGCCAGGCTCGTGAGGCGGTTGAGGTTGTCGTAGGCGTACGAGGTCGTGACGCCGTTCGGGTACACGAGGCTGGTGCGGCGGTTCGCATTGTCGTAGCCGAGGCCGAAGGTGCTCGAACCGCGGGTGAGGGTGGTGAGTCGGCTGGCGTCGTCGTATCCGTAGGTGACGAAGACTTGGCCGTCGAGGCTCACGCTGACCCGGTTGCCGGCGTTGTCGTAGGTGTAGGCGACGGTGGAAGCGTTGCGGCTGCTCTGCTCCGAGAGAAGTTGCCCGGCGAGGTCGTACGTCCAGGTGAGGGTGTCGGTGCCGTTCGACGCCGTACTGAGCCGGCCCCCAAGGTCGTACGTGTAGGTTACCGGGGGCGTCGCGTCGGAGTAGGTCTTGCCGGTCAATCGGCCGAGAGCGTCGTACGAATAGGTGGTGACGGTGCTCTTGCGGTCGGTCCGGGTGGCGAGCCTCCCGGCGGTGTCGTAGGTAAAGGTGTCGTAGGCGCCGCCGGGGAAGGTGGTCTTCAGGACTCGGCCGTGCCCGTCGTACTCGAAACCCGTCGAGTGGCCCGAGGCATCGGTCAGCGCCAGCAGACGGGACATATCGTCCCAAGTGTAGCTGGTGGTCCCTCGGTCAGGGTCGACGACATGGCGCATCCTCCCGTAGGCGTCGTAGGCATAGAAGGTCGTTCGGTCCAGTGGATCGGTGACGCTCGTCCGCCGGCCTCCTGCGTCGTAGCCGAAGTCGGTGTGGGTGCCGTCGGCCTGGGTCACGCGGGTGACCCGGCCGCGCGCGTCGTAGGTCGTCGTGGTGGTGTGGTTCAGTGCGTCGGTGACGGTTGTGCGACGGCCGAGGCTGTCGTACCCGAACGTCGTGGCGTGGGTCAGGGGATCGGTCACCGAGGCGAGATCGCCGTTCGCGTCGTAGGCCATGACCGTCGTCTTCCCACGAGGGTCGGTGACCGAGCTGGGCCGGCCCTGGCCGTCGTAGGTGAAGGTGGTGACCCGATTCTCGGTGCTGGTCACCTTCTCGGTCACGGTCAAGGGACCGGCCGGGGCGTGGGTGTAGGTGGTCAACCCGCCGTCAGGCCGGGTATCGGTGAGGAGACGTCCCTGCTCGTCGTAGGTGTAGCTCGTGGTCTGGTCGAGGGCATTGCGCTCCCAAGCCAGTTCTCCGCTCGGGTGGTAGCCGTACGTGGTGGTCTGCCCGCCGCTCGTGTAGGCGACGATGCGCCCCTGGTCGTCATAGGCCCACTCCCGGACGTCGCCGCCACCGGTGCCGCACGAATGACAGGGCCCTGTTATGCGAGTGACTTGCCGGACGCCGGCAACATAGGACCACTCGTAGGTGGTGACCTGGCCGAGAGCGTTCGTGACCTCGGTCTTGCCGGGCAAGAATGCGAGACTCAGCTTCTCTCGTCCGTCCGAGATCTCCGAGGTGATGCCTCGGCCATCCCCGTCGTAGGCGTGGGTCTCGACGATGACCCCTGTGAGGTCCGCAACCTTCAGGATCCGCCCCCCGCTGTCGTAAGCGAAAGTGAAGCCAGTGTTGTCCGCATAGGTCACACTGGCCAGGCGGTTCCCCGTTCCGTAGGCGTACCGCGCGATTTGGCCGGCGGGGCCGACCAAGGTCTCGAGGCGGGATGAGGAGTCGTAAGTGAGGGTGAGGCTGCGGGCTCCGGCCCCGATAGTGGAGAGCCGACCGGAGGCGTCGTAGGTGAGAGCGGTCTCGTTCCCCGCCGTGCTGACAAGGCCAACGAGCCTTCCGGCGGAGTCGTAGGACTCCTGTCCGCCTTCCCTAAAGAGCCGGGCATAGGTCGTCCCGCTTCCGCTGCCACTCTTCACGATCCAACTCTCCTCCCACGGCGGGAAAGAGGCCTGGTAGGTGAGGTCGGCTTCTGGATCCCGGAAGTACGCGACTTCCCCGTCCGCTTGGCGGACCCTGAGGCTGCCGGTCGGCAGGAACTCGAGGGTCTGTCCGTAGGAGTGCGTCCAGCCCGGCCCCAGACGGGACGAGATCCCCTGGTTGGCGAGCCGGCTGGAGTAGCTGCGGGAGAATCCGATAGGCCCGGTCGGCGTGGGAAGGGCGACGTCCGTCTGGTCGAACCAGACGGTCCCGTTCAGGAAGTTCACCGGGTGGCCACCGCTCGTCTCGGGCCGGTGGGGCTGCTTGCCGGGCGGTGTGTGGCAACGGGTTGGTTCCTCGAGGTCGAAATTCACGACCTTGAGCTCGTTGCTCTTGAGGGGGACCACCTGCGAGCAAGGTTGCGCGAGCGCGTGGCAAGCCCGGACGTAATAGGTCCGCTCGCCAGCGGCGCTGCCGTCGCCGAGGAGCTGGAGGCCCCAGTTGTTCCCCCCGGCGGTGGGAGATGTGAACGTGTAGTTTCCGTCTGCGTCGGTGGTCTCCGAAGGGAACCCGCCACACTGAGCGTCGGGAACCAGGTCGGCTGCTGCGGCCACGACCGTCGCATGGACGGGGTCGCCCCCAATTGTGACTCTGCCGTGCACCGAGCCCTCGATCGAGTACAGGCTGATGTCGAAGCTTCCGTTACACTGCCAACAGCCCTCTGCATCGCGAACGCAGCTGCCTCCCCCGGTGGGCGGCGAATGGAAGTAGGGACTGCTGCCGTTCGGGTAGTTCGCCCCGTACCCCAAGAACTTGCGCTCGCCCTCGAGACCGCCGAAGTTCCTGTCGTAGGTTACCTGGCCCACGGGACCCGCGTAGATCAGCAGTTCCGTCGTCGTGAAGGGGGCGTAGGCCACCGCCACCGACACCGCCGGCCACGCGGAGCCGTCGCCGAACTGGATGCTCCCGGAGTAGTGCGTCGAGGGAGTGCAGGTTGTCGTCTCCGCGCCCACCGGTCCGGCGAGGAGCGCGAGCAGGAGAAGCGGACTGGGGCTGGCGGTCATGGGGTCTTCCTTGCCAAGAGCGTTTCGGTTCGGCAGGTCATGGGACGGGGACGGCACCGGCGGGCTCCTGCAGCGTGACGACCGGCGGGGTGTGATCGCCGGGGTCCGGTGCCGGCATCTGCGATCGCGTGGCGTCGAGCGGGAAGGCGTCCTGGCCGTCGACGACGCCGTCGCCGTCACTGTCCGCCCGGAGGGGATCGGTTCCGAGAGCCATCTCGGTCGGGGTGGAGAGCCCGTCGCCATCGGGATCCTGGCTGGAGGGGTCTTCGCCCATCCCCAGCTCGGCACCGTCGCGAACCCCGTCGCCGTTGGTGTCGGCGTTCAAGGCGTCCGTTCCGAGGACCATCTCGCGGCCGTTCGTGAGGCCATCCCCGTCGAGGTCCGAGGCGAGCCACTGGTTCGGGGCGAGAGCCATCCCCGGAACCTCGACCGGGCTCGTCTCGTAGGAGACCGTGCTGCCCAGGCCGAGCTCGCCGTAGCCGTTGTAGCCGAACGCCACCAGCGCGCCGTCGGTCCGTACGGCGAGGCTGAACCGACCGCCGCCGTCGGCCATCAGCGCGTCCTCGAGGCCCATCGCCCGCACGGCGTAGGTGGTCGACGTCGTCGATCCGTCACCCAGGGCGCCGAACTCGTTTCGGCCGGCCCCGGCCAGGCTGCCGTCCCGGCCGATCGCGAGGCTGTGGGAGCCGCCCGCGGTGATCGCCACCGTGCTCCGTCCCCCAGCGTTGGGTCTCGGCCGGTTCGTCAGCGTTCCATCGGCCAGCTGCCCGTCGGCGTTGTCTCCCCAGGACCACGGCTCGCCCGAAGGAAGCCCATCGGACTTGAGCGCCATCGAGAAGGTGTCCCCCGAGGCGATGGCCGTGATCCCGGTGAGGGCGAAGACCCGGGTCGGCACGTTGCGATTCGTTGTCGTGCCGTCCCCGAGCTGGCCCTTGAGGTTCTGGCCCCACGCCCAGACGCTCGAGTCCGACAAGAGGGCGAGGCTGTGGTAAAGCCCGGCGTCCACCGCGATCACGCCGCTCACCGTGGTCACCGGCACCGGGCTTCTCCGGAGCGTGTTCGTCCCGTCCCCGAGCTGCCCGGTCGCATTCAAGCCCCAGGCCCAGAGGTCCCCGCTCGCCGTCACCGCGAGCGAGTGGTACGTGCCGGCCGCCACCGCCAACACGTTCGAGAGTTCCGCGACCTGGACCGGGCTCGATCGGTAGCTGGCAGTCGTGCCGTCGCCGAGTTGGCCGTAGTTGTTCCTGCCCCACGCCCACACGGAGCCATCTCTCTTTACGGCGAGAGAGTGCTCGCCGCCGGCCGCCACCGCCACCACGTCCGTCAGCGAGGACACGGCCACCGGACTCCGCCGGGTCGTCGTCGTCCCGTCTCCAACCTGACCGCTGGTGTTGAACCCCCACGCGAAGAGCGTGCCGTCGGCCTTCAGCGCCAGGGCGTGGAATCCCCCCGCCGCCATGTGGCCGGTGACGAGGTAGTCGCTTCGCGTCACCCGGCTCGGGGAGAGCCCGGCCTTCCACGCCCTGGCCTTCAGGATCATGGCGTTGGCCACGGCCACGGCACCACCCGACGCCACCACCGGATCGGCCTCGGTCGGATCGGCCCCGGTCGTGGTGTAGTGGATCGTGGCCCCCGGAGTTGAGCAGGTCACCACGAGTGTCTGCGCCGTCCGATACCAGCCCGCGGCGACGCTGAAGGCCGGAGCTTCGACGGCCCCACCGCTGACCGCGTAGGTGGCCGAGGCCACCGCGCTGGGGGTCGTCTCCGCCCGATAGGCCCGCGCCCGCAGCGTGGCCGGTCCGCTCACGGAGATCGGCGAGACGAAGACCGGTGACCTCGGCCCGGGCTCCGTCCCGTCGAGGGTGTACCTCACGGTCGCCCCAGCCGTCACGGTGGCGATCGTCACGGAAACCGGTGCTCCATAGGCGCCGCCGGGCGGGTCGAACGTGGGCGCGCTCGCCGTGCCGAGGTTGAGCACGTAGCTCGCCACGGCGGTGTCGCTCGCCGACCAGCCCGCCCGTGAGCCTTTCACCCGCACCGTCTCGGACCGATCGACGACGAGAGTCCCTCCGGACGCCACGACAGGGTCCGTCTCTCCGGGCTCGCCTCCGTCCGTCGTGAAGCGGAGCGTCGCCCCCGAGGTGGCGGTTGACACCGTCAGGGTCTGCGCCGAACCGTACGCTCCTCCCCCGGGGGTGAGCGTCGGCGTTCCGACCTTCATCGTGTAGGTTGCTTCTGTGGCGTCTCCTGGGGTCCAGCCGTCTCTGAAGGCGCGGGCCTTCAGCGTGAGGCTCGCATCGACGGTGACCGGACCCGTGTAGGCGCTCGACGACGCCGTGGGATCCGTGCCGTCGCTCGTGTAACGGATCGTGGCACCCGAGGTCGTCGTGGAGAGGGTGACGCTCGCCGTCGTGGCGTAGGTGCCCTCCACCGGAGAGAAGGTCACCGGCTGGACCTTGAGCTCGTAGTCGGCCCGGCCCACGTTGCTGTCCGGCATGCCGGCCTTGAAGGCGCGCGCTTTGAGGACCGTGCTGACATTGATCGGGATCGCCGTGCTGTAGGCTGGCGAAGAGGCGGTAGGATCCGTGCCGTCGGTGGTGTATCGGATGGTGGCGCCCGTCGTGTAGCAGGAGAGAGTGACGCTCTTTGTGGTCGGGTAGGTTCCGGACGCCACACTGAAGGTGGGAGTGGCCACCTTCCAGACGAAGCCCGGGGCGCTGATCGCCACCGGCGCGAGGCGGTTCTCGGTCGTTCCGTCGCCGATCTGGCTCGAGCTGTTCCGGCCCCAGGCCCACACCACGTTGTCCGTCGTCACGGCGAGGGTATGGCTGGCCGCGGCCACGACGGCCACCGCGGGAATCCCGTAGACGAGCTCGGGCACGCTGCTGTCCTCGCCCGTGCCGTCGCCCAGTTGGCCGTACAGATTGAAGCCCCACGCCCGGATGACGCCGTCGGCCGCGAGGGCAACCGAGTGCATGTTGCCGGCCGACACCGCGACCACGTTCGAGAGGCCGCTGACCGCGACCGGCATCGAGGACCATTGGTTCGTTCCGTCGCCCAGTTGCCCATAGAAGTTGTAGCCCCAGGCCCAGGTGGAGCCGTCGGAGGTCACGGCGAGGCTGTGGCTGCCGCCTCCCGCGACTCCCGCAACCCCGGAGAGCGTGCTCACTTGCACCGGGGCCGAGCGCGAGGTGGTCGTGCCCTCACCCAATTGACCCCAGTTGTTGTAGCCCCAGCTCCAGAGGTTGCCGTCGGACGTGATCGCCAGGCTGTGGCTCGCCCCGGCCGCGATCTTCACGACCCCGGAGAGCGTGCTCACCGGCACCGGGGACCAGCGGTCGGTCGTCGTGCCGTCGCCCAGCCTGCCGTTGGCGTTGTAGCCCCAGGCCCACACGCTGCCGTCCGATTTGCAGGCGAGCGAGTGGGCGTCCCCCGCGGCGATCGAGATCACCCCCGTCAGGCCGACCACCTGCACCGGCGACGTTCTCTGGGTGGTCGTCCCGTCCCCGATGCGGCCGTTGGCGTTGGAGCCCGACGCCCACACGGTGCCGTTGGACTTCAGGAAGAGCGTGTGCGACGCGCCGGCGGCGACCATCACCACGTCGGTGAGCCCGCTCGCCTGGACCGCCGTTCGCCGCAGGGTGGTCGAGGAGTCGCCGATCTGCCCGTTCGCATTCGCCCCCCAGCCCCACGCCGTGCCGTTCGTTGTGTTGACCACGGCGCTGTGAGCCGAGCCGGCCGCAACGGACGCCGCGTGGCTCACCGTGGCAGAGGCGCCAGCGAAGCTGAGGCAGGCCGAACCGAGCAGGATACGTTTGATCACCGGAATCCCCCCGCGATGACCGGAACCCGACGACGATTTGGATCGCGAACGTATATCAGCCGGAGGGGCCTTCGGCCATGAGCCGAATGACTTACGCACGCGGACGGTGGCCGGTTCGCTTCGTGGTCCTGAGCGATACAGGACTCAGCGTTGGACGAGCGCGTCGGCCGACTGCGGGCCTACAGCTCCTCGATCGGGCGCGGGCGGCCGATGTAGAAGCCCTGGCCGTAGGTGAAGCCGAGCTCGGCGCAGGCGCGCGCCTCGGCCGCGGTCTCGATGCCCTCGGCTACGGTCTTCACGAGAAGGTCCCGGGCCATGGTGAGAACCGACTGGAGGGCCCTTCGCCTGGCCCGCGGCGCCTGGTCGAGGTCGTGGATGTAGCGCTGGTCGAACTTGAGGTAGTGCGGCGGGGCCTCCGCGAGCTCCAGCCACCCCCTGTGATCCTCGGGAGCGCCGAAATCATCGTAGGCGAAGGCGATGTTGCGCTCGAGGAGGAGGGTCCTCAGCTCCGCGATGGCCGCGGGGCGCGCGAGCACCTCCTCGTGGATCTCGAGGGCGAGGTCGAGCTGCGGCGCGACCGACCGCAGCTCCTCGAGCGACTCGAGGAGCCCGGGCCGGGACAGCTCGTTGGGGTGGGTGTTCAAGAAGACCGTCGGCATGTCGGGCCGGCGAACGGCCAGCTCCACCGCCACCTTCCGGAAGAGCCGGCTGAGCCCCGCCTCCGCCCCGATGCTCTTCGCGATCTGGAGGAGCTCGAGCGGGCTCTCCGGGAGATGGGGGTGCCGGCCCCGGCCGAGCGCCTCGTAGGCCGCCGGCGTGCCCCGCGAGAGCAGCACGATGGGCTGGAAGACCACCGTCACCAGTCTCTCCCGCAGCAGCTCGCGCAGCTCCCGTGTCCCCGCGGCGAGCCGGTGGGGCAGCGGCCGCCTGATCGCGACCGTCGTGGGTCGTTCCTCCGCGACCTCTTCCGGAGGCGAGCCCGCCTCCTCGGAGCGACCGAGGCGGAACTCGAAGTCGGCGAAGCGAAGGACGTCTCCGACTCCGAGCGCCACGTCTTCCTCGACGAGCACGCGGTTCAGGAAGCTGCCGTTCCGGCTGCCGAGGTCGCGCAGGCGGAGGCTCGCCCCGGCGGCGTAGATCTCGGCGTGCAGCTTCGAGACGGCGTCCGAGGGCAGGACCATCTCGAGCCCCTGGCGCCGGCCGATGCGGAAGGGCAGGGAGCCGATGCGGACCCGGCGCAGCGCGCCGCCCTCGGTGAGGGTCTCGAGGTACCAGCCCGCGTCACCGATCGGCGGCAGGTCGTCCGCCCGGCCGTTCTCCGCGCTCACCCGCGTCCCGCCATGGCCTACCAGTATCCACGAACGGGCGAGCGTAGTCGCGCCGGTGCCGCCCGGTGAGGTGCACCCGGCGTCCCGTACCTCCGGTGCACGCGTTCGAGCTGGAGGACGGGTCGCATCGGCGGCGGCTCAGAGGAGCCGGCGCGGCGGGTCCGCCCCGGGAAGGGCCGCCTCGGGCGACGCCCGCCGCTGGCGGAGCAGGAGGCCCTCGGTCTCGGCTGCCGTGGCCGGCGCCCCGCAGAGGTTCCCCTGCATGCGGTCGCACTGCCAGCGCACGAGGAGCACGCGCTGCGCCTCGGTCTCGACGCCCTCCGCCACGACCTTGAGGCGCCGGGAGCGGGCGAGGGCCACCGTGGCGGCGATCACCGCCTCGTGGTCGCGGTTGGTGGCGGCGTCCCCGACCACCGAGCCGTCGATCTTGAGGGTGTCCACGGGGTAGCGGTAGAGGTGGGCGAGCCGGCTCTCCCCGGTGCCGAAGTCGTCGAGCGCGACCCGCAGGCCGAGCCGTCGGAGCTCGGTCAACCGCTCGATGGCGAGCTCCGGGGAGCGCACGAGCTCGACCTCGGAGACCTCGATCTCCAGGCTCTCCGGGGGAAGCCCGGTCTCGTCGAGGACCCGCCGCACCAGCTTCACGAGCGCGGCGTGGGAGAGCTGGCGTGCCGAGACGTTCACGGACACCACGAGGCCCCGGTGGCCGGCCTCGTGCCACTTCCGGCCCTGGAGGCAGGCCGCCCGCAGGGTCCACTGCCCGAGGGGGACGGCGAGGCCGCTCACGTCGGCGAGGGAGACGAAGTCGGCCGCCTTCTCGACACCCTCCTCGCGGCGCCAGCGCAAGAGCGACTCGAGGCCCACGATAGCCCCCGTCTCGCACTCGACGACCGGCTGCCACCACAGTTCGAGCTCTCCCGCGACGAGGGCCCGCCGCAGGGCCGTCTCCTTG
>Ga0316616_100001199_pt1 | contig 10191 bp, 8 predicted proteins | sample OWC_Aug_M1_C1_D1_FD_207660 | JGI IMG/M metagenome (GOLD analysis project Ga0316616, IMG submission 207660) | Wetland soil microbial communities from Old Woman Creek delta, Ohio, United States - OWC_Aug_M1_C1_D1_B | ecosystem: Environmental > Terrestrial > Soil > Wetlands | place: USA: Ohio...
TGCAGGGCAGTGCGAAATAGAGCACGAAGGTGTTGAGGGCCGGCACCGCATTCTCCGGAAGCGCGCGGTACCGCGCGGCGAGATAGCCGCAGAGCACGAGCCCGAAGAAGGGCGCGGTGACGTTCAGGATAGCGAGCATGCGTTGGGGTACCGTGATCTTCCGCGCACGACGGCTTTGCCAGGTGCCTTCGGGCATCGGTTGCGGTGGCCGCAGCTGGACCGCTCCACGGGAGCGTGGCCCGACGTCGGTCGCCGCTAGTACATGAGTTCGGTATTTAGCACGTTGCGTAGCGGCTCGCCATTCAGGAAGCGCCGGAGGTTGTCGCAGAACAGTCCCGTGATCCGCGCATTCTCCCCGTCGCTGGTGCTGGCCGAGTGCGGGCTCACCATGACGTTGGGCATCTCCCAGAGCGGGCTGCTGAGGGGGAGCGGCTCTTCCGCAAACACATCCAGGGCGGCGCCACTCAAGTGGCCGGATTGTAGCGCCTCGATCAAGGCGGGCTCATCGACCACCGCACCCCGCGCTGTATTGATGAAATAGGCGCCGCGGGGCAGGAGCGCCAACTCTTTTCGGCCGATCATCTTTTCCGTCTGCGGCGTGTGGGGCACCATCAGCACAAGAACATCCGCCTGCGCCAGCATGGCGTCCAGCCTGCTGGGCTCGTAATAACGGTCCACGGCCCCGGGAACGGGCTTCAAGTCTGTTCCGATAACCGTCATTCCCATTGCGCGACACAATCGGGCAATCTCCGTGCCGACGTGCCCCAGGCCCACGATGGCCAGCGTCCGGCTTTCCAGGTCGGTGCCCGCGTAGCGCTCCCAGTGCCGACGGCGCTGCGCATCGAGCATGCGCGCGGCGCCCTTGTAATGCATGAGCATGGCCATCACCACGAACTCGGCCAACGGTCGCGCGTGGACGCCACTGGCCGTCGTAAAGACGGTGTGCGGCATGCGTCTGTCGTAGTTATAGGTCCGGACCAGCTGGCCGATACCGGCGCTCGTCGATTGGACCCAGCGGGCCTTGGGCGCCAAATCCGGCAAGTCGGCGCGATGCGTTGGGTCAAAGTCAAAGAGGACGTCGGCCCGCGCCAGCAGGCCCTGCCACCGCCCCTCCTGTTCCGGAGTGCGGTGAAAGGCGGGATCGCCGTTGTGGTCGGCAGCGTAACGAGGCAGGCGCAGCAAGTCAGGTTCGTAGATGACGTCGAGCCGATCATCGACGCGGCGGATCCGTTCGACGTGTTGCGGCTCCAGGTAGCTACAGATCAGGACCGTGTATTTCGAAGCGTTCATGCGACACGTTCCTCCGTGATGGGTGCGTGGGGCGCAGCCACTTGCACAAACACGGATCGGTGTTCCAATGTGGTCGGGTGCAAGACTGTCAACTGTGCCCTCGTCACAGCGGCGAGGAGAAACCGCACAGGAAATGCCGCCGCTGGATGGGATGCTGCCGGATCCCGGCCGGGTGGGGACTCCACGTTCCACCCCGTGCCGTGCCGCGGAACCGCCGCCGGCATCGCAGGCCGGCCGCAGCAACGCCGGGCCGAGTATGGGGTGGGCCGGGCGCGCGTGTCAAGCGGGAATGCCCCGGAATGCGCAAAACCGAACGCCAGAGACACCTTGACACGGAGCGGCAGAATGCATATCTTCGACCCGTCACACTGACGCGCTCCGCCAGTGATCTCCTGCCATGGAAACTACGGATGAATCGCATAACAGGGAGGGAACCATGAACGCAGTCGTTCGGTTGGCATCGACCAAAATCAGAAAACTGGTGCGATGGGCAGCGCCGGCCGCCGGCGTGCTCGCCGCGGCGATGTTCATCATTGCGTCTTTCCCGAACCCCGCGCCGGCCGGGCAGGGGACGACTCTGGTTGTGGCCTCGAGTTTCATCATTAGGTCCATCGACCCGGGCCGGACCGTCGAGACCACCAGCAACATGCTCAACCACGCTACGTACGACTCACTGGTCACGTTCGAGGGCGAGGACCTCAAGACGCCAAAGCCCTCGTTGGCCACCGAATGGAAGATTTCGGAGGACGGCAAGACCTACACGTTCAAGCTACGGCCCAACGTCAAGTTTTCCGGCGGCAATCCGCTCACGTCGGCCGATTTCAAGTGGTCCTTCGAGCGGGTCAAGAACCTCAAGAGCAACCCCGCCTTCTACTTGAATCCCGTGCAGGAGATACTGACCCCGGATCCGCTGACGCTCGTCTTGAAGTTGAACGCCCCCAATCCGGCGCTGCTGGCAATTCTCTCCAGCCCCAGCCTCGGAGCTGTTGATAGCAAACTGGTGGCTGAAAAGGGCGGAGTGTCAGGACCTGACGCGAAGGACAGAGATAAAGCCGAGAGCTTCCTGAACAACCAGTCGGCGGGCACCGGGCCGTTCGTCCTCTCAAGCTACGTCCCGGAGCAAGAGGTCGTGCTGGTCAGAAATCCCCACCACTGGCGACCGGCCCCGGCAATCGACCGGATCGTCATCCGAAACATCACGGAACCCGCGACGCAGAAACTGCAGGTCCAGCGGGGTGACGTGGACATCGCTACCGCGCTGGGGCAGGATCAGGCTGCGACACTGAAAGGCGTACCGAATGTCGCTGTTCGATCCAGCCTCGCCGCGGTGACCTTCTACGTCCTGATGAACAATAATCCTGAGGTGGGACAGGCATTTTCTAACGCCAAGGTGCAGGAAGCCGTCCGCTACGCCTTGGACTACGATGGTATCATGAACATCGCCGGCGCCGGCGCCTCGCGGCTTGCCGGCGTGATCCCCACCGGCTTTCCCGGCGCGCTTGATCCGAAGACGGCTATCAAGACCGATCGTGAGAAGAGCAAAGCCCTCGTAAAGGAAGCCGGGCTTGGGGATGTCAAGGGGCAGATCACCTACGGCAGCGACCAGGTCATCTGGGGAGTCCCGATGGCTGTCTTGGCGCAGAAGATCCAAGCTGATCTTGCCGCGGTCGGCATTCAACTCTCCCTCAACGGGCTTCCCAGGGCTGCGGCCCTCCAGTCGTACCGGGACGCCAAGAATCAGGTGGGAGTGTGGAGCTGGGCCGCCGACTTCCCCGACCAGAGTAACTTCCTGGTCTACATGCCGGGACGGACGGTCGGTAAGCGGGCCGGATGGCCTGAGGATGCCAGCCCGGCGGCCAAGGAGTTGGCGACGCTGGCCAACAAGGCCGAGAGCGAGCTGGATGACGCCAAGCGGGCGGCGCAAATGCAGCAGGTGGACAAGCGCGTCATGGAGATCGGACCCTACGCACCCCTGTTCCAACCCGCGGTTCCCGTCGCGTTCCGGTCCAACATAAAGGGGGTCACCTTCCACAGCGTGTGGGGACTCGACTTCTACACCATCGGCAAATAGGCGGACCGACTCGCCGCCGCAAGGAGAAGCTTTACATCCTTGCGGCGGCGCCCTCATTTCAGGATCACCTGTGAACCTTTGGAGCTTCATCGGGCGGCGGTTGTTGCTCCTCGGGCCGATGCTCATCGGCATCACCCTGTTCAGTTTCCTCCTATCGCATGCCGTGCCGGCTGACCCGGTGTCGGCCAATCTCGGCGAACAGGCCGCCGCAGACCCCGAGGTTGTGGCGGCGTTTCGCAAGGCCTGGGGGCTGGACCGCCCGCTCCACGAACAGTACCTGATTTACATCTGGAACCTCGCCCGCGGGGACTTCGGCACGTCGATTTCGACGAAGCAGGCCGTCGCGCTCGACCTCCGACAGCGCTTTCCCGCGACGGTGGAAGTGGCGATCGTGGCCATGATCATCAGCTTGGCCGTCGGGGTGCCGCTGGGAATTCTGTCCGCCGTCAAACGCGACAGCATCGTCGATCAGATTGCCCGGGTCGTGTCGCTGGTGGGTGTCTCCGTGCCCGTGTTCTGGCTCGGCCTGGTCGCGCTCCTGGTGTTCTATGCTCGCCTGGGGTGGGCCCCGGCTCCCGGCCGGTTGAGCGCCAACCTCATTCCGCCCACGTTTACGACGGGGTTCCTGCTCATCGACTCGCTCAGGGAGTGGCGAATCGATGCGGCGCTCGACGCCCTCCAACATCTGGCACTTCCCGCGATCGTACTCTCTTCCTATACCCTTGGCGTGATCACCCGGATCACGCGGGGGAGCCTTCTTGAGACGTTGGGCGAAGACTATGTGCGCACCGCCCGGGCCAAAGGTTTGCCCAACTTGACCGTCATCGTACGACATGCGGCGAGAAACGGACTTATCCCGGTGGTAACCATCGTCGGTTTGAGCTTCGGTCGCCTGCTCTCGGGCGCCGTGGTGACGGAGAGCGTCTTCGCTTGGCCGGGGCTTGGACTCTACGCCTTCCGGAGCGCCACTTCCCTCGATTTCCCGGCGATCATGGGGGTCGGCATCGTCATTGCCACCATCTATGTCCTCGTGAACCTGGTGGTGGATATCGCCTACGGTCTGCTCGACCCCAGGATTCGGGTGGGTTAGCATGGCGACACCCCGGATCTCCTATTCGGCAGAGGCGGTGGCGTCGCGCCGCTTGACGGCCGGCACGGGCGGCCTCGTACGCTTCGTCCCTCGGCCGTTCCGCCGTTCCCCGCTCACCGTTATGGCCAGCCTGGTGGTGCTCGCGTGGTTGGTGCTGGCCGTCGTCGCGCCGAGCATCGCACCCTATGGGCCGCTGCAACAGGACATGGCCACGCGCCTCGCTCCTCCGACCCACACCCACTGGCTGGGCACGGACGTGCTGGGGAGGGATGTGTTGAGCCGTATTCTGTACGGCGCACGCATCTCGATTCCCGTGGGGATCGCGGCGGTGATTCTTGCCGCGGTGCTCGGCACCGTCGTCGGCAGCGTAGCCGGCTACCTGGGTGGGTTGCTCGACGAACTCATGATGCGCGTCACCGACGTCATGTTGGCCTTCCCCACGGTCATCCTCGCTCTCGTGATCACGGCGGCGCTGGGTGCGGGGATCCAGAATGCGGTGATCGCCATCATGGTGGCGTGGTGGCCCTCGTACGCCCGGTTGGTGAGAGGCCTCGTGCTGGCGATCAAGGAGCGGGAGTACGTGCTCGTGGCGCGCGCCTTGGGCGCCTCGGAGTCCCGCCTGCTCCGCATGCACGTCCTGCGGAACATCGTGTCCCCCGTGATCATCCTGAGCACCTTGGACGTCGGCCACGCCATTTTGACCTTCGCGTCGCTGAGCTTCCTCGGTCTCGGGCCTCCTCCCGAGATTCCCGAGTGGGGTTCCATGATCGCCGCCGGACGGGACTACTTCGATCAATGGTGGATGGGGACCTTTCCGGGGATCGCCATTCTGAGCCTCACGATGGCCTTCAACATCGTCGGCGACAGCCTCAGGGACATGCTCGATCCTCGACTGCGAAAGCTCTAGCCGGCTGCGGCGGGAGGTGCCTGATGCTCCCTTCAAGGGAGAGAGACCCCTACATCGCGTGGCGACCGCCGTTTCCAGAGCCGGTCCTCACAAGAGACAAGACGGCTCTTCTCGTGATCGACATGCAGTACCGCTCCGCCCACCCGGATTTTGGGCTGTGCGTCAAGGTTCGGGCGGCGGGCTTCGAAGAGACGCTGGAGTATTACCGGGGTCGGCTGGCAGTGATCGTCCCGAACATTCGACGTCTTCAGGACACGTTCCGAGCTTCCGGCATGGAAGTCATACATGTCCGCATCCAGTCCATGACCGCCGACGGGCGTGACCGCAGTCCATCCCACAAGAAGCTCGACCACGCGCGGGACCTTACCTCTCGCGAGGCGGAGATCTTAGACGAGTTGAAACCAGTGGGGGACGAGCTCGTCTTCAGCAAAACTGCCGGGTCGGTCTTCCTGAGCACCAACATCACCTACGTGCTCCGCAACATGGGCATCGAGAGCCTTGTGGTCACCGGGGTCGTCACCACGGGCTGTGTCCACACGGCGGTCACCGACGCCGCCGACCTGGGATTCCACACGGTCCTCGTGGAGGATGGATGCGCCGCGTTGGTGCCCGAGATGCATTGGAATTCCGTCCGGATCCTTCGAGACGTGTACGCCAAGATCATGACGACGGAGGAGGTGCTCGGTCGGGTCACCGCCTTGCCGTGGGCGCCCTCCCCCTCCACCACTCGGCTCCACGGAGGTTCGATTGGGTAGGCCAGTCTATATCGTCGACGCGTTCACGCGCGTTTCCTGCGCCGGAAATCCTGCGGGCGTGGTGACGAGGGCCGATGGCTTGTCGGATGAGCAAATGCAGGCCATCGCGCGGGAGCTCAGGCAAACCGAGACATGCTTCGTCATGCGGGGGACGGACGCGGGTGTCGACTACCATTTGCGGTGGTTCACGCCGACCGTCGAGGTCGATCTCTGCGGTCACGCCACGGTCGCAGCGTACACGTGTCTGGTCGCCGAGGGTCGCGTCCCTTTCGGTGCGGAGCCCGCGCACCTGAGGCACACCACGCGAAGAGGCGTTCTCAGCGTGTGGGTTGAGGGAGAGGGGTGCGCGGCTCGTAACGTTTCGATGTCCGCAGGGGTTGCCTCGGTGCGCCGCGCTCGGGACGACCCAGCCGAGGTTGCCCGCGCCGTGGGCCTGGACCCCGCGAGCCTCGACCCGGAACTCCCTGTGGCGGCCGACGAAGCCAGCCAACGCATCATCGTACCGGTCGGCCGGTTGACCGACCTCCTCAATCTTGTGCCGAATAGCGCCGGGATGATCGGGTACGGCCAGACGGCGCCTTACCGCCGATTCACCCTGGTCTGCCGGGAGACGCTCGACCCTCGCTTCCGAACTCACCTGCGGCACTTCGCCCCCGCCAACGGCATCCCCGAGGATCCGGTCACCGGAACAGCCCATGCCGTTATCGCCGTCTATTTGGAGTGGCTCGGATTACAGCCTTCCGGCGATCGGGTTCGATACGAGGGCGAGCAAGGCCATGCCGTGAGGCGGCCCGGGTCTGTGACCGTGGAGCTGCTGCGCGAGAAAGGCGCGGTCGTTGACGTCCGCATCGGCGGACAGGGTCACATCGTAACTCGGGGGCAGATCGAGGCGGACTAGGTCTACTCTGACTGGATGGAAGCGCCCACCCTTTTCCGTCGTGCAGCACAGACAAGGGCCGGTGCCCGCAGACTCAGGACACCGGCCGTTCAGTCGAGACGGACCAGGTAGGTCAGGTCTAGAGTGTCACTTTTCCTGCCCTGTAGTCTGCGACGAACTGATCGATTTGCTCCAGACCGGCCTTCATGCTCTCCGCCGGAGTGCCGGGGCCAAAACCCAGCCGGACGTGGCCTTCGACGCCGTAGCAGCTCCCGGGAAGGATGTAGGTCTTGTAGGGTTTCTCCAAGAGGCGAACGCACAAATCCCAGGACGGAACGTTCAAATCGTAGCTCGGGAACGAAAGAAAGCCTCCCCTGGGCGGCACCCACTTGAAGGCCCCGTTGGTCCGCATCCACTCGGTGGTGATGTCGTAGTTCACCTTGGCGGCGGCCATGGTTTGTTTGACGAGGCGCCAGTACTTCTCGGGCTGAAGGGCAGCCATGGCTACGACCTCGTCCAGGCGGCTCTGCTGGTGCAGACTGATGTAATACTTGAGATCCATGCAGTCTTCCACGAGTTGCCGGTCTTGTGTGGCCAGCCATCCGAGGCGCAACCCGCTCATGCCCAGGGTCTTGGAGACGCTTGCGGTACTGATGCCCCTCTCGTAGAGATTGACCACGGACGGGGAAAGTCCGCCTTCCCATTCGAGACCGCGGTAAATCTCGTCGGAAAGCACGTAGGCGCCGTGGCGGGAGGCGATTCGGCAGATATCCTTCAACTCGCTCTCGCTAAGGATGGCTCCGGTGGGATTGCTCGGGTGGCAAATGTAAATCAGTTTGACCCTGGGACCCATCAGGCTTTCCAGTTCGTTCAAATCGAACTTCCACGCCAGCTCGGGTCGGCGCTTGAGGATCTTTGCCTTTACGCCCAACGCCTCGCACACGACCTTGGGCTGCTCCCACGAGGGGGCCTCGACGATGGCTTCATCGCCCGCCTCCAGACGCACCGCGAAGGACAGGAAGTTGGCATGTTGGGTGCCCGACGTGATCAGCACGTTCTCTTTCGGGACGCGATAGCCGTGCGTCTTGATGACCGTATCGCGGAGGGGAGGGTAACCATACCGGTTGCCGGATTTCTCGAGTTTCAAGTCGAGGGGGATGCCGTCGAGAATTTCCCCCAGCGTGAACACCCTGCCCTCGGGGTTGATCAGCTGATGAACGGTCCACACCTGCTTCTCGATGTCCCACCCACGATCACGGCCGATGTTAAAGAACTCGCCGAGCTTCTGAGACTTTGTCTTCACTGGTCGACCTCCTCATTCTTGGGCGTGCGAAACTTCCGGCATTCTGCAACACAATGGCAGTTACTCCCTGTTCCTAGGCAGCGGTCCGGATGAAAGCGTCCGTGGCCGCAAAGGGAGGCGCGGGCTCCACTATCCAGCACTTGACGATGGGATCTCCCGTGTTGACGACCTTGTGGGTCCAGATGATGCGAGCGATCCCGTCGGCCGGAGAGACGATCTTCTCCACCACATCACCAAAGACATCGCAGACTTCGGCGATCTCCTGCCCCTTCCGGATCTCGTCGCCGATACGGATCGCGAGCCGCAGCAGGCCACCTCGACGGGCGTCCACCACGAACTGATCGACTGCTAGCATTCGCTTTTCGCGGACGACGGGCTCCCCCGGGAGCATCTTGAAGAAGCGCAGCACATTGCGGATGCCGTGCATGTGGTTCTGAACATCAGATGGATCCAAACCTCCGGCGCTCCCCGATTCGGCCAGGATCGAGGCCACGCCGCGGCGAGCAGCCTCGCTCGTGAGCGAACCCTTGGTCGCGGCCAAGGAGGTGCCTTCCCGGTAGAGGGCGACGATGCGCGGACTATAAAGTCGCGCCATAGCCTCGCCTCGCTCATCGACCGCCGGATTTCCTTGGATGGCGTACCCGGAATAGGGCCACAGAATCTCGGGGACGTCGCCTCCGTGGCAATCGATGTGGAAATCGGCACGCGCCACGACTTCGTTTAGCAGCACGTGGGCGATAACCTCGCTGATGGTGCCGTTGGCGTTCCCCGGAAACGTCCGGTTCAGGTTCAAGCCGTCGATAGGCGAAACGAAGGCCGAACGGGCCCGGAACATGGGGGAGTTGACCACCGGGACGGCCACCAGGGTGCCGCATAACACGGCCGGGTCAAGGCCGGCGACGGTTCGGAGGACAGCATCGATGGCCGGGTATTCGGCCGCGTGGACACCCGCCGTGACGCACAGAGTTGGGCCGGGCTTCGCCCCGCGGATGATCGCGAGCGGGATCTGGATGGGACCCAGGGGGGTTTCACCCACCGTCACGTAGCCGTGCCGCTTCGTCCCCCGCTCAGCGGCGATATCCCTGATTCGGAACGCTGTATTCATGTCGCCCGCCTCCCCCTCTGCCTGCCCGTGTTTTGTGCGGCGTCGCGGCGGACCTTCCGAATCTGGTGGCCCGAATTGAACCGAACCTCCGTCATCGGGCGTGACTCGTTGCGGGCCAAGCGGAAGGATCGCGCTGAATCGCCGCGGCTATACGATGCGCGTGGCTGTTACACGCCGCCGTTATGATATGGACCCTCACCATCGGCCGTCAATGAGGAAATGGTCCGACGGATCCCTGTGTCTTGAGGGTATCGTGACGACCCGGTCCGGTGTGCGCCTCTCCGACAAGGGAGGCGTGTGTTGTGGGACGCGCCTTGGCGGGCGCGCACGACTGAGCGCTCGGGCGTCGATGCCGTTGTGGGCATCGGCCGGGACTTGATTGAGTTGACCAAGTCGTTCGCGCCGCGGCATGACGGTGGACGGCGCATTCGGTCGCGCTCGCATACTGCGGATCTTGTTCAATGCGGAGCGGCATGCTAGGGTGCGGCCGTTGGTGCCGCCCGGATGTCGAGCGAGAGCGTCGCGTGTGCGGATCCAAGAGCGATCGCCGGTGACAAAAACGTCTACAGCGTCCGGGTCGAAAACGGCAGGACAAGCGGACAGAGATGGCTGAGCGTGTGTTGTTCGTCCTGGTCGTCTGCGGCGTGTATCTCGGGATGAATTGGTATGTCCTAGCGCGGCTGTGCAGTCTGTTTGCCTTGAAAAGAGCAGTCTGGTTCTACGTGGCGCTCCTTCCGCTGACGCTGTCGTTTGTCGCCTCGCTCTCGCTCGAATCCGCGATCGGCAATCGCGT
>Ga0316616_100001202_pt1 | contig 10190 bp, 9 predicted proteins | sample OWC_Aug_M1_C1_D1_FD_207660 | JGI IMG/M metagenome (GOLD analysis project Ga0316616, IMG submission 207660) | Wetland soil microbial communities from Old Woman Creek delta, Ohio, United States - OWC_Aug_M1_C1_D1_B | ecosystem: Environmental > Terrestrial > Soil > Wetlands | place: USA: Ohio...
AGGGAGGCCACACTGGAAGATCTGGAGCGAGATTACATCGCCATGATCCTGCAGCGCACCAAGGGCCACCAGATCCGTGCGGCCACCATCCTGGGGATCGATCGCCGGACCCTGTATCGGAAGATCCGGCGGTACGGCCTCAAGCTCAACGGGGACTGATCGCCGGGCGCCATCGTTCCAGGTGCGCGGCCCTCAATTTGGTGATAGACTTCGGTTTAAGTTCTCTGTTCTCTGTTCGTGGCTCTCGGCTCGTGGCTCTCAACTCTTCCTCACGAGGAGTCTCACATGACCGCCACCGAGATCTTCCGGCGAAATCATCGCACCATCCGCAAGGCCCTGGTGTCGCTGGACCGGGCCCTTCTCATGGAGACCCCGAACTGGGGCATCGTCGCCAAGAACCTCGCCAATTACCTGGAGATCGAGCTCCGGGAATACTGGGGCTCCGAGGAACGCTGGATCTTCGCGCCGCTGGCGAAGACCGGCCCCGATGCGGCGGGCGTGGTCGCCCAGATGGAGCAGGAACACCGGGACCTCGATGCTCGCCTGCACGAGTTCAAGGCGCTGACCAAGAACCCGATAGGCGCCGAGCTCGCTCCACTGGTGCGCGAGAAGGGCGTGGCCCTCGTGAAAGAATTCCTCCACCACATGTTCCTGGAAGAAGAGGTGGGTTTCATGCTGGCGGAAGAACGCCTCGGGATCACATATCTCGAGGAGGCCGCCGACCGAGTCCTCCTCCTCAAGGAAGCGGAGAAAGGATTGGAGGAACCGGCCGCGATCGATTGAACGAAGGGTCGTGAGGGCCGCAAGGGCTCGTCTCCATCCGTAAAGTCGAAGCCTCCCATGCCGTCGGGATGCAACCCCCCCGACGGCGTTTCTTTTTCCCTTTCGTTCCCACCGCTGCCTCCTGGATCTGTCGACTGTGCTATCGCCCTGCCCGTCCACTCCCGGGAGAAAACACCGGCCTGGGGGCAGCGTCGAGGTCGGAGGTCGGCTTCGCTGTACAAAGCCGGCCTGTCCGCTTGACACGGGGCGACGCCTTGGGCATGCTCCGCCACATTCCGGCGTGCTGCGTTGCGTTCCCCAGCGCCATCCTGGCGCGGTGTAGTGCAGCACGCCATTCGGGTCCCCGCGAGGGAACATGGCCGAGCCGTTCCTCCGAGTCGAAAGCGTCTCCAAGTCGTTCCCCGGTGTGACGGCCCTCCACCAGGTGGACTTCGATCTCCGTGCCGGCGAGGTCCACGTCCTCATCGGGGAAAACGGGGCCGGCAAATCCACCCTGATCAAACTCCTCTCCGGCGTCTATCCGAAAGACGGGGGCCGTTTCCTTCTGGACGGTCAGGACGTTTCCATTGCGTCCGTCCGCGCCGCTCAGGATCTAGGCGTGGCCACGATTTACCAGGAGATGAACCTCATCCCCGAACTGACCGTGGCCCAGAACATCCTGCTGGGGCGCGAGCCCCGACGGGTCGGCGGGCTGTTGGTGGACACCGAGGCGGCCCGCCGCCGCAGTGCGACGCTCCTCGCCTCCCTGGGCCAGCACCTCGACCCCGACGCCCAGGTCAAGACCCTCTCGGTGCCACAGCAGCAGATGGTCGAGGTGGCGAAGGCGCTCTCCATGGAGGCCCGCATCGTCATCTTCGACGAGCCCACCGGTACGTTGGCCGAGAAGGAAACCGCGGCGCTGTTCGCGACGATCCGCCTGCTCAAGCAGCAGGGCATGGGCATCATCTACATCTCGCATCGCCTGGAAGAGATCCGGGAGATCGGCGACCGGGTCACCGTCCTGCGGGACGGTCACCTGATCGGCACGCGGGCGGTGGCCGAGGTCACCGTGGACGACCTGATCCAGATGATGGTCGGGCGCGAGCTCAAGGATCAGTTCCCCCGCCACCGCCGTCCCCCGGGCGAGGTGGCGCTGGAGATCCGGAACCTCTCCCTGCAGGGCGCCCTTCATGACGTCAGCCTCACGGTCCATCGGGGCGAGATCGTCGGCCTCTCCGGGCTGGTCGGGTCCGGCCGGACCGCCCTGGCCCGGGTCATCTTCGGCATCGACCGGCCCGATTCGGGGGAAATCCGCGTGTTCGGGAAGCCCGTACGCATGGATTCACCTCTCACGGCCACCAAACTCGGGTTGGCGTTCCTGACCGAGGACCGCAAGGCCCTCGGCCTGTTCCAGATTCGGCCGGTCTCGGACAACATCATCCTGGCGGCCATCCAACGCCTCTTCCCGCGCTTCTGGATCGACGCAGGCCGCGAGCGGGCCGTGGCGCAGGAGTTCGTCACGCGCCTCCGGATCCAGACCCCCAACCTGAGCCAGCTTGTCCAGAACCTGTCCGGCGGAAACCAGCAGAAGGTGGTCCTGGCCAAGTGGCTCGCCACGCACGCCAAGCTCTTCATCCTGGACGAGCCCACCCGGGGCATCGACGTGGGGGCCAAGCTGGAAATCCACCGTCTCATGGACGAGTTGGTGGCCCAGGGCACGCCTATCGTCATGATCTCCTCGGAGATGCCGGAGATCCTGGGCATGAGCGATCGTATCTACGTCATGAGGGACGGCCGGATCGGCGGCGAGTTCACCCACCACGAGGCCAGTCAGGAGCGCATCCTCAAATGCGCGGTGGGAGGGTAAACCGCATGCCACGCCTGGCCGCGAGGCTCGCGTCGGTCGTCTCCGGGCCGATCATCATCTGCCTGGGGATGATTGGGGTGTTCTCGCTGCTTTCCGAAAACTTCTTCTCGCTCTCCAACGCGGTCAACATCATCCGCCAGGCCAGCGTCCTGGCCCTGGTGGCTTTTGGCCAGACGTTCGTCATCCTGCTTGCCGGCATCGATCTCTCGGTGGGCGCGGTCATGGGCCTCACCTCGTGCGTCACCGCCACGTTAATGCTCAAGGCCCACCTGGCACCCGTCCTGGCCGCCGCCGTCGGTGTCGGGGTGGCGGCCCTCTGTGGGCTGGTGAACGGCCTCGTGCACAGCTTCCTGGGGCTCAACCCCTTCGTGCCCACCTTCGGCATGTGGGGCATGGCGCTGGGTGCCGCCCTGATCATCACCGAGGAACGGGTCCTGACCGGGTTCCCTGCCACCCTGCGGGTTCTCCATGACGGGGAACTCCTGGGGCTGCCGGCGCCGCTCCTCTTGGTGGCCGCCGTTCTCCTGGTCCTTCACACGTTCCTCAAGGCCACCCCCCAGGGCATCGCCACCTACGCCATCGGCGGCAACGAGGGGGCGGCACACCTCTCGGGCATCCGGGTCCGACTCCACAAGAGCCTGATCTACGCGTTCTCTGGGTTCATGGCCGGGCTGGCGGGCGTGCTCTTCTTGGCCCGCTCCAATGCCGCCCAGGCCATCGACACCATCGGCTATGAGTTCGATTCCATCGCGGCCGTGGTCGTGGGCGGGACATCGCTGATGGGCGGCAAGGGAGGCGTGGCCCAGACCCTCGTCGGCGTGACGCTGATCGCGATGCTCCGCAACGGTCTTAACATGGTCGGGGTCAATCTCTATCTGCAGCTCGTGTTCATCGGCGTGGTCCTGATCCTGGCCTACGTCACGGAGAACCAGAATCTGGTTGAGTTCCTCCGTGATCTGAAGCGGCGCCTCTTCGGAGCGCCCGCCTCCACCGAGGAGGCCTGAGTGAAGCTCTCGACTCGGGCTCTCTACCGCTTGGGTGCCGTGGCCGTGATTCTGGCCGCCGCGTGGATTCTCGTGCCGCGTTTCGGGACGGAGTCTAACCTGATCAACCTCCTGCGGCAGGCCTTCCTCCTGGCCCTGGTCGCCACGGGCGTCTCCCTGAGTATGCTGGTGGCCGGGTTGGACTTGTCCATCGGCGCCGTGGCCGCCCTCTCCTCCTGTCTGGCGGCGACCGTGATCGTCCAGGGACACGTGGTGTTGGGCGTCTTCGTCGGCCTCGCGGTTGGCGCCCTGGGCGGACTGATGAACGGGGTGATGATCGCCAAGCTGAAGCTCCCCTTCTTCATCATGACCTTCAGTATGATGTTCATCGTCCGCGGCCTGGCCTTGACCTATACGCAAGGCACCTCCATCCATGGCTTCCCCGCAAGCTTCACGTGGCTCGGCAAGAGCTTCGTCGGCCCCATCCCCATGCCGGTGGTGGTCGGCGCCGCCGTCCTGGGTTTGCTGCACCTGGTCCTGACCAAGACCACCTTCGGGCGGATCACGTATGCCGTGGGGGCCAACGCGGAAGCCGCCCGCTTCTCGGGCCTGGCCGCCGATCGGAACATCATTCACGTCTATGCGCTCTCGGGCCTCCTAGCGAGCCTGTCCGGGCTGATCTACATCGCCCGGCTGAACGCCGCCGACGCCGACCTGGGAATGATGTGGCCGCTGGAGGGGATCGCGGTGGCCGTCATCGGCGGCATCGCCTTCTCCGGCGGCGAGGGGAACATCCTGGGTCTCGTCCTGGGCGGGATCGTCATGGCCGTCGTGGGGAACTGCGTGAACCTCCTGGGCTTGCCGGCTCGGTTCCAGGACTTTTTTATTGGCTTTGTCATCATCCTGGCGGTCCTCATCGACCACCTCACTCAGAAGCGCGGGAAGGTTGCGAGGTGACTCGTGTGGTGAATCGGAACCAACAGGGCTGCTCAAAAAGGTCCAGATGCAAGGCGGCGCGTGATGCGAGGTGCGAGGCGTACTGAAGCGGTACGCGGCAGCGCCGCGCGAGCGCGCCAACGCGGCAGATGGGCCTTTTTCAGCAGCCTGCTGGCAGTGCACTCACAACCTGTCGGAGAGGAGAGGAGGACGCATCATGAAACGGTTTGTGCGGTTCGCATGTCTGGCGCTGGTCGGCGTCGTGGCCCTTGCCGGGGTCGCGCTGGCGGCCAAGGATCCCAAGGATGTCCACGTGGCCCTGGTGGTCAAAGACCTCACCAACCGCTTCTTCGTGGAGATGAAGTGGGGCGGCGAGTCCGCGGGGAAGCAGCATGGCATCCGGGTCACCGTCCTGGCCCCGGAGAAGTACGCCGTGGACAACCAGATCCGAATCATGGAAGACCTGATTCAAAAGAAGGTGGACGCCATCGTCATCGTGCCCATCGACGGCGCGGGTATCGTCTCGGGTATCGAGCGGGCCAACAAGGCTCGCATCCCCGTCTTCAACCTGAACACCCTGGCGACCGGCGGCGAGGTGATCGGTTTCGCCGGCATCGACCATGTGCAGCTCGGCCGCATCCAGGGTCAGTGGGCTGTGGACACCCTGAAAGGCAAAGGCAACGTGGTGATCCTGGAAGGAACGACGGGTGCCTCCTCCGCCATCGAGCGCCAGCAGGGGGTGACGGAGACGCTCAAGAAGGCCTCGGGGATAAAGGTCCTGGCCTCGACCACGGCCAAGTACAATCGCCAGCAGGCCATGAAGGTCATGGAGGATCTCCTGACCCGCTTCCCGGAGATCGATATGGTCCTCTGCGCCAACGACGCCATGGCGCTCGGTGCCAAGGAGGCCATCAAGGATGCCCGACGCAAGATGATGGTGGTGGGCATCGATGCCATCCCTGAGACCCTGGAGGCCATTCAGAAGGGTGAGATGGCCGGCACCGTGGACAGCAACGGCTTCGACCAGGGCTTCGTGGCCGTGGATCTGACGGCCAAGTACCTGCTGAAGGATCAGAAACCGCCCAAAGACACGCTGGTCGGCTCGGGCATGGCCACCGTGATCACCAAGGAGAACGCTCTCGCCTTCGACAAGAGCAAGACCGAGAAGTTCAAGAAGTTCGGGATCAAGGTGGACTGAGCGACGCATTCGCGGCACCAGGCCCCGGCAGCCGCCCGGAGCCTGGTGCCGATGTCGCAACCGACTCCGAACCGCCGCCTGTCCGCCGACCCGAACGACACCTTCCGGACCGATTGCCATCTTGCGGTAGCATGCTACACTCCCTTCGATACGCCCCATCAGCCCCGCGACGATCTGCGAGGCCCGTCCTGGATCGTCCGAGCCGGGGCGCGAACCTCGAGGTGCGCGATGCCCATTTCGATCGAACCCCTCAACGTCTTGGACATCCTGCGGAGCATCCCTGACTCCGTCCTGACCATTGACGCCGAGCAGCGACTCATCACCCTGAACGCACCGGCCGAGACCCTCACGGGGCATCCCGAGACCTCAGCCGTCGGCCGGTCGTGCGGCCAGATCCTCCAGAGCGAAATCTGCGCCACGGCGCGCTGCCCCTTCGAGCGCTCATTCCGGGGCGGCGAGACCGTGACCACGTTCAACGTCCTGGCCAAGGACGCCTCCGGAACGGACACCCCCATCTGCATCAACACCTCCCCCCTCAAGAACGCCAAGGGGGATGTGGTCGGCGTGGTGGAGACCATCCGCGTGGTCACGCACATCAATCGCCTGATCGACGAGCTGCGCGAGCAGCGCAACAAGGTGCAAGCGGTCCTCGACTCCATCGCCGAGGGCGTCTTCACCGTGGATCGAGACGGTGGGATCACCAGCTTGAATCGCACCGCCGAGCGCGTCCTGGATCGCCGGGCCGGCACGGTCCTGGGCAAGCCCTGCGCAGACCTCCTCCCGGCCGAGATCTGCGGCGCGGCCTCGCCCCTCCAGGAGACGCTGCGGACAGGCCGGGTCGTCCGCAATCGGGAGCTCGCCATCGTTGGACCGAGCGGAAGGACGATCCCGCTCAGCGTCTGCACCGGCCCGTTCCGCGACGAGGCTGGGTCTACGCTCGGCGCCGTCTGCACCTTCCGCGATCTTCGGGAGATCGAGCAGATCGTGGACGAGCGCCGACGGCGAACCCCCTTCCTGCAAATCATCGGGGCGCACCCCCGAATGCGCGAGATCTTCGATCTGGTGGAGATGATCAAGGACAGCGACTCCACGGTCCTGCTCCAGGGAGAGAGCGGAACAGGCAAGGACCTCTTCGCCCACGCCCTGCACTACCTCAGCCCACGGGAGCGCCACCCGTTCGTCAAAGTGAGCTGCGCCGCGCTTCCCGAAACGCTCCTGGAAAGCGAGCTGTTCGGCCATGAAAAGGGCGCCTTCACGGGCGCCATCAAGGAGCGGAAGGGGCGTTTCGAGTTGGCGGACAAAGGCACCATCTTTCTCGACGAGATCGGTGATCTGAGCCCGACCGTCCAGGTCAAGCTGCTGCGCGTGCTCCAGGAGCAGCAATTCGAACGGCTCGGAGGCAACGAGACCATCCAGGTGGACGTCCGGGTGATTGCCGCCACGCATCGCGACCTGCCCCAACTGATGCGCGAACGGAGGTTTCGCGAGGACCTGTACTATCGTCTCAACGTGATCCCGATCCACATCCCCGCTTTACGGGAACGCAAGGCCGACATCCCGGCGCTGGTCGAATCCCTGCTGGATCGCTTCGCCGCCAAAGCCAAGGGGAGGGCCCTGGCCGTCTCGCCGCACACCATGTCCGTTCTCCTAGACCATGACTGGCCGGGAAACATCCGTGAATTGGAGAACGCCCTGGAGCATGCTATGGTTTGCTCCCGGGGTGGCATGATCGAGCCGGACACCCTGCCTCGCTCGATCCTGGCGAGCCCAAAGAGCGACCCACAGCGCCCGGACCCATCCAGGACTCCGGTCCCCGCGGCGGATGAAAAGGCGCATCTGCTCCGCGCGCTGGAGTCCACCCGGTGGAATCGCGGCCTCGCGGCGGCTCGGCTCGGAATGGATCGCACGACGCTCTGGCGAAAGATGCGGCGCTGGGGCATCGCGGTCCCATCCGGTCCAGTCGGCTCCTGAGCGGATTCAGGGAGAACTTGCATGCTGCAAACCACCGTGACGTGTCGCGCCTGCCAGCGCGCATTCCTGATATCGGCCGAGAACCCGAACCAACTCGACGTCCGGTGCCCGCTCTGCGGCCTGACGCTGATCTACCCGGACCCTCGAGGAGAAGGGCAAGCGACCCACCCCCCCGACGAGATCATCCCTTGGGATCCTTCGTGGTCGGACTGCGGGTGACACTGACGTCCGGGGTCGGTCGGCCCCTCGCGATGGATCACGCCAGAGCGTCATCCCCGTCTCTCACCATCTGCTCTCCGGTCTGATCAATGTTCCCGTGCAACGCCTGTTGCACCGTATCGAGTGGATCTATTTAACTGATTTTGAGAGTGTTTCAGACTATCTGTCGATAATTTGTGTCCGTATTCGTGTTGCATGCAACACCGATGGTTTGCCTGGCATCGGCCGCTGATTAACGATTAACCTTGCATTGACAAGAGGTTACGGAAACGCGTGCGCATTCGAACGGTGATGGAACATGTTTTGCTGTATTCCACAACAGTTCAAATGAGACTGCACCCTCGGCGGGGTCTCGCGGCCGGGTCCGAGGCGTCCTCAAACGTGGAGTCATCTTCATGAACCCACACGGAATCGATGCGTGCCCTCCCCTGGGGCGGCAGCGTGCCGTCATCATTCTCATCCTCCTCTTCGCCGGCCTACTTGTCCTGGGCGGGATCGGTTCGATCGACGCGGCCGATTCGGCCCCCTCGCAATGCGTCGCCTGCCACACCGACGCGGCCAAACTGAAACCGCTCACCCCGCCCGATCCCCCGTCCACCGAAGAAGGCGAAGGGTGAAGCGGGCCTCCGCCCCCGTCGGGGGAACCGTACCAGCGCTACCTGGTGAAGCCGGCGTTCCTGACCAGCACGCATGCCATGGATGGCTGCGAGACGTGCCACAAGGGCGATCCCAAGGCCGGGGGCAAGGAGGCCGCGCACAAGGGCCTGGTGGCGCGCCCCTCGCGAGACCCGGATTCCGCCTGCGCCGCCTGCCACGAGAAGGAGGTGGCGAACGTCAAGACCAGCCTGCACTTCACCGTGCGTGGTGACGAGAATTTCCTTAAGCTGGTCTCGGCCCACCGCTGGCCGGACGTCCAACCCGTGTTCAAGCAGGCCTGTCAGGGTTGCCATGCGAGCTGCGGCGACTGCCACGTCAGCAAGGCGAAGTCGGCGCGCGGCGGCCTGATGGATGGGCACCTCTTTGCGAAGCGACCCCCGATGGAGGACGCCTGCGGGACCTGCCACGGCGGCCGAGTATTCCCCGAATACACCGGGAAGAACGAAGGCTTCCCGCCGGACATCCACTGGCAGAAAGCCAAGATGGATTGCGTGGCCTGCCATCCGGCCACCCAGCTCCACGGAGATGGCACCGCCTATCCGAACCGGCATGCAGTCAAGAGCAAGCCGTCCTGTCTGGGTTGCCACCCCAACGCCAAGGCGGCCGGATCGTCCATCGAGCAGCACGCGGTCCACGGCGACAAGATCAACTGCGTGGTATGCCATTCGACCGTGTATCGGGGCTGCGAAAATTGCCACTTGGGTACGGGGGCGAAATCCTCGCTCCAGTTCAAGATCGGCAAGACCGCTCTCCCTGGCTCCCCCTATCAGTACACCCTGCTCCGGCACACGCCGACCGTCCGGACGATGCTGGACGCAAAGGTGAAGGACGCATTGCCGAACTACGACGCGGTCCCGACCTGGAAGGACACCGTCCCTCACAACATCCAGCGGAAGACGCCGCGCACGGCGAGTTGCAACAATTGTCATGGAAATGCGCGGATCTTTTTGAAGCCGAGTGATCTCAACCCGACGGAGGCCGCGGCCAACAGCAAGGTCGCCGTCCCGACCATCCCGCCCCGTCGGTAGCGGGCCGTGGTGAAGAATTCGCTTGAAGGTATCGGCTACGGACTTTACCTTGTAACCCCGCCGGCAAGAGACCGGCGCTTTCGCGCAGAGGAGGGTGTTCCGGATGGAACGCGCTGTGCGGCATGAACATGCATCAAGAAAGGAGAGACGCCTGATGATTCGGAAACTGTCTTTCGTCCTTTTGGCCGCGATCCTGGTCGTGGCCGCGGGGGTCACCACCTCCGGCGCCACCGAAAACGGCGCCGCCTGGGAGGCGGCCGCCAAGTACCTTGAGACTCTTCCGCAAGGATTCAACGGGATCCGGGGCGATGCCCTGAAGGCCAAGCTGGACTCCGGCGAGCAGGTCTTCCTGCTCGACGTGCGCGAGCCGAACGAGTTCGCGGGGGGCCGGATCGAAGGAGCCCTCAACGTTCCGGTGCGCGAGGTGCCCAAGAGCCTGGCCAAGCTCCCCCAGGACAAGAACACGCAGATCGTGGTCGTCTGTGCGTCGGCCGTTCGGTCGGGCTACGTTGCCGAGGCCTTGAGCTTCAAGGGCTACACCAACGTGAAGCATTTGGCTGCGGGCTACG
>Ga0316616_100001203_pt1 | contig 10184 bp, 9 predicted proteins | sample OWC_Aug_M1_C1_D1_FD_207660 | JGI IMG/M metagenome (GOLD analysis project Ga0316616, IMG submission 207660) | Wetland soil microbial communities from Old Woman Creek delta, Ohio, United States - OWC_Aug_M1_C1_D1_B | ecosystem: Environmental > Terrestrial > Soil > Wetlands | place: USA: Ohio...
GACAGCCTCTCCGACATGGTGTCCTTCGGCGCGGCGCCCGCGCTCGTGATGTACGAATGGGCGCTCCGGCCGCTCGGACGCCTCGGGTGGATCGCCGCCTTCGTCTACTGCGCCGGCGCGGCGCTGCGCCTCGCGCGCTTCAACACCAACATCGGCGTCGTCGACAAACGCTTCTTTCAGGGTCTGCCGAGTCCTGCCGCCGCCGCGCTGGTCGCCGGGTTCATCTGGATGGTGGTGGATTTCGGCTTCCAGCCCGACGACGCAGTGCGCTGGGTGGCCTTCGGCGTCACCCTGTTCGCGGGGCTTTCCATGGTGACGACGGCCCCGTTCTACAGCGGCAAGGACATCAACCTGAAGCGAAGCGTCCCGTTCGCGGCGGTGCTGGTGATGCTGTTCGCGATCGTGCTCGTCTCGTTCGATCCGCCGACGGTCCTCTTCGGCGTGTTCGTCCTCTACGGTCTTTCGGGCTACGTGATGTGGCTCCTCAAGCGCCGGCGTCCCCGTCCGCCCAGCGGCGCCCCGCGGGGGCCCTGACGCACAGGGGCCACCGGCGCGCGGTTGCAAACGGTTCGCGTTTCCGGCTATAGTCGGGCGCATGTCGAGCGCCACCCACTCGCTCAAGCTTCTCCCCGGCGTCCTGCTATCCAGCGGGCTCGCCGCGCTGCTGCTGCGCCGCGCGCGCTAGCACACACTCCTCCCACAATCCGGCAGTACCCGCGCGGCGCCCGCAAGGGCACCGCGGAAGGCCTCAATCCATCCAGAGCGCAGCACTACAGGAGCACAGCCATGACCGACCGCCTCATCATCTTCGACACGACGCTCCGCGACGGCGAGCAGAGCCCCGGCGCCTCCATGACCAAGGAGGAGAAGCTGCGCATCGCCAAGCAGCTCGAGCGGCTGCGCGTCGACGTGATCGAGGCGGGCTTCCCGGCGGCGTCCAACGGGGACTTCGAGGCGGTCCGTGCGATCGCGAACGCGATCAAGGACTCCACCGTCGCCGGGCTCTGCCGCGCCAACGACCGCGACATCGCGCGCGGCGTCGAGGCGCTGAAGGATGCAAAGAGCTGGCGGATTCACACGTTCATCGCGACCAGCGCCCTGCACATGGAGAAGAAGCTGCGCATGACGCCCGAGCAGGTGCTGGAGCAGGCGAAGCTGTCGGTCCGATTCGCGCGCAACCATTGCGGCGACATCGAATTCTCGCCCGAGGACGGCTACCGATCGGACGTCGATTTTCTCTGCCGGGTCCTTGAGGCCGTGATCGACGAAGGCGCGACGACCATCAACGTGCCCGACACGGTGGGCTACGCGGTGCCCGAGCTCTACGGCGAGTTCATCCGCACGCTCCGCGAGCGCGTGCCCAACTCGGACAGGGCGGTCTGGTCGGTCCATTGCCACAACGACCTCGGCATGGCGGTGGCCAACTCCCTCGCGGGCGTGAAGATCGGCGGAGCGCGCCAGGTGGAGTGCACCATCAACGGGCTCGGGGAGCGCGCGGGCAACACGTCGCTCGAGGAGGTCGTGATGGCGGTGCGCACGCGCAAGGACTTCTTCGGGCTCGATACGCGCATCGACACCACCCAGATCGTCCCGGCGTCGCGCCTCGTGTCCCAGATCACGGGCTTCGTGGTGCAACCAAACAAGGCGGTGGTCGGCGCCAACGCGTTCGCGCACGCCTCGGGCATCCACCAGGACGGCGTTCTCAAGGCGCGGCAGACGTACGAGATCATGACCGCCGAGGACGTGGGCTGGAGCGCGAACAAGATCGTCCTCGGCAAACTCTCCGGGCGCAACGCGTTCAAGCAGCGCCTGAAGGAGATCGGCATCGAGTTGGACAGCGAAGAGGCCGTGAACGTCGCGTTCCAGAAGTTCAAGGATCTCGCCGACAAGAAGGCGGAGATCTTCGACGAGGATCTCAATGCGCTCGTTTCCGACGAGGCGGTGAGCTCGGAGGCCGAGCACTGGAAGCTCGTCACGATGCACCAGGCGAGCGGGATGGGCGAACGGCCGCACGCGGAGGTGGTCCTCGCCGAGGCGGGTGCCGAGCGGCGCACCGCCTCGGAAGGAGACGGTCCGGTGGATGCGACCTTCAAGGCGATCGAGACCGTCGCGAAGAGCGGCACGGAGCTGCTGCTCTACTCCGTGAACGCGGTCACCCACGGGACCGAATCGCAGGGCGAAGTGACGGTGCGGCTCGCGAAGGCCGGCCGGATCGTGAACGGCGTCGGCGCCGACACCGACATCATCGTCGCGTCGGCGAAGGCCTATATCAACGCGCTCAACAAGCTGCACGGCGGCGAACGGATCAACCCGCAGACCTCCCAGCCGACACCCTGACCGGCCAGCGTCGATGCGCGACCTCGCCCCCGAGATCTTCCGGCAGCGACTGCTCGTCGAGGGGCGCTACGGGCGCGAGATCGGCGCCGACGAGGTCCGCGCGTTTCTCGAGGGCCTTGCCGCCCATCTGGGCATGCGCGCGTACGGCGAACCGACGATCCACTCGCCCGCGGGCGAGGGCAAGGCGCAGAACCAGGGATACGACGCGTTCCTGCCGCTCGTGGACTCGGGGATCGCGCTGTACGTATGGACCGCGGCGCGCTTCTTCTCCGTGGTGATCTTCACGTGCAAGCCGTTCGACGTCGCGGCGGCGCTCGACTTCACCAGAGAGCACTTCGCGGTGCAGGGCGATATCGCGCACCGCGAATTCTGATCGCCCTCGCCCTGCTAGCGCGGCCCTCGCGTCGCGCGCGCATAGAGCGCCGAGAACGCAAAGAGCGACAGCGCGAGAGCGATCTCGGCGGTGGCGAGCAGGCGCGCTACTCCGGCTTCGGACCAGGCGCGCATCACGCCCTCGGCGAGGTAGGCGAGGACGAGCATCGACATCCACTGGAAGGTGTAGCGGCGGCGGCGCAGGAACCCGGGTAGGGCTGCCGCAAGCGGCAGCGCCTTGACCGCGAGCCACGAGCCGCCGGGACGCAGCGGCGCGAGCCAGAGCTCCCACGCGAGGGTGAGCGCGATCAGTGCGATCAGGCTCGCCGTCGCGCCGAGCGCCAGCGTTCGCGGATTCAAGCGCGGCGGGCCTTTTCCGACAGCCGCACGAAGGCCTCGCGCGCCTTTCCGGGATTGGTGACGGGCTCGTCGAACTCGAAGCGGAGCACGCGCTCGCCCGCGCGGACGTCGAAGCCGTCGCAGTCGATGCCGATCATCTGCGGCGTGCCGTACGAAACGCCATGGGTGTGCTCGCAGTACCGCCGGAGCGCGTCGGCGTGATCGGCGTTCATATGGGCGACGATGTCCCCCTCGGCTTCGGCGAGCTGCGACTCCGGTGGCGCGTAGCTCTGCGGCGAGATCGACCGTATCGCGCCGAAGCCGCCGATGTGCCGGATGAACACGGGGGTGAGCGCGAAGAACGAAAAGTCCCCGAGCGAGAGCAGGCGCTCGCCATCCGGGAAGTAGCGGAGGTAGCGCGCACGGATCAGATCGGCATCGGCGACCCGTTCGGCGTCGCCGACCAGCGTGAGCCGGGCGCCCGTCTGCACGTCCGGGGCGGCGTCGTGAACGAACAGGCTCGCGCGCGGATCCGCTTCCATGTTCTTGGTGTGCTCCGCGAGCCGGCTCACGAGCACCACCGGCCGCGCGGCAGCGTCGAGCACGAACGGCGTGATCGAGCCGAACGGATAGCCACCGAGACGCTTGGAAAGCGTGGACAGAACGCCGGCGTGATGGCGCCTCAGGTAGAGGCGGGCTTCGGTTCCTTCGGTCATTTCGGCGTCTCCCGGGTACCGAGCCTGCTCGCGATCCCCGCGAGCCGCTCGCCGAGCGCGATGGCCAACTGCTTCTCGTCCGCGTCGATTGCGCGATCGTCGGAGATGCCGCTCACGTGGCTCGCGCCGTAGGGCGTCCCGCCGCCGCGCGTCGCCGACAGGCCGGGCTCCGTGTAGGGCAGCCCGACGATCAGCATGCCGTGGTGAAGCAGCGGCAGCATCATCGAGAGGAGCGTCGTCTCCTGTCCTCCGTGCGGCGTAGCCGTCGAGGTAAACACCGCCGCCGGCTTCCCGGCAAGCGCACCGCGAAGCCACAGGGGCGAAGTGCCGTCGAGGAAGTATTTGAGTGCGCCGGCCATGTTGCCGAAGCGCGTCGGGCTGCCGAGCGCGAGCGCGGCACACGATTCGAGATCGGCCAGTTCGCAGTATGGCGCGCCGGAGTCCGGCACCGGCGGTTCGACCGCTTCGGCGACGGTCGATACGCGCGGGACGGTGCGCAGTCGCGCACGCATGCCGGGCACGCGCTCCACGCCGTGAGCGATCCAGCGCGCGAGCTCGCGTACGGCGCCGCCATGGCTGTAATACAAAACCAGAATTTCCGGCATCGGGGGAGTGGTGAGGGAGAGCGCGCGCTATTATAGGGTCCTCCCATGGATGCCTCCGCCTCGCCACTGCGCGCGACCGGGATCCGCCTGTGGCGATTCGCCTCCGCGGTGGCGCGCCGGCTGGTCGACGATCACTGCCTGCAGGTCGCCGCCAACCTCACGTATACGACGCTCTTCGCGCTGGTGCCGCTCATCACCATCGCGATCACGGTGTTCGCGGCGCTGCCCGCCTCGAAGCTGCTCATCGCGCGCCTTCACGCGTTCCTCGGCGAACAGGTGCTGCCGCCCGCGGTCGCCGACACGATCCTCCACTACGTGGAGCGGTTCTCGGCGCAGGCGGCCGGGCTCACCGCGGCGGGGCTTGCGGTGCTCGTCGTCACGGCGATCGCGCTCATGGCGACCATCGAGCGCGCGTTCAACACGATCTGGCGCGTGCGGCGCAGCCGGCCTCTCGGCGTGCGCCTCGTCGTGTACTGGGGCGCGCTGACGCTGGGGCCCATCCTGCTCGGCGCGAGCCTTTGGGCGACGTCGTACCTGCTGGCGCAATCGCTCGGCTTCGCGAGCCGGGTGCCGGGAGCGTCGGACGTGCTGGTCGCGCTCGTGCCCTTCGCGTCGATCGCGACGGCGTTCACGCTTCTCTACCTGCTCGTGCCGAACCGCGCGGTGCGCTTCCGCGATGCACTGATCGGCGGCGTAGTGGCCGCCGTGCTGTTCGAGCTCATGAAGCGCGGGCTGACGTTCTATCTCGCGCGCGTGCCCACCTACGCGGCGGTGTACGGCGCGTTCGCGGTGGTGCCGATTTTCCTGCTCTGGTTGTATCTGTCGTGGGTGGTGACGGTCCTCGGCGCCGTGATCGCGGCGATGCTGCCGGAGTACGGGCTGCTTCGCGGACGGGCCGACGACAGTCCGGCGTCGATGTTCCAGGACGCCCTGCGCGTGCTCCGCGAGCTCGTCGCGGCACAGCGGGTGCCGGCGAAGCGAACGCCGGCCGAACTCGCGCGCGGAGCGCGCGTGCCCCTCGACCGCACCGAGGACGTACTCGAGCAGCTCGCGGTGCCGGGCTGGGTTTCGCAGGCCGAGGGTGATCGGTGGTTGCTCTCGTGCGAGCCCGACCGGGTCACACTGGCCGATGTCTATCGGCTACTGGTCGTGGGCAACCCCGCCTCCGGAGGGGCGGACGAGGGGTCGCTCCAAGTGCTCGATCGTGCAGTGACGGCGGTGGAGGCGGCGTTGAGCCAGCCGCTCGCCACGCTCGCGCCGGAGAGTCCCGTCCGCGCGAGCACGCCGCGCGTGCAGGCAGTCCGCTGAGCGACCCCGCGGGCTTGCCCGGCGTCGGTGGCGGTCGGTGCCGCCGCGCTCAGTTCACCGCGCTGAACTGCACCACCTGAACGCTCACCGTTCGTTCGAGGAGGCGGGTGGCGCGCACGCGCAGCTTGGATTGCAGCTCGCCGAGGTTGAGCTCGCACGTCGAATCGAGCGCCGCGAGCGGCGCGAGCAGAGCCGGCGCCTGATTGAGCGAGGGCACTTCAGGCAGAAGCAGCACGCGCTCGGCGGGCTTGTCGGCCGAGTCGCGCGTCTTGCGCAGCGATACCGGTCTCGCCGTGGGCGCGATCTCCTCGAGGCCGAGCTCGAGGTGCTCGGGCTTGTCGGAGAGTACCCAACGAACCACGCAGACGTGGCAGGTCTGGGTGTCGCGCGTGCGGATGCCGACGACTTCGCCGACGCGGATGGGTTCGATCGGCCCCGAGAGGTGAAGCAGTGCGAATCCGCGGGGGCTCTCATTGGTTACCAGCCACTCGCCGCTGGCTGGAGCGGGTTTTCCATGCGACTCCAGGAACTCCCAGATTCCGCGCAAGCCCACGGATATCTCGACGCGCGCGTGGGTGCGAAGGCGCGTGAAGCGGCGGTTCGGCACCGCGCCCCAATGCTTCACGAGGCGTCCCATGAGGTCGCGATACGCCGGCTCCGCGGCCTCTTCCGGGAGGCCGAGTGCCGCCGCGTCTTCGCCGGCCGCGAGCCGCGCAAGCTGGTCGAGCAGCCTTTCGGCAAGCGGCAGCGTGTTCAGCACGAGGTCCTGGGTCTGCGGCATCGGATGGTGGCGCTTCGCGAGCGCGTAGCCCGGCAGGTCTCTCTGCGGCTTGACCAGAAAAAGCCCCTGTCCCGGCTTCTGGTGGCCTGCCGGAGCAAGCGTCGCCAGGTTCCCGAACGACTGAAGATAGGAGTGGAGTCGGTCGAGGTCGCCCGCCATGAGCTTCAGCGGGTCGGCGAACGCGACGAGCAGCGCATTCCGATAGACAGATCCGGGCGTGTCCGTCTCGCCCGGGAGCGCTTTCGCGGCGAGCCCGCGGCGTGCCGCGAAGTGGTGGAGCTGATGAAGCTCGGTCCAGACCCCCTTGGGGTTGGTCGCGTACATCCGGTAGCCGATCGCGAGCCGGTGCGCGAGCAGCTGCATGGCGCGCACGACGGGCAGCATGGCGCGTCCGCTCGACGCGAATCCGAACAGACGGCGTCCCTGCTCGACGAGGAGCAGCTTGTAGCTGTACGCGAGCTGCACCAGAAGGTCTTCGGCCAGGCCCGCCGCCGAGCGCGAATGGGTCGACAGCGGCAGGGTTGCGCGCGCGAGCTTGCCGTCCAGCGCCGGCACGATGAGCTTCGCCTGCGCCAGAAAGAGCTCGGTCGCGTCCTGGCGCAGAGCTGCGCGCATGCGGGTTCCGTTGAGTCGCCGCAGTTGCTCCAGCATGATGCGCGCGGATTCGAACGGGTCCGCGGCGGGGAGGGTCGCGAGCCATCCCGGGATGGCGTCTGCCTCCATGTCGAACGGGCGGACCCGCTCCGACCCGGACGGCGGCAAGCTGAGTTGCAGGGACATTCGCGGCTCCTAGAAGGTGTTGTGGTGTTCGCGCGGCCTGCGGGAAGCTCTGCAAGGTCTGTGCCACGGATCCGGGCTGCCGAGTCGATGACGATGGCATATGCGGCGCCCGCCGATCCCGCGCCGATGCTGGCTCGGCGTGCCGCCAGAGAGCCGCGCGCGGCCCGCTACATCGCTGCGGATACGTCGGTCGGCAGGGTCGGTGGCCGAGAGCGGCGTGACGCAGTTCACGCCTGGAGGGCCCGGCAGGCTGCGCTGCCGCCGGCCGACCGTGTCAGTGGCAACAACGCTGACGCGTTCGCGACAGTCGCCGCCGCGCGCGATCTCAGGCGGAATCGGCCTCGAGGAACTCGAGGTTCCCCGTGCGCTCCGCGACGCGGCGCACGCGCATTCGCCCGACGCCCTCGCGCGTGCGGATGAGGAGGGAGCGCTGGCTCGAGCGGATGCCTTCGGGAACCACCAGCAGCGCGGGCTGGTCGCGTGCCGGCACGGCAGGGCAGAAGAGCGCCTTCACGCCCTGGTCGTGCTCCGGGGCATCGACGAACGCGACCGCGGCGAACACGCGCGGCCCCAGTTGCTGCACCCCGATCTCGAGGTGCTCGGGATTGTTCGAGGTGACGCGGCGCACGATGCAACCGTATTGCGCGTTCCGTTCTCTGGACCGGACGAGCAGGACATCGCCCACCGAGACCTGGCCGGCCGCGCCGCTCATCAGGCGCAGCGCGAATCCGGCTGAGCTCTCGTTGACGATGACCCACTCGCTCGCCGTCGGCGCCGGCGCGGTGGTCGGCCCTGTCGGTCCGAGGGCTGCCCAAGCCTCGTCGAGGCCGACGTGGACCGTGACGCGCGGGTGGAATCGCAGCCGCGCCGAGCGCTTGCGTTTCTCGCCGCGCCAGTTTCCGGCGAGACGGCGGAGCAGAGCGCGGTACGCGACGCGGCCGCCCTCGTCGGGCAGACCAAGGGTATCGGGGCTGACGCCGCTCTGCAGCCGGACGAACTGCGACTCGAGCCGTTCGACTAGCGCCCGCGTGCTGAGAACAAGTTCGTGCCCGGACGCTCCCTCGTCTGCGCGCTTCGACGCGGCAAGGCCCGGCCGGTCGCGGCGCGGCTCGATCAGGAAGATGCCGCGCGGCTTGGCGTCCGGCATGGCGCCCAGGATCTCCGCCAGTCCACCGAAGCGGGCGAGGTAGTCTTGCACCAGCGACAGTTCGCCCGGCATCAGGCGCGCCGGCTCGGCGAACGCGAGCAGCAGCGTGTTGCGGTAGATCGTCAGGGCGTTCGTCTGGGGCGACTCGGCCGGCTTGGACTCCAGACCGAGGGAACGGGCGAGCCGGTAGAGCTGGTGAAGCTCCGTCCAGATGCCGCCCGGGCTGCGCGAATAGAGACGGTGCGTGAGCACGAGCCGCCGGGAGATCAAATCCATCGCGCGGACGAGCGGTCCGTGGACCTGGCGCTTCAGCCGGAACGCGAGCCACGGACGCGGTGTCTGCAGCACTGCGGCGCTGTAGCCGGCCCCGAGCTCCTTCAGCAGTTTCTCGACCAGATACGCGGTCTCGCGCAGCTGCGGCGCCAACGGCAACGCCACGTCCTCCAGCGCTCGCTCGAGCCGCGGCACGATCGCCTCGACACGCTCTCTCACCATGTCGAGCTGCCGTACCTTCACCCGCGAGTTGTCCGGGGCGCGGTTTATCGCCACGAGCTTGTCGATCAGCAGGCGCGCGGCACCCGAAGAATCATGCACGGGCAAAGTCGCCAGCCATGCATCGAGCTCGCCGGTGTCGGATCCGCCGGTGCCTGCGCTGCCGCGGCTGGCGACCATGAGGCTCAGGATCATGAGGAGAGGTGAGAAAGCGTGCGCCGCGTTGGCATACACCACGTCGCGCGCAAGATACATGCCACGTGCGCGCGCGGCTAAGGAACTGTTTCGCGCCCGCGTCGGTCCGGAGGCGTGGCGCGCGCCACTACCGCGCGCGATATCGACCGCTCAGACGAGCGGGCCTTCGTACTTGAATTTACCGCGCCAGGCGGCCAGCACCATTCGCGGATACTCCGCGCGGCCGAGGCTGCCGTTGTACCGGCCAAGGGCGCGGAAGAGATCGCCGTTCTCGATGTCGAGGTAATGGCGCAGGATCGTGCAGCCGTAGCGGAGGTTGGTCCGCAGGTGGAAGAGATTGTGGTCGCGGTCGCCGATCAGGTTGACCCAGAAGGGCATGACCTGCATCAGGCCGCGTGCGCCCGCGCTGGAGACAGCGTACTTCTTGAAGCCGCTTTCGACCTCGATGATGCCGAGGACCAGCTGCGGGTCGAGCCCGGCGCGCGTCGCCTCGTAGTGAACCGCCTTGAGCAGTTCGACTCGATACTCCGCGTCGGGGATACGCGGCGCGAGCCGCTGCGACATCTCGAGGAGCCAGCGATAACCGTCGCCCGGATCGGAGAAGCGAAGCTGCGAGACGCTCCGGTCGGCAACCGCACGCGACATCGCAGCCTTGACGCTTGCCGACAGCGGCTCGTACATCTGCGCGCCGGCCCGCGCCGGCAGGGAGGCCGATGCGAAGGCAAGCGCGACGATGAGTGTCAGGAGCCTCGCCACAGTCTGGATCGCAGGAAGGTAGCCGCCTCGCCGAGGACGACCGGAGTGGCCGACGCGTCGCGCCGGCCCTGATACTCAATGTTGCCATCCTTGAGGCCACGGTCGCCAACGACGACGCGGTGCGGAATGCCAATTAGTTCCATGTCGGCAAACATCACGCCGGGACGCTCGTCGCGATCGTCCATGAGCACCTCGGCGCCGGCGGCGGCGAGTTCGTCGTGCAGCCGGTCGGCCGCCTCCCTGACCGCGGCGCTGCGGTGATAGCCGACCGGCACGATCGCGATCTGGAACGGCGCCATCGGTTCCGGCCACGCGATGCCGCGCTCGTCATGATTCTGCTCGATCGCGGCGCCCAC
>Ga0316616_100001205_pt1 | contig 10178 bp, 8 predicted proteins | sample OWC_Aug_M1_C1_D1_FD_207660 | JGI IMG/M metagenome (GOLD analysis project Ga0316616, IMG submission 207660) | Wetland soil microbial communities from Old Woman Creek delta, Ohio, United States - OWC_Aug_M1_C1_D1_B | ecosystem: Environmental > Terrestrial > Soil > Wetlands | place: USA: Ohio...
GGGACGTCCTGCTGCCAGAGGCGGACGATCGGGTCATCATGCGCCGGCGGCTCGTCGGGCAAAACATCCAGGCCGGCGCCGCCTATTTTCTCCGCTTTCAGCGCCGCCGCAACCGCCTGGACATCCACGCATTTCCCCCGGGCGGTGTTAATCAGGACGGCGTGCGGCTTCATTTTCGCCAACTGGGGGGCCCCGACGATGTTGGTGGTCTCCGGGGTCAGCGGGGTATGGACCGAGACGATATCGCTGACGGATAAGAGTTCGTCGAGAGAAAGCATGGCGACCCCCAGAGCCTTGTCATACCCGTCGGGGAGGTAAGGATCGGAGGCCACGACTTTCATCCGAAACCCCTTGGCGCGCAAAGCGGTGGCCGTCCCGATTCGCCCGAGGCCGATAATCCCGAGAGTCGCGCCCGCGAGCCGCTGGAGAGGTGAGGCGGCCAGAAAGTTCCAGGGGGCGAGGGTCTTGCGCAGCCCTCTTTCCGTGAAGGCCAGGCCACGGGCGCAGGCGAGCATGAGGGCCAGGGCATGGTCGGCCACTTCATCGGTTCCGTAGTCGGGAACGTTGCAGACATAAATCCCTTTGGCCCCGGCGGCCGCGAGATCCACATTGTCATAACCCACGCCGCAGCGGACAATGGCCCGGCAATTATTAAGACGGCCGATGGAAGAAGCCGAGATCCGGATGGTGTGAAAAACGATCAGCGCGTCGGCATCGTCGATCTTCCCCGCCAGCCCGGATTCGTCGGTCTGCTCCAGGCAGGGGACATCGGCGATGTCGCCCAAAACCGTCTGTTCAAAAACCGCAGGGAAGGGGACGTAATCCGTGATGGGAACTTTGAATTTCGGCATTTTTTCACCTGAGAAAGAGAATTTCCGGAGAGCGGTGGATTCCGGGCCGGGAAACTCCATCTTTGATTTCCTTTCAACCCTCGCTCCAAAATAAATATTAACCGGGGGAGGCTTAATTGCAAAGAAGAAAATGGGATGTTGGATAAGAGTTCTTTGCAATTGACAGCAAGCGGATACCTTGATTATCATATTCCAAGAGCCTATTGACTTCTCCCGCCTTCGTAAGGCCTTATGCCTTCCCGAAATTCCGCAAGTGAGGGTGTGGGTGGTTATCATTCCTTGATCCAGGAGGAGAATTATGAAAAAGCCGGCCAAGGTAGTGATGAAGGTCCTTTCCGTCCAGGGAAATTGCGAGACGAAGCACTTTCCCGGTCAGGAGATCGAAGTAAGCGGGGATGTCACCCTCAGCCCGACGGGAAAAACGGGCGCGGTCTGCCCGGCGCTCTATTACGCCATCTACCCGAATTTGCGCACGCTTCGGTTCGGCGGGTCCCTTCCCTGGGAAAAGGACCCCAACACGGCTCAGGTCGCCTGCCCGGACCCGATCAACCCGGTGGTGGTGGAATTGCGGCGCCTTCCCGACTGAGGGGGGCGGAAAAGGTTCCTCGGCGAAGGATTGCAGGGGGATCCGCAAACCGGCCCTGCGTTTCCTGGGCGCTCTGCAGAGGAGATGCAGCTGGACCTGACCGGTCTTGGGCGCGAAGCATCGAGCCCCTACAATTCTAATCGTAACCCGGGCAGCTTTACGGAATAAACCTTGCGGTTCTTTGGTGAAAAAACAAATTTAATTTCTTGGGAAAAATATTCAAACAACAAGGAGGAGACGGGTATGAAAAAAATGGTGAGTATTTTATTGGCAGCGGCACTCGTGGCGGGCCTGACGCTGATCCCCGCCGCCGGGATGGCCAAAACCTGGCAGCTTCGGCTCAGCCATGTGCTGGCGCCCACGAGCGACTATCAGATCATGGGCACTCGTTTTGCGGAACTCATGGATAAGAAGACCAACGGTCAGGTGAAGATCTCCCTGCACCCCTCCGGCCAGTTAGGCAACGAACGCGTGGCCTTCGAACAGCTGCAGATGGGGGCGCAGGACCTGGCAATCTCCGGGACGCCGGTTCTTTCCGCCTGGGTTCCCGAAGGTCAGGTGTTCGATCTGCCTTACCTGGTCCAGACCCGCGACCAGGGCCTGGCTCTTTTGAACGGGAGCACCGGCGACTGGTGGCGGGAAACCCTGCGGCAGCGGACCGGCGTGCGTTCCCTGGGATTCCTCGATTACGGATTCCGCCAGGTTTACAACAAACTCAAGCCGATCAAGACCCCCGATGACCTCAAGGGGCTGAAACTGCGGGTCCTGGAAAACCCGACCTATATCGCCACGTACCGCACGTTGGGCGTCAAGGCCACCCCCATGGCCTACGGCGAGGTTTACACGGCTTTGCAGCAGGGCGTGATCGACGGCGGCGAGGCCAACGCCCAGGGGTACGTACTCGACAAATTCTTAGAAGTGGCCAAGTTTTTCAATTATACCAGCGCGACCTACAACCCGATCACCTTCCTGATCAACGACAACCTCTACAACGGCTTCCCGCCCGAGATCCGCAAGGCGATCGACGAGGCCGCCAAGGAGTCGCTTGCCTACCAGAAAGAAGTGGCCCGCAAAATGGAGGACGAGGCGGTGGCGACCATGAAAAAGGCGGGCGTGACCATTACCTACCCGGAACTTGAGCCTTTCGTGAAGATCGTCCGTCCCGCCGTCTGGAACGAGATGATGGGCCGGATTCCCAAGGGCAAAGAACTCGTGGAACGCGTGGCCAAAGAAGCGGACGTCTTGCTTCCCAAGAAATAGACAATCTTTGAAGCCCCGGGGCAGGGATTTCCCTGCCCCCTTTTTTTTCGGAGAGCGGTTTGCAGGCTTTGAAACGCATCAACGACTTCCTCGGCTGGATCGAGATGGGCATCCTCGGCCTGTTCGTGGCCGTGATGTTCGCCGTGGTTTTCGGCCAGGTTTTTTTCCGTTACGTGCTGAATGCCCCCAGCCCCTGGACCGAGGAGCTGGCCCGGTACCTTTTTATCTGGATCTCCATGATCGGCGCCGCCTACGGCGTAAAGCAGCAGTCTCATTTCGGCTTTGAGATGCTGGTGAAGAAGCTGTCTCCCCGGGCGCAGACAGCCGGGCACTACGCCGTGCAGCTCTGCATGGGAATTCTGGTGTTTGTCTTGATTTATTACGGCCTGCGGATGCTGAAAATCGTTTCGTTCCAAATCACCCCGGCGCTGCAAATCCCCATGCGGTATGTCTATTATTCGCTTCCGGTTTCGGGGGTTCTCATGGGATTCCATCTGGTCTACAACCTTTTGATGATTCAAAGACGACACGAAACCACCGAACTGCTTTAGGTTTTTCCCATGTTAGGTTTGTCCCTGCTGGTCATTTTCCTGATCCTGCTTTCGCTCAACGTCCCCATAGCGTTTGCGCTGGGCGGAGCCTCAATCCTGTCCCTCTGGCTCTTCGGGAACGTCCCTCTGGCCATCATCCCTCAGCAGATCCTGGCGGGAACCGACTCTTTCCCCATGCTGGCGGTTCCTCTTTTCATCCTCTCCGGCGCCCTGATGGACATCGGGGGAATTTCGGATCGGCTCGTGCGCCTGGCCAAGGTTTTGGTCGGGCATTTCCGGGGGGGATTGGGCATGGTGGTCGTGGTCGCGGAAATATTTTTCTCGGACATCTCGGGCTCCACCTCTGCGGACACGGCGGCTATCGGCGGGATCATGATCCCCCAGTTGGTGAAGGACGGTTATTCGGCCCGCCGGGCCACGGCCATCACGGCCGCGGCGTGCGGCATGGGCATGCTCGTCCCTCCCTGCATCACCATGGTGATATACGGAGTGGTCGGCGGGGTCTCCATCGGCGAGCTTTTCGCCGGCGGGTTCATCCCGGCCTTCATAATGGCCTTCGCCCTGATGATGCAGATTTACATCCAGGCCCTGCGAGCGGGACGGGAGCCGGGCCGGAGGGCGCCTTTCTCGGAAATCCTGGATGCCGGAAAAGACTCCGTGCTGGCGCTCATGATGGCGGTGATCATCTTCGGAGGGATCTTGGGGGGAGTTTTCACGCCCACGGAAGCGGCGGCGGTGGCTGTGCTTTACGCCATGGTCATCGGGATGTTTGTTTACCGCCAAGTGGGTTTGCGGACTTTTTTTGAAAAATTGGTGGAGACCGGGAAGATTTCCGGCATGGTCCTTCTGCTGGTGGGCACGGCCCATTCTTTCAGCTGGATCCTCTCCCGGGAGCAGGTCCCCCAGATGATTGCCCAGTGGATGCTCAGCATAGGCGGGGGCCAATATGTTTTTCTGTTTCTCACGATGCTGGTTTTCCTGCCCCTGGGGGCAATCCTGGAAGGGGTCCCGGCGGTCATCCTGCTCACCCCGATCATGCTTCCCATCGCCCGCAGCCTCGGGATCGACCCGGTCCACTACGGGATCGTGATCGTGGCCTGCCAGGGGATTTCGGTTTTCACGCCGCCGGTTGGCGTGAGCCTGTTCGTGGCCTGCAGCATCGGGAAAGTCTCGGTCACCGAGGTGGCCAAACCCCTTCTTCCGTACCTGGGGGTGATGGCCCTTGTGCTCCTCGTGATCGCTTACCTCCCGAAATTGTCTTTGTTTCTGCCAAGCCTGATCTTCCGATAAAAGATCAGCATCAAACCCGCCAAGGAGAGAATCCATGAGAAATATGTCCGAATGGGTGAAGGAAAGAACCACGGAGAAGAGTTACGAACTTTTGAAAGGGGCCATCGACATCCACGTCCATGCCGGGCCGCACCTGAAGAGCAGCCCGCGGTCGGTCGATCCGGTCCAGGCGGCCATCCAGGCGCGGGACGCGGGGATGCGGGCCATCGTGTATATGGACGTTTTCGAGATGACCACGGGAACCGCCTGGATCGTGAGCCGGGTGGTCCCCGATTTCAAGGTCTTCGGCGGGATCATCATGAACACGGTCTACGGCGGGATGAACCCGCGGTCGGTGAAAACCGCCATTTTTTACGGCTCGGGGGCGAGGTATGTGAGTTTCGGCGCCCACTCCACTAAGTATCAGGCGAGCAAAGAGGGCCGGGTGGTGGACGGAAAGTTCTCGCCGCTGAAAGACCTCTACCCGAGATTTGTTGAAGAGGAGCTCTCCCGCTGCATCGAAATTCCTCTGGAAGGGAAGCCCGGCCCCGAGCTGGAAGAGATCCTGGAGATGATCGCCGCCAATCCCCACATCATCCTGAACACCGGGCACGTTTCCCCGGCCGAGGCCTTCCGCTTGATCGACCTGGCCAAACAATACGGGATCAAAAAAGTGCTCCTGGCCAACTCGGTGGTGGCCAACCTGACGATTGCGGAAATGAAGCGGGCGGCGGGCTCGGGGGCCTACCTGGAGCGGACCCTGGCAGCGCACACCCACACGACCACCATTCCCAAAACCCACTATTACGTGGAGCCCGAGTGGCGGGCGCTTGACGAAGGGCTTCCGGGCGCTATCTCCGGCGGGCTGAAAATGATTGCCGAACAGATCCAGGAAGTGGGGCCGAGACACTTCGTCCTCGGGACGGATTTCGGCGTATACACCCTCCCGCCCCCGGTGGAAGGCATGCGGGAATTCATTGCTTCCATGCTTGATTTGGAATTCAGCGAGGAGGATGTGCGGCTGATGACCGGCATCAACCCGGGGAAGTTATTGGATTTGGAATAGCTCGTATTCACCGCGGAGATCGCAGAGAACGCAGAGAAGAAATATTTTGCTATGAAAGATCTGAGTCCGCTTTTAAAACCTCAAACCATCGCCGTCGTGGGTGCTTCGGAGAAATTCGGGGCCGGATCGCTGGTCATTGATAACCTGCACACGCTTGGTTATCAAGGGAATATCGTTCCGATCAATCCGCGCTACAAGGAACTTTTCGGACACCCCTGTTACCCTTCGCTCGCCGAGGTCCCGGAGCAGGTGAAGATCGACTGCGTCGCCATCCTCCTGGGCTTTGCTCAGGTCAACCCCGTTCTCGAAGAAGCCGGCAGAAGGGGCATCCGAGGGGCCTGGGCCTTTGCCAGCGGGTTCGCCGAAACCGGCGTCGAGGGAGCCAAGCTCCAGGCGGAGTTGAAGCGGATCTGCAGCGTGAACCGGATTCATTTCTGCGGCCCGAACTGCGTGGGCTATGCCAACCTTCAAGACCGGGTCGGAACGTACAGCGCTCCGATCTCCCCCAGCCTGCGAAAGGGGGGGGTCAGTGCCGTGGCCCAGAGCGGTTCGGTTATCCTCGCCCTGGCCAACAGCAATCGGGGGATCGGCTTCAATTTCCTGATCTCCAGCGGCAATGAGGCGGTGGTGGACCTGGCGGATTACCTCGAATATCTCGTAGAGGACGAGCGGACCGAGGTCATCATCGCCTTTATCGAGAGCATCCGGCGTCCGGAGGCCTTTATCCGGGCGTGCACGAAAGCCGCGGAAGTCGGCAAACCGATCATCGCCCTCAAGGTGGGAAAATCCGAAATCGCCCGGCAGGTGGCCTTGTCCCACACCGGGGCTTTGACCGGCGCGGACGGGATCCAGGGGGCATTGTTAAAAAAAATGGGGGTCATCCGAGTGGATGACTTGGACCAGCTCCTGGAAACCGCGGAAGCCTTTGCCCGCTGTCGAAGCCGACTTCCCAAGGGGAATGGGGTGGGGGCCATAGCCGTTTCTGGAGGCGAAATCGGACTGATCAGCGACCTGGCCGAGGGTCTTTCCTTGCGCTTTGCGCCTCTCTCCGCAGGCGCCCGGAAGGAGCTGAGAAAGCGGCTTCCCGCTTTCACGGCGATCGCAAACCCTCTCGACGGATGGGGAAGCGGGGACTTGGTGGAAACATACCCCGCCTGCCTGGAAGTCCTGGCAAAAGAGGAAGACGTAGACCTGATTTTGGTCTCCCAGGATTCCCCACCCGGGATGGCGGAAAAACAGATAAAACAATATGCCGATGTGGCCCGGGCTGCGGTCAGAGCCGCGGGGAGTGGAAAACCGGTAGTCGCCATCAGCCATGTTTCCGGCGGGGTGGATTCGACGATCCGCGGAATCCTTGAACAGGGGAACATCCCTTTCCTTCAGGGAACGAGAGAAGGACTCCTGGCTCTCCACCATTTGATCGAATACGCCCGGTTTCAAAGAAATAGGATGTAAAATATTAATAAATGTATACTAACTATTTAAAAATATTGATAGTTAATGTTTGTTTTTCTATATCCTCCAGAAAGAGGGAGTGATATGATTTTCATGGTTCGCTGGTGTTTTCCGGATCATGAAGAATACGAAAGGAATAAGGAGCAGATCCATGAAAGTGTTACTGTCCGGAAACGAGGCGATTGCCCGCGGAGCTTACGAGGCGGGGATCCAAATTGCCGCCGGGTATCCCGGGACCCCCAGTTCCGAGATCCTCGAGAATATGACCCAATACCGGCAAGTCTATTCCGAGTGGTCGGTGAATGAAAAGGTGGCCATGGACATGGCCGCCGGCGCCGCTTATTCAGGCAGGCGGGCCATGGTCACCACCAAGCAGGTCGGGGTGAACGTCCTGTCCGACTCCCTCTTTTACACGGTCTATACGGGACTCGAAGCCGGGCTCGTGGTCGTGACGGCCGATGACCCGGGCATGTTCAGCAGCCAGAACGAACAGGACAACCGGCACTACGCCAAACTCGGGAAGTTTCCGCTCCTCGAGCCGGCGGACAGCCAGGAATGCAAAGATTTTGTCGTCCAAGGCATCGCCATTAGCGAAAAATTCGATGTCCCGGTCATGGTTCGGACCACCATGCGGACCTCGCACTCCAAATCGGTCGTAACCCTGGGGGAGAGGCCGGCGGAAAAGGGGGAGGTCGGCCCCTTTCCGCGGAACATGGAAAAATACAACTGCATGTGCCTCTATGCCAAGAAGCGGCACCCGGTCATCGAGCAAAGGCTCCTGGATCTCGCCGAATTCGCCGAGACTTTCCCCTGGAATCGGATCGAGTGGGGGGACCGGAAACTCGGGATCATCTCCAGCGGGGTGGTTCTAGAATATGCGAAAGAGGTTTTCCCGGAAGCCTCGTTCCTCAAACTCGGCATGACTTACCCTTTGCCGAAATACCTGATCCGCAAATTCGCCGAAGGCGTGGAAAAGCTTCTCGTGATCGAAGAGCTCGACCCCTTCCTCGAGGAACAGATCAAGGCCATGGGGATCCCGGTTTTCGGGAAAGAGTACTTTCCTCCCTGCGACGAGCTCTTGCCCCAGACCCTTCGAAAAATCGCCGCCGAAAAAGGCCTCGGGTCGGGGATCAAAAAAGAGGAGCCTGCAGCCGCCCCGGCCGCACTGCCCAACCGCAGCCCGGTTCTCTGCCCCGGCTGCCCCCACCGGACCTCCTTCTACCTTCTCAACAAGATGAAACTCCCGGTGGCCGGGGATATCGGCTGCTACAATCTGGGAACCCTTCCCCCTTTCAGCGCCCAGCACACCATGGGCTCCATGGGCGCGAGCATCGGGGTATTGCATGGAATGGGCAAATCGGGTCTTCCCGAGCACCCCGTCTGCACCATCGGCGACTCGACCTTCTTCCATGCGGGAATCCCTCCGCTCCTGAACATGGTTCACAACAAGGGCGTGGGGACGGTGATCATCATGGACAACCGCACCACGGCCATGACCGGGCACCAGGACCACCCCGGGATCGATAAAACGCTCATGGGGGAGCCGACGAAGCGCGTGGACATCTACGGGCTGGTGAAGGCCATGGGCGTCGAAAAGGCCTTGAAAGTGAACGCCTTCGACGTGGGCGCCATGGAAAAAGCGTTGAAGGAGTGCACCGCCTTCAAGGGAACCTCGGTTCTGATCGCCGAGGGCGACTGCGTGTTCATTTCCCGGACCGCGGCCCCGGCCCACGAGGTGGATTCGGACCTCTGCACGGCCTGCGGCCTTTGCGCGAAGCTGAGCTGCCCGGCCATCGTCAAGGCGGAGGCCGTCAACCAGAAGACAAAGAAGCGAAAAAGCGCCATCAACCCCGTTCTGTGCAACGGGTGCGACGTCTGCGCGCAGGTGTGCCCGACGAAGGCGATAAAAAAGAGCAGAGAGTAGAGAGCATAGGGCAAAGGGCGGGAGCCGGAGTGCGCCCTCCGGCAAGGGCAATGGCTGTGGGTCCTTGACCCTTAGCTCTATGCCCAGCGCTCTATGCGTAAGGAAATATATTTCAAGGATTTGAGGAGCCGAGAGGATGGAAAAGGATCTGAAGTTTCTAATATCGGGCGTGGGCGGGCAGGGGACGGTTTTGGCAAGCGACATCCTGTCCGATGTGGGGATTTCTTCCGGCTACGACGTGAAGAAATCGGACATTTTGGGTTTGGCGGTCCGCGGAGGGGCGGTGGTAAGCCATGTCCGCTGGGCGGAGAAGGTTCACACCCCGGTTCTCGAGGAAGGAAGCGCCGACTACCTCGTGGGCTTCGAGTGGCTGGAGGCGCTCCGCCGCGTGTCCTATGTCAACCCCGGCGGCACGATCCTGGTGAACGACTGCCGCATGGACCCGATCAGCGTCAGCTCGGGGGAAGCGGAGTATCCGGACCGCGATCGGATTCTCAGTCTCCTCAAGAGGAGTGCGAAGAACGTTGTGGTCATTCCCGGCCTGCAGACGGCGCTGGATTTGAAAGAAGCCCGGGTGCTTAACATTGTCATGATGGGAGCGCTTGCCGGGCTGTTGAAAAGCGACGGGAAAATCTGGGAGGATGTGGTTCAGAAACGGGTTCCCAAGAAATTTCTCGATCTGAACCTGGAGGCCTACGGGCGCGGCCGGGCTTTAACGGCATAGGACGCAGATTTTCGCCGATGCGCGCGGAAACGGCCTCCTGGTATCTCTGCAGCCACAAAGAACAGTCCTGGAGGGGCGCAATGCTTTGCGCCCCTGCGAAGTTTCTGCGAATATCTGTGTTAATCCGCGTCCCATTTTTTTTGCGGAATTTGGGAGGAAAGAACCATGGCGGAAGCCGAAAGCCGGGATCTGATTCTCTTCACCCGGGGGAATCCTGCCGAGGAAGCCATCCCCCTCGAAGACATCAATGCCTGCGCCCGGGATATACTTCAACGAGAAGGGAAAGTCCTTTTCCAATACGGCCACTATTCGGGTTACCGGCCGCTTCGGGAGTGGATCGCCGGGCGATTCGGGGTCAAGACGGAGCAGGTCCTGATCGGGAACGGCTCCATGGAATTTTTTACCTTTGTGGGGTCACTCCTGGTCAACCCGGGGGAGACCGTCTATGTCGAGTCCCCGAGTTACGATCGGGCCATAACGGCGATGAGAAGA
>Ga0316616_100001207_pt1 | contig 10175 bp, 11 predicted proteins | sample OWC_Aug_M1_C1_D1_FD_207660 | JGI IMG/M metagenome (GOLD analysis project Ga0316616, IMG submission 207660) | Wetland soil microbial communities from Old Woman Creek delta, Ohio, United States - OWC_Aug_M1_C1_D1_B | ecosystem: Environmental > Terrestrial > Soil > Wetlands | place: USA: Ohio...
ATTCGGACACGTGAAGGGACCCCCATGGGTCGCACCTTCGACCGTCACACCTGTTCGAGAATGACGGTCGAGGGTCGCCACTCCGGGCATGCGACAGAGATCACCCGACCCAGTGCCGTCAGCGGGCACACGGCATGCGGTGCGACGGTGCCGCCTGCGCTGGGCGATCGAAGCAACCTTTACCCCGCCGTGGCACGCCGGTCCCGACGACCCTTCCGGAGCGATTGAGCGACGCATTCGTATATGGCCCATCCAAGCAACGGCCGTGGGAGGCGTTCCGGAAGGTCAAGGTCCCGTTGTCGAATCGGACGACGGGGACTCGGACCGTCCGGTTCACACAAGGTCCCTCGCGCCAATTGGCCTGTGCGCCGCTCCGAGGCGCGCTCCTGGTTGATGACCCATTCCCACGCCATGAGAACGGGCAACGGGTGCCCGTGCTTGTGAAGACTCTTAAAGCGGCATACGCTATGCCTCTATTAGGGATCCGCCATGAATATCGCCATCGCTACGCCCCAACCCGTCGAACTGAACCGGGACGCGATCACGCAGTCGGCGACGCGGTTCCACGACGACGTGCGCGCAGACGACATCCTCGGCCCCAAGCTTCGAGCCCATGCCGGCAGCCGCTGGGCTTCACACCTGCCGCGCAGGGTCGAGTTCCGGAGCAGCGTGGCACAGAGCAGTCGCCGCTTCTCGGGCAAGGTTCTCGCCAGGCACATGGCGTTGCCCGTTGTCATGGCACTTCGCTTCGAACGCTGGATGCGCTGGTGGTCCGTGCACACGCAGGCGCTGCACGACCGCGCCACGGCCCGCCAACTGCAGACGGTGGCCGCCGGCATTGCGTGCGACCTGCACGGGGGCCATTTCGGTCACCGGTCCGGGTTCGACGTCATCGCATCGGAGATTGGCCATGACGGTCGTTGAGCAAGCCGCCCCTCTGGTCCGCGCCCTGGAGCTTCCGTATCGGCATGGCTTCGTCACCGACGTCGAAAGCGATGCCCTGCCGCCCGGTCTGGACGCTGACACGGTACGTGCCATCTCGCTCCGCAAGCGCGAGCCCGATTTCCTGCTGAAGTGGCGTCTGACCGCCTTCGAACGCTGGTCGGCGATGACGCCACCCGCCTGGGGCCACTTGCGCATCGCGCCAGTGGACTTCCAGGCCCTGATCTACTACTCGGCGCCCAAGTCGATGCATGCTCAGCAGAACGGGCCACAGAGCCTGGCCGACGTCGACCCCAAGCTCCTGGAGACCTACGAGAAGCTGGGCGTGCCGCTGCACGAGCGGGCCAGGCTTGCCGGAGTGGCGGTGGACGCGGTGTTCGATTCGGTCTCGGTGGGCACGACCTTCCGCGAGCGACTCGCCGAAGTCGGCGTGATCTTCTGTTCGTTCTCGCACGCGGTGCAGCACCACCCTGCATTGATCGAGCGCCACCTCGGAACGGTGGTGCCGCCGGGCGACAACTTCTACGCCGCCCTGAACTCCGCCGTCTTCTCCGATGGCTCCTTCGTCTACATCCCGGCCGGCGTGCGCTGCCCGATGGAACTGTCCTCGTACTTCCGCATCAACGCACGCAACACGGGTCAGTTCGAGCGCACGCTGATCATTGCCGAGTCCGGCAGCCACGTCAGCTACCTCGAAGGCTGCACCGCGCCGCAACGCGACGAGCACCAATTGCACGCGGCCGTGGTCGAGCTCATCGCCCACGACGATGCGCACATCAAGTATTCGACGGTGCAGAACTGGTACCCCGGCGACGAGCAGGGGCGTGGCGGCATCTACAACTTCGTCACCAAGCGCGGCCTGTGCGCCGGTACGCGCTCGCACATCGCGTGGACGCAGATCGAGACCGGCTCGGCGATCACCTGGAAGTACCCGAGCGTGGTGCTGCGTGGCGACGAGTCCAGCGGCGAGTTCCATTCGATAGCGGTGACCAACCACTTCCAACAGGCCGATACCGGCACCAAGATGATCCACCTCGGCCGCAACACGACGAGCCGCATCGTGTCCAAGGGCATCAGTGCCGGCCACGCGCACAACAGCTACCGCGGACTGGTGCGCATGGCACCCACCGCGACAGGTGCACGCAACCACACGCAGTGCGACTCGCTGCTGGTCGGCCCCGACTGCGGCGCGCACACCTACCCCTATGTCGACGTGGCGCGTGACGATGCGGTCGTCGAACACGAAGCGACCACCACCCGGATTTCCGAGGAGCGCCTCTTCTATTGCCAGCAGCGCGGCATCGCCCCTCAGGAGGCCACGGCATTGATCGTCGGCGGCTTCTGCCAGGCGGTGCTCGACGAGCTGCCGATGGAGTTTGCGCTCGAAGCCAAGGCCTTGCTGGCGGTGTCGCTCGAAGGCGCCGTCGGTTGAGCCGCCGACCTCACAACGAACCGAACCGGGGACCACCCGCCATGACCCATCCCGAAGCTCTGCTGCAAGTGCGCGACCTGCGCGTCGACGTGGCTGAACGCCACGTGCTGAAGTCGGTGTCCCTGGCCGTGCCCGCGGGCGCGCTGCTGGTGCTGATGGGCGCCAACGGCAGCGGCAAGAGCACGCTGGGCCTGACACTGGCCGGTCACCCGCGTTACCGCGTGGCCGGCGGGTCGGCGCGCTTCGCCGGCCAGGACCTGCTGGCGCTGAGCCCCGAGGCCCGCGCCCGGGCCGGGCTCTTCGTATCCTTCCAGGCGCCGCCCGAGATCCCCGGGGTGAAGAACAACCTGTTCATCCGCACGGCGCTGAACGCGGTGCGCGAGGCGCGCGGCGAAACACCGCTCGATGCCTTCGACTTCCTGGGCGATGCCCGTGCAGCGGCCACCCGTCTGGGCCTGCCCGAGGCGATGCTGGGGCGGCCGGTCAACGACGGCTTCTCCGGCGGCGAACGCAAGCGCAACGAACTGCTGCAACTCGCACTGCTGCGCCCGCGGCTGGCGGTGCTCGACGAGGTCGATTCCGGCATGGACGTCGACGGGGTGCGCGCCGTCGTCCAGCTGGTGCGGGCCCTGCGCGCGCAGGGCACCGCGTTCATCGTGGTCTCGCACTACCTCCAGTTGATCGAGTCGCTGGCCCCCGACGCGGTGCTGTGGCTGGACCAGGGTTGTATCGCCGAGACCGGTGGGATGGCCCTGGCCACCGAGATTGCGCGCACCGGTTTCGTGCGCGCGGCCGAAGCGCTGGAGGCCTGACATGTCGGCCCCCAGTTCACTGCGTTCGCGGCCCCCGAGCGGCGTTCAGTCGACTTGGAAGCGGCCCTGCGCCGACTGATCATGGACAGCGCCCGCGCCGACATCCTGGCCGCCCGCCACCGGCTGGACACGCGGGGCTGGATTCCGCGCCATGCCGAAGCCTTCCGCCATCTGCCGCCTCCAGCCGCCGAGGTTTGGCTGGGAGACACGCCGGCCGCCATCGGCTGCGAGGCGCATCCGCTGGCGGGCGCGGGCTGGACCCTGCACCCGATAGGCCACAGCCCGCAAGGCCGCGTCGATGCCCGGTGGCTCGATGCGGGCGACGACCTGCAACGCGCCGAGCTGTTCGCGGGTCTGCCAACGCTTTCCGGCGCAGGCGATGCGGGCGAAGGTGACGCCGCTCCCTTCGCCTGGGCCCACCGCACCCTGTGCCGGCAGGGACTGCGCATGCGCATCGGCGGCGCGCCCGGTGCCGAACGCGAGGCGTCCAGCACCGTGTGGCTGCAGCTGCGCCACCAACCGCGCAGCGCTGCCGAGGCCCCGCTGCTGGTCATCGAGCTGCTCGCGGGCGTGCACTGCGTGCTGGTCGAGACCCACGACCGACAGTCCCTGGACTGCCGGCAACCGATCGTGCAGAACCTGCAGGCCCACGTCCGGCTGGGCGAGCGCGCCACGCTGCAGCATCTCCGCATCGCCACGCCGGGCCCCGCCGACCGCATCGCCCATCACTTGCACGCCCGGCTCGGCCGGGGCGCCCGCTACGAGCAGGCCCTGATCGCCGCAGGCAGCGGCTACCACCTGCAGCGCAACGTGATCGAGTTGCATGCCGAACGGGCAGTGAGCAGCAGCGCCGGGCTGCTGCTGGCGGCGGGGTCGGTGCTGGAGCACCAGGTGCGCATCTCGCACGGAGCCGCGCGAACTGTCAGCGCGATCGAAGACCTCGCACTCGCCAGCGGTGCCGCCCGGATGGTGGTCAACGCGCACACGCGTATCGCGCCGAGCGCCAGCGAAGCCGACGTTCGGCAGCGCTTGACCGGCATTCCGACCGGTGGGCAGCCGAAGCTGGTGCTGCGACCGCACCTGGAGATCCACCACGACCAGGTTCAGGCCACGCACGGCGCCACCTGGGGCGCCCTGCCCGAAGACGCGATGTTCTATGCCCGCCAACGCGGCCTGGACGAACGCAGTGCACGCGGCCTGATCGTCGAGGGCATGGCCGGCGCCTTGATGCAGCGTTGCTTCTCCGACGGCCGGCTGCTGGAAGCGGTGGGCATCGACAGGCTGCTGCGTGCCGCGGTGGACCGCCATCTGGCGGTGGGCCAGGACGCCGGCCATGGGTGACAGGCACGCGGTCGATCATGCAGCTCTGGGCGACGCCGGCGTCGAAAGCCTGCGCGCCCTGTTTCCGGTGCTCGCCCAAACGGTCAACGGTGCGCCGCTGGCTTACCTGGACAACGCCGCCACCACGCAGACGCCGCTGCCGGTGCAGGACGCCATGCGCCGCTTCGAACAGCACGACCGCGCCAATATCCACCGCGGCGTGCACACGCTGAGCCAGCGCGCCACCGAGGCCTTCGAACACGCACGCAGCACACTCAAGCGCTTCGTCGATGCCGGTGCGGCACACGAACTGGTCTTCACCTCCGGCACCACGGAGGCGCTCAACCTCGTGGCGCACGGTCTGTCGACCTCGGGTGCTGCACCGGCGGTCATCCAGCCCGACGACGAGATCGTCGTCAGCGCGCTGGAACACCATGCCAATCTGGTGCCCTGGCAACAGGCGGCGCGGCGCTGCGGGGCCCGGCTGCGCATCCTGCGACCCGATGCACAGGGCCGACTCCATGTCGCGGATCTGGCCCGCCTGCTGACGCCCCGCACGCGGGTGTTTGCCGTGACCGCCTGCGCCAATGCCACCGGCGAGCGGCCGCCCTACGAGGCCTTGCTGGCACTGGCCGCCGACGCGGGAGCACTCACCGTACTCGACGCCGCCCAGGCGGTCGGACACGCGGTGCCCGATCTGTCGGCGCTGGCCTGCGACTTCATGGCCTTCTCCGGCCACAAGATGTATGGCCCGATGGGCACCGGCGCCCTCGTCGGCCGGCGCGTCGCCCTGGAACGTCTGGAGCCGCTGCGCTACGGTGGTGACATGGTGGCCTGGGTGAGCGCCACCGAAACCACCTTCGCCGAGCTGCCGATGCGGCTGGAAGGCGGCACGCCGAACGTGGCCGGAGCGGTGGGCCAGGCGGCGGCCGCCACCTTCATCGACGGCATCGGACGGGGCCGGATCGAAGCGCACGCGAGCGCGCTGCGCGAGCATGCCGCCACTGGCCTGTCCGAGCTGCCCGGTCTCACCGTGCTGGCTGCCGACGCCGGGCCCTCAGCCATCGTGTCGTTCGTTGCCGACGGTGTGCACCCGCACGACATCGGCACGCTGCTCGACGAACAAGGCATTGCCGTGCGCACCGGCCACCATTGCGCGCAGCCGCTGCTCGAACACTTGCGTCTGGGCCCGACCACCCGGGCCTCGTTCGCACTCTACAACACGCATGCCGAAGTCGAGCGCCTGCTGGCCGGCGTGGCACGCGCCTTGAAGGTGTTGCGATGACCGACAACACCGCAGCCGAGCTCGACCTGTACCAGGACGTGGTGATGGACCACAAACGTTCGCCGCGCCATTTCGGCACCCTGCCGGCGCCCACGCACCAGGCCCGCGGCCAGAACCCGAGCTGTGGCGACGACCTGCAGGTGACGCTGAACGTGGCTCGGGGTCAGGTGCAGGACATCCGCTTCAGCGGGCAGGGCTGCGCGATCTGCATCGCCTCGGCGTCGATGATGGCCGAGGCCGTGCACGGTTGCGACGTGGCGGACGCGCAGCAGTTGCAGCGGTGCTTCCGCGCGGTGCTCACCGGCGAACTCGAGCCCGAAGCGGCGCACCTGGGCAAGCTGGTCAGCCTGGCCGGGGTGCGGCGTTATCCGGGTCGCATCAAGTGCGCCCTGCTGGGCTGGCATGCGCTGATGCATGCGCTGGGTAATGCGCCGTGAGACCGCTGCGCGAGCCCGTGGTGACCCAGCGCGCGGTGCGCGTCGAGTGCATCCCCGATGGCCGGCCGGCGGAACTGCCGCCCGGCACGCCGGCACAGATCACGCAGGCGCTCGGTGGTTCGTTCACGCTGTGGGTCGGGGGCCAGCTGATGCGGCTGCGTGGCGCGGACGCCGATGCCATCGGCAAACCGGCGCCTGTCGCGCCCACGGCTGCGATGCCGCCATCAGACATCGGCCCCGACGAACTGCGCGGACTGGTGTGGCATACGCTGAAGACCTGCTACGACCCGGAGATCCCGGTCGACATCGTCGAGCTCGGCCTAGTCTACGTCTGCGACGTGCTGCCCATGAACGACGGGCGCTTCCGCGTGTCCATCAAGATGACCCTGACCGCCCCGGGCTGCGGCATGGGTGAGGTCATCGCCGACGAAGTCTGCGACAAGGTGCTGGCCCTGCCGCACGTGGGCGAGGCCACCGTGGACATCGTGTTCGACCCGCCCTGGGACCGCTCGAAGATGTCCGACGCCGCGATATTGACACTCGGCTTGTGAGCCGTCGCGAGCCGTGAGGCGGCTGAGCGCGTCGTCCGAAGACGGTGGCCTTGTCCGCACAATGCGCCCACGCCGCAGTGCGACTTGCCGTCGGTTCTGTGCACGAATGACGCGATGCCACTGGAGTCTCGGCAGGTGTTCCATCCCCCTCACCGCCGCCGTTCGGGGTGCACCTTGGCGCGGGGGCGTTTGTCGGCGACCGGCCGGCATGCGCCCCTTGACTGAAGGAATGCCTCGTGCAAGTCCTGGCCCTCGAGCGTACGCTCACTGAACTCGACCACATCCGACTGCTGAACCTCGTGCGCCGCGGCCGCCGCGTGCAGCCGGCGGCCGCTGCACATCACGCAAGCAGCGCCTCGCAGGACCCTCGCTTCGGTGCGGCCGGCCCTGCGGCCGGTGCACGTGACCCGACACTCCACCCCACACGGCGCTGCCACCATCTCGTCTGGTTCCGCTATGGCTGCCTCGAGCGCGAAGACGTGCTCGATGTGGAAGCCATCGTCGCATGGTGGGTTCGTGGGCTCGCGTTGCCGCCGCACCGATGGCTGTTCCCGGCTGCCGGGCGTCGGACCCCGGCACTGGCGGCGAGCGCAAGCAGGGCCACTGCAGACGACACCAGGCCGATGCCGGTCCAACGCTGATCGTCCAGCAGGTAGTTTGCGCACAGGCGAGCCGGCGCATCGACGTAGAGAAGGCCGGCGGTCGCCAGCATCCAGGCCAGGTTGCCGATGAAGAACAGCAGCACCTCGGCGTCCATGCGGCGCCAGCCGTCCGCCAGCAGCCAACCTGCCAGCCACCAGCTGGCGAGCTTGGCGGCGGCCCCGCTCGGCACGAGCAGCGCAGCGTCCAGGGCCGACGGCAGCATCCAGACCAGTGCAACGCCGCTGGCCAGCGTCGCCCCCGTCCAGCCATGCCAGTCCAGCAAGCGCTGTCCGCGCAGCCACCGCCGCGCCTGCACGTGGCGCAGGCACAGCCCGCTGGCCGACCAGCCGGCGATGAACAGCATCGGGAATTCGCCCAGCATGTGCAGCGACATGCGGCTTTCGACGATGTGGCGCAGCGCCGGCCACGCCAGCGCCAGCGGCAGCAGCGCCAGCCAGAGCCGCCAAGCCCCTCGCGAGGACGCGAGACGGCGATTCACCGCAGGTCCTCGCGCGGTGTGGCCGCCAGCCGCTGGGCCGCCTCCAGTGCCTTGGGCCACTGGTCAATTCCGTACAGACCCCGCAGCCGCCCGCGCTCGTCCAGCAAGTGGATGCCGCCGTTGTGCACGAAACCGCCCTCCCCGTCCGGAACCACGACGACGCCGAGCGAACGCAGCAACGCACGCGCGCCGTCGTGCGTCGCGGGCACTGCCAGCGTCCAGTATCGTGGGTCGGCGTGCATGTCGGCGGCATAACGCGCCAGCTGCACCGGGTCGTCGTGGTCGACGTCGAACGACACCGACACCAGGTACACGCCACGCTGCACCTGCTGCGCATCCCGCGGCACGGCCAGCTCCCGCTGCATCTGCTGGTACTCGCTGCCCAGCGCCCGGCAGACGCTCGGACAGCGTGTATAGATGAAGTCGACGAGATAGGCGGCCGGCGCGGCGCCGGCATCGCCCCACAAGCGCGGCACGCTGCCGTCGCTGGCGCGCAAGGCCACCGGATGCGCGTGCAGTTCGCCGGCCTGCAACTGCAGCTGTCGCCGCCCGTCGAAGGTCCAGACCTCGAATCCGTGCGTCCAGTGGTGGAGACCTGCGACCCACCCGAGTGCCAAGGCCAGGCACAGCATGGCGCTGACGCGGCACGCCAGCGCCTCTCTGACCGGCCCACGTGCGCGAACCGCGGTGGGACGCGCGCTCACTGCAGCGGCACCAGCTCGGCGTCGCCCTTGAACGGCTCGGTGCGTGCCGCCGTTTCCTGGCGAACCGTGGCCACCGTGTCGGCGATCACGGGCGCTGCGCCGTTGCCCCATTGGCTGCGCACGTGCGTGAGTACGGCGGCAAGCTCGGCATCCTGCAGCTGGGCACCGAAGGCGGGCATGACGCCGTTGTAGGTGCTGCCCTTGACGGTCAGCGAGCCGCTGGCGCCGTGCAGGACGAGTGCAACCAGCGTCGTCTCCTTGCCCGTCACCCATTCGGAACCCGCAAGCGGGGGAAAGACGCCGGGCAGCCCGGCGCCGCTGGCCTGGTGGCAGGCCATGCAGCGCGATGCGTAGACCGCCGCGCCGTCGACCGCGGCGCCGGCCGCCGCGGGGGCAGCCCCCTGCAGCTCGACGGCCGAGCGGCCGTCGCCCTGTGCGGGTGCGCCGAAGATGGCCGACCGGGCGATATAGAGCACGCCGAATGCCAGCAACAGCGCGGTCAGCACGATGATGAACCAGGGCATCGGATTCTCAACTTCCTGCGGCTCGGGGTTCTCTCGCCTTTGTTGGGGGTGGATCTCGTCCGGCTTCATCGGGGCGCTCCCTGCAGTTCGATACTCATCGCGTCGCCGCGGGTGCGGCGATCGCCCGGTAGCTGCGATCGAGCGACTGGAGATACCTCACGAGGTCCACGGCCTGCGGGCGGGCCACGATCTCCTTGCCGGCGGGTGCGTGGCCCGGCGGCAGGTTCACGACCACGTCACCCGCTTCAGCCTTGGCCTTGGCCTCGAACAGGAACGGATAGCTCGGCATGATGCTGCCCGGCATGTAGGCCCGCGGCTGGTACAGATGGCCGAGGTGCCATTGCTCGCTGGGCTGGCGCACACCGATATTCATCAGGTCCGGGCCGGTGCGCATGGTGCCCAGCAGGTGCGGCTGGTCGTAGGCGTAGTCGCCGGCGACGGTGGCTCGCCCCCAGCCGCGCGAGAAGTCCGGCGCGTAGGCCCTGGCGCGCGGCTGCTGAGAGTGGCAGTAGACGCAGCCGTTGGCGATGTAGACCTCGCGGCCGCGCAGCTCGGCGCTGGTGTAGGGCTCGAGGCCGGGCAATGGCGGCGCATCGTGCACCTGCAGATAGGGCAGCACCACCAGCGCGCTGGTGGACAGCGCCAGCATGACCATGGCACCCGAGATGAGCTTGATCTCGTTGTTCATGCCACGGCCTCCTTGTGCAACAGTTGCCGGAACAGGGCCGGCTTGTCGCGCTGCGGGCCGAAACCCAGTGCGAGCGCCATGAAGTGCATCGCAAAGACAAGATGGCCCAGCACCATGAAGGCGCCGCCGAGGCTGCGCCCCTTCAGGTAGGGCAGCGTCACGGCGACCGAATCCATGAAGGGCCGCGCCGCGTCCAGCATCGCCAGGCCCTGCAGCCAGCCGGCGGTGGTCAGGCTCACGAAGTACAAGGTGAAGCCGCCGCTGACGAGCCAGAAATGCGCCGCGATCAGACACGGGTAGGGCCACTCGCGCGCCGTGATGCGCGGCATCACGAAATAC
>Ga0316616_100001208_pt1 | contig 10174 bp, 8 predicted proteins | sample OWC_Aug_M1_C1_D1_FD_207660 | JGI IMG/M metagenome (GOLD analysis project Ga0316616, IMG submission 207660) | Wetland soil microbial communities from Old Woman Creek delta, Ohio, United States - OWC_Aug_M1_C1_D1_B | ecosystem: Environmental > Terrestrial > Soil > Wetlands | place: USA: Ohio...
GACCGGGAACGTCAACGTCTTCCGGCGCGAGCACTTCGCCGTGATGCCCGACGGGGCGATCATGGCCAACAGCGGCCACTTCGACGCCGAGCTCGACCTCGTCGCCCTCCGGGCTCTCGCCGAGGGCCACGTCCGGGAGGTCCGCGAGAACGTCCAGGAGTTCGACCTGGGCCCCCGGAAGCTGCACCTCGTCGCCGAGGGCCGCCTGGTGAACCTCGGTGCCGCGGAGGGCCACCCGGCGGCCGTCATGGACATGAGCTTCGCGAACCAGGCCCTCTCGGCGGAGTACGTCGTGGCCCACCACGGCGAGCTCGAGCCGACCGTCTACGTCGTCCCGGAGGCGATCGACGCGCAGGTCGCCCGCCTCAAGCTCGAGGCGCTGGGGATCCACATCGACGACATGACGGACGAGCAGAAGGCCTACGTGGCCTCTTGGCACACCGGCACGTAAGCAGCGTCGAACGAAAGCGAGAGCGAACGACGTGAGCGAGCGGGTGGTCGCGCCCTATGGCAGCTGGCGGTCGACGATCGTCCCCGAGGCCCTGGTCGCCGGGGTCGCCCGGCTCGCCGAGGTGCGCTGGGACGGCGAGGACCTGCTGTGGCTCGAGGGTCGCCCGGTCGACGGCGGCCGGTTCACCCTCGTGCGGCTGCGCCCGGGTGCGGTGCCCGAGGACGTCAGCCCGGTCGGGGTCAACGTCCGGACCCGGGTGCACGAGTACGGCGGGGCACCGTACCTCGCGGCGGGCGACCTGGTCGTCGTGTCCGACTTCTCGACCGGGCGGCTCCTCCGGGTCGCGCCCGACCGGACGGGGACGCCGCTCACCCCCGACGGGCCGTTTCGCTACGCGGACCTCGAGCTGGACGCGCCGCGCGGCCGGATCCTCGCCGTCCGGGAGGATCACACCGGTCCGGGTGAGGCCGAGAACACGATCGTGGCGATCCCGCTCGACGGCTCCGCCGCCGTCGATCGGGACGCGGTCCTCGTCCTCGTCGACGGGAGCGACTTCGTCGCCGCGCCGCGGCTCGCCCCGGGCGGCGGACGCCTCGCCTGGCTCCGATGGAACCACCCGAACCTGCCCTGGGACGGGACCGAGTGCGTGGTCGCCGACGTCGATGCCACGGGCGTCCCCGGCCCGGGCCGGGTCGTCGCCGGCGACGCGGAGACGTGGACGGCGCAGCCCCGCTGGGCGCCGGACGGCAGCCTCGTCGTGGCGACCGAACCGGGCGAGTGGATCGCTCTCCACCGCTGGGACGGCGAGCGGCTCTCCCCTCTGACGGACGGCGTGGGCGCCGAGTTCGCCCATCCGGACTGGAACTTCGGCTACGCAGCGTTCGGCTTCGTCGACGACGGGCGAATCGCGGCCATCGGGCGGGCAGGTGGTCGCGACAGCCTCTGGCTCCTCGACGCGTCGGGTGGCGGCCGGCCGGCGATCGTCGACCTGCCGTTCACCGAGATGGCGGACTGGCTCGCCGTCCGCGGCCGGGAGGCCGTGGCGATCGTCGCGGCCCCGGAGATGTTCCGGGCGATCGTTCGGGTCGACCTCGCGACCGGCGGCTGGACGGTGGTGCGACGCTCGTCCGACCTGGCTCTCGACCCTGCGCTCGTCGCCGTCGGCGAGCCGGTCGAGTTCCCGACCACCGGCAACCGGACGGCCCACGGCGTCCTGTATCGCCCGACGAACCCCGGCTTCGCGGCCCCGGCGGGCGAGCTGCCGCCGCTCGTCGTCACGAGCCACGGCGGGCCGACCTCGCAGGCGTTCACCGGCCTGGCCCTCCAACACCAGCTGTTGACCAGCCGCGGCATCGCCGTGCTCGACGTCGACTACGGCGGCAGCACCGGCTACGGGAAGGCGTACCGGAAGCGCCTCGAGGGGTCGTGGGGGATCACGGACGTCGACGACTGCGTCGCGGGCGCCCTCGAGATGGCCCGTCGCGGCGAGGCCGACGGCGCCCGCCTGGCGATCGAGGGCGGCAGCGCGTCCGGCTACACGACGCTCTGCGCCCTCGCCTTCCGCGACGTGTTCCGGGCCGGGGTCAGCTACTTCGGGCTGGGCAACCTCGAGGCGTTCGCGGCCGAGACGCACAAGTTCGAGTCCCGCTATCTCGATCGCCTGATCGGGCCGTACCCCGAGACCCTGGCGACGTACCGCGAGCGCTCGCCGATCCTCCACCCGGAGGGCTTCTCGTGCCCGGTCCTCGTCCTCCAGGGGCTCGACGACCACGTGGTGCCGCCGAGCGAGGCCGAGCGCATCGTCGCCGCCCTCGCCGCCAAGGGAATCCCGCACGTCTACCTCCCGTTCGAGGGCGAAGACCACGGGTTCCGGCAGGCGGCGAACATCGTCCGGTCGGCCCAGGCCGAGATCGCCTTCTACGGCCGCGTCTTCGGGTTCGTCCCGGCCGACGACCTGCCTCCGCTGCCGTGGCGCGGTGCCGACGGGTGACGCGCTGAGCCGGACCCGCGGGGCGTCGCGCGGAGGGGCCGCGCGCCGCGTGCTACGCTCGTCCCGACCGTGACCAGCATCGTCGACGCCCCGAGCTACCTCTTCACGTCCGAGTCGGTGACCGAGGGTCACCCGGACAAGATGTGCGACCAGATCTCGGACGCCATCCTCGACGAGATCCTGCTCTACGACCCCGACGCGCGGGTCGCCTGCGAGACGGCGACGACGACCGGGCTGGTGGCCGTGCTGGGCGAGATCACGACGAGCACCTACGTCGACTTCCAGCGCGTCGTCCGCGAGACCGTCCGCGAGATCGGCTACACGAAAGCCGACTACGGCTTCGACTACCAGACCTGCGGCGCCCTCGTGAGCGTCAAGGAGCAGTCGCCCGACATCGCCCAGGGCGTGGACGCGACGGAGCTGGGCGCCGGCGACCAGGGGATGATGTTCGGCTTCGCCTGCCGCGAGACGCCCGAGCTCATGCCCCTTCCCATCGCCCTGGCCCACCGGCTGGCGCGGCGGCTCGCCGAGGCTCGCAAGTCGGGCCAGCTGCCGTACCTCCGCCCGGACGGCAAGACCCAGGTCACGGTGGAGTACGAGCACGGGTTGCCGAAGCGCGTGGCCACCGTGGTCCTCGCCGCCCAGCACGATCCCGACGCGCCCGACAGCCTGCGCGACGACCTCGTGGAGGCGGTGATCCTGCCGGTCATCCCCCACGACCTGCGGGCCCGCGATCCCGAGATCCACGTCAACCCGACGGGGCGCTTCGTCATCGGCGGGCCGATGGGCGACGCCGGCCTGACCGGGCGCAAGATCATCGTCGACACGTACGGCGGGATGGCCCGCCACGGCGGCGGCGCCTTCTCGGGCAAGGACGCCACCAAGGTCGACCGGTCGGCGGCGTATGCCGCCCGCTGGGTCGCCAAGAACGTCGTGGCTGCCGGGCTGGCCGACCGGTTCGAGATCGAGGTCGCCTACGGCATCGGGATCGCCCGCCCGCTCTCCGTCTCGATCGAGACGTTCGGCACGGGCCACGTCCCCGACGAGGAGATCAGGGCGAGCATCGATCGCCACTTCGACCTGCGGCCGGCGAAGATCATTGCGGCTCTCGACCTGCGCACGCCGATCTTCCGCCAGACCGCCGCGTACGGCCACTTCGGCAGGCCGGATCTCGACCTCCCCTGGGAGCGCACAGACAAGGCCGCCGTCCTCGCCGACGAGTGCGGCCTGCCGGCCCCGCAGAGCGGCGGCGCCTGAGTCGTCGTGAAGCCGCCCACGCTGAACGCGGTGATCCTCGCCGGCGGCGGCGGCACGCGGCTCTGGCCGCTGTCCCGCCCCGACCGGCCGAAGCCCTTCCTGCCGCTCCTCGGCGAGCGATCGCTCCTCCGGGCCACCTTCGACCGGGTGCTTCCGCTCCTCGACGGGCCGGGCGACGTGGTCGTCGTGGTGGACCGCCGGCACGTGGAGCTCGTCCGCGACGAGCTCCCGGAGCTGCCGCCGGGCAACGTCCTCGCCGAGCCGGTCGGCCGCAACACCGCGGCCGCGATCGCCCTCGCCGCGGTCGCCCTGGAGCGCGGCGCCGACGACGTCATGGTCGTCCTCCCCGCCGACCATCTCGTCGCGGACGAGGCCGGCTTCCGGGCGGTGCTGGGTCGAGCCGCCGACGTGGCCGGCGCGGCAGATCGCCCGCTCGTGACGCTGGGGATCGCCCCGACCGGTCCCGAGACCGGCTTCGGGTACGTCGTGGCGGCCGGGCCACGCGCGGAGGCCGGCGCCTACGCCGTCCGCCGCTTCGTGGAGAAGCCGCCCGCCGAGGCGGCGGCGGCGCTGCTCGCGGGACCCGACGTCGTCGCCTGGAACGCGGGGATCTTCCTGTGGCGGCACGACGCGATCCTGGCCGCCCTCGCGGCGTTCGCCCCCGACATCCTCGGCCTGGTGCGGGATGGCGTGGCCGGGGGCGCGGGAGCGCTCGACGCCGCCTACGCCACGGTGCGGGCGACGTCGATCGACTACGCGGTGATGGAGCCGGCGTCGGTGGCCGGGGGGGTCGCCATGCTCAAGGCGGACGTCGGGTGGAGCGACCTGGGCAGCTGGTCGGCCCTTCGCGACGCCCTCGTCGCGCGAGCCGTCGCGGCCGGCGAGCCGGCCGGGGCGGTCGGGTCCGGGCCGCGCCGCGACGTCGGCTCCGAGGGGACGCTCGTCCTGGCCGGCGGGCGCCTCGTCGTGACCATCGGCCTGCGGGACGCCATCGTCGTCGACACGCCGGACGCGCTGCTCGTCTGCGCCGCGGACCGTTCGCAGGAGGTGCGGGCCATCGCCGAGGAGCTGGCTCGGGCCCGGGAGGAGGACGCGTGACCACGCTCACCGGCGGTGCCCCCGCGCCGACCGCGATCGTCTTCGGCACCGACGGCTGGCGGGCGAAGATCGCCGACGATTTCACGTTCGAGAACGTGCGCCGCTGCGCCGAGGGCGTCGCCCGCTTCGTGTCCGATCGCGGCGAGCAGGCACGGGGCGTCGTCGTGGCCTACGACCGGCGCTTCGCCTCGGAGCACTTCGCCGCTGCCGCCGCCGAGGTCCTCCTGGCGTTCGACATCCCGGTGGCCTTCGCCGCCAACGCGGTGCCGACCCAGATGGCCAGCTACGAGGTCGTCGAGCGGGGCGCAGCCGCGGGCGTCGTGATCACCGCCAGCCACAACCCGTGGACGGACAACGGCTTCAAGGTCAAGTCGTCGACAGGGGCCGCCGCCGGCCCGGAGATCCTCGCCGCCCTGGAGACCGTCATCGCAGCGAACGGCGGGCGCCCGATCCCGCGGCGCCCCTTCGCAGACGCCGAAGCGGCCGGCCTGGTCGAGCGCTTCGACCCGTTCGCCGGCTACGAGCGGTTCGTGCGCAGGACGCTCGACCTCGACGCGCTCCGGGCGGCCGACGTGCGGGTTCTCGTGGATCCGCTCTGGGGCTCGGGGGCGAGCTGGATCAGCCGCCTCCTGGCCGGCGGCCGGATCGAGGTCGTGGAGCTCCACACGGAGCGCAACCCGTACTTCGGCGGGGTCAACCCCGAGCCGATCCGCCCCCACGTCGACGAGGCGCTCGGGCTCGTGGCCGCCGGTGGCTTCGACCTGGGCCTCCTCCTCGACGGCGACGCCGACCGGGCGGGGGCCGTCGACGAGCGCGGCGTGTTCGTGCATCAACTCCAGGTGTACGGGTTGCTCATGTACTACCTGGCGGAGCATCGGGGGCTCCGCGCGCCGGTCGTGAAGAGCGTCAACGAGACGTCGATGGCAGAGCGTCTCGGGGCGCGCTACGCGATCCCGGTGCACGAGACGCCGGTGGGATTCAAGTACGTCGGGCCGAAGATGATCGAAACCGGGGCGATGTTCGGCGGCGAGGAGTCGGGCGGCTACGGGTTCGGGATGCACCTGCCCGAGCGCGACGGGATCTACTCCGACCTGCTGCTCCTGGACCTCTTCCTGCGCGAGCGGGCAGCCGGCCGCTGGCCGGTCTCGCAGGCGATCGAGCACCTCCACGAGATCGCCGGGCCGTCGTTCTACCAGCGGGTCGACGTCCACGTCGACCGCGCGGCCTACCCGGCGCTGAAGCAGCGGCTGGCCGTGGAGCTCGTGGAACGGGCGCCGAGCGTGCTGGCCGGCCAGCCGGTGACGACGACGATCGAGCTCTCGACGAAGGACGGCTTCAAGTTCCTCATCGGCGACGGGTCGTGGCTCCTCGTCCGCTTCAGCGGCACCGAGCCGCTCGTCCGGGTCTACACGGAAGCCACCTCCGACGCGGTGGCGGACGCCTGCATCGCCGCCGGCGTGGCCCTCGTCCGGGGCTGATCGGCGGCGCCGTCCGCCCCGCCCCGGGGATCGGGCGGCGGGCCCGCCCGACCGGCAAGCGCCCCCTTCTTGGCCCCGGGTAGTAGAGTTGCGGGTACGACCGCACCCCCCGGCGACGAGCGCCCGACCGGGCGGCGGTCCCTGGATCGGCACATGCGGCCATGGAGGGACCTCGGCGATGCACAGCTCTCTCATCGGCAAGGTCGAGAAGGCGAATCGTTACGCGCGCGAGCGTGACCGCCTGACGTTCGATCGCCTCAGCGTCACGTTCCGGGGCGACAACGACACGCATCACGTGAGCCTCGACGCCGGTGCCTGGCACTGTACGTGCCATTACTTCGAGAGCTGGAAGAGCTGCGTTCACCAGTTGACCCTGCAGAAGATCCTCGGCGAGATGCTGCCCGAGGCGTCGCAGGTCTCGATCTTCACGGCCGTCGAGGAGGTCGGGGCAGCGAACTGAGCTCCGGGCCGGGCGACCCGGCTCAGGGCAGCCACGCGACCCAGCCGCCGCCGACGCCGGACGGCGTGGCGATCCTTGGTCCCGGCTCCCAGGCGTCGCCGACACGCTCGAACGTCGCGATCTGACCGACGCCCGTCACGTCCTCGACGACGGCCGCGAGGCGTTCGCCGCGGCGATCGAGCGCGATGCCCGCGCGGACGACGTCGCCCGGCCGCACGGCGGGTCCTCCGCCCGGGACGCGTCGCAGCTCGAGCACCTCGGCGGTTGGGCCCACGGCCAGCCGGCTCTCGTCACCGAGAACGACGGCCGTCTGCGCCTCGCCCGACGTCCCGAACGCGAGCGCCCGGAGCGGAATCCTGTCGACCACCTGCCCCGTCGCGACGTCGACGATCGCCACGAAGGTCCGCCCGTCTCGGCCCCGCTGCACGACCGCGACGCGGTCGTCGTCGAGCCATGCGGGCGGCGAGCCGAGCGACTCGTCGGGGAGGAGCCAGCCGACGGCGGATCCCTCGCCGGGGTCGACGACCAGCAGCGCGCTCGGGCTCTCGGCGTCCGGCGGCCTGGCGACGGCGGCGATCCGGCCGCTGTCCGGGGACGCGGCCGCACCGAGGACGATGGCCGGGGGCGGCAGGGCACCGACCCAGCGCAGGTCGAGCGTCCGCCATCCGGAGCCTGTGAGGAGCCCGCCCGGGCCGTCCGGCGCCACGAAGGCCCGCCCGTCGGCGAGAAGGGCCACGAGGCTGGAGTCGCCCATCGGCGTCACGGCCGTCGTTGACGGATCCGGAACAGGAAGCGCCACGGTGCCTGCCGCCGGTCGCACGAGGCTCAGCTCCGTCCCGCCCTCACCCGGTGTCAGCAGGAGGAGCGCCTGTCCGGCCTGCGCTCCGGGTGACGCTGCCGCCGGCGGCGTCTGGGGCGTGGTCGCGGTCGGGCCGGCGGGGGACACGCCGCAGGCGGCGGCGATCGTCGCCGTGATCGCGATGGCCGCCGTGAACCGGCGGCCGGGGCCCGGGCGGCGCCCCGCCCGACCGACGGCCGGACGGGGCGCGCAGGCGCGTGGCGGCGGGAGGGTGCTCACCGGAGGACGTCGCCCCCGAGGAGCGCGCCCGTGCCGGCGTCGAGGAAGAGCTTCACGGCGCGCAGCCCGTCGGCGAGCTCGCCGACGGTCCGGGCCTCGACGACCCACGCCAGCCGAAGCGTCGAGCCGGGCGCGTCGGGCGCGGTGGGGTCGAACGCGTCGTTCGGGGCCACCCAGCCCAGGCTGACGCCCGAGACGGCGACCTGCCCTGCGCGGCGGCCGAAGAGGTCGCCGAGTGTCTCGGTGGCCCTCTGTCGCGCCGTCGTCTCGTCGAGCACCTGCGCCGGCCGCGTGGCAAGCGGGCGCTCCGCCCGCACGACCGCGTGGACGCGTCCGTCCGGCCAGAGATCGACGCGGACGCCGTCGCCGAGCACGGGGATGCCGTCGACGACGCGCGGCCACGCCACGGTCCAGCCCGTGCCGTCCGGCTCGGGCCGCACGTCGGGAGCTCCAAGGACGCCGAGGTCGAGGGCGTTCGCGAGGCCGACGCTGCGGGCCCGCGCCGATGAGGCGTCGGCGAGGGGGCGGCCGCCGGCGACCTGCCAGCCGAACGAGACGGCGCCGACGAGCCGGCGGCGTTCGTCAAAGCGCTGCAGGTGGAGCGAGCGGCCTGCAGCGTCGCTTGCGACGACCTCGTCGTAGGTGGTGCCGTCGAGCCGATCCGTGACCCGATCGACGCGCACCGCAGCGGGCAGGGGGAGCCCGAGGCGAACGCGCGCCGCGCCCGCCGCGGCGAGGACCGGCCCGGCCTCCTCGGGACGGAGCGGCGCGCGCTCCGAGGTAGGCCCGCCGGCGACGAAGCGGTCCGCCGCGTCGCCCGGGGCCGTTCCGCCCGGGATGCCCAGGCCGATCGCGGCCCCGGCGAGGGCCACCGCGACAACGAGGCGCGACCGCCGCCGGCCGCCCCACGCGAGAGTGCGTGCGTGCATCGTCATCTCCTCACAGGCACCGGGTGCAGCCGGAGGGCAGCGGCCCGGCACGCCCGGTCCAGGCGTAGCTGCCGTACCAGTTCGCGGCGAAGCCCACGTTGAACGAACCGAGCTTGGCGACGTCGAAGGCCTGCCCGACGCCGAGGCCGGGCCCGAGCGCGCTCCAGAAGCGCGTCTCGAAGGCGAACTCGTCGCTGTCCCAGGCCTCGCCCAGGTACCCCAGGTAGAAGTTGGGGCCTGCCCAGGAGCCTGCGGCCGCCCGCACCTTGGGGATCGCGAAGGCCTCCGGCATCGTCGTGTTGGTCTCGCCGAGGTGGCAGGTGGACATGATCACGAGGTTGGACTGGCGCCCCGCGCGGACCGCCGCGATCTCCTTCGAGTAGACGGTCCTGGCGCCGGTGCAGAGCCCGGCATCCTCCTTGAAACCCGCATACCGCTTGCCGTCCGGGCTGTAGTAGTAGTGGTCGCCGTGGCTGTGGACGTAGTAGCCCCAGTCCGCCTTGGTCCGGGCCAGGACGTGGGCCCGCGTGAAGACGGCGCCGGTGTAGCTCGTGGTGGCGAAGCCGAGGTTGGTGAAGCCGGCGACAGCCGCGGCCCGCATCTTTCCCGGGTAGGCGTCGTTGATCGTCAGGCAGTCGAACGAGAACGCCGACACATTCACGTCCACCGTGGCCTGGTAGGCGGCGCGGGCCGGCCCCGCCGCGACGGCCGCGAGGGCCATCAACGCGAGGAGCACGGCGATCTTGCGTGTCCATCGTCCGGGCGACATCCGGTGTGACCTCCTCCGGCGGGATGACCGTTGGCGGGAGGAGGCGGGTGGCGACGCCGGGATCGACGTCGTTCCTCGGAGTCTGCCGAGGGCCCCTTAGCGGCCGCTTATCCGGGATGGCGCCGATCGGCGAAAAGGGGCGCTGGGCGCCCGCGGGCAGGTCAGATTCGGGGCCGTTCGGCCCCGTCGACACGAGCGCCCGGCGTGCTACGCTCCGCCCGTCACAAGACCCACCGCGTGGTCGCGAAGCCGGTGTGATTCCGGCACAGTCCCGCTACGGTGACCGTCCCCTCCGGGACGGAAGTCCGGTCGCCGACCCCACGGTGCAGCCGCTCGAACCCTCGAGAGAAAGGGGTTGGCAGGCATGATTCCCATCACGTAGGACCTCGCGCAGGTCAAGCACGCCCGCGCGCCACTCGAGCGCCCGCGTCCCCATGCCGGCGCCCCCTCCTCCAGCGAGGTCCCGATGCACTCCCTCTCGTCCCACGCCGCCCGCGCCGCCCGCTCGATCGCGTCCGTCGCCCTCGCGGGCGCCCTCGTGGCCGCCTGCAGCGCGGCCGCCCCGGCCATCGCCCCGGCCGTCGCCGCTCCAACCGACGCGCCCACCCCGGCGCCCACGCCGGCACCCGCGCCGCCGGCCGCCTTCCCGCTGAGCCTCGTCGAC
>Ga0316616_100001209_pt1 | contig 10172 bp, 9 predicted proteins | sample OWC_Aug_M1_C1_D1_FD_207660 | JGI IMG/M metagenome (GOLD analysis project Ga0316616, IMG submission 207660) | Wetland soil microbial communities from Old Woman Creek delta, Ohio, United States - OWC_Aug_M1_C1_D1_B | ecosystem: Environmental > Terrestrial > Soil > Wetlands | place: USA: Ohio...
GGAAACGCTCGAACATGCCCTGCAGCGCGAGATGAACGAGGAGTTTGGGATCCAGATCGAGGTGATCAGGCTCCTCGATGTGGTCGATCATATCCTGACCAACGAAAAGCAGCACTGGGTGTCGCCGACCTACCTTTGCCGCCATAGGAGTGGCACACCGGTTATCCGCGAGCCCCACAAGTGCGAAGCGATCGGCTGGTTCGGACTCGACTCGATACCCGACGCCGAGCTCAGCATCGCATCCCGCAAAAGTCTGCAAAGCCTGAAACGCCACCTCGCCGCAGAATGCCAGGATCGCTAGAGAACGGAACATGCAAAGCACTATTCCCCTCCCGGTTGACGCCATGCTTCTGCTTGGTCCCACGGGCTCTGGTAAGAGCCCTCTGGGAGAGCTTCTTTCAGAGCGCGGCTTCCTCGGCCGGGCCGCCTATCATCTCGATTTCGGGTTGGCCCTCCGCTCAGCGATCAATAACCGATCTTCCCTCTATGCCGATTCCGAGCGCGCGTTCATCCAAGACGTCCTTGAACATGGCGCTCTGCTTGAGGACGAGCACTTTCTCCTGGCCCGGAAAGTCATTACCGGCACGATCGACCGGTCCGGTTTCACGCCCCGGGACATGCTCATCCTGAACGGCATTCCGAGGCATGCCGGTCAGGCTAAGGATATTGATTCTATAGCTTCGATCCATGCTTTGATAGTTCTTGATTGCGATGCCAACGCGGTCAGTTGCAGGCTGCGGGAGAATACCGGCGGGGACCGAGAGGGCCGCCTCGACGACGACCCGGAACTCGTGAGAAAGAAGCTTGCGGTCTTTCAAGAACGGACACGGCCGCTTATCGATCACTACAACAGCATCGGAAGAAAAATATATCTGCTTTCCATCGGCCATCGAACGACCGCTGAAGAGGCTTTTCAGGAACTTTCACGGCTTGCCGCCAGTGATCCACCAGTCTCCCTTGTCGCTGAACCACCACAGGGATGAATCGGTCTCCAGGATCACCGAGGCGAGCTTCTTTGCCGTTTCCGTCCGGAGCCGCTTCAGAGAGAATCCAAGCCATTCGTCAGCATACCGGTTGCCGATGTCCTTGTACTCCTTGAGTGCAAGGATCATCTCGAGTTGGTCTGCATCCCGCGCCAGGCGAGCTTCAGCGGTCTTTCCCTCTTCATACTCATTGAACAGTTCGAGCAGTTCCTTCCCGAACGGCACGGTATCGGTCAGATGTTTCACCGCCTTTTTCTCGTCAGCAGTGACGTATTTCTTGTTCACATAGTTCAGGTCCCCGGTCCTTGCCTCGGGGAGATCATGGAAGAGGCACATCTTGATGATCCGATCAGTATCTGCGCCCTGCTCCAACATCCCGAGAGCATATCCGATATAGGTCGTTCTGAATGTGTGTTCCGCTACTGATTCAGCGCCGCTGCCGAGGAATTGAAAACCGCTCCTCGGCGTGCGTTTCAGCATTCCCGCTTCAAACAGGAAGTTTGCGATGTTTTTCATTTCCTTTGCCCGCGCCTAATCTTAGCACCGCATGATATCATACACAGCTCATGCCGTTCACTCTATCCTTGTCCTTGATCAAAAGGTCAGACCCTGGCGCTTCATAAGCAACTCACCGAGATACGATCCAGGTTTAATCTCTGCGTTCTTGATAAGCTCGGCACCCTCAAGACCATAGGGTTTCACACAGGAAGCACAAACATAGAACTTGCAGTCGAAATCATCGACCAGGCTCCTGATCAGATCGGCCACGGGAGAGAACGCTTTCTGGTATGTAACGGATTCGGCGAAACCTTTCTTCGCCAGGAACGCCGCTTCATTCATCAGGAAGAAGTCGATCTTCACATCAAAAGCCGCCATATTCGCCGCAAGTTGCAGGGCACCCGCTGCTTTTTCAATGGCGTTGTACGAAGTGGTAAGTATAAATACGAATTCCTTGTTCTCCATAGGACACCCCCGGACCTCATTTATTCTTCTGACGAGAAGAAAAAAGATACCACGCTTGATGATGAAAGGCTATCGAAATCTTCTCTCGACGGCGATTTGATGAAACGGTATTCTATAAGACTATTATGAGATAAAGAGATTAATAAAAATAGTAGTAGTAATAGTAGGGACTGTTGAAATGTGAAGAACGAGAGCAAAGAAGGGAAAACAAACGCGAATCCTTTGTCCGCAACGCCGACGAACAACGACCAATTCGTAATCAATATCTGTAGATGAACAACGGAGAAATCGAATCCACAGGTTATTGCTGATAGACTTAACAGCGAACCGTGGAAAGGTCCGCAAGTCCTTGTTATCCCGGAGGCCACGAAAAGGTTCGTCCGGACAGAAGATGCAGATGGATATGAAAAACCGCTTGACCGGCGTCACGGCCGTTGTTGATCACAAGCCGATAGCCGCCGCGCTCTAGGCCCCGCTTCACGGCGATGCTCTGCGCGACAAAGAACAGATGGCCGATCTTTTCCCGGTCTTCCTGCTTCATGCTGTGAATGTCCGGGATATGCTCTTTCGGAACGATCAGGATATGCGTCGGCGCCTGCGGATTGATGTCCTCAAAAGCGATGGCAAGATCATCCTCATGCACAAGCTTTGCCGGGATTGTTTTCTCGAGGATCTTGCAGAAGATGCAATTCTGTTCCCTCACCATGCGGTCTCCTCTTATTCGAAGCGACGGAAAAAACAACTACGCTCACCTGTATGACAGGCCGGGCCCCTCTGCTCTACTTTAACAAGAAGCGTGTCCTGATCACAGTCATATAATATGTCCTTAACCTTCTGAACATTGCCGGAGGTTTCCCCTTTTTGCCAGAACTTCTGTCGAGAGCGGCTCCAGAACCAGGTAAGACCGGTTTCCACGGTCTTCTTCACGGACCCGGCGTTCATGTAGGCGACCATCAGCACTTCGCCGGTCTTCCAGTCCTGAATAACGGCAGGAATCAGGCCTTTTTCGTCATACTTGAGGTCGTTCGGTATGTTCATGCGATTTTTTAGCATAAACCTTGGAAAAAGTCCAGAGGGACTTGTGAAGGGAAATAGTGCCGCTCGGTGATCAGAAAATCGTTTTTTGTACAATGGTCGCACGTGCTGATGGATTATCAAGAAGGGAAGGGCCACGGCGAAAAGGGCAGCATGGGCAAGAGTGATATTTTCAGCAGGGGCGAGACTCACTCTCCGAGCGAAAGAACGGCTTTTCTATCCTCGCGCCGTTTCTTCTGAATATAGAAAGTGAAAGTTCCCGAATGCTCATCGATCCTCAGGAGTACGTTACCGGTCCGCCGCGCCCATGAGGCCAAGTCTTTCTTTGAAGCGGGGTCCGTGGTCTCCACCTTTAGAATCTGATCCCGGTCGAGGGATTCTAAGGCCTTCTTGGTCTTTAAAATAGGCAAGGGACAACCAAGACCCTTTACATCAAGCAAAAGATCGAATTTGATTTCGTCGTTCATAAGAGCAGATTTGATGACAGAGTAAGACTATCCCGCCAGCAGGTCTTTTTATTTACGGTATAACGCCTTTTCAGAATCGGCCCATGTCCATTCTTAGGTGGTGAGGACATATACCTCCTTCGTGACAGCGCGGAAAAAGTGGAGACCTGTCGATGCGGATATGACGGCATCCCTGAGGCTTCAGGCCCAACCGAGCAGTTCTGCTATAAACAGCTGTTTTAATTTATTGCGAGAAAGACCTAAAGTCAAGAAAATTTGCGTGAACTTAATTTCTCTCGCAAGCCATTTCTTTTTGGTCTGCTCCTGATGAAGAAAAATACCTTGCCAGCAAAAGGAGGTTCTGGTATAGTCTCTTTTTGTCGCTCAGACCGCCCCCCTTGAATTGAGCAAAAAGCATGCTCAGGCAGGTTTTTCACGCAGCCCCGGAAATCAGCAAAAATAGGGCCGGAAAAAGCGGATAATTAACCTCCTAGCCGACACGCAACCATTCAATAATACAGCGAATATTTAGTTCTTAACAGGTGTGGATAAGAGTGTTTGTAACCACGCCCTGTTTTTGAGGTAACTCATGGATTTGGCTAGTGTTTGGGAAGAAATACTTTTCCTGATAGAAAGCAGGATGTCAAGACAGGGATATGATACCTGGTTTGCCCAATCACGGCTCGTTTCCTTTGATGGCCTCAAAATGATCATCCAGGTACCGAGCAAGTTCCACCGCGATTGGATCAGGGAACATCACAGCGAGGTCCTGAACGAAGTGATCCGAGAGGTGACCAAGAAGGAAACCATCGAGATCGAATTTTACGTAGAGCCCCAGGAGCCGCAGAAGAAGAGCTCCAAGCCGGCGAAGGAAGAAAAAAAGGAAGACCGCCAGGAAAAGACCAATCTTCTGCACGACCGGAAGTATACATTCAACTCCTTTGTTGTCGGCCCCAGCAATCAGTTTGCCCATGCGTCGGCGAAAGCGGTCGCCGAAGCGCCGGGAAGGGCATACAATCCGCTCTTTATCTACAGCGGTGTCGGTCTCGGAAAAACTCATCTGGTGAATGCCATCGGCCACCACATCCAGGGCAGAATGCTACGAGCCCGGGTTGCCTATCTGTCCTCCGAACAGTTCACGAACGAGCTGATCGGCCATCTGAGCCACAAGACCATGGATGCGTTCCGAATGAAGTACCGGAACATGGACATCCTCATCATTGATGACATCCAGTTCATGTCAGGAAAAGAACGGACGCAGGAAGAGTTTTTTCACACGTTCAACACGCTGTATGAAGCCCAAAAGCAGATCGTGCTGACCAGCGACCGGCAGCCCAAAGAGATACCGGATATCGAGGAACGCCTCAGATCACGGTTCGAGGCAGGTCTGATCGCTGACATCCAGGCGCCGGATCTTGAGACGCGCATTGCGATCCTGAAGAAGAAAGCCGACCTTCAGAACATCAGGCTTCCCGACGATGTCGCCGCGTACTTGGCTTCGATTCTGAAGAACAACATCCGCGAGCTCGAAGGGGGGCTTATGCGATTGGGAGCAATCGCATCGCTGACGAACACGGAAATAACCGTGGACCTGGCGAAGGCAGAAATGAAACATCTCATCGACTTGCGGGACAAGGTGATCACCAATGACCTGATCCAAAAGGTCGTCGCCGAATCCTTCGGCGTTAAACCTGCGGACCTTAAGTCGAAAAGGCGAACCAAAACCGTGGTTCTGCCTCGTCAAGTTGCCATGTATCTGTGCCGACAGCTCGTCGGCGCATCGCTCCCGGAAATCGGCAATTTCTTTGGCGGAAAGGACCACAGCACCGTCATCCATTCATGCAAGACCATCGAGGAAAAAAAGGAAAAAGACCCCGATCTCAAGGCCCGGATCGACATGCTGACAAGGCAGTTAAGATCTTGATTATTCATCAGATTTCCAGCCACAATTGTATTGCTATTTGCCTGGGTTTCTGATAATATTGGCGAATGTTCCAAGGGGGACCTTCTGAATGAAACTGAAGATCAAAAAAGACGAGATCCTCAAAGGCCTGCAGCGCATCCAAGGCGTTGTTGATAAGAAGAATACGATGCCCATCCTGGCAAATATGCTCCTTGTTGCCGACGGGAAAGGCATCGAGATCATTGCGACGGACCTTGAGATCGGGCTTCGTGGACGTTATGCCGCCGAGGTGGAACAACCGGGAACGGTGACCGTCTCGGCAAAGAAGATGTTCGAAATCGTCCGGGAACTTCCCGAGGAGAGCATTCAGATACGGGTAGAAGAAGGCAATTGGGTAAAGGTCACCTCCGGCCGTTCTCAGTTCAAGCTCGTGGGGCTTCCGAAGGAAGAATATCCCAGCATGCCCGATGTGGCCGAAGAAGGCATGATCACCATTGCAGGGGATGCCCTTCGAGAGATGATCAAAAAGACGCTGTACGCCGCAGGCGAGAACGACGCGCGGTACGTTCTGAACGGCCTGTTTGTCCAGCTCTCGCCGTCCAAGGGTGGCACGAACATCAGGATGGTAGGTACCGATGGACATCGGCTCTCGATGATCGACCGAATCGTGGACGCCAAACACCGGGAAGAGAGCGTCATTATCCCGAAAAAGGCAATGATGGAGCTTCGACGCCTCCTGGAGGAGGATTCCGATCAACAGGGGTTCCAGATCGGATTCAGCAAGAACCACGCGCTCTTCAAACGCGACGGCCTGGTGATGGTCTCGAAGCTTATCGACGGCAACTATCCGAACTACCAACAGGTACTGCCCGCCCAGAGCGGGAAGATGATCGCGGTTTCCAAGGACCAGATCATGCATGCTGTGAAGCGCGTCTCGATCCTGTCGCGGGAAAAGACCAACGCCGTGAAACTTCAGCTGGAGAAGAACACGCTGCTCCTGTCAACCAGCAATCCTGAGGTTGGCGAGGCGAACGAAGAGCTTTCTCTTGACTATCAGGGTGAGACCCTTTCCATCGGGTTCAACTCCCGTTACCTCATGGACGTGCTTACCGCGATGGACCGGGAAAACATCACGCTCGAGTTCAATGACGCGCTCAGTCCGTGTCTGATCAGGGAAGAGGGCAACGACGCGTACAAGTGCGTCGTCATGCCGATGCGGGTATAACAGAGATCGTGCTGACTAGAGGGGGGATTGAACGCGTCACATCCGTAGCATCGCGCCAGTATGATCAGCGGTTCATGTAGTAAGGGTCCGGAGGGATTGTCTGCAACATGTGGACGAATCCCTCTTTTTACGAGGGGCAGATGGAATATACGGCAGACAGTATCAGGGTTCTCGAAGGGCTGGAAGCGGTACGCAAGCGTCCGGCCATGTATATCGGCAGCACCGGAAGTGTCGGGCTTCACCATCTGGTCTACGAGATCGTGGATAACAGCGTGGACGAAGCGATGGCGGGCTTCTGCAAAACCATCGATGTTATCATTCATGTAGACAACAGCATCACGGTGATCGACGACGGTCGCGGCATACCTACGGAGATGCATAGCATTCAAAAGCGCTCGGCTGCCGAAGTGGCGCTCACCGTGCTCCATGCCGGCGGCAAGTTCGACGGCGAGGTCTACAAGGTTTCGGGCGGGCTCCATGGCGTGGGGGTGTCGGTCGTGAACGCGCTATCGGAATGGCTCGACCTCGAGATCAAGCAAAAAGGTCAGGTCTTCCAACAGCGCTACGAACGCGGCAACCCAATGGGGCCGTTGGCAGTTACCGGAACGACAACATCGACGGGAACCAAGATCACCTTTAAGCCGGACTTTCAGATATTCGAGGACCGCGAGTACAGCTATGACATCCTTTCCACGCGGCTGCGTGAACTCGCCTTCCTGAACCGCGGAATCAGGATCACGATCCAGGATGAACGCTCGGGGAAGAAACAGACCTTCCTGTACGAGGGCGGCGTCGTCTCGTTCATCGAGCATCTCAACAAGAACAAAGCGATACTGCACCCCGCTCCGATCTTCCTGCAGAAGGACCGGGACGGGCTCTTCGTCGAGATCGCGCTCCAGTATAACGACAGTTATGTGGAGCAGGTCTTTTCTTTCGCCAACAACATCAATACCCATGAAGGAGGCACGCACCTGGCCGGCTTCAAGTCCGCCCTGACGCGCACGCTGAACGCTTACGCGCTCTCCAGCGGGCTCCTCAAGAGCACCGATGAAGCGCTCTCCGGCGAGGATGTTCGTGAAGGTCTCACGGCAGTGGTGAGCGTACGCCTCGCAAACCCTCAGTTCGAGGGGCAGACCAAGACCAAGCTGGGGAACAGCGAGGTCAAGGGCGTTATCGAAGCTATGGTGAACGAAACCCTCGGCGCATATCTCGAGGAGAACCCGCCGATCGCCAGAAGGATCGTGGAAAAATCGCTGAACGCGGCGCGCGCCCGCGAAGCGGCCCGCAAGGCAAGGGAGCTCACCAGGCGGAAGGGGCTGCTCGACACGACCTCGCTTCCCGGCAAGCTCGCTGATTGCCAGGAAAAGGACCCGGCGCACTCCGAGCTCTTCATCGTGGAGGGCGATTCGGCAGGCGGTTCCGCGAAGCAGGGAAGGGACCGAAAGAACCAGGCGATCCTGCCGCTCAAGGGCAAGATCCTGAACGTGGAAAAGGCCCGCTTCGACAAGATGCTTTCGAGCGATGAGATAAAGGTCCTGATCACGGCCATGGGCACCGGCATCGGCTCGGAGGAGTTCGATATCGCGAAGATCAGGTACCACAAGATCATCATCATGACCGATGCCGACGTTGACGGCGCCCATATTCGGACGCTCCTCCTCACTTTTTTCTACCGCCAGATGCCGGAGATCATTGAGCGCGGATACCTGTATATCGCCCAACCGCCGCTCTTCAAGGTAAAGCGGGGCAAGACCGAGCGTTATATCAAGGACGACTCGCGGATGGAGGATTTTCTCCTGGACCTGGCGGCCGAGGACGTGCAGCTCTTCTCACGCGAGCAGGACGCCTGGCTCACGGGCGAGCGGCTGATCAGCACGCTCAAGAAGCTGGTGCAGTTCGAAAAGAACCTCGAAAAGTTCAAGAGGAAGCGGCTCGACACCGTCGTGCTCCGGGCCGTACTCCTGGATAAGGCTTTCAGCAAGACCGCGCTGAAGGAGGAAGCGAACCTGAAAACGCTGGCTGCCTCCATCGAGCACTACGTCACGCAGTTCCATCCCAAGACCCGTATTGACTGGGCCATCGAGAAAGACGATGAGCACCAGGCGTTCAAGCTCCGTTTCGACACCAAATGGGACGCGATCCACTCCAGCATCGTTTTCGACGAGAACTTCGTCACCACGCCGGAGTTCCGCGAGCTCCAGAGCCTGTCGCCAGCCATTCTTGGCCTCGATGGTCCGTCCTACCGCGTGCGCGAGAAAGGCGAAGAGAAAAGTTTCAGCGATACGGACAAGCTGGTACACTTCATTCTTGAGCTTGGCAAAAAGGGGCTTGCGATCCAGCGGTACAAGGGTCTGGGCGAGATGAATCCCGAACAGCTCTGGGAGACCACCATGACCCCCGACAAGCGCACGCTTCTCCAGGTGACGGTCGAGGATTCGGTCAAGGCCGATGAGATCTTTAATATCCTGATGGGAGACCAGGTCGAGCCCCGCCGGGCCTTCATCCAGCGGCATGCACTGGAGGCAAGGAACCTCGATATCTAACCGCATGAGCAGGGGAGAGGAGGCCCGCCATCTCTGCCGCGTTCGCAGTAGATCGGGGAGCAGATTCCGCAATATCTCCGCGAAGACCCTGAGCGCATGAAGATCATCATCGAATAACACGTCGAGCCGAACAGGAAACCACACTGAGACCATGGAACAACAGGAAATAAAATCACAGATCAATATCGAGCAGGAGATGAAGACCGCTTATCTCGACTACTCGATGAGCGTGATCGTCGGACGCGCGCTTCCCGATGTGCGGGACGGCTTAAAGCCAGTGCACCGCCGGATCCTCTACGCCATGTTCCGGGAAGGGCTCCTGCATAACAGGAAGTATTCCAAGAGTGCCGGCGTCGTCGGCGAAGTGCTCAAGAAATATCATCCCCACGGCGACAGCGCGGTCTACGATACCATGGTGCGCATGGCCCAGGACTTCAACATGCGCTATCCGCTCGTGGACGGCCAAGGGAACTTCGGTTCTATTGATGGGGATTCCGCCGCCGCCTACCGGTACACCGAGGCTCGTCTCACGAAACTGGCCGAGGAGCTGCTCGCGGACATCGACAAGGAGACCGTGGAGTTCGTTCCGAACTTCGACGACACGACGGTCGAGCCGTCGGTGCTCCCAACGCGCGTGCCGAACCTCCTTATTAACGGCTCCGCGGGCATCGCCGTAGGCATGGCCACGAACATCCCGCCGCACAATCTCGGTGAGGTCGTCGACGGCCTGGTGATGATGATCGACAATCCCGAAGTGACGATCCCGGAGCTGATGACCGCCATCAAGGGGCCTGACTTCCCGACAGCAGGTTTCATCCACGGGTACGAGGGTATTCGCCAGGCGTACATGACAGGCCGGGGGATCGTCCAGATGCGGGCACGGGTCACCATTGAGGAAGGGAAAGGAGACCGGGAGAGCATCGTCGTCACCGAACTGCCGTACCAGGTCAACAAAGCGCGCCTCCTCGCGAACATCGGCGAGCTTATCCGCGACAAGAAGATCACGGGCATAGCTGAGCTCCGGGACGAATCGGACCGGCAGGGCATGCGCGTCGTGGCCGACCTCAGGAAAGG